>Ga0302320_10011442_pt1 | contig 18778 bp, 8 predicted proteins | sample Bog_T0_3_FD_202130 | JGI IMG/M metagenome (GOLD analysis project Ga0302320, IMG submission 202130) | Peat permafrost microbial communities from Stordalen Mire near Abisko, Sweden - Bog_T0_3 | ecosystem: Environmental > Terrestrial > Soil > Wetlands > Peat | place: Sweden: Abisko, Stordalen Mire...
GCAGGAGAGCATTGTGCGGAGCGTGTTCGAGGGGTCGATTTCGGAGGGGGCGGAGAATGGGGGGGTGTATCCGCATATCAGGGGAGCGGCGTTTGTGAATGCGGATGCGACCTTGATTTTCGATCCTAAGGATCCTTTTGTTTATGGGATTCCGGTTTAGGGGCTAAGGCGGACTCCTGCGCGCCTGGCGACTTTGTTGAGGACCGGGTCGAGGGTGCGGAATTCGGCGCCGGAGAGCAGGGCGGCGGCGAGTAACTGGATATCCAGCCAGCCGACTCCATAGCCGTAGAGCTTCTTGTCTTCGAGGAGACGACGGCATTCTTCGTCCGTGGCGAGAACGGCTCTGGGGAGCGAGGCCAGGTGGGCGAGGATGGCGGTTCGGTCCCTGAGGTTGCCGCAGGCCAGTTCGCCTTCGATCACGGGGTGCATCAGGATGGCGCTTTGTTCCAGCAGACCGGCCAGGCGCGGGCCGCGGCCGCGGAAGTGTTCGATCCAGAGTGAGGTGTCGGCCAGAACCATTTACATGGTGCTCGAACGGCGTCGCGGCGTGGAGCGGAGGTCGGGTTGAGTGCCGGCCAGGGCGGCGAGGCGTTTGGCGGATTCGCGGGCGATCAGGGCTTCGAGGCCGGCGTGCAGGAGCGCGGTCTTCTCGGTAATGCCGGTCATCTGACGCGCCCGCTCAAGAAGTTGGTCGTCGATGATGAGAGTGGTTCTCATGTGCATCAGTATGCATGAGTTTGCAGACGGCTACAAGCCAATCCTCAATCCTAAGAGTCTAAGACTGCACCTTTGTTGACTAAAGCTATTCACTTAGGAGCCTAAAACTCGTGCTAAGAGGCTGCGGCGAAGAGTTTTATTAATTATTGCTAATCTTTCGTAATCGCGCTAAGTCTGTGTGCGTATAATCCGGTGCAATGACGCCTTCAGGGCGGTTCCCTTCAACCAACTCTCTACAAGTTTTGCTCTCTAAGATTTTCGGCCGCTGGCAGTGGGAGGCGCCGGAATGGATGGCCGCCGCACGCCCGCGGATTGGCCAGGCGCGCGACTGGCTCACCGGCGATGCCCGGCGAATTCCCGCGCTGCTGGTGGTGATGACCGCGCTGTTCGGCGGGGCGCTCTGGTACCGATGGCGGCCTCGCCCGCACTACGTGATTTGCTCAATAAAACCGCCTGAACTGACCGAATACAACGAGAAAGGCATAGCGGTGATTCACCCGTTGCAGATCTGGTTCGCCGAGCCGGCCGCACCGCTGGAAAAGCTGGACAAGCGACTGACCGCCGGCGTCGAAATCTCCCCGAATCTGCCGGGAGTATGGGTGTGGGGCAACGATAAGACCCTGCAGTTTTCCCCGCGCGACGACTGGCCGATTGACGGTTCGTTTACCGTTCGTCTGGCGCGGAAGGGATTTCTGACTTCTGGTGTAGCTTTAGAGGACTACAGTTTCAAATTCAATACACCTGCTTTCAAAACCCATATTTCCGAAAGCAGGTTCTACCAGGATCCACAGAACCCTAACCTTAAGAAGCTGGTAGCTACGGTAGCTTTCAGTCATCCGGTAGACACCGCCCAATTTGAAAAAAGGATCTCTTTTGAGGCGGCCAGAGAAGCCCAGTATCTGGGTTTGCCATCGGACCCGGGCCACCTTCAGGTGGTCTACGACAAATTCAAGCTGTTTGCCTATATCCATTCCGGCGCTTTAGCCATGCCTAAGGACGATACGACGCTTTCACTGCGGATCGACAAGGGCGTACGAGCGGCGCGCGGCGGTAATGAGACACGGGAAAGGCTGGAATCGACGGTAACTATCCCAGGACGCGCCAGCCTGCGGTTCAGCAGCGCTCATATGACTCTGGTGGAAAACGCACGGTACGAGCCCGAGCAGGTGCTGGTGGTGAACAGTTCGTCGCCGGTGCCGGAGAAAGCGTTTTCGGGCCATGCGCAGGCGTGGCTGCTGCCGGTTCGTCATCCGGACCAGCCGAAGGAGCAGAAAGAACCCTGGCGGTGGGACGACGAATCCCGTGTCGGGGCCGATATTCTGGCGAAATCCCAGCCGGTGAATCTGAATTATGTGGCGTCGGACGGCGGCGGGAACACCTTGCACGGTTTCAAGTTTCAGGCGCCGGTGGGCCGCTACCTATATGTGTTGGTGAAGGACGGCGTGGAAGGCACGGGCGGCTACATTTCCGCCAAGCCCTACGCTGCGACCGTGCAGGTGGCGCCCTATCCTCCGGCGCTTACTTTTCTGGGGAAAGGCGCGCTGCTGTCGCTGGGGGGTGACCGGAAGATCGGGTATCTGACGCGCGACGTGGCGAAGGTCGAGGTGGAGGTGGGCCGGGTGCTTCCGAACCAGTTGCAGCACCTGGCGCCCAACATGTGGGATTATGCGAATCCGCAGCTGAACGGGCTGGAAAGCTCGATTGTGGAGCGTTTGACGGTGAAACGCGATTACAGCGCTGAGGCGGCGGGTAAGCCTGCCTACGACAGCATCGATCTGGGCCAGTACCTGCAATCCGGCAGCACACAGCCGAGGCGCGGGTTGTTCTTGCTGCATATTCGGCAGGTTCGGGAGAAGGAAAAGCAGAGCGGCGAGGGTAACGCCGAGGGTAACGCCGAGGGTAACAACGAGGAGGCGGACGACGACGATGAGCCCCGCTATTACCGCTTCAACGGCACGCCGCCCCCGATTGAGGACATGCGACTGGTGCTGGTGACCGACCTCGGTTTCATCGTCAAGGAAGCGATCGACGGGAGCCGCGATGTGTTCGTGCAGTCGATTCATTCGGGTAGTCCGGTAGGGGGCGCGCGCGTTGAGGTGCTGGGGCGAAACGGTCAGCCTGTAATGGCCGCGACCACCGATGCGAGCGGTCTGGCGCATCTGCCGAAATTCGGGGAACTGCGGCGCGAGAAGAATCCGCTCATGATCCTGGCGGAAAAGGACGCCGATTTCTCGTTCATGCCGCTGCGCGTGGGGGATCGAAAGCTGGATCTTTCACGCTTCGATGTTGGCGGCGTGGAGAATGCGAAATCGGCCCGGGAGCTTTCGACGTATCTGTTTACCGACCGCGGGATTTACCGGCCAGGCGAGACGGCGCACCTGGGGATGATGACGCGGACGGCGGACTGGAAGGATCTTCCGGTGGGCTTGCCTGTGACGGTGGAGATCAGCGATTCGCGGGGGAATGTGGTGAGCCGGGAGACAGTTAAGCTGTCGCAAGCCGGCTTCGATGAGATCGCGTTTCCGACGCAGCCGGCCGCGCCAACCGGGACGTATCAGGCCGAGGCCTGGCTCCTGAAGGACGAGAAGCAGAGGGAGATTCTGGGCAGCACTTCGTTTCGGGTTCAGGAGTTCGAGCCGGACCGGATGAAGGTGCGGCTCGATCTGAGCGACAGCGCGATCCCGGGCTGGCTGCGTCCGGCGGATGTCAAGCCGCGGGCGACGGTGGCGCTGCTGTTCGGCGAAGCGGCCGCGAATCGCAGGGTGGAGGGTGAACTGAGTCTCTCGCCGGCGCTGCCGAGGTTCAGCCGGTATCAGGATTATCGTTTTCAGATTGGCGAAGGGCTGGACGAACCGGTGCGGGAACCTATCGCGCCTGTCATGACGGATGACAAAGGCGTCGCGATGCTGAGTCTCGATCTGGGTCGCTTTACGGGCCGGGCTTATCGGGTGAACGTACTGGCGCGGGCGTTTGAAGCGGAAGGCGGCCGGAACGTGGCGGCGAATAACAGCGCCATCGTGGCGGACGCGCCCTATCTGGTGGGCGTGAAGCCGGATGGCGATCTCGGTTTCGTGCGGCGCGGCAGCGCTCGGCGGGCGCGCTGGATTGCGATCAACCAGCAACTGTCGCAAGTGGCGGCGGACCAGCTTTTGCTCGAATGGGTGCAGCGTTCCTATGTTTCGGTGCTGACGCAGCAGGGCGACCGGACCTACAAATATGTATCGCGGCTCAAGGAGGTGGTGCGCAATACGCGGCCGGTGGCGATTTCGGCTGCGGGCGCGGATTTCGCGCTGCCCACACAGGAGCCGGGCGATTTCATTCTGGTGCTGCGCAATGCGGGGGGCGCGGAACTGAACCGGCTGAATTACAGCGTGGCCGGGGATGCGAATCTGTCGCGATCGCTCGAGCGTAATGCGGAACTGCAGATCCAGCTCGACAAAGCGGGCTATGCGGGCGGGGACACGATCGACGTGGCGATCCGCGCACCTTATACGGGTTCGGGCCTGATTACGGTAGAACGCGATCGGGTCTTCTGCCATCAGTGGTTCCATACCTCGACCACGAGTTCGGTGCAGCACGTGACTTTGCCGAAGGATTTTGAAGGCAACGGTTATGTGAGCGTGCAGTTCCTGCGCGATCCGTCGTCGGATGAGATCTTCATGAGTCCCCTGTCGTATGGGGTAGCGCCGTTTTCGGCGAGCGTGGCGGCGCGGACTCAGCAGGTGCGGCTCAACGTGCCTCGCGGATTGAAGCCGGGCGCGGTGTTGAGTATCCATGTGGCGCCGGGGGAAGCTTCGCGGATCGCGGTGCTGGCGGTGGACGAAGGCATTCTCCAGGTGGCTCGCTATAAGAATCCGGACCCGCTCAGTTACTTCTTCCAGAAGCGCATGCTGGAAGTGGATACGAGCCAGATTCTGGATCTGATTCTGCCGGAATTTCGGCGTTTTCTGGCACTGGCTGCGCCAGGCGGCGATGCCGACGGGGGTTACGCGCGGCATCTGAATCCTTTTAACCGCAAGCGCAAGGCGCCGGTGGCGTGGTGGTCGGGATTGATCGATGTGGGCCCGGCTGGGCGGGAGTTGCATTACACGGTTCCGGATTATTACAACGGCAAACTGCGTGTGGTGGCTATCGCGGTGAATGCTCGGAAGGTGGGTGTGGCGCAGGCGGGGGTTGAGGTGAAGGGCGATTTCGTGCTCACTCCGAACGTGCCTGCGATGGTGGGTCCGGGAGATGAATTCAGCGTTACGGTGGGGGTTTTTAACAATACCGGCGTTGCCGGGGACGAGCCGGTTCACGTGGACGCGGAGGTTTCGCATGAGTTGACGCCGCTGGGTCCGGTTCGCGCCGATTTACAGATTGCGGGGAAGAAGGAGGGCGTGGCAGAGTTCCGTTTCAGGGCGAATGCGGAGTTGGGTTCGGCGTCGCTGAAGTTCGCGGCCAGCCGGGGGCGTTCGGAGGCGCATGTGGAAGAGAGCGTCAGCGTGCGTCCGGCGGTGGCGTATCGGACGCAGTTGAGCATTGGGCAGTTCGATGGCGGCAGTTCGACGTTGCCGCTAACACGTAACCTCTATAGCGAACAGCGGTCGGTGCAGGCGTCGGTGTCTTCGGTGCCTTTAGTTTGGGGCCAGGGGTTGACGGCGTTTCTCGATTCCTATCCTTATCCGTGTACGGAGCAACTGGTGAGCAAGGGCTTCGCGGCGCTGCTGCTGGCGTCGCGGCCCGAGTTCGGGCGTACGCGAACAGCCGATGCGCAGCCGATCGCGAATACGTTTTCGATGCTGCAGAGCCGGGCGAATCAGCAGGGCGGGTTTGGGCTGTGGTCTTCGTCGCCGGAGACGGCGGAGTTCCCGACGGTTTACGCGGCGCATTTCCTGATCGAAGCGAAAGAGCGGGGCCAGAAGGCGCCGCCTGTGCTGCTTCAGAACTTGAACGACTGGTTGACGCGCTTCGCTTCCACGCCGGCCAGTACGCTGGAGGCGGGGCGGTTGCGGGCCTATGCGGTTTATCTGCTGGCGCGCCAGGGGATCAGGCCCGTGGCGGCTGTCGCGAACGTGGAGCAGGAGCTTTCTCATCGCTACACCGATGCGTGGCCGCGCGATCTGGCAGCGGCTTATCTGGCTTCAACGTACCGGCTGATGCAGCGCAATGGCGATGCGGATCGGATTATCGCGAAGGTTCCGTGGATGCAGAGCGGCGAACTCGCGGATGAGATTTATTATGGCCCTTCGGTACACGATGCCGAGTTGCTGTATCTGACGGCGCGTCATTTCCCGGACCGGCTCGGCAGTGTTCCCCCGGCTGCGCTGGGAACCGTCGCGGACACGATTAACGGCAACCGCGAGAGCTCGCTTTCGGCGGCGTATACTTTGCTGGCTCTGGATGCTTATGCGAAAGTGGCGGCGTCGAAGGGAAAGCTGGGGATAGCGGCCATCGATAAAAGTGGGCATGAACAGGCGCTCGCGGTTACAGCCGGTGCGATGCCGAAGGCCACGGTTCCGGAAGGCAGCGTTAAGGTGCGGTTCAGTAAGGAGGGACCGCTCGCGGCATTTTATTCGCTCGATGAATCGGGCTTCGACCGCAATCCGCCGTTGGCTCAAGTGAGCCAGGGGATCGAGATCATTCACGATTTTCTCGATGCCAAAGGCAATGTGGTGAGTCGAGTCGCGGTGGGCCAGGAGTTTCGTATTCGGCTGCGGCTGCGTGCGACTCAGCGGGATCGGGTCGAGCAGGTGGCCGTGGTGGATCTGCTGCCGGGCGGGATGGAGCCGGTGATCGAACTGCCGCCGCCCTCCGATACCTCGACTGCGGCATTCGATCCGGCTGCGGTTGCGGGACGGCAGTCCGGGGTTGCGTCTTTGCCTTTAGGGCTGCCGGATCAATCGACCTGGACGCCGCAGCATATCGATGTGAGGGAGGATCGTGTGGTCCTGTATGGAGACGTAACACGCAGCGCCGCGACCTTTGTTTATCGGGTGCGCGCCACCAATGCGGGAACGTTTCAGGCCCCTCCTGCTTTTGCCGAAGGCATGTACAATCGCGCGATGAACGCGGTGGGACTGGCGGGGAAACTGGAAGTCGTGAAGCCGTGATTCGGAATCGTTGGGTGCGCGGCGGCGCGGTGTTTGTGCTGGCGCTGCTGATGGTTCGGTACTGGCCGCGGGCTCCGCTGCGGGAGCGTTTTCCGCTTTCGACAGCGGTCTGGAGTGAGGATGGCGAACTGCTTCGCGTCACTCTCGCGTCCGACGATCAGTACCGGTTGTGGACGCCGCTTTCGGAGATGTCGCCGGTATTGATCGATGCGTTTCTGTTGAAGGAAGACCGGTGGTTTCGGTGGCATCCGGGCGTAAATGCTGTGGCTTTGGTGCGGGCTGGATTTCGCACGTGGCGGGGCGGAGTTCGGCAGGGCGGGTCGACTCTTACGATGCAGCTGGCGCGGCTGATGTATCGCCTGAACACGAAAACTCCGGCGGGCAAAATGCGACAGGCCGGGTATGCGGTGTGGCTGGAGGCTCGGTATTCAAAGCACGAGTTGTTTGAGGCTTATCTCAATGTCGCGCCGTTCGGCGGCAATGTGCAAGGCGTGGGGGCGGCGAGCCGGATCTATTTGGGTAAGCCTGCGTCGCAGGTGGATCTGGCCGAGGCGTTGACTCTGGCGGTGATTCCGCAAAGTCCGTTGGCGCGCGGGGGCCAGGCTGCGAATCTGCCGGCGGCTCGGGCACAACTGGGCAATCTTTGGCGGCGCACACGGCGGATCGGCGATTCGGAGGAGCGTGAGATTGTGTCGGCGGTGGCGCTCGGGCAGCGCCATTCGCTTCCGGAGATTGCTCCGCATTTCGTGGATGCGCTGTTACGGGAGAACGGGCAGCCGGGACGAATCGATACGACACTCAACGCAGGCATGCAGCGGCTGGTGGAGCAACAGATCGGGCGCTATCTGAATCAGTTCGGCGATCGCGGCATTCGCAATGTCGCAGCGATGGTTGTGGACAGCCGCGATATGAGCGTTAAGGCCTGGGTGGGTTCGGCCGATTATGGCAACGAGGCGATTCATGGGCAGATCAATGGGGTGTTGACAAAGCGGTCGCCGGGGTCCACGCTGAAGCCTTTTATTTATGGGCTGGCGCTCGATCAGGGGATTCTGCATCCGCGCACCATCCTTCGCGATGCGCCGACTTCGTTCGGGCCTTTCACGCCGGAGAAATTCGATGGGCGCTTCTTCGGGCCGATCAGCGCGCAGGAGGCGCTGATTCGCAGCCGCAACGTCCCGGCGGTTTGGGTCGCGACTCAGCTTCGTCAGCCGGATCTCTATCAGTTTCTCGAAAGCGCGGGGGTCAGCGGGATGCGGCCCGAATCGTACTACGGGCTGGCGCTGGCTCTGGGCGGTGGGGAGTTGACGATGGAGGAACTGGCGCAACTCTATGCGATGCTGGCCAATCGCGGGGTACTGCGGCCGGTGCGCACGATTCGCGGGAGCAGGCTTCGCGATGGCGCGCAGTTACTCAGTCCCGAAGCGAGCTTCATTACGCTCGACATGCTGCGGCATAATCCTCGGCCTGACGACGACGGCGGTGCGGCGCGGCGGGGCCTCTGGCCGGTGGCGTGGAAGACCGGGACTTCCTGGGGATTCCGCGATGCGTGGACGGCGGGCATTGCGGGGCCCTATGTTCTGGTGGTGTGGATCGGCGATTTCGAAGCGCAGGGCAATCCCAGCTTTGTGGGCGTGGATGCGGCGGCTCCGTTGTTCTTTCGTATCTCGGACGCGATGAATCTGGCGCACCCCGATGAAGTTGTGCCGCCGCTGAGGCCGCCGCCGGGTGTGAGCAGAGTTGCCGTTTGTTCGGCGAGCGGCGATCTGCCTAATGTGTATTGCCCGCAGACCGTTGAGACCTGGTACATTCCGGGCAAGTCGCCGATCCGTGTGAGCCAGTTACATCGCGCGGTGAGGGTGGATGCCGAGACGGGCCGGCCGGCGTGCGCATCGGACGCCGCGGCGACACGGCTTGAGGTCTTTGAGTTCTGGCCTTCGGACCTGATGAAGCTGTTTCGCGAGGCCGGGGTGCCGCGCCGCGCTCCGCCGCGCCTGCCCGATTGCGCCGCTGACGATGTCTCGGAAGCTCCGCGAATCGCATCGCCGCTGCGCAACGTCACCTATACGCTGCGGGGTGCGTCGGCGATTACTCTCGAAAGCAGCGTGGCGGCGGATGTTCGCGATGTGTTTTGGTTCGACGGCGCGGCGCTGATTGCTAAGACTCCCGTGAGCCACGGGGCGCTGGCGTGGCATCCGGCGGCGGGCGGAATGCATTTGATTCGCGCCATCGACGACCACGGGCGTTCGGCAGAGCGCGATGTGGAGATTCAGTTCACGAATTGATGAACCTACTGCCAGCCTCCGCCCAGGGCGCGATACAACTGGACAATCGACGTCAATTCATCGCGCCGCAGCCGGGCGAGCGTGAGCTGTCCCTGGAACAGATTGCGCTCCGCGTCGAGCACCTGAAGGTAACTATCGAGGCCGCCTTCGTAGCGGAGTTTGGAAAGCCGGTCGGCATCCTGCAGCGCCGCTACGAACAACTCCTGCTGTTTCCTTTGTTCGCGGTTCCGGTCATGATCGATCAGCGAGTCCGATACCTCGCGGAAGCCATTCTGTATCGCTTTCTGGTATGCGGCCACCATCTCGCGCCGGGTGGCTTCGGCGAGGTGAACGTCGCTGCGGATTCGACCCGCGTTGAAGATCGAAAGATCGGCGACAGGGGCGATCGACCACTGGCGTCCCGGTCCCGTGAACAATCCTGACAGAGCCCGGCTTTGCCCACCCAGCAGGCCAGTGAGCGTGATCTGAGGAAACCACAACGCCTTTGCCGCGCCGATTTGCGCGTTGGCTGAAATCAGGCTGTCTTCCGCTTCGCGGATATCGGGACGGCGCTCCAGAAGCGCCGAGGGCAGTCCCACCGTAAGCTCCGCGGCCTCGACGATAGTGTCGAGCTTCGCTTCGCGATGAATCTCGGCGGGGTTCTGGCCCAGCAGTAGGCTGAGCGCGTCTTCGGTCTCGCCGCGCTGGCGCTCGGTGGCTGCGATCTGAGCGGTTGCGGTGTAAAGGAGTTCCTGCGCCTGGCGGACATCGAGGCCGGTCGCGGCGCCGCGCTGATGCCGCAGGTCGATGAGGGAAAGACCTTTCTCAGCCGCGCCTTTGGTGTTGTTCGCGATCTCCAGTTCCTTATCGAGTTCAAGCAGGTTGAGGTAGTCGGTCGAGACATCCGCGACCACCGTCGTGATCACCGCATGCCGCGCATCTTCCCCGGCAAGGTATTGCGCGCGGGCGGATTCGGTGAGACGCCGCAAGCGGCCCCAAACGTCGGCCTCCCAGGAAAGTGAGAAAGCGGCCTGGGTGTAACTCGCGGCCAGGTTAGTGCCCTTCGGGATAAACACGAACGAGCCGATCGAGGAGTTGCGCACGCCGGTAAACTGACCCTGCGCGTCGAGGGCGGGGAAGATCGCAGAGCGAGTTACGCCATACTGCGCACGCGCTTCGAGGACGCGCTCGGCGGCGATTTTGAGGTCGTTATTCTGAGTAAGCGCGGTTTTCAGAAGGGCTGAGAGTTCGGCGTCGTGGAGCAGATCGAAAGCGGCGGAATCGGCAATCGATTTGGGCGCTGGGTCGGAGGCGGGGCCGCGGAACTGCGGCGGCGTAGTTACCTGCGGGCGCTGATAGTTGGGCCCGACGGCGCAGGAGCTGAGCATCAATGCCGAGGCGACAGAGGCCAGACCAGAGCGTCTCACTGCTGAACCTCCGCGGCGGGAATCGCATCGACAGCCGGTTTCTTTTTTTGCTCCGTAAGCCGCGAGATCACGACGTAGCAAACGGGGACGATGAAGATGGCCAGCAGCGTGGCCGAGTTCATCCCTCCGAACACGGCGGTACCCAGAGCGCGCCGGGCCGATGCACCGGCGCCGGTTGCGATCACCAGCGGGAACACGCCGAGGATGAACGCAAACGAAGTCATCAGAATGGGCCGCAGTCTGAGGCGCGCCGCCTCCATCGCGGCTTCGACGATCGTCATGCCTTCTTCCCTGCGGTCTTTCGCGAATTCGACAATGAGGATCGCGTTCTTGGCCGCGAGGCCGATCAGGGTGACCACGCCGATCTGCGTATAGATGTCGTAATCGTATTGGCGCAGGAAGACGGCGAGCAGCGCGCCGAAGATGCCCAGCGGCACGGCCAGCAGCACCGCGAACGGGATGGACCAGCTTTCGTACAGCGCGGCGAGCAGCAGGAAGACAAGCGCGGCGGCGAGCCCGAAGGTATAGCCTTCCTTACCTTCCGCCAGTTTCTGCTGGAAGACCGTGCCGGTCCACTCAAACCCGTAGCCCGCCGGCAGATTCTTTCTCGCGACCTGCTCCATGGCGGCGGCGGCCTCGCCGGAACTGTGCCCGGGAGCGGCCTGTCCCAGAATCTCCACCGCGCGATAGCGGTTGTAGCGGTAAATCGTATCCGGCCCGGTCACCTGTTTCAGGGTCACGAGCGTGCCGAGCGGCACCATCTCGTTCTGATTACTGCGGACATAGAAGCGATTGATGTCGGTGGCCTGATCGCGGTATTCGTCATCGGCCTGCATCAGCACCTTCCAGGTCCTGCCGAAGCGGTTGAAGTCGTTGACGTAGAGGCCGCCGAGATAGGTTTGAAGGGAGTCGTAGACATCGCTCACGGGAATCCCGAGCGTTTGTGCTTTGTCGGTATCGACTGTTACATCGTACTCGGGCACGGTGTTGCGGAACGTGGAGACGATGGTGCCCAGCTCAGGCCGCTGGTGCGCGGCGGCGATCAGTTCGTCGGCGGTTCGCGAGAGATTCTCTACGCTTGAACCTGCGCGGTCTTCCAGAAAGAAATCGAAGCCGCCGGAGGTCCCGAGGCCCAGAATCGGAGGCAGGCCGAAGCCAAATGCAAAGCCGTCGCGGAGAGCAAAGAAGCGCTGCTGCGCGTGGCCCAGAATGGCCTGAAACTGAGTGTCGGGCGTGGTGCGCTCATCCCAGGGTTTGAGGGTGGCGAAGACGGTTGCGACATTCGAATTGCGCGTGCCGGTAACGAAGTCCGTGCCGCCGAAGGTGGTGATGGCTTCAACGCCCGGGGTGCCCTTTACGATGTCGAAGACTTCGTCTGCGGCTTTCCGGTCGCGCTGGAGCGATGCGCCATCAGGAAGGCGAAGCGCGGCGAAAAAGATTCCCTGATCTTCATCCGGCAAAAAGCCGGCGGGCAGTTGCTTAAACAACCATCCGGAGCCGATGTAGAGTGCGAGCAGAGCGACAAGGGCCAGCGCGAAACGGCGAATAAGCATGCCGACGCCGGCGAGGTAGCCACGCGTGGCGAAGTCGAAAACCTTATTGAAACCCTTGAAAAACAGACCCAGCGGTCCGCGGCTTTCTTTGCGGGGACGAAGGATGATAGCGCTCAAAGCGGGGCTCAAAGACAGAGCGCTGAAGGCCGAGAGCAGGACCGAGGCGGCAATGGTGAGCGCGAACTGGCGATAGATCTGCCCGCTGATACCGCCGAGGAACGCCACGGGGATGAAGACCGCGGCCAGGATGAATGCGATCGCAACGACGGGTCCTGAAACGGCCTCCATTGCTTTGATGGTGGCTTCGCGGCGGTCCATCCCTTCGTCGAGATTGTGCTGGATAGCCTCGACCACGACGATCGCGTCATCCACCACCATGCCGATTGCGAGCACGAGACCGAACATGCTCGTCATATTGATACTGAACCCGAGCAAAGGGAAAAGCGCAAGTGCGCCGACGATCGATACCGGCACTGTGAGCAGCGGAATCAGGGTGGCGCGCCAGTTCTGCAGAAACACAAAGACCACCAGGACCACGAGGCCGATGGCCTCGAGAAGAGTCGTCACTACCTCGCGAATCGACGCGCGAACAAAACGCGTGGAGTCGTAATTCACGTCATAGCGGATGCCCGAGGGAAAAGTCTGGCTGGTCTGCTGCATGAATTTGAGAACGTTGTCGCCCGTCTGGACCGCGTTGGCGCCCGGAGACAGGAACACGATGATCACGGCTGAAGGGCGGCCGTTGAAGTTGCTGAAGCTGGTGTAATCCTGCGCGCCGAGCGTGGTGTGCCCCAGGTCACGCAGCTTGAGCAGCGAGCCATCGGGTTGCGCGCGCACCACAATGTTGTCGAACTGTTCGGGTGTTTCGAGACGGCCTTTGGCGTTGACCGGATACTGGAAATCGCTGCCGCGGTCGACTGGCGGCTGGGCGATGGAACCGGCGGGATTCTGGCGATTCTGCGATTGTACGGCCGCATTGATGTCGGTCGCGGTTACGCCGAGTTCCGCCATCTTATCGGGGTTGATCCAGATTCGCATGCCGTAATCCTGCAGGGCGGCGAGGCGGCAATCGCCCACGCCAGGCAGGCTGCCGATCTTGTCGATCAGATTGATGGTGGCGAAATTATTGAGGAACAGAGCATCGTAGCGCGAATCGGACGATGACAGGGCGATCGCATAAAGAAACGCGGAGGAAACCTTTTTGACGACTACGCCTTCCCGCTGCACTTCCAGAGGAAGCTGCGGCGAAGCGACGCTTACTTTGTTCTGTACCTTCACGGTGGCAAGGTCGATGTCAGCGCCGAGTTCGAAGGTGACGTCGATAATGATGGCGCCGTTGTTCGAGCTCTTCGAGAGGAAATAGAGCATGCCGTCGAGGCCGGTAAGCTGTTGCTCGATCGGCTGGGCAACGGTTTTTTCCAGATCGAGCGAGTTGCCGCCACGATAGTTGGCGGTGATCTCGACTACGGGAGGCACCACTTCGGGATAGGTCGCGACAGGCAGCGAGGGAATGGAGATTGAGCCGAGGAGAACGATCACGATGGCGATGACGATCGCAAAGACCGGCCGGTCGATAAAGAATTTTGCCATGAGGATCCTTTTAGTTCTTCAGTGGCTGAGGGTTGACGGGCGCGCCCGGACGCAGCGTCGCCAGGCCATCGATAATCACGCGATCGCCAGGCTTGAGGCCCTGTTCGACAATCCAGTTGGCGCCGGAGCGCTCGCCCAGCACAAGTGTTCGGGGCTGCGCCTTGTCGCCCGGCCCCACGGTCATCACCGACTGGGCGCCCTGCAGTTCGCTGACTGCCCGTTGAGGCACCAGCAGAACGCCTTTGCGTTCCCGTATGCGCACACGAATCCTGCCGAACTGGCCGGGCAATAATTCGTGTTTAGGATTGGAAAAGGTAGCCTGGATCTCAAGGGTTCCGGTCTTCGGATCCACCTGATTCGAGGCGTCCTGGACATGGCCCTGAGCGGGGAAAGTGCTGTTATCTGCCAGCAAAAGCTCCAGCGGCGAGTGACGCAGGTCCTCGGCTCCGGTTTGTTTCAGGAAAGTGAGGTAGTCGGATTCGCTGACCTTGAAACGCACCCATATGGGATCGAGCGGCACGATAGTAGTAAGGGGCGTAATCGCGTTCTTCGTCACCAGGCTTCCCACCTGAACCGTACTGTCGCCGATTCTTCCGCCGATCGGCGCAACGATGGTGGCGTACTCCAGGTTGAGGCGCGCCGTGCTGAGCAGGGCCTGATTAGCCTTTACCTGACCGGCCGCAACGGCAATCTGGTTCCGCGTGGAAAGGCGCGTCTGTTCGACGTTGGCTTTGCGCGCGTTCACGTTGGCCTTGTTCGCGTTGAGCTGCGCGGTTGCGGCGTCGAGATCCTGCTGCGCTGCGGCGTCGGCCTTCACCAGCGGAGTCAGACGGTCCACATCCTGTTGCGCTTTGACTTCGTTGGCTTCCGCCTGAGCGAGGTCCGCTTCCGTCTGCAGCAGGGCTACCTGTTTTTGCGCGAACTCGGCATTGGCTTCACTCTGCGAGAGGTCGCCCTGGGCCTTCGCTACGTCGGCCTCGTAGGGCCGCTGGTCGAGTATGTAGAGGACGTCGCCGGCTTTGACGTTATCGCCGGTTTGAAACAGTCGTTTACGGACATAGCCATCCACCTGACCGCGAATCTCCGCGGCATCACGAGCAAATGTCTGTGCAGCGTATTCGGCATAAACCGGCACGGTCTGAGGTTCCAAATCGATGACGGAAACCTGGGCGGGCGGAGGGGACGCGTTCACAACCGCGCTTGACTTCCCGCACCCGGCGAGGCCAAATGCCGCAAGCGGCAATACTGAAACGAGCACTGCTGTTCGTTTGTTCATCCAGGGAAGAGTTCCTCCCCAAACAGATGCTGCGGTTGCGCGCAGAGATGCAGCGGATGATGACCCGCTCACGGACGAGCAGACCGCGGTCCCGGCGAATCAGAACGTATACTTCAGGCCGAGCTGCACCTGGCGCATGGATGTGGTGGTGCTTGAGATCACGCCGAAACCCTGATGAGGCGCCGTGGCCGCCGCGCCCGGCTGTGCCGCTCCGGTGAGGATGCCGAGGGCGGGCATGCCCCAGTTGGGGTGGTTGATCGCGTTGAAGGCTTCGAGGCGGAACTGCAGAATATGGCCTTCCTTATAAGGCATCCGGAACTGCTTGTGGATTTCGCTGTCGAGGTTGACGATGCCCGGCCCTTCGATCGTATTGCGCCCGACATTGCCCCAGCTGCCCTGGGGCGCTTCGGCGAAGGCGTTCAAGTTGATCCAGCGTGAGGGCGTCTTATCATCCGGATAGACTGGGCCGCCGACGTAAACCGGCCTGTCGGAACTCGCCACGGTGGTGCCGGCGTTATCGACAAGCACCATAAGCGACCCCGGGTTGCCTGTCTGCAGCGTCAAAATCGCGCCCGTCTGCCACCCGCCCACCACCCCGTTGAGCACTGTATTGCCGATGTTCAGCAGTCTGCCTTTTCCTACGGGCAGGTCGTAGAGCACCGAAGTAACAATGCGGTGGCGCACATCGAAACCGGAGAGCCCGCGTTCGCACTCGATGCAGTCGCTGTTCTGCGGGTATAAAAAGTCGGATGCGCCTGGGCGAATGCCGCTGGTGTCGTCGATCGATTTAGACCATGTATACGAACCGATCACGCTGAGGCCTTCCGCGAATCGCCGGGTCGCCTTGACGCTGAACGAATTGTAATTTCCGTTGCCGCCGTCCTGCACCAACTGGAGAAATCCGACGTCGTTAAACGGGAGGCGCGAGGCGGCGGTCGCCACCGGACCCGGGATCCCCTGGTTGGCGTTCTGCTGGCCGTAAAGGTGATGGCTTTCGCCGCCCAGATAGCCTGCCTCGATCAGCCAGTTACCCGGCAGTTGCCGCTGGTAATTCAGCAGGAACTGCATGGCGTAGGTGGTTTTGTGATCGTAGGCCATGGCATAAGCCTGGGGCGGCGGAATCTGTGCGATGGCGCTGCTGCCGCCCGGAATGGAGTTGCTCCAGACCAGAGGCGTGGTCGCGCTGGTGGTGAGATTCACGCGGGCCGCGATATTACGCGCCATGTCGAAGTAGGGATTGGCGATGTCTTCATTGAAGAAAATGCCCATGCCGGTCCGGATCACCGTCTTTGAATCGGGCGACCAGGAGATGCCGATACGGGGAGCGAAATCGTTGTAGCGCGTCTCCATCAGTTGATTGGGATAAGCGCCATTGCTGCAGGCCGCGGGCGTAGCCGTCCAGCGAATATTGAGCCCCTGATAAGGATCGGTGCACGAACCCTGCCTGAGGAAGTACGGGTAAGGCACCGACGACGGCGCTGCGGAGCCATGATAAATCTGCGGTATCGCGACGGTGAAAAGATTGCCCTCCGTATCGGTCCAGGGGGGCGTCAGTTCGTACCGCAGACCGAGTGAAAGAGTCAGTTTCGACGTGACTTTCCAGGTATCGTCGGCGAAACCGGCGAAGTTGTTGCGCTGGAACGTGGCGTTGCCAACGGCGACTGCAACGGAAGACTGGTAGAGATCCCCGAGGAGAAACTCAGCGAAAGAATTGCCTCCCGTTTTCGCCGGACCCTGAGTAGCGAAAGGCTGGAAGGAAAACTGGCCGCGGGAGAACTGGTTGCCTACCTGATCGAAATTCTGGCGAGTGTATTCGAAGCCGAAACGGAAGGTGTGCTTGCCGCGGATCCACGACAGGTTGTCGACAAACTGCAGGGTATTGTTCTTGTTGACGTAGGGGCCATCGGAGTTGTCGCCGAACCCGCTGAAGCCGTCGCCGTTCAGCACGATCGAGGGAACGCCCCAGGTGGAGGGGTCGCCCGGTTTCAGCCCGGGAATACCGATGGCCGATACTGTATCCGTCGTGTAAGCCGAATAAGTTCCCAGCGAATTGAAGAACCTTGTATAACCGTAGCGCGCTTCATTCACAAGGGTAGGTTTGAGGGTGCGGGTATTGCTGCCGAGATACTGTTCGTAGTTCGTCAGAATCTTGCTTCCCGCGATGCTGAGCCCTGTCGTGGCGAGGTTCTCATCGCCCCAACTGTACCGGCCCGACCACTGCGAATTGGCGGATTCCACCCAGTCCATCCGAAGAATGAAGCCGTCGCGGTTGTTGGGAGAGGCATTGAGTTGCGTGTAGTTGTTCGACAGGCCGGGCAGGATAGAGGCCTTGTAATACGGCAGGAACTTCAGCGAGATCGGATCGAGCCGGTTCATGGGAATGACATTGTTGGGAAAAGGCGTCTTCGTCGTCGGATCGTAGACGATGGTTCCGTTGGCGAGGATGGAGCTGAAATCCCCGGTGAACATGGCCGGCGTGGGAACGCTGTAGATGGCCTGCGCATCCTGGCGCTGCTGCTTCCATTCGTCGTTTGCCATGAAGAAGAGGCGGTTTCGGCCGTTAAAGACCTTCGGAATACGAATGGGGCCGTCAATCTCAAAACCGTAGTCGTTCCATTTGAAGGGCGATTTCGAGGGGTGATTGCTGGTGAATGCGTAAGGAATGGCGTCGAACACGTCATTGCGAACGAAATCGAACAGCGCTCCATGATATGCGTTGCCGCCCGATTTCGTGAGCACATTAATCTGCGTAGCATTGTGGCCGAACTCGGCCGGATAGACGCCGGTTTGTACCTTGAATTCCTGAATCGCGTCGATCGAGGGAAGGACAACGTAACTCTGAAAATTCGGGTCCGTGTTGCTGACTCCGTCAAGCGTGAAATAGTCGAATACGATGCGCTGGCCGGCAGCGGAGATGGACTGCGAGGCGCGGTCGCCGCCGATTCGCGAAGCCGCCGTCACGGATGGCTGGGTCAGCGTATTGGCGTTGGCGGCCAGCGCGACAAGGCCGAGGTAGGAGCGCCCGTTGAGGGGCAGTTCGACTACGCCCTTGTTCTCGATCACGGTGCCGACCGAGGCGTTTTCCGCCTGCAGCAGATCGGCATCGGCGGAGACATCCACCGAATCGGTCATTTGCCCTACCTGGAGGGAAACGTCGAGGCGCACGGTTTGCTGGACCTGCACTTCCACGTTATTGCTTGCCGCGGACTTGAAGCCGCTGTGCTCAGTCCTGACGTTATAGAAGCCGGGAGCGACGGTGGGGAACGTGTAATCGCCGGCGCTGGTGGTGGCGGTGGTGCGAACGGCGTTGGTGCTCACACTGGTGAGCGTGATGGCGGCACCCGGTATGCCGGCGCCGCTGGGATCGATTACGCGACCGGTAATTTCACCCTGAGTCTGGGCGGAGAGAGTCGCTGCGAAGGCGGCGAATAACACGCATAGTGTAAGACGGTTCGGTTTCACGCCGCGTAGTATATAACAATTCCCTACCGCCGTTAAGGTCTGAATATCCCGCCGAATACTCTGATTAAGAAACACCGCCTGCGAGTTCCGTCTGAGTGACCCTGTCCTGGCCAAAAGTACGGTCCCCCCAGGATATCAGTCGGATTTACGCCGCTTTCGCGAAATAAATATTTTATCGAAGCCAGCCGAAAGTATGGTGTTCACTTTTCCCGGCGGTGATAGAGTCCGACCTGTTGGATCGAAGAAGTAAACAATTAGTGACGGTTTATTTCTCCGATTTCGGCGAGAATTGGGTGCTCTTAGTGAGGCTGGGAAATTGAGGGGATGTTAACGTAACCATCGGGCATTTGAGATCTAACCTTCCCTCGACCGACGAAAAGCCAGAGGAGGCTTTCGATGA
>Ga0302320_10011443_pt1 | contig 18776 bp, 15 predicted proteins | sample Bog_T0_3_FD_202130 | JGI IMG/M metagenome (GOLD analysis project Ga0302320, IMG submission 202130) | Peat permafrost microbial communities from Stordalen Mire near Abisko, Sweden - Bog_T0_3 | ecosystem: Environmental > Terrestrial > Soil > Wetlands > Peat | place: Sweden: Abisko, Stordalen Mire...
TCTCGATCATCTTCCCGAAGATGGCCCCCAGCATGAAGATGGGGAAATACATCTTGAAGAAGAAGGACGCCCGGTCCATGAACAGATGGGTGTACGCGGGAAACGTGGCGGACGGCTGGAACAGCAGGACCGCGCTCAGCGCGACGATCGGGGCGAACAGGATGACGCTGTACCCTCGATACGCCACGAATATGAGCGCGGCCAGACAGAGTACGACTACCAGGATGCTCATCGGACTTCTCCCATTGCAGGGTTTGGAGGTTTAGGTGGATGCAGGGATTCTGCGGTTGGAAGGGGCTAGGCGAGCACGCTGCCGGATATGATCATCTTCATCACTTCATTGGTTCCTTCATAAATCTCGGTGATCTTGGCGTCGCGCATGTAGCGCTCCACCGGGAAGCTCTTGGTGTAGCCGATGCCCCCGTGCAGCTGGACCGCCTTGATGGTGACGTCCATGGCGGTGGTGGCGGCGGCCAGCTTGGCCATGGCCGCTTCCTTGCTCACGCGCAGGCCCAGGTCGTCCATGGCCGCGGCGCGATAGGTCAGCAGCCGGGCCGACTCGATCTGCAGCGCCATATCGGCGATCATCCACTGGATGCCCTGGTTGGCCGCGATCGGCTTGCCGAACTGCTGCCGGTCCTTGATGTAGGCCACAGCCGCATCCAGGGCGCCCTGGGCGATGCCCACCGCCTGGGCGGCCATCCCGATCCGGCCGCTGTCCAGGACCTTCATGGCGTACTTGAAGCCCTCCCCCTCCTTGCCGATCATGTTCTCGGCGGGGATCTCCATGTCCTTGTAAAGGATCTCGCAAGTGACCGAGCCGCGGATGCCCATCTTGTCTTCGTGCTGGCCGATGCTGAAGCCCGGCGTGTCGCGGTCGACGATGAACCCGGTGATGCCCTTGAGCTTCTTCTCGGGATCGGTCATCACGTAGATGCAGTAGGTTCCGCCCACCGACCCGTTGGTGATGAAGACCTTGGAGCCGTTGAGGATGAACTTGTCGCCCTGGCGGACGCCGCGGCTCTGCTGGGCGGCCGCGTCGGTGCCGGCGCCCGGCTCCGTCAGGCAGAAGCAGGCGATCTTCTTCCCGGAGGCCATGTCGGGGATGAATTTCTTCTTCTGCTCTTCCGTGCCGAACTGGAGGATGGACTTGATCCCGGTGATGTGCACGGAGAGGATGGCGCTGTGCGACGCGCACACCTTGGCCAGCTCCTCGCAGGCCAGGGCGTAGGAGACCATGTCGCCGCCGGAGCCGCCGTACTCTTCGGGAATGGAGAGCCCGAACAGGTCCAGGGCCTTCATCCGCTCGACGGTCTCCACCGGGTAGCGCTGGTCTCGGTCTATTTCCGCCGCGATCGGCCTGAGCTCCTTGTCGGCGAACTCGCGCACCATGTCGCGGATGAGTATCTGTTCTTCGGTCAGGTTAAAGTCCATTTTCAGGCTCCGCTGGTCAGACAACGTCTTCGGTTTGGCGTGCGGCGATGGCAATGGCCTCGCCCTCAATGACAATTTCGTCGCGCTGGTTCTTGCAGGTGGTGATCATCCTGATCCGGAATTTCTCCATTTTCTCGATGACCCGGCACTCCGCCGTGATGGTGTCCCCGATCTTCACCGGGCGTTTGAAGTTGCAGGTCTGGGACACATACAGGGCGCCTTTGCCCGGGATGTACATGCCCACCAGGGTCGAGAAGAGCGAGGCGGACAGCATGCCCTGGGCGATCCTCCCGCCCATCTTCTTGCCGAGCGAACTGGTGGTCGCGTAGACCTCGTCCACATGGATGGCGTTGAAGTCAGCGGTGATGGCAGAGAAACTGTGGATGTCCGATTCCGTGATCGTCTTGGAGAACGACCCCGTGTCGCCGATGCTGATCTCGTCGTAGGTTCGGCCACGCATGGCTGTATCCTTTCTCCGGCTCCGGGCCGGGAAGCAGTTCAGAAATTCAGTCCCATGCGCTGTTCGCGGAACAGGCGGCGGTCCATCTGCTTCAGGTCCTCGGTGATGGCCGGCTTGAAGCCCATCTTGGCCAGGACATCGCGCTCCAGGTCGACTCCCGGGGCGATCTCCATCAGCGTGAGCCCCTTCTGGGTGAGCTTGAACACCGCCCGCTCGGTGATGTAGAGCACCTCCTGCCCGGTCTCGACGGCGTATTCCCCGCTGAACGTCACCTGCTCCAGCTCCTTGACGAACTTGATGCCGTCACCGTCCTGGAGGATGTTCAAACGTCCGTCCTTGATCTCGATGCGCTGCTTGCCGGACACGAAGGTGCCGCAGAAGCAGACCTTCTTGGCGTTCTGGGAGATGTTGATGAAGCCTCCGGGGCCCACCACCCGGCCGCCGAACTTGGAGACATTGACGTTGCCCATGGGGTCGATCTGGGCCGCGCCCAGGCAGGACAGGTCGATGCCGCCGCCGTCATAGATGTCGAAGATGTCCGGGTGCTTGTAGTAGGCCGCCGAGTTGACGCTGCCGCCGATGCCGATGCCGGCCAGCGGCACGCCGCCCAGCACGCCGGACTCGATGGACAGTGTGATCTTCTCCACCAGGCCCTCTTCGGAGGCGATCCCAGCGACGCCGTCGGGGATGCCGATGCCCAGGTTGACCAGCATCCCGGGCTTGAGCTCCAGGGCGCCGCGCCGCGCGATCACCTTCCGGTCGGTCAAGGGGCTCGGCTCGCCCTGCGCCAGGGGCACCCGGTATTCGCCCGACCACTCGGGGTGGTACTCGTCGGAGAGATAGGACTGGAAGGTGAGCTCCTTGCTGCCCTTGACCACGTAGTCGACCATGAAGCCGTGGACCTTGACGTCATGCGGCTTCAGGGTGTTCCGGTTGACGATCTCCTCCACCTGGGCGATGACGATGCCGCCGCTGTTGTGGGTGGCGGCGGCCATCTCCAGCTGGTCGGAGAGCACGGCCTCCCGGTGCAGGGTCAGGTTGCCGTCCTCGTCGGCGAGGGTGGCGCGGATGAAGCAGATGTTGATGGGGAACGAGGGGAACAGCAGCTGGTCCTTGCCGTCGATGGTGACCAGCTTCACCACCTCACCGGAACGCCTGGCCAGATCGTTGGCCTTGCAGCCGTCGAGCCTGGGGTCGATGAAGGTTTTCAGGCCCACATGGGTCAGGACGCCCATCTTCTTGCCGGCGATGGCCCGCAGCAGGTGGGAGGCCACGCCCTGGGGGATCATGTAGGTGGCGATCTTGTTCTCCACCGTCAGCTTGTTGAGCGCCGGCTCCAGGCCGATGTGGGCGCACATGAGCTTCCTGAGCAGGCCCTCCAGGCCCAGGCGGTTGGCCCCTCGCTCCTTGCCGTCGCCGACGGCGGCGCAGTGGTACAGGAAGAGATCGCGCGGGCTCTGGGTGTCCAGGAAGCGCTGGCGCAGGGCCTCCATCAGTCCGTCCGGAACCCCGAATCCCACGAATCCGCCGATGCCGATCGTGTCGTTGTCCTTCACCAGCGCAGCAGCCTGCTGCGCGGATATGATTTTTCCGCTCATGGTCTTGTTTCCTTTTCGGCTAGTTATGGAAATTTGCTGGACGCTTTTCGAGGAATGCCTGCATGCCTTCCTTCTGGTCCCGGGTCGCGTAGCAGAGGGAGATCAGGTCGATCTCCAGCTCGAGGGCCTTGCGCAGGTCCGAATCGCGGCCCTGGTTCACGGCCACCTTCACGTAGCCGAGCGCCGTGGCGGGCTTGGCGATGATCGTGCGCATCATGTCGATGGCCTCGGACACCAGGTTCTCCGCGGCGCAGACCCGGTTCGCCAGTCCGATGCGGCAGGCCTCGGTCGCCGCGACGGTGCGCCCGGAGAAGATAAGCTCCTTGGCGATGCCGGGGTTGGTCAGGCGCGGCAGGCGCTGGCTGCCGCCGAACCCTGGAATGACCCCCAGGTTCACTTCCGGCTGCCCGAATACCGCCTTTTCACTGGCGAAGCGGAAATCGCAGGCCATCGCCAGTTCGCAGCCGCCGCCGAGGGCATACCCGTTGACAGCGGCCATGATCGGCTTCTCGATGTCCTCGATCCGGTTGAACACCTTCTGGGCGCGGGTCATGTAGGAACGCGCCTGCTGCGGGGTGTAGTCGCACATCTGGCGGATGTCCGCTCCGGCCACGAAAGCCTTGCCGGCGCCGGTGATGACCACGCCCCTGATGTCCGGGTCGTTCTCCACCACATCCAGCGCCTGGTTCAGTTCCGCCAGCGTCTCGTCGTTGAGCGCGTTCATGGCGGCCGGCCTGTTCATTGTGAGGGTGGCGATATGCTCGCTCACGGACAGAAGAATATTATTGAAGGTCATTTCCCCTCCTCGGGTAAACCCAGGCATGTGTGTGATAGCTCTCAGGAAGCAAGTCACATGCCAAGTTCTCCCGTCGCCGTTCGAGAGGGGAATTCCCTATCTAAACAAGAGGAAATACAAGGGGCCGAAAAAACCCCGGGGCTGCCCCGACACCTGGAAGTGTCGCAAAGTGTCGTTTCAGGACGACGCTTCCTCGCGACACTCGACGCCATGTCAGGCCTCTTCGGCCCCGATCCCGTGGGTGATGCTCTGGTGGTTGAACGCCCCCCAGGCCAGCTCGCGGAAAGCTTCGGTGTGGCCGAAGTCCGCCCCGTCCTTCCAGAGCTTGTAGTGGATCAACTCGTGCTCCAGGATGCGCTGCAGCACGTCCTCGGGATTCCGGCACAGGCAGCCCACCACCTGCACCGGCCAGTGCCAGTCCCGGCGCCGCAGCAGCGGGATGGACAGGCGGATCTCGGGCTGCCAGACCTTGCGCCGGTCCTTCTCCACCACGAACAGCCCGGCGCAGCGGGTCAGGCGGGGCGACCACAGGATCGGACAGGGCGGGATGTCCCAGCCGGCCGCCTTGAGGATAGCCTCGGCCCTGTGGCGGAGGGTGATCATGGCGCGGGTTGGACCGAAGCCTCCACCTGGATCCCCAGGTCCTTCAGCTGCCGCGGATTCACGTCGGAGGGCGCGCTGGTCATGAGGCACCGGGCCTGGGCGGTCTTGGGGAAGGCGATCACCTCCCGGATGTTGCTGGCGCCCACCAGGAGCATCACCAGCCGGTCCAGGCCCAGGGCGATCCCGCCGTGGGGCGGGGCGCCGTAGGCCAGCGCCTCCAGCAGGAACCCGAACTGGTCCCGGGCCTCCTCGAGGCTCATGCCGATGGCCTTGAACATGCGGGCCTGGGTCTCGGCGTCGTGGATCCGGATGGAGCCTCCGCCCAGCTCGAAGCCGTTGAGGATGATGTCGTAGGCCTGGGCCCGGCAGCGGCCGGGATCGGTCTCCAGCAGGTCCAGGTCGTCCGGGTGGGGCCCGGTGAAGGGATGGTGGCAGGCCACGAAGCGGCTATCCTCAGCGCTCCACTCCAGGAGCGGGAAATCCACCACCCACAGGAACTCGAAGCGGGACTCGTCGATCAGCCCCAGGGCCCGGGCCAGCCGCAGCCGGATCTCGCCCAGCACCTTGGAAGTCTGCGGGTCCGGGCCCACCGCGAACACCGCCAGCCCCTCACCGGAGCCCAGGGCCGAGCGCAGCGCGGCCTCCGCCCCGGGGTCCAGGAACTTCTTGAAGCTGGAGGAGAAGCCTTCCTTGCCCCACTTGGCGTAGGGCAGTCCGCCGGCGCCCAGGTGCTTGGCCGCGTCCTGCAGGTCATCCAGCTGCTTGCGGCTGGTTGCCGCCGCCTGGGGCCCGTCGAACCAGAGCGCCCGCACCCGTTGCCGGCCCTGGCTGTCTGCCGCGGCCCGGAACAGGCCGAATTCGCTCCCGGCGAACAGCGTGGTCACATCCTGGATGCGCACGGCACACCGGGTGTCCGGCTTGTCCGACCCATACCACTCCATGGCGTCGCGGTAGGCCAGCCGGGGGAAGGGCGCATGGACCTCCCTGCCCGCCAGGGCGGCCAGCTCCACCAGCAGGGGCTCCAGCATGGCCTGGACATCCTGCTGGCGCACGAAGCTCATCTCCACGTCCACCTGGGTGAACTCGGGCTGCCGGTCCGCGCGCAGGTCCTCGTCCCGGAAGCACCGGCACAGCTGCACGTAGCGCTCGAACCCGGCCACCTGGAGCAGCTGCTTGTAGAGCTGGGGCGACTGCGGAAGGGCGTAGAACTGGCCCGGGTGGGGCCGGCTGGGCACCAGGTAGTCCCGGGCCCCCTCCGGGGTGGACTTGCCCAGGATCGGCGTCTCGATCTCCACGAAATCGTTCCTGCGGAAGTAGTTGCGGATCAGGCTGGAGACCTCGCTGCGCAGGATCAGGCTGCGCTGCAGGCTCTCCCGGCGCAGGTCCAGGTAGCGGTGCTTCAGGCGCAGGTCCTCGTTGGCCTCGGCACCCTCGTCCAGCGGGATGGGCGGGGTCTGGGCGCTGTTGAGGATGAGCAGGCGGGTGAGGCGGACTTCGATGGCCCCGGTGGGCATGTTCGGGTTCTTCTGCTCCCGCTCGGCCACCACCCCTTCGGCGGCCAGGACGAACTCGCTGCGCACGGCCTTCAGCCTGGCCAGGAGTTCGGGCGGGACCTCGGTCTCATTGGCCACCAGCTGGACCAGCCCCCAGCGGTCGCGCAGATCCAGGAAGACCAGGGAGCCGAGGTTGCGGATGCGCTTGCACCATCCCAGGAGCCGCACGGTCTGGCCTGCGTGCTCCAGGCCCAGTTGGCCGTTGCGGTGGGTGCGTTGGAAGTCGCCGAGCAGATCGAGTTTCATAACCTTCAAGGATCGCATCCAAGAAGAGACTTCTCAACCCCTCAGATGCCCGAGGCCTGGGGATGCTCTTCCGCGCTGGTGTGGTGGTGCTGGGGCCGGATCGGCATGCCCGGCAGTTCGTTGGCGACCATCACGTCCAGGTTGCGGATGTACTTGCAGAGCACCTCGCGCAGGATCGCCACTTCCTCCGGGGTCATGCCCTTCTGGGAGCCTTCCTGGAAATCCGCCCCGATCTTGAGCAGCTTGTCGCACAGGGTCAGGCCCTCGGGGGTCAGCCGGATGCGGATCCGCCGCCCGTGGGTGGGATCCGGCCCGACGGTGAGGAAGCCGCGCAGCCCCATCTGCTGGACCATCCGGGAAACGGTGGGGTTGTCCATCCACATGGCCCGGGCCAGTTCCCCCAGGGACATGGGCGCTCCCTTGAACAGGATCATGAGCATCCAGTAGTGGTGGGGCGTGATATCCAGCGGCACCACCTTGGCGGCGATCAGCTGCCGGATGGAGCGCCGGGCTGCCACGATGAGCATGCCGATGGTGGAAAGATTCAAGCCGACTTCTGACGAATTGTTCATTTCGGTGCCCTCGGGAATGGTGAAGATTCTACGTATTAAATTTCTTGCTAATTCAAATTTAGTCAATGAGAAATTTATAGTCTTATTCGCCTACGAAATATTAATTAATATTTGTTCTTCGCGTTGAACCATATAACTTCTCAAGTCCCTTCTCGGACACCCAAGGTTTTCTCCGTTCGCCCCGTGCCCGGGTCGAGCTGGCTCGGCCACGCAACTCACATGAAAAAATGACTTATAAATAAAACGAGGCAGCCCTGGGGAGCCTTTCCGCAGGTTTGCCCGCGCAAGCACCCAGTCTGGAGACTTTTTCAAGGTTTTCTAATCTTGGGCTCCGCAACTGAATGAGCGGTTCAGAAACGCCCCCCCCAGCCAGGCCAAGCCAGGGGCCTTGGCTTCTTCAATTCAAAACGATTCAGTAATATTGGTATTCCGGAAACGCCGTTCAGCGGACCTTGGCGAAATGCCCGGCCAGATCCCCCCGGGGGATGCGTTCCTGGGCGCCGGTGCGCAGATCCTTCACGGTCACCACGCCCTCGGCCATCTCGTCGGGGCCCATGACCACGGCGAAGGGGATGCCGGCCCGGTCCGCGTACTTGAACTGGCGGGCGATCTTGGCCGGTTCCAGGTGGATCTCGGTGTTGACCCCCCTGCCCCTGAGCTCCGCCGCCAGGGCCAGATATTCGCGGAGCAGGGCCGGGTCGAACTGGGTCACCAGCACCTGGACGGTGCTGGCCCCCGCGGGGGCCAGGCCGGCTTCGGAGAGCACGTAGAACAGCCGGGTGAGGCCGATGGAGATGCCCACCCCGGGCAGGCGGCTCTTGGTGTACTGGCTGGCCAGGTTATCGTAGCGGCCGCCCGAGCAGACCGAGCCCATCCCCGGGTGCTCGGTCAGGAAGGTCTCGTAGACGGTCCCGGTGTAGTAGTCCAGCCCCCGGGCGATGCCCAGGTTGATGCTCCAGTGCGACTCGGGCACCTGGAATGCCCGGAGCAGGGCCACCACTTCGCCCAGTTCCCGCACGCCCTGGACGAACACCGGATTGGCGCCCTCGCGGCCGGCCATGGCGCCAAGGCGCTCCAGTGTATCGTCCGCCGCGCCCCGGATGCCCAGCAGTTCCAGGATCCGGTCGGCCAGCTCGCCATCCAGCGCCAGTTCGCCGCCCATGAGCAGGCCGCGCACGCCGTCCGCCCCGATCTTGTCCAGCCGGTCCACCTGGCGCAGCACCGCCATCCGCCGCTCGGGCTGGTCGATGCCCAGGCTTTCGAACAGCCCCTGCAGCACCTTGCGGTTGTTGAAGTGGATGCGGAACGGCCCCACCTGTAGTTCGCTGAACAGGGTGTGGATCACCGCCGGGATTTCCGCGTCGAAGGCCAGGGGCAGGGCGTCCTTGCCGATGACGTCGATGTCGCACTGGTAGAACTCGCGGTAGCGGCCCCGCTGGCTCCGCTCGCCCCGGTAGACCCGCTGGATCTGGTAGCGGCGGAAGGGGAAGGCAAGCTCGGCCTCGTGCTCGGCCACGTAGCGGGCCAGGGGCACCGTCAGGTCGAAGCGCAGCGCCAGGCCGGGCTTGTGCCCCTGTTCCAGCCCCCCGGTGGACTGCACGAAGTAGATCTGCTTCTCGGTCTCGCCGCCGCTCTTGGACAGGAGCACATCGGCCACTTCGAACACCGGCGTCTCGATGGGCAGGAAGCCGTAGAGCTCGAAGCCCCGGCGGATGGTGTCGAGCATGCGCTGGAAGACGATCTGCTGCCGGGGGAGCAGTTCCATGGTGCCGGGAGGGGTGCAGGGGGTGATCAGGGCCATGCCAAGAGTGTTGCAAGACAAGAGGGCACCTGGATAGGGGTTTAGTGGCCGTTGTGAAATAACCTGTGCAGTTGAGGTTATTTTGCAACGGCCCCCAGGTCAACGCATGCGTTGACCCGGATCTAAGGACCTTATGCCGGGGCCGCAACAAAATGTTCAGGTCAACTCTAGCCAACGGCTTATCTAACTATACTGGAACCATCTGAGTTCATTTTCCCATCGATCGGGCCCGCTTGAGACTCCTGCGAATCCTCCCATTCCTTGCCCTGAGTTGGCTGGCCCAGGGCCAGACGCCCCGGCCCCCGGCCCGGCTCCTGGTGGAGCTGGACCCGGGCCACGGCGGCGAGGACGACGGCGCCAAGGGACGCCGAGGCCTGCTGGAGAAGGACGTGGCGCTCCAGCTGGCCGCCGCGCTGGCCCAGCAGCTCACCGAGGCCGGCATGGAGGCCCGGCTCACCCGGGAAACGGACGTCTTCATCCCGCTGTGGGACCGGGCCAAGAAGGCCAACGCCGACGGCGCCGACCTGTTCATCAGCCTGCACCTCAACGCCGACCGGAGCCGCCAGGCCCGGGGCTCCGAGGTGTTCTTCCTCTCCCTGGGCGCGGGCGACCGGATGGCCGCGGAACTGGCGGCGGTGGAGAACGGCGGCGGCGCGCCGGGCGCCGACCTGGACCCGGACAGCGTGGTGGCCGGCATCCTCAGCGACCTCTCCCAGAAGGCCTTCCTCCAGGACTCCGAGCGCCTGGCCGTGGCCATCCAGGCCCAGCTCAACCAGCTGGGCGGCATCAAGCAGCGGGGCGTGAAGCAGGCCCCCTTCGTGGTGCTCCGGGGCGCCGCCATGCCGGCGGTGCTGGTGGAGACCGCGTTCATCTCCAATCCCAGGGAAGAGGCCCAGCTGAGGGATGCCGCCTTCCTCAAGCGGGTGGCCCAGGCCATCACCCGGGGCGTGCGGCGCTACTTCGCCGGAAGGTCAGCGCTGTCCAGCATCCGGACGGTGCCCGGTCCGTGAGCCGCTATCAAGAAACAACCTGAACATATCGCTACGGCCCCTAAATGTTACGGCGTTGTTCCGTCCCGGCCTCCCCGGGCGGGCATCCTGGGAGCCATGGGCGAACCCGAACTGTTCATTCCGTTCCACCCCCGGCCCGCGCTCAGGCTGGCGGCCACCCTGGGCGGCACCCTGTGGACCATGGCCGAACTGGCCCGGACCCGGACGCCCCGGCTCTCGGCCCACCGCTGGGCCGGGCGGACCCTGCTGCGGATGGGGGTCGAGGCCCGGCTGCTGGCGCCCATCCCGCCGGGCGCCCAGGTGTGGGTCTCCAACCACCTCAGCTGGCTGGACCCGCTGATATTCTTGAGCCTGCGGCCATCCTGCGCGCTGGCCAAGGCGGAGGTGGCGGGCTATCCCCTCATCGGCCGCGGCGCTTCGAGGATCGGCCTGCGCTTCGTGGACCGGGACGACCTGTTCAGCCGGGCGGCGGCCCTGCGCGGGATGGTCCGGGATCTGCGCGCCGGCCGGGACTTCCTGCTCTTTCCCGAAGGCACCACCACCCCCGGCGACCGCCTGGCGCCCCTGCGCGAAGGCGGGCTGCGCATGGCCCACCGGCTCGGGGTGAAGGTGCTCCCGTTCCGGATCGCCTCGGAGGACCCCCACTACCCCTGGATCGGTGACGACAGCCTGATGCCCCACCTGAAGCGGGTGGTGCGGAGCCGGGGCACCCGGGTGACCGTGCGGCCCGGGCCGCTCCTGGACCCCGGCGACTGGGAGGAGGACCTCTGGGTCCAGGCCATCCGCAGGCACCTCTCCGCTGCTTGAAATTGTTTACACCTTTTTCACGGCCAGCGCGCCGGATCCCGCAGCCGGAAGCGGTCCACTAAATTCATGATGAATTCAACCCTTGTCCTCTCACGCCCTGGCCTTCCGCAGGAAAATGCCTTCCAGGTAACCTCCATGCTGCCTCGACCCTCCGGCCCCGAAGGCCCACCGCCACCAGACCGCGAGGTCTACGGGCTGGGCGAGGAGCTGCGCGCCATCATCGCCGGGGACCGGCTGAAGCCGCACTACCAGCCCATCCTGGACCTGCGCACCGGCAAGATCCACGGGTTCGAGGGGCTGATCCGGGGGCCTTCGGACTCGCTGCTGCACTCGCCCCTGAACCTGTTCAAGGTGGCGCTGCTCACCGGCCAGGTGGTGGACCTGGAAGCGGCCTGCTGCCGCAGTCTGCTCCGGGGCTTCCAGGCCAGCGGGCTGCCCCAGAGGCTGTTCCTGAACATCAGTCCCGGCAGCCTCTCAGAGGCGCCCTTCCTGGACCTGTTCCAGCTGGACCGGCTGCGGGAGCTGGGCTTCTGCCCTGACCGGATCGTCATCGAGATCACGGAGAACCAGCCCACCTACGATTTCGGCGAGCTGGTCCGGGCCGCCAACCTGTTCCGCGGCCTGGGCTTCGCCATCGCCATGGACGACCTGGGCGAAGGCTTCTCCAGCCTGCGGCTGTGGTCGGAGCTGCGCCCGGAGTACGTGAAGATCGACAAGCACTTCATCCACGGGGTCAGCCAGGACCCGGTGAAGCTGCAGTTCCTCCGCTCCCTGCGGGACATCGCCGCCACCACCGGCGCCCGGGTGGTGGCCGAGGGCATCGAGCTGGAGGCGGACCTGGCGGTGGTCCAGGACCTGGGCCTGGACCTGGGCCAGGGCTATCTGTTCGGGCGCCCAGCCCCCACCCCCCACCCGGGGCCGCCCCCGGGAATCCCGGGCTTCCTGCGCCAGACGCCCAGCGAAGCCACCGGCTCGGCCTGGATCCAGGACAGCCGCGCCACCGCTGCCCGGCTGCTCATGGACATCCCGCCGCTCCCCCCGGAGACCCCCAACTGGAAAGTGGAGCAGCGCTTCGCCCAGGACCGGGAGCTGCAGTCCATCCCGGTGGTCCGCCAGGGCCTGCCGGTGGGGCTGATCAACCGCCACGTGTTCGTGGACCTGATGGCCAAGCCCTTTTCCCGAGAGGTCTACGGCAAGCGTCCGTGCGCCGTCCTCATGGACCAGACCATCCTGGTGGTGGACCACCACACCAGCCTGCACGAGCTGAGCAAGCTCATCGTGGAATCGGACCCCCGGCACATCCTGCACGGCTTCATCCTCACCCGGGACGGGGAGTACGCGGGCATGGGCAGCGGCCACGACCTCATGCGCGAGATCACCCAGATGCAGATCCACGCGGCCCGCTACGCCAACCCCCTCACCGGGCTCCCCGGGAACGTCCCCATCAACGAGCGCCTGGATGAGCTGATCCGCCAGGAGCAGCCGTTCGTGGTGTGCTACTGCGACCTGGACCATTTCAAGCCGTACAATGACGTCCACGGCTACGGCCGGGGCGACGAAGTGATCCAGTGGACCGGCAGGCTGCTGGGGGCCGTGTGCGACGACCAGGACTTCGTGGGCCACATCGGCGGCGACGACTTCCTGATGATCCTGCGCTGCCCGGACTGGGAGCAGCGCTGCCAGGATCTGCTGGCGCGCTTCGAGGCCGGCAAGGGCCGCTTCTTCAGCCCCGAGGAGCTGGCCCTGGGCGGCTACCAGAGCGAGGACCGCAAGCGCCGGCTGGTGCACCACCCGCTGGTGGGCCTGTCCATCGGCGCGGTGCAGGCCCCGCCCGGGGCCTTCCTCAGCCACCACGAGATCGCCGCCGCGGCCGCCACCGCCAAGAAGGAGGCCAAGCGCCAGGAGGGGTCGAGCCTGTTCGTTGAGCGGCGGAGCCGGACCGCGCCGGCGCCGGCCGAGGGTCATTCGTAGCGCAGCGCCTCGATGGGATCCTGCCGGGCCGCCTTCATGGCCGGCCAGAGGCCGAAGCCCAGGCCGACCGCGGTGCTGATGCCGAAGCCCAGGCCGACGCTCCACAGGGGCGCCGCGGCCGGGAAATGGAAGATCAGCCGCACCGCCATGGCCACCCCCAGCCCGGTGGCGATGCCCAGGGCGCCGCCCAGGCCGGTGAGCGCCACCGCCTCCACCAGGAACTGGCCGGCGATGTCTTTGCGGGTGGCGCCCAGGGCCTTGCGCACGCCGATCTCCCGGGTCCGCTCGGTGACGTTCACCAGCATGATGTTCATGATGCCCACGCCGCCCACCAGCAGCGCGATGGCCGCGATGAAGATCATCGCCGCGGCGATGCTGGCGGTGATCTGGCGGAAGGCGGCCAGGCTCTCGTCGCTGGTGAAGATGGCGAAGTCGTTGTCCTGGTTCGCCTTGAGGCCCCGGCGCTGGCGCAGGACGGCCACCTCCTGGTCGGTCAGCTCCCGCACCCGCAGCGGGTCCCGGGGCACCGTGGCGATGTGCAGGGTGTCGCCGTTGCCGTCCTTCACCTGGGGGAAGAGGGCGTCGAACACCGTGAGCGGGATCAGCAGCAGGCTGTCGGCGCTGCCGCCGAACTGGGAGCCGCGCTTCTCCAGGACCCCGATCACCCGGAACGCCACGCCCTGCACCAGCACTTCCTGGCCCACCGGGTCCCGGGCCGGGAACAGGGACTGCACCAGGTCGGCGCCGATGACGCAGGTGCGGGTCTCGAAGGTCAGGTCGTTGGCGCTGAAGAAGCGGCCGTCGTCCACCGAGCGGTTGTTGGCGAGGCTGAAGTCGGGGGTCACGCCCAGGATGCCCGGGCCGTTGGCCTCGGCCCCCTGGCGGTTCTTCACCGGGACGGTCGCGCTCACCGACAGGAGGTCGCGCTCCGGGGAGACCGCGGCGGCCAGGGTGGCCTGGCGCTTGAGCGCGGCGGCGTCCTCCAGGGTCAGGTTGCGCCGGCGCTTCTGCTCTTCGGGAATCAGCTCCGGCGGGCCGCCGAACCTGGGCTCGAACTTCTGGAACTGGACCAGGCTGGTGCCGCTGGAGGCGAACGCGCCGGTGATGGCCTCGTTGAAACCGGCCACGAAGCTGACCATGGCGATCACGGTGGCCACCCCGGCCAGGATCCCCAGCAGGGTGAGGAAGCTGCGCAGCTTCTGGGCGACAATGGAGCGGAACGCGAAGCGCAGGGTCTCAGGGCCCAGGGCCGAGAACAGGGCGCTGTGCCGGCGGGCCCTCATTCCGCCCTCAGGGCGTCGATGACCGGCAGGTTCGCGGCCCGGCGCGCGGGCAGGAAGCCCGCGGCGAGGCCCACCAGCACCGCCACCACCAGGCTGGCGAGGACGATGCCCGGGGTGATCCGGGCCGGGAAGTCCGCCAGGCTGCGCACCGCCCAGGCCACCCCGGCCCCGGCCAGGAGCCCGGCCACTCCGCCGCACAGGCTGAGGATGGCCGCCTCCAGCAGGAACTGGCGGGCGATGTCCTGCTTGCGGGCGCCCAGGGCCAGGCGGATGCCGATCTCGCCGGTGCGCTCCACCACGCTCACCAGCATGATGTTCATGATCACCACCCCGCCCACCCCCAGGCTCACCGAGGACACCAGCAGCATGAGCACGAAGGCGGCCCGGCTCACCTGCTGCCAGAGGTCCTTGAGCACGTCCTGGGTGAGGATGCCGAACGGGTCGGGGTCGCGGAAGCTGGTGTGGCGGGCGGCCCGCAGCAGGGCCCGCACCTCGTCCACCGAGGCGTCCAGCCCGGCCACCCCGCCCCGGGCCTGCACCTGGATGTTCAGGGAGTCGCCGGCCGCCATGAAGTTCTTGCGGTACACCTGGATCGGGATGCAGACCAGGGTGTCCCGGGAAAAGCCCAGCGCTTTGCCCTGCCGGGAGAACACGCCGATGATCCGGAACGGCAGCCCGCCCAGGGTGAGGGTGTGGCCCAGGGGGTCCAGGTGCGGGAACAGTTCGTCCCGGGTGTCCGCCCCGATCACCGCCACGTTGGCCGCCACGCGGTCCTCGTTGTCGGAGAAGTAGCGGCCGGCCTCGGTGTCCAGCTGGAACATGGGCGCGAAATTGGGGGTGGAGCCCACCACGAAGACATTGGCCAGGTGCTTGTCCTCGTACTTCACCGTCATGGAGCGGAAGGCCCGGGTGCTCACCTGGGCGGTGTGCGGAAGGCCGGCGTTCCGGACCCGCTCGAAATCCTCCCAGGTGAGCCGCGGGCGCTTGAGCGCCTGGATGAAATCCCGGTGCGACTGGATGATGCCCAGGCGGTCCACCACGAACACGTCCGGCGCCAGCCGGATGACCTTGTCCTTCACGTAGGCGTCCAGGCCCGAGATGACCCCCACCACGCTGACCATGGTGGTGACCCCGATGATGACCCCCAGCAGGGTGAGGAAGCTGCGCAGTTTGTGCGCCCGCAGGGCCCCCAGGGCGGCGCGCAGGAGGTCCGAGGGCAGCATCATTTCTTGCGGGCCTCGGGCCGGACCGGATCCCCGTCCCGCAGTTCCCGCAGCGCCTTGAACGGGCCGACGATGACCTGCTCGCCGCCCTGGAGGCCGGACAGCACCTCCACCGTCAGGTCGCCCATGAGCCCGGTCTTCAGGGGCCGGAACACCGCCCGGCCCCTCTCGATGAGGAACACCCCCTCCTGCTCCCGGGGCCCCTGCCCGGGCTGGGGCACGCCCTTCATCACCAGGGCCTGGATCGGCACGGCCAGCACCTGGGTGCGGCTGCCGGTGAAGATGTCCGCCTGGGTGGAGAGCCCCGGCTTGACTCCCGCGGGCGGCTGGGCGAGCTGGATCTTCACCTTGAACTTGATGGCCTCGTTGGTGTTGGCTTGCACGATGGGGCTGCCGCCCACCTCCGTGACCTTGCCGTCGAAGACCTGGTTGGGGTAGGCGTCGATGCGCGCCTGGGCCGCCTGGCCCAGCTGCACCATGGGAATGGAGGCCTCGTCCACCTCCATCTCCGCCTCCACCAGGCTCATGTCGGAGATGGTGAGCAGCACCGTGCCCGGCTGGTTCTGCAGGCCCGGCACCGCGGTCTCACCCAGTTCGATGTGCTTGCCGGTGACCATCCCGGACATGGGCGAGGTGACCCGGGTCTTGACCAGCACATCGGCGGCGCCGGCCAGGTCGGCCCGGGCCTGGTCCACGTGCTGGCGGGCGCTCCGGGCCGCGGCCGCGTCCATGTCCAGATTGGTCCTGGCCTGCTCGTAGTCGCTCTCGGAGATGATCTGGGCCTTGCGGTTGAGCTCGGCCCGGACGAAATTCTTGCGGGTCTGGTCCAGCTTGGCCTCGGCCGCGGCCAGGTCGTGGCTGGTGGCCTTCAGGTTGGCCTCCCGGGACTGGGCGGCGGCCCGGGACTGCACCGGGTCGATCTCCAGGAGCAGCTGCCCGGGCCGCACCGCGTCCCCTTCCTGCACCAGCATCCGGGTGACCTGGCCGATGGAACTGGCGGTGATGTCCACCTTCTTCACCGCCTGGATCTTGCCGTTGGCGCTCACCTTGGCCTGGAGGTCCTGGCGGGCCGCCTCGGCCGCCTGGACCGGCATTCCGGTCTGCCGCCTGGCCGCCATGATGCCCGCCAGCACCAGGGCCACGAGAATCCCGCCCGCGATAAGCCATTTCTTACGTTTCATGTGAATGATCCCCCCGGCGCCGCCCCAGGCCATGCTCTGCGGAACGAGTCCAGGCCTTCAGTAGACCACAGGCAGCCCGCGGCTGCGCGCCCGCGGATCTATCCATTGATTCCGGGAGCCCCTATACTCGGACATAGGCTGGAGCCCCGTGTCGCGTTTCCCCGAATCGTTGAGATCTTTGCGGCACCGGAACTTCCGGCTGTTCTTCACCGGCCAGCTGGTCTCGCTGGTGGGCACCTGGATGCAGAGCGTGGCCCTGTCCTGGCTGGTCTACCGGCTCACCGGGGAGGCGACCCTGCTGGGCCTGGTGGTGCTGGCCACCCAGAGCCCCATCGTCCTGTTCGGCAGCCTGGGCGGGGTGCTGGCCGACCGGGTGGACCCGCGCCGGCTGCTGGTCATCACCCAGGCCCTGCAGCTGGTGCAGGCGCTGCTGCTGGCGTGGCTGACCCTCACCGGGCGGGTCCAGGTGTGGCACATCCTGACGCTGGCCGTGGGCCTGGGCCTGGCCAACGCCTTCGACCTGCCCGGGCGCCAGGTGCTGGTGGCCCAGACCGTGGACCGGGACAGCCTGCCCAACGCCATCGCCCTCAATTCCTCCATCTTCCACGGCACCCGGGTGCTGGGCCCGGCCGTGGCCGGGATCATGGTGGCCGCGGTGGGCGAGGGCTGGTGCTTCCTGGCCAACGCCGTGAGCTTCCTGGCGGCCATCGCCGGGCTGATGCTCATGCACCTGCCGGCATGGGTGCCGCGCACCGACCACCCGCCGGTGTTCGCCCACCTGCTCGAAGGGGTGCGCTTCGTCCGGGGCCACCGCCGGGTGCGGCTGCTGCTGATCCTGCTGGGGGTGGTCTGCCTGATGGGCATGCCCTACACGGTGCTGATGCCCCTGTTCGCCGACGGCATCCTGCACGGCGGGCCCCGGACCATGGGCCTGCTCATGGCCGCCTCCGGCTGCGGGGCCGTGACGGGAGCCGCCATCCTGGCCGGGCGCAGCCGGATCAAGGGGCTGGAGCGGGTGGCCTGGCTGGGCGCCGCGTCGGTGGGGGTGATGCTGGCCTGCTTCGCCTTCTCCAGGGTGTTCTGGCTGTCGGCGCTGCTCATGGTCCCGTTGGGTCTCAGCATGGTGGCGCACATGACCTCCAACAACACCCTGGTGCAGATGCTCATCCCTGACGAATTGCGCGGCAGGGTGATGGCCTTCCACGCCATGGTGTTCACGGCCGCCATGCCCCTGGGCGCGGTGCTGGAGGGCTTCATCGCCCACCACCTGGGGGCGCCGCTCACGGTGGCGCTGGGCGGAGTGGGATGCGTGATCGGGGCCGGGCTGTTCGCCTGGCGCTATCCTGATACCTCCTGCTAGAACTTCGCCGTCAATGAGACCTGGAGCTTGTTGGAATGGTTGCGGTCGGACTGGCCGCCGTCACGCTGGGTCACGGCGTTGGCGCCGAAGGTGCGCAGGTCCTCGTAGCCGTACTCCATGCCCAGCTCCACGCTCGGGCTCAGCTTGACGAAGGTGTTGGCGAAGTAGTTCATGGCGTTCTTGATGGTCACGGGCTGCACGGCGGCGTTGTCGTTGAAGGTCACGCCGCTCGCCACCAGATTGGAGCGGACCCGTCCGGTCCAGTTGTGGGTGTAGCCAGCCTGCCATCCCTGGTTGCGGAACAGCAGCAGATCCTGGCTGTCGTAGCGCGCCGCCTGGATGCCCACGCCGTAGTCGCCCAGGCCCCGGCCGGAGTAGATCGAGCCCACCAGGCTGTCCTTGCCGAGCTTGACCGTGCCGGACAACTGGACGGCGCCGCCCCACTGGTCCGAGCGTTGGCCTGAGGCGAGGGTGTAGGCGCCCAGGCTCTGCTCCATGGCGCGCAGGGACCAGTGGCCCCAGTCGTCGGTGAAGGTATAGGCGCCGGTCAGGGTGGGATAGCGCGCGTCGGGAACGGCGGCGGTGGAGGCCGGCGCGCCGACGATGTCGCCGGTGAACTGGCCCCAGCCCATGCGGTTCTGTTCCACCGAGAAGGCCAGGCCCGACCGCCTGGACAAGGGGAACCGGTAGCGGGCCTGGGTGAACCGGCCGCTGCCGTTGCAGGCCTGGCCCACCGGCCCGTTCATGTCCATGGTCTCCCCGGTGGCGTCCACGTCCAGCCAGTTGGAGCAGGTGTGACCGAGGGTCCAGTTGCCGAACGTGACGTAGGCGTGCCGCAGCTTGAGGCCGCCGGTCTTGGACGCCTCCTTGGTGAAATC
>Ga0302320_10011444_pt1 | contig 18774 bp, 14 predicted proteins | sample Bog_T0_3_FD_202130 | JGI IMG/M metagenome (GOLD analysis project Ga0302320, IMG submission 202130) | Peat permafrost microbial communities from Stordalen Mire near Abisko, Sweden - Bog_T0_3 | ecosystem: Environmental > Terrestrial > Soil > Wetlands > Peat | place: Sweden: Abisko, Stordalen Mire...
AGTCCGGGAACGGTGTGCGTGGCCCGCACCTTCAAGGCGTCGATCGGCCGGCGCGTGGCCGCCGAAGCGCAGCACGAGGAAGCCTTGGAAGCGGCGGAGGCGGAGCTGGTTCTGGCGCGCGCCAGCGGCCTGCCCGCGCGCGTCGAGGCTGCGGAGCAGACTCTTCTGGAAGTGCGCCAGGGCGGCGCGGCGATTCCCTTTTTGGATCCGGTGGACCTGCGGCACCGCAGCTTGATCGAGGTGCAGGCACCGCGCAGCGCGGCGGTGATGTTCTGCCTCATGGATGTGTCCTCGTCCATGGATGAATCGCGCAAGGATCTGGCGAAGCGCTTCTTTACGCTGCTGTATTTGTTCCTGAGCCGCAAATATCAAAAGGTCGAACTGGTCTTCATCCGCCACACCGATCAGGCGCAAGAGGTCGACGAGGACACGTTTTTCAACGGCACGCAGGCCGGCAGCACCCGCGTCCTGTCCGCCCTCGAGAAAATGCACGAGATCATCGGCCTGCGCTATCCCGCCTCGCACTATAATATCTTCGGCGCGCAGGCGAGCGACGGCGATTCGTTCGGCGCCGACTCGACGGAATCCTCGACTTACCTGCTGTCGCAGCTGCTGCCGCTGTCGCGTTACTTCGTGTACGCCGAAGTCGGTGAAAAGGCGGCGCCGGGCACCACGCGCCTGTGGGCCGCGTACGATGACATCGAGTCCGACCATTTCAACATGGCGACGGTGGGCGCGCGCGACGAGGTGTATCCCGCGCTCGCGAAGCTGTTTCAGAAGGAGCAGCCGGCCTGATGAAACAGCAGGGCATGTTGAGCGGCAGCGAGTGGACATTGGACGATCTGCTCAATATCGAGCAAATCTGCGCGAGCCACGCCGAGCGCTATGGGCTCGATACCTTTCCCAATCAGCTGGAAGTCATCACCAGCGAGCAGATGCTCGACAGCTATGTGTCGAGCGGGCTGCCGGTGAACTACGGTCACTGGAGCTTCGGCAAGCATTATCTGATCGAGAGCGGCAAATATCGCTCCGGCGCGAATGCGCTCGCCTACGAAATCGTCATCAACACCAATCCCTGCATCGCTTTCTTGATGGAGGGCAATTCCCTCGCCATGCAGGCGCTCGTCATTCCGCACGCCTGCTTCGGCCACAACAGCTTCTCCAAGGGCAACTACCTCTTCAAGCAATGGACCCAGCCGGACGCCGTGCTCGACTACATGCTGTTCGCGCGCAATTACATCGCGGATTGCGAGGAGCATTTCGGACTCGACCGGGTCGAGCAGACGCTCGATGCGCTGCACGCGCTGCGCGATCAAGGGCTCGACAAATATAAGCGGCCGCGCAAGCTCGACACCCGCAAGGAGCGCGCCGAACAGGCGAAGCGCCTGGCGGTGGCCCAGGAGAACATGCGCCAGGGTGAGAATTACAGCGTCGTGCCGCACGCCGCCAAGGCGGAGGCCGCGGCGGCGGTGTTTCCGGCGAGTCCGGAGGAGAACGTGCTGTATTTCCTCGAGAAGCACGCGCCGAAACTCGAGCCCTGGCAGCGCGAGCTCGCGCGCATCGTGCGCAAGATCGCCCAATACTTCTATCCGCAGCGCCAGACCCAGGTGATGAACGAGGGCTGGGCGACGTTCTGGCATCATCGCTTGATCAACGACATGTACGATGCCAAGCAAATCGATCAGGGCATACTGTTGGAATGCCTGCATTCGCATACCAATGTCATCCGGCAGCACGAATACTCGAGAATGAATCCCTACGCGCTCGGCTTTGCCGCCTGGCACGAGATCAAGCGTGTGTGCGAGGCGCCGACCGCGGAGGATCGGGAATACCTGCCCGATGTCGCCGGCAAGGATTGGCTGGAAACCTTTCACGACATCATGCAGAACTACCGGGACGAGAGCTTCTTGCTGCAGTTCCTGACGCCGAAACTGGTGCGCGAATTTCGCATGATGAACATTCAGACCGACGAAGGGCTCGACCATTGGAATGTCAACAACACGGCGAGCGGCGAAGGATTTCGGGCCATTCGCAGCCAGCTGGCGGCCAACTACCGGCTCGAGTCGATGATGCCGGAAATTTCGGTGGTTCGGTATGGACGCGATACCGACCGCAAGCTGGTGCTGCAGCACCAAGTGTATAACGGCAGGACGCTGGACGAATCCGAGACCGAGCAAACCTTAAAGCACTTGCGCGCCTTGTGGGGATTCGAGGTGGCGCTCGAGGCCGTCGACCAAAACGGCTCGATTCTCAAAACTTACTGAGCCCATGCCAGCGTCCCTGCGCCCGTCGATGGGTGCGACTCCTTATGCGGATTCCTCGGGAAGCGGCGTCACTTTCCGGGTATGGGCACCGTTCGCAGCGGCGCTCAATGTGGCCGGCGATTTCAATGCCTGGTCGCCGGCGGCGACGCCGCTCACCGCCGAGGGCAACGGCTACTGGTCGGCGGATGTCGCCGCGGCAGCGGTCGGCTCGCAGTATAAATTCGTGGTGGGCACGGGCGGCGCCGCGCCGCTGTGGCGCGTCGACCCGTACGCCCGTTCCATCACTCGGTCGAACGGTGTCCTCAACGGCTTGGTGGCGGCCGCGGATCAACCCTACAGCACGCCGGGTTATTCCACCCCGCCCTGGAATCAACTGGTCATCTATGAGATGCACATCAGGACTTTTCTCTATTGCCCCGACGGCGTCGACGGCACGGGGAGCTTCAAGTCTGCAATGTCCAAACTTCCTTACTTGAGCGCGCTCGGCATCAACGCCATCGAACTTTTGCCGATCGGCGAATTCATCGGTGACATTTCCGCCGGCTACAATCCGGCCTACATATTCGCCATCGAGGACGAGTACGGCGGTCCCGACGGCTTCCGGCAATTCGTCAATGCCGCGCACGACCTAGGCATCGCGGTCATCATCGATGTGGTTTACAACCACTTAGGGGTACCCGCGGGCGACATGTGGACTTTCGACGGCTGGTCGCAGGACGGCAAGGGCGGGATCTACTTCTACAACGATTGGCGCAGCACCACCGATTGGGGCGAGACCCGCTTCGACTACGGACGCCCCGAAGTGCGCGCATTCCTGCGCGACAACGCGTTGCGCTGGCTCGAGTCGCGCTTTGCCGACGGACTGCGCTGGGATTCGACCGGATCCATCCGCAACGTCTACGACCAAAATAACGACCCCGCGAACGACATTGCGGACGGCTGGAGTCTGATGCAGTGGATCACGGGACTCATCGCAGAGCGCCAACCGTGGAAGATCTGCATCGCGGAGGACATGAACGAGAATGAGTGGATCACCAAGGATATAGGGTCCGGAGGCGCCGGGTTCGGCGCGCAGTGGAGCCAAGCCTTCGTCTCGACGCTGCGCGAGACCCTTATCGGCAGCGAGGACGGCAGCCGCGACATGGACGCGCTCGCCGCCGTCATCGGCACGCGCTACAACGGCAATGCCTTCCAACGCGTGATCTACACCGAATCCCACGATGCCGATTCGAACGGCGCGCAGCGCCTGCCCGAGATGATCTGGCCCGGCAACGCCCAGAGCTGGTACTCGAAGAAGCGCTCGACGCTCGGCGCTGCGCTCGTGATGACGGCGCCCGGCATACCCATGCTGTTCATGGGACAGGAATTCCTGAGCGGCGGATGGTTCAACGACGACGCGCCGCTCGTCTGGGCGAATGCCGCGGCCTTTCCCGGAATCATCATGCTGTACCGCGATGTGATCCGCTTGCGCCGCAATTGGTACGACAGTACGCGCGGCCTCACCGGCCAGAACGTGCACGTTCACCACGTCAACCAGCAGGACAAGCTGATCGCGTTTCACCGCTGGGATCAGGGCGGCAGCGGCGACGATGTGGTCACGTTGCTGAACTTCAGCGCTCGAGGGTTCGGCAACTATACGATCGGCCTGCCGCGGACCGGCCTGTGGCGGGTGCGCTTCAATTCCGACTGGAGCGGCTACGACGGATCATTCGGCAATGCGCCGAGCTTCGACACCACGGCCGGGGCTGTCCCCTATGACTCGATGCCGGCGAGCGCCGGCCTTGCAATCGGGCCCTATAGCGCCATCATCCTTTCACAAGACTGACGTATTTTGCCGCAAAACGCTGGCGGCAGCGGGCGCGACAAACGCCACCTGGCCGGCGAGTATTTCACCATCAGGGATGCGAATGCCGCTCACGCCGGACCAAATGGCAGAGATGAGCCGCCTGCTCGATGCGGCGCGGCCGCTCAACGAGGCGGGGCGCCGGCGTTGGCTGGGCGCGCTCGCACCCGAACATCGGCAGCTTCTCCCGGAGCTGCGCAAAGCGCTGCTGTCCGAGTACACCGAGCTGCCGCCGAGTGCTTCCGAGGACAGCGGCGCACCCCCGGCGACCGGGCTCGAGCCCGGCGCGCAGGTGGGGCCGTACGAGCTGATTCGACTCCTCGGGGCCGGCGGCATGGCGGAGGTCTGGCTCGCCAGGCGCGCCGACGGCGTGCTGCGGCGCGAGGTGGCGCTCAAATTGCCGCTGCTGACCCGCGTGCGTCGGCATTTCGAGCAACGCTTCGCGCGCGAGCGCGATATTCTGGCGGGCCTCGAGCATCCGCACATCGCCCGCTTGTACGATGCGGGCATCGATGCCGACGGCCTGCCGTATTTGTCGATGGAATATGTGCAAGGCCGGCTGCTGACCGACTGGTGCGACGGTGAGTGCCTCGACATCCGCCAGCGGCTGCAGTTGTTTCTGCAAGTGCTCGAAGCGGTGCAGTACGCGCACGACCGCCACGTCATCCATCTCGATATCAAGCCGTCGAATATTCTGGTGAGCGACACCGGTCAATCGCGGCTGTTGGATTTTGGCGTGGCGCGGCTCTTGGAGAACGAGGCGGCGACCGGACAGACGCCGCTCACCAAAGTCTACGGACACGTGATCACCGTGGTCTATGCCAGTCCCGAAGTGCTGCGCGGCGATCCGGTCGATGCGCGCAGCGACATTTATTCCCTCGGCGTGGTGCTGTTCGAACTGCTCACCGGCGCGCGGCCCTACCGGTTGCAGGCCGGTGCCTCGCGCGGCGTGTTGGAACAGGCCATCGCAACGGTGGAGGTGCAGCGCCCGAGCACGCAGCTCGCCGAGGATGCCGGCATGGTTCGCTCCGCCACGCACGAGCAGCTGGTGCGACAGCTGCGCGGCGATTTGGATTTGATCGTGCTCAAGGCGCTCGCCAAGGATCCCGAGGCACGTTACGCGAGCGCCCGCGCGCTCGCCGACGATATCCGCGCCTACTTGGGCGGAAAACCCATCGCGGCCAAGCCGCCGCGCTTGGGCTATCGCCTGGAGAAATTCATCCTGCGCAATCGCGCCGCGGTGATCATGACGACGGTCGCGGCGATCGTCCTTTGCGCCATGGCCGCCTACGAGATCGAGCGGCGCGCCGACGAACGCACGCACATCGCGCTGGTCGCCGCCCTGAACTCGATCTATCCGCGCCGGCCCGTGAGCGACAAATCCATCGCCGTGCTGCCGTTCTTGGATATGAGCGAGAAACACGACCAGAGTTACTTCTCGGACGGATTGACCGAGGAGATGATCAATTTGCTGGCGCAAATCCCGGATTTGCAGGTCATCGCCCGTACCTCCTCGTTTCACTTCCAGGGCAAGCAGGTGCCGATCGCGGAAATCGGCGCAATTTTGGGCGTCGCCAACGTGCTCGAGGGCAGCGTGCGCCGTTCCGGCACTACGGTGCGGGTGACCGCGCAGCTGATCCGCGCCGACAGCGGCGTGCACCTTTGGTCACAGACCTACGATCGCGACGTCAAGGACATTTTCGAGCTGCAGGACGAAATCGCGGATGCCGTGGTCGCGGCGCTCAAGCTCAAATTGCTCGCCTCGCCCGTCGTCGATCTGCATCGCAGCGACAATCCGGAAGCCTACAACGACTACTTGCTCGGCCGGCAGCTCGGGCGCCGCGGCAACTTGAAGGACTATGAACGGGCGATTGCCGCCTATCGCAGGGCCATCGAACTCGACCCCGGCTATGCGGCGGCGTATGCCGGTCTGTCCTTCAATGAAACGGCGCTGGCCAACTACAACCAGGACCGCACCGGGTTCGCCCGCGCCAACGAGGCGGCCGAGAAGGCCTTGGCGTTGGCACCGCAACTGGCCGACGCTTATCGCGCCCGCGCGGGTTATCGGCTCGAGATGTTGGATTTTGCCGGCGCCCGCGCCGATGGCGAGCGAGCCTTGACGCTCGCGCCCGGCGACAGCGCGGTGCAAAGCCTGTACGGCGTGCAGATAGCGGCCTTCGGCAAAATTCGCCAGGCCATCACCGCCATGGGCAAAGCCGTCGAGCTCGATCCGTTGAATTCCTACGCCTGGGGCAACATGGGATTGTTCCTCACCATGGACCGCGACTATCCGGCGGCGCGCCGTGCGCTCAATCGCGCATTGGCCATCAGTCCCGACAGCGATGCGCTGCACTTTGCGCTCGGGCAACTCGACATGCTGGAGGGCCGGTTCCCGGATGCGATGGCGGAATTCGCCAAGGAAGGCAATGCCGGCGCGCGCCGCATGAGTGATGCGCTGCTCGAGCATGCGCGCGGCGACGAGCCCAAGTCCGAGCAGGCACTCAACGACTTGATCGCGGCTCACGCCGGCGACATGGCCTACCAGGTCGGCGATGTCTACGCGTGGCGCGGCGACAAAGACAAGGCCTTCGAGTGGCTGGAGCGCGCCTACCAGCAGCGCGACAGCGGCCTCAATGGAATCGCCTACGATCCGTTATTGGCGGGTCTTGCGGGCGATCCGCGCCGCGACAAGCTGCTGAAAGAATTGGCGCTAGCCAACTAAAGCCGGCGTTGCCTAGAGCGTGCGCGCCAGCACGATGAGCGCAAGTCCGGTGAGGAAACTCGCGAACATCGCCGCGAGCAGCACCGAGGTGCCGGGCGGCGCGGTGCGAAATTCCTTCCAAATGAAGACGCCCCAGAAAGCCGCGACCATGGTGGCACCCTGGCCCAAGCCATACGAAATCGCGAAGCCGGCGCGCCCGGAGGCGATGAGGTTTAGCGACATGCCCACTCCCCAGATCACCCCGCCCAGGATGCCCGTCATGTGCGTGCGCAGACTCCCGGCGAAATAATCGCGAAAGTCGACCGCAGCGCCGACGAAGGGCTTTTTCATCGCAAAGGTATTCCAGGCGAAGCTGCTGAGGAAAATTCCGACGGCGAACACGAACACCGCCGCATACGAACCCATCATGCCGGCGGTGGCTTGTGCGGGATCGGCATACATGGCCGCCGCCACGAAGCGATAGAACATCCCCATGAAAATGCCGCACGCCAGCGACAGCACCAGGCCGGTGTTGCTGCGCTTGCGGCCGACCTCGGGGGTCGCGCCCGGCACCCGGCGATAGGCCGCCGCATCCAACACGATGGCGAGCGTCACGAGCGCCACGCCCGTGGCGAGCAGCGTCACGTTGCCCACCGGGGCGGCGAGGTAATTGACGATCACGCCCAAGATCAACGCGAGTCCAATCCCCACCGGAAACGCCACCGCCATCCCGGCAACCTCGATCGCGGCCACCAGCAGAATATTGGCGAGATTGAAGATCGCGCCGCCGAGCAGCGCCGATGCGATGGAGGTGGTCGAGGCCTGCGCGAGGTCGGCCACGAATCCGCGGCCCTCGGTGCCGGCGTTGCCGAGCGTCAGGCCGAAAATAAAGGTCAAGAGCAGAACGCCGAGCGTGTAGTCCCAATAGAAAAGCGCAAACCCCCAATCCGGACGCGCCAATTTTTTGGTGGTCGCCCAAGATCCCCAACAAAACATGGTGATCACGCAAAACAGCACCGCCAACGCATAACTATGCACCACGAACATGGCGTCAGTCCTTGCCGCCGCGTCGTGCCCACTCGGCATCGAACGCAGCGCGGCGCGGAAACGATTTCTGGGTGCCGACGCGGGTGGTCGACAGCGCGGCGTACAAGTTGGCGCGCGCCAGCGCCGCTCTTTCCGGCAGGCCCTGCGCCAGGAACACCGCAAAACTGCCGATGAAGGCATCGCCCGCGCCCGTCGTATCGATGGCCTCGACCGCGAACGGCGGCACCCAGGTGTGCCCTTCAGGCGCTGCCAGCAGCGAACCGCGCGAGCCCAGTGTCACGACCACGCGGTTAAATCCCAGAGCGAGTAGGCGGGCGGCGGCGGCCGCCGCCTCGGCTTCGGAACTCGCCGGCAAGCCCGTGATCTTCTCGGCTTCGGTCTCGTTCGGGATGAAGTAGTGCGCCGCCGCCAATTCGGACAGATCGGCGGGGAGCGCCGGCGCCGGATTGACGATGCAGCGAATGCCGTGCTTTCGCGCAAATCGAATGGTGTAGTACACCGTCTCGAGCGGCACTTCGAATTGCAGGATGATGGCATCGACCTGCGTCAAGTCCGGGGCGGCGGCGTCGATGTCCGCGGGCACGAGCCGGTCGTTGGCACCCTTGACGACGATGATGCGGTTCTGGCCGTTCGGCTCGACGAAGATCGGCGCGACGCCGGTGGGCGCATCCTCGACGATGCCGACATGCCGCGTGTCGATGCCGAAGGAGGCGAAACTATCGATCGTTGCTTGGCCGAACAAATCGCGGCCGACCTTGGCGACCATCAAAACTTCCGCGCCGCAGAGCCGTGCCGCAACCGCCTGGTTCGCGCCCTTGCCGCCGAACCCCAAATCGAAGCTCTTGCCGAAGAGAGTTTCTCCGGGGCGCGGGAACACGTCGGTGAAGGTCGTAAGATCGGTATTGGCGCTACCGACCACGGCGATGCGCGGTGTATTAGGCATTCTTGTTTCTCGCAGCGGGCGCTTTGCGGGTCGCGCGCGCGGCGAGTTTAGCATGGGCCACGCACCGCGACGCAGGGCCTCATTCGCGAAATTACTCGCTCATTCAGTCGCCGCCGGCAACGCCCGCAACAATTCCTTGAACAAGCCGGAGGCGCCGATGCGAAAATTGGCGGGCGTGGCTGCGCCGAATCTCGCCTCGAAGCCGCGCAAATAGATCGCGGCAGCGTCGAGCGAGCGGATGCCGCCCGACGCCTTGAAGCCGATCGCGTGAGCGCGTGCGGCCTCCTCTGCGATCACGTCCCACAACACGGCCGCCGCCGCGGGTGTTGCCGCCGGTTGCGTCTTGCCGGTCGAGGTCTTGAGAAAATGCGCGCCGCCGGCGACCGCGATTTGCGCGGCGTGGCGGATGGTGGCGGCGTCGCCCAATTGCCCCGTCTCCAAGATCACCTTGAGCCGCGCGCGATCCGCGCAGGCCTGACGGCAGGCGCGCACCAGGTCGAGGCCGACGCGCGCATCGCCGGCGAGCAGCGCGCGGTACGGAAACACCACATCGACCTCGGCAGCCCCGGCGGCAACCGCCGCGGCAGTTTCCTCGGCCGCGATCCCGGGCGCCGCCGCACCGTCCGGAAAATTGGCGACGGCGCAGACCGGGATGCCGCTGCCGTCGAGCGATCGCAGCGCCACCGGGATGAATCGCGCCCAGATGCAAACTGCCGCCGGTTTGACCGCGGCGCTGCGGGCAAGCTGCGCCAGCGCCTCGACCGCAGCGTCATCGTCCGAGTCATTGAGACTGGTCAAATCTACGAGCGACAGCACGCGTCGCGCAAGTTGCGATTCGGTCATGGAGGTTCCTCAAAACGTCGATCAACAGATCTGCGATCCGATATTCGGCGAGCGTCGCGCGGCGCTCTCGACTTGAGCCGGCTCGAGGGTTGCGCCATATTGTCGGAAACACCCGGGATGCAATCATGCTCAAGAGTATAGTCGTCGCGCTGTTATGCGTGATCGCGACTGTCGCGCGCGCCGCGGCCGGCGCGACGCCCATCGAAATCAAGGTGGTGGTCGTCACCATGTTCGAGATTGGTGCGGACACCGGCGATACGGCCGGCGAGTTCCAGCTGTGGTACGAACGGCAGAAATTGAGCGTCCGTTATCCATTTGCCCACTACCACGATCTATTCCTGAACCCGCAAAGCGGCGTGCTCGGCATGGTCACGGGCGAGGGCAGCATCAATTCGGCCAGCGCGGTGATGGAGTTGGGGATGGACCCGCGCTTCGATCTGTCGCATGCCTACTGGTTGGTGGCCGGGATTGCGGGCGTCGACCCCGATGCCGCCTCCATCGGTTCCGCGGCCTGGGCCGAGTACTTGGTGGACGGCGATTTGGCGCACGAAATCGACGCGCGCGAGAAGCCCGCGGACTGGTCCACGGGATATTTCGCGCTCGACACGCAAAAGCCCTACGATGCGAAAAAGCCCAAGCCCCATGGCGAAGTGTTTCGCTTAAACCCCGAACTCACGCAGTGGGCCTTCGATTTGACGCGCGGCATCGCGCTCGAAGACAGCCCGGAGCTCAAAGCCGAGCGCGACCGTTTTTCCGGTTACCCGAACGCCCAGAAACCGCCGTTCGTGCTCAAAGGCGACACCTTGTCGGCCATGACGTTTTGGCACGGCAAGATTCTGAATGAGTGGGCGCATCGCTGGGTCGACTATTGGACGGATGGCAAGGGGCGGTTCGTGACGTCGGTCATGGAGGATACGGGAACCTTTCAATCGCTGACGTACTTGCATCGCACCGGCAAGGTCAACAAGGAGCGCGTCATGGTGCTTCGCACCGCCAGCAACTACACCATGCAGCCGCCCGGAATGAGCGCCGCGGATCACCTGCTCAAGGAAAACGCCGGCTACGCGGGTCTCAATGCGTCGGTGCAAGCCGCCTATCGCGTGGGTTCGACCGTCGTCGATGAGATCGTCACCAAGTGGACACTGTACCGCGAGCACCCGCCCATGCCCGCCGCAGCGCGATGAGCAGGTATCAGTCCGCCGGCAAACACAGCTGGTAATGCCGGCATAGGAACCCATAGCTCACGGGCTTGGCCGAACTCAAGGAACTCCAGCCCTTCTGCTGGAATCCCTGTACGAAACCCGCGACGCGCTTGTCGTACTCGGCCGAGAGGCGCTGCCTCGTCGGCTCATCGACGAACGCGTGCTGCAAAGAGTTGCGGCCGAGCGTGACGATCTCCTCCCACGATAAATTGAACTCCTTCACGGCCACGTAGAACTCATCGGTGAGGTTCGAGTCCCACATGCCGCGATCGTCGGTGGACAAGGCAACGGGAATCCCCGTGCGCAAGTATTCGGGAAACGGGTGCTCTGAATAATCCTTGACGTATCCCAGCAAGAGATTGCTGATCAGATTGATCTCAACCAGGTACGGGCCGTCGCGCATCCGCAGCATCGTTTCCGGATCGGTGATGAGGTTGACGCCGTGCCCGATGCGCTGCGCCCCCAACAGCAGGGTGTCGCGGACGTGGAAATTGGGTTCGTCCGCTTCGCCGGCATGAATCGACAAGTGGATGTCCGGGTATTGATGGCGCAGTTCGCGCAATACCGGCAGGAATCTTAAGGGATAGCCCTTGTTGTTGTCCTCGCGGCCCGCGAAGTTCACGCCCACGTACAAGTCGCGGTAGCGGTCGTTGATGGCATACAGCTGGCGCAGGTGCTGCTCCGCATCCGGCGCGAAGCGCAGCAGCACATTCTGCAGACGCACCTCGACGCCGCTCGCCTTGGCGTCGGGCGAAGCGAGACAGCGTCGATAGATGCCGACGACTTCATCGACGCTGTAGGGCGTGCCGTCCGGATGCACGGCGCCCTCGGGTCCCTGCTGCGTCTCGAGATATAAGAGCCCCTCCTTGCCGAAGGCCTGCATGTTTCTCACCAGGATGTCGCAGATCAGATAAGGATTGTGCGACAGGGCGCCGATGCGGCCCCAAATCGCCTCGAAGAACTCGTCGCGTCCCTCGTAGGGCGCATCGAGCCGCATGCTCTCGAGCCACGCCGACTTCTCGTGAGGGTCGAGATCCTGCAGGCGCTTGAACTCGGACTTGCCGCAGGCGTCGAGCTGCTCGAAGGTGTTCGCCTGGATGTCCTTGAACAAGAGCAGCGCCTTGGGCTGACCAAATTCGTCATGCCCGTAGGGCGCACAGTTGCCGATGCGCACGCGCGTGTAATAAATGTAGCCGCGCTTCTCGGCAGCCGTGGCAGCATCCCAATACCACTCCGAGCGCACCGCGCCGGTCAGGTGATTGTGCAAGTCGCCGCCCTTCGGCATCGCGTACAGGAATCGATACAGCTGCGCCGGCGTCGCCTGCGTCTTCACGGCCTCGAACCAGGGCTGCGCCGCTTCGGCACGCGCGCCGAGTGCGAGGCAACACCAGCCGGCGAGCAGCAGTCGCGTGTTCAATGACCGGGCGCCGGACGCGTCAGAAGATCCAAGGTCAGCGCTTCGAACTTCTTCAGGTCGATATCGAGCACCACGTGCACCGGCCGCTCGCCCAAGTTCGGCCCCGCGCCCGGCGACCAACTTTGGATATCGCCATAGCCTGCCGTGAAACTGGTATCGACATCGACCAGCAAGGTCTTGCCCACGGTAACGATGCCGGGGTCGAGCCACACGGCCACCGCGAGTTCATCCCACATCGGATAGGTCTGACCGAACCTGTCGATGTAGGCGTCGAAAGGCGCTTTACCCTGGCCGACGCGGTGCTGCATCTCGGTGGTGAACAACGTCTGGGTGGTCGGATCGACCGGCACTTCGGTGATCTTGCGCCAGGGTTCATGCAGCACCACCGAAGCGGCTTCCGGATCGAAGCGCATGTTGAACTCGAGGCGCGGCTGGTTGGCGTACTCCGCCGCGAACGCGTTGTCGGCCGCTTTCGGATTGAAGCTGCCGCCCATGAAGACTAATTCTTGCGCGAGGCTGCTCCACTTCGGATCGAGGCGCGCCGCGAGTGCGAGGTTCGTGAGCGGCCCGGCGGCGATGATGGAAACTTCTCCGGGGTAGCGGCGCACTTGGCGGATCAAAAAATCCGCGGCCGACTCCGCCAGGGCTTTGCTGTGTGCCACGCCGGCGGGCGAGGGCGGCACGAGGTAAGGATCAGCGGGATGCGGCGTGCGCCGGTTGACGCCCTGATCGGGCCACTGCTCGGTCCACGCGCCTTTGTAAAACAGCTTGCCGTACAGGTTTTCCCAGGCTTTGGTGCGCGCCGGCGAATTGACCAGGGGCAGCACCGACCCAGGAACGACGGGCACGTCGGTGCGTCCCGCGATCTCGAGTAGCCGCAAGGCGTGATCGACTTCCTCGTCGCGCCAGCCGTCGCCGCTGACGATGGTGATCCCGAGCACCTCGACGTCGCTCGACTGCAGCAACAGGAGGATGGCCTGCATGTTCGAACCCGCGGGGCCGTACGCGTCTTGATCGATGATGACTTTGCGCTTGTGAGCGGTGTCGGCGGCAGCGCACGGTGCGCCGCCGAATAGATTCGCGATCATTGCAAGCAAAGACACGAGGAACGCCGTCGAGCGCATGCGCCGCATTACACCATGTTTCCCGTGCACCAAGGGCGTGCATCTGCGCTGCAACGGAGTGCGTCTGCGATGCAAATTTTTGGTTTGCAGAAATGCGCGCGTGCCGTTTATATTCGAGCTACGGCCGCGCCAACTCATCCTACCTTTCCGGCGTGGTCAAGGAGGCAGACTGATGGCTACGAAACGCGCGTCCCCGGTAAAGAGCGTACCCACGTTGAAAAAGGTTGCGGCCCGATCGATCGGCATCGATCCGGAAGTTCGGCGCAAACTCGTGGCGGCGGAGGCTTACTATCTCGCAGAACGTCGCGGCTTCACGTCGGGCAGCGAACTCGAGGATTGGGTGGCTGCCGAAGCCATGGTGGATTCGAAGCTGCAACAATTGCAGGTCGCTTGATGCACTAGGCGGGTTTGCACTCGAACAGCCGCCCCCCGTCGTCAGTGGGGGGTATTTTCCGCAAAGCGCAATGTGTCGAAGCGCTTCGCCTCTGCCTCGCCCAATTTTTTCTGCGCCCGAATGTCGTTCACGATCTCGAGCGCGGTCTTGGTACACAGCGGCAACTCGGCATCGCTCGGCAAAAGCGGGGTGACCCGCTCGCCCCAGCGGATCAGATGGGCGGATAGCGTCAGGCCGCCACCGAACGCCGGCATCAACACGAGATCACCGGGCGCGACGCGGCCCTCTTCCACGGCCTCGACCAGCGCGACCGGCGCCGTGGCCGAACTCATGTTGCCGTACTTTTGCACGGTGAGATACACCTTGTCCGGGCCCGCACCGGCGCGCTTCGCGACCGCATCGATGATGCGTAGATTCGCCTGGTGTGGCACCACCAGCTTGATGTCGTCCATCGTCACGCCGGCGCGGCGCATCACGTCCAAACTCGCCTCGCTCATGCCTTGCACGGCCTTGCGAAAGATTTCCTGACCGTCGAAGTCCCATCGCGTGAAGCCGTACTGCACGCCCAGATTGGCGTACATCGTGCCCATGCCGCGCACCCGCAGGATTTGGCGGGCGTCCGCATAACATTGCAGCTTCTCGGCGAGCACGCCGGATTCCTTCTCGGATACGGAGAGCACCATCGCCGCCGCGCCGTCCCCGAACAGCACCGCCACATTGCGGTTGTCCCAATCCATGTATTGCGAGATGAGCTCGACACCGATGATCAACGCGTTCTTCACGATGCCGGTCTTGATCATCGATGAGCCGATGGACAGCCCGTACATGAAACTGGTGCAGGCGGTATTGACGTCGAACGCCGCGGCCTGCGTCGCACCGATGCGTTGCTGCACTCCCGAGGCGCTGTTCGGCACCAGCTCATCGTTGCTGCAGCTGCCGTAGATGACGAGGTCGATGTCTTGACCCGTCATGCCGGCGCAGGCGATCGCGCGGCGCGCCGCGATGATGGCCAGCTCGATCCCCGGCACGTGGGAGATACGCCGCTCCTTCATGCCGGTGCGGCTCGTGATCCACTCATCGTCCGTCGGCAGGAATGTCGCGAGGTCCTGATTCGTCAAAATTGACGGCGGCAGGCATTTGCCCCAGCCGACAATGGCAGCGTGAGTCAATGGAACTCCCCAGGGCGCTTATTTACAGCTATTGTCGCCCATCTGCCGGCAACGCGCACGCCCAGCAAGGGATGGAGCGATCAGGAGCGCGGAATGGCGTGTCCGCTGATGCCGCCGCGGGTGAAGTCGAATTCCAGCAGCCATTCACGCGAATCCGGATGATCGGCGGCGGCGAAACGCCACTTGCGGGCGGCTTCGCTCGCCACGCGCGTGAAGTACTTGCTGTTGGCGCGATTTTCCACGGTCGAGTCGACGACGGCGCCCGAGCGGTCGACCGTGACCCGAACCGTGACCACGATATCGCCGCGAATCGAGGCACGGGCACTGCGCGATATGCGCGGAATCTCCTCATGACGCACCGCTCGCGCCGCATCCGCGGCGGCGACTGGGGTTGGCGGAGACGAGGCTGGGGCGGGCGCCGGATTGGGCGGCGCGGCGGGTGGCACGGCCGCTGCCGCCGGAGAGGCCACCGGCGTCGGGGGCTGCACGGCCGATGGGGAGCCGGCGTGTTGAGAATGCCAGATACCCCAGCCGCTACCCGCGACGATGAGCGCTGCCACCGTTCCCCAGAGGGGCAAGCGACCAGCGGACGGTTTGCGCACGGGTCCGAGACTCGGCGACTGCACCAAGAGTTCTGGCAATGTCAACGGAGGCTCCTCGGGCGACGGCACCGTCGGCGCCATCGCTTGTGCCGCGGGTGTCGGCGCGGGTGACGGCGTATCAGAGGTCGCCGGTGCGGATGCGGCGGACGCGGCGGCCTCGGATTCGGCGGGGCGTTCGACCACCTCGGGCGGAGGCGGCGGATCGAATTGGTTTTGCAGGTCCTCGATCGAGGGCCTGAGTGCGGGATCGCGCCGCAAGCAGCGCTCGGTGACCTGTTCGAAGCCGGCGGGAATCGGTGCCGGCGGCAGCACGACGATCTCGGTGCGCTGATCGAGCCCCGCGGGTAGGCGCTGCGTCAACGCCTCGACCAAGGTCACGCCGAGGCCCCACACATCGCCCTTGGCGTCGATTCCGCCGATTTTCGCCTCGGGAGGATCGTATACCGAGCGTTTGGCAATGGTCGGGCGGGCCGTGCCGACGGGATGGATGTTGTCGCTCGACAATTTCAGCTGATCGCCGATGACCAGCAAATTCGGGGGTTTGATCTGGCCGTGCACCAAATCCTTGTCGTGAAGGAAGGTCAGGGTGGCAAGCGTCGGGCGCAGCAGATAGCGCACTTCGTCCGGCGTCAGAGGACGCTTCGGCAGAATCTGCGCCAGCGTCTCTTCGGCATATTCCATGACGACGTACAGGAACGGATGACCGCCCAACTGGGTCCGGCCGGTATCGAACAGCCGGATCAGGTTCGGATGGGCGAGGGCGGCAGCGCTTTTCCAGTACGCAAGCTGGGTCTCCGCCGTCGCCTCGTCGGCCGGCACCAGTTTGATCGCCGCATCGGCCAGGTTGTGCGCCTTGTATTCGGTGAGAAATACGACGCTATGATTCGACCTGCCCAAGAAGCGGCGCAGGGGAAGCACCCCGTTGATGACCCGGTTTTCCCACTTCGACCAGACTTCGCTCATCATAACGACACGCTTTCAGAATGCCCAAGCGAAGATACCATCTGGAGGGGTGCGCGACTGCGGAATCAGCTCTCAGATTTGAGGGCTGCGGGCCTCGTACAGGCGGCTCGCCAACGAGCCGACACTGCTGAGCAGGCGCTCATCGCGCGCATCGAAGCCGTTCGCACCGATCTTCTCCGCGACGCACAGCCACCCGAGCGCGTGCGCGCCGATGTCGAGCCGGACGGCCAGATAGGCGCTCGCCGGGGGATAACCCGAAGGCAGTCCGGAAAAGATATCCCCGCTCTTGCGCGCACGCGCACGCCAGGGATGACCCGTCATCAAGAGCTCGCTCAAGGGGCCGGCCGTCACCACCGGCGGCGGCGGCGTCTGATTTCCGAAATCGATGCCGCTGGTCGTGAAGCGGCTGAGCTCGGCGCGCTCATCGATGACCGCGAGCACGGCATAGCGCGACCCCAACAGGCTGCGCGCGCCGGCGCACATCCCCTGCAACAAAATTTGCGGATCCTCTGCCGTGGCCAGTTGCAGGTTGAGATCGACCAGCGCCGACAGGCGCGCATTCGCGGCATTCAGCGCGTTCGAGGTTTCGGTTAGTTTGTTGGTCAGCAGGAACAAGTGATCCTGTTCGAATTCCTGGTCCCGCATCGTGCTCGATTCGGGTACGCCGGCCAACACTTGATCGACCGCCTTCAAGACGGCTTCCGGGTCGCAGGGCTTCATCAGCACGCAGCCGACCTGGCATGTCTTGGCGAGCTTCTGGGTTTCCTGCTCGTTGTAATTCGCGGTACAAAAAATGACCCGGGTGGCGCTCAAGGAAGGATCCTCGCGCAGCGCCCGCACCAGCGCGAAGCCGTCCATGGAGGGCATCAGGATGTCCGAGATCACCACATCGGGGCGCTCGTTGCGCGCGACGATCAAGGCGTCGAGCCCATCGGCCGCCTCGCTGGTCAAATGACCGTCGGAGCTCAAGAGGACGACCAGCTCCTTGCGGTAGACCGCACTATCATCCACGACCAAAATCTTTGCCATGTTGCCGTTCAGCTGGGAAGTAGCACGGTCGCTTGGTACTCGGTGAGGAATCTGGCCAGCTTGCTGCACTGGGGCCCCACTGCAGATTTCACGATGTAGCCTGCGATAGTGTGCCGATAGGCGCGGGCCCGATCGGTCTCCGCCCCGGACGTCGTCAACACGAAGACGACGGTGGCATGCAATTGCGGATCGATGCGCAGCTGCTGCAGAAATTCGGTGCCGCTCATGCGCGGCATGTTGAGGTCGAGAAGTGCAAGATAAGGCTTTTCGATGTGTTCCGTGGCATGGGTGCCGCGCAGGATGTCCAGCGCTTCACGGCCATCTTCGGCAACCACGATGGGGAACTCGAAGCTGTGCTTGCGCAAGCCGCGAACCACGGCCTCCGCGGCCACATCGTCGTCCTCGATCAGCAAAATACTGAATGCGGCGTTACTGCTCATGGCTCTGCCATTGAAATCTCGGCCACCACACCCGGAAAGTCGCGCCGCGTACGCCGTCGCTCGACTCGAGCTGGATGCGGCCGCCGTTTGCCTCCACCATCCGCTTGCACAGCGCGAGTCCAATCCCGCAGTGTTCGCGCTCATTCGAGGAATACGTCTGAAACATGCGAAACGCCCGTTCGTGCGCGGCCTGCGGAATCCCCGGCCCGTCGTCCGCGAGCGTGAACAAACAATAGCGGCCCTCGTCGGCGACGCGGATGTCGAGCGCGCCGTCGGCGCGGTCGTGGTGCTTTACCGCGTTGCTGATCAAATTGCGCAGCACGGTTTCGAGCGGCGCCTTGGCCGCGACGAAGGATTGCGCTTCGACCTGCAGGCGAATCTTGAATGACGGCGGCGGGGCGATGATCGCGATGCTTGCCGCGAGCAGCACGTGCGGGTCGACGGCGACCGGTTCTGCGGCGGTGGCACCGGCTCGCGCATAGGTGAGCAGATCTTCGATGATGCGCTCCAGCCGATGCACACGGTCGCTGACACGGGCAAGATTGCGGGTCACGGCCGGCGCAGCCTCGGGTCCCAAGTCTTCGACGATCCACTCCACGAGATCTGCAATGCCGCGCAGCGGCGAGCGCAAATCATGCGAGGCCGCGGACGTGAATTCCTCCAAATCCGCGTTGGCGCGCCGCAATTTCAGCTGCATCGCCTGACGCTGCGTCATGTCGGTCACGGTCGCCAACACCAATCCTTCGCTCTCTCCGGGCAGCGGATTGAGTCCGATCTGCACCGGGAACTCCGA
>Ga0302320_10011445_pt1 | contig 18771 bp, 13 predicted proteins | sample Bog_T0_3_FD_202130 | JGI IMG/M metagenome (GOLD analysis project Ga0302320, IMG submission 202130) | Peat permafrost microbial communities from Stordalen Mire near Abisko, Sweden - Bog_T0_3 | ecosystem: Environmental > Terrestrial > Soil > Wetlands > Peat | place: Sweden: Abisko, Stordalen Mire...
ACAACCGCCGGCCGCAAAATCATCGTCCTGGCAACCAATCCTATTTGCGTCCCGAGGGTCGGCACCTAACTTCTTGGCTACCCGCGCGTTCGCTAAGGATTCGGGCGGCTATTTCGTGCGCGCGGCTCTGCGGTTGAATTTGCCTTTACGTCAGCGTAAGATCGCTCAATGAAACCATTTCGGATCTCGTTGTGCCGGCGTCCTGGCGTGTGGCTTTTGCCAGTTGCCGGGGTCAGCCTGCTTTGGTTCAGCCTCCTGGCCGTCCCGGGCTGGGCCGGCGAAGCCACCTCGAAGGTTGACCCGGCGATGGGATTGTTCGCCGCCAATCCACTGCATCCGGGCACCGAGGCGATCAAGTCCAAAATGACCCACGTGTTGCGTGAAGATTTCGACCGTCCTGACGGCAAAGAGCTCGGCCAGGGCTGGACGCAAGCGGCCCACTACGGAGTGGTCAACAAATCGCTCGCGCACCACCACTTGAGGTTCGAAATTCCAGACGGACATGACATTCCTTGGGGGTCGGCCACGCTGGACTTGAAAAATCGCGCCATCCTGGATCGCGGGCTGCGCGTCGGCGACTATTTTGAGCTCGCGCTGCGGCGCGTGAGCGCGGAAGGAGGTCTGGGCGTGGAGTTATTCGATTCCGACCAATTGCGCCTTGGCGGAGACCTGCAGGGGGGAGCCTCGGCGCTGGCAGCCTGGAACGGCGCCACTTGGGTGCCGGCGGCTCTGGATGAGCACGGGTCGCCTGTCAAGTTTGACTGGAATGCCGGCCACGTGCTCGGAGTTCGCTTTGACACGGCCGACGGCCACCAAGCAGGCTTCAGTTACTTCCTGGATGGCCACTATGCCGGCTCCTGGCTCATTGCCAACACCAATCGGACCCTGGATAGAATTGGGGTTTATGCGCAATCCAAGACGTCGGGCGCGACATTTGAGTTTGACGCCTTGAAAGTCTTCACCAGATGAAGTGAAAAGAAACCTCGGATTTCCGGCCCTAACCCGACAATCTCGCCAGCAGTCCGGAAAAGCGATGCTCGGTTTGGTTGTTCCTGACAGCCAGGGCCAGGGCTTTCCGCTGGCCAATCAACACCACCAGTTTTTTGCCCCGAGTGATGCCGGTGTAAACCAGGTTGCGTTGCAAAAGCATATACTGTTGCATGGCCAGGGGTGTTACCACCACCGGGAATTCCGACCCCTGGGATTTGTGAACAGTTATGGCGTAGGCCAGTGAGATTTCATCCAGTTCGCCGTAATCATACCCGACCTCTCGTTGATCAAACCGGATGGTGACTTCCTTTTCAAGTGGATCAATTTTCACGATTTGGCCGATGTCCCCGTTGAATACGTCCTTGTCATAATCGTTTTGAGTCTGGATCACCTTGTCGCGTGGTCGAAACTGCCAGCCGAATTTCTCTACCCCGGGCTCGTCGGCGCGGGGCGGATTCAATTCAGTTTGGAGCCGGACGTTAAGTTCCCGGATGCCGAGCGAGCCGCGGTTCATTGGGCAAAGCACCTGCACGTCACGGATGGGATCAAATCGGAATTTGGCTGGAATCCGGGTCTTCACCATTTCGACCAGGGTGGCGGCAATCTGCTCCGGTTCCTCCCGGTCAATGAAGAAGAAATCCGATTCCGCGCCTTTGGCCGAAAACTCCGGCAGGATGCCTTCATTGATCCGGTGGGCGTTGATGATGATCCGGCTGTTGGCGGCCTGTCGGAAAACTTCGGTCAGCCGCACGACCGGCACGACGTTGGATTCAATCAGGTGCCGCAGAACCATCCCCGGCCCAACGGACGGCAATTGGTCAATATCGCCAACCAAAAGGAGGCTGGCATTGGGCGGCAGGGCACGGAGCAAGTTGGCCATGAGCGATACATCCACCATGGACGTTTCGTCCACGACCAATAGTTCACAGGCGAGGGGATTGGCTTCGTTGCGTCCAAAGGTGCCCGTGGCCGGCTGCACTTCCAGCATCCGGTGGATGGTCTTGGCCTCAACCCCGGTCGTTTCCGAAAGGCGTTTGGCCGCTCTGCCGGTGGGGGCGCAAAGCAGGCACTTCACTTTCTTGGCGCGCAGAATCAGCAGGATGGCGTTTACCAGCGTCGTCTTTCCCACCCCAGGTCCGCCCGTGATAATGAGCGCCCGGCTGGTGAGCGCCAATTTGAGCGCGTCGCGCTGGCTGGGAGCGAGTTCCTTGCCGGTCTTTCCCTGGCACCAGACAGCCGCCTTGTCAAAATCAATGGCGGGGAAAGCAGGCTGCATACTGGCCAGGCTCTTGATCCGTCCGGCGATGATTTCCTCGGCCCGTTTCAAGTGCGGAAGAAAAACAAGTTCCTGCCCGTTGATCATTTCCTTTACCAAATCCTTGTTTGCCAGGGTACGTTCCAGCGCCTCGGTCACGATTCTATCCTCAACCAAGAGTAGCTTGCCTGCCTCGCCGCGAAGCAATTCCTCCGGCAGGGCGCAATGTCCTTCGCTGGTCGCCTCCGTCAGCACGTGGCTCAACCCAGCGCAGGCCCGGATCAGAGAGTCCACCGGAATGCCTATTTTTTGGGCGATCTGGTCGGCGGTCTTGAAGCCGATGCCATGAATATCCTTGGCGAGCATGTAGGGATTGTCCCTGACCTTTTCAATGGCATCCTGGCCGTAGGTCTTGAAGATCCGCACCGCCCGGTTGGTGCTGACGCCGTTGCTATGGAGGAACACCATGATTTGCCGGATGACTTTCTGTTCCGCCCAGGCCTCCTTGATCCGCTTCCGTCGCGTGGGGCCGATGCCGTCAACTTCCTCCAGTCGCGCCGACTCGATTTCGATGATGTCGAAAATCTTCTCACTGAACTTTTCCACGAGTTTTTTGGCATACACCGGCCCGATGCCCTTGACCATGCCGCTGCCCAGATATTTCTCAATGCCTTCCTTAGTGGTAGGCGCGGTGGAGTTAAGCATTTCGGCCCGGAACTGAAGCCCGAACTCCCGATCCTGCACCCAATTGCCTTCCGCCGTGACCCATTCCCCGGCGCTGACCGAGGGCAGGGACCCAACCACCGTGACGTTGTCCCGGTGGCCTTTGGTTTTGACCTTCAACACGGCGTAGCCGTTCTCCTCGTTGAAGAACGTGACGCGGTCAATCAGCCCGGAAAGGCTTTCGGCGTGCTTGGCTGGCGGTTGATTTTGCAACCCGAACATTCTGCGCGGGGGCAACGCCAATGGCAAGCGGGGGGAGCACTCACTCACTCACTGACTGACTACGCGCCGCAAAACCAAGTTGCGATATTCGATGCCGGTATGGTCGCCCTGTAGATAAATGGGACCGGGGCGATCCATTTCCGGCCAAAGCGCGCCGCCGGTGGGTCCCAGCACTGGCTGGTTGTCAATAATCTTGGTTCCGTTCAATACCACGGTCGCGTGTTGGGCCACATAAAGAATATCCACTGTCTGCCATTGTCCCGCGGGTTTCTCGGCGGCGGCGGTGGGGGTTATGCGGCTGTAAATGGCCCCCATGTTGTGCGCGTCCAGCGGTTTGCCATAGCTGTCAAAAATCTGCACCTCGTCGGTGCCGCGAATGTAAATGCCGCTATTGCCGTTCGTGGGCACGCGAGTCTCAGCGTGCAGCGAGAAATCTTCAAATTCCGCCACCGTGCGCAGGTTGGCAAACGAGCGGTGTGGCTGGGCGGCATCTTGTTCTTGCGTGTTGATTAAGAGGCCGTGGTCGGCGTGCCAGCCCTTGAATGCCTTTGGCTCGACCGGTTCCCAGCCGTCCAGATTGGTGCCATTAAAGAGTTCCACCGGCGGCCCGAGTTTGATCCGGCTCAAGTCCGGGGCTGGCGGCGGGGGCGACTGGCGATGCCCGGAAAACTCGGCGCGATCTTCGCCGCCATCGGCCTTGGGAGTGACGGTGACCAATTTGAGTCCGTCGGCGCCGTCCAGCGTCGCGTTGATCGTTTCGGTCACGGTGATGGGCTTGCCCTCGGCGGATTTGCTGTTGGCCGTGTGCTGGCGGGTGAGCACAAGTTTATCGTCCACCAGTCGCGCGCTGCTCACGGGAAAAACACTGCCGCCGCCCCAAAGCATTTGCACCTTGAGTTCATCCGCCCTGCCGCTGACGCCGAGCCAGCCCGCTCTCCCGTCCCGAAGGTGCAGTGACCAGTAGCCGAGAAACGGGTTGTGGTCGGCCGGCTTCAACGAATTGACGCACGCAGGGACGAGTCCGGCAAGCAGAGAGCAAATGAGCACGAGTCGTTTGAATTTCATCGGAACTTTATGAGCAATTGGACTTGCTGGCGCAAGATAATACTGCTCACGTTCTGGCGAGTCCCGCCAGTTTCGCCCAAAACCCCGCTCAATGTCCTCTGACACAACACGATAAATTATTCAAAAAGCCTTGCATTCGCGCATTCAGGGTTAAAAATCAGCAAAATCGCCCGGCGCTCAGGAAATGGGTGTCGAGGATGGTTATGTAATTTGTATTTCTATGAGAGGATTTTGTTTTTTTGTTCTGCTATTGCTGGCCGGCCTGTCATATTCGCGGGCCGGGGTATTGACGACCCTGCAAGACCAACCAACTACAAACCTCACGGAAAGTGCCAAGTATTCAAAAATGATTAATTTTGCATTTGACGGGAAACTTAAACCATTTCCAACAACCAATCTGGCCGACGAGTTCCGGGCAAGGCATGGAATTGCGGTTAAGACGAACGCCCCAACCGTTGCCATAATTCAACTGCAGTCAAAAACGCCGCCTCAGGCGCAACCCGAACCGAAATTAAACCCTCAAGATTTATTTCTCTGGCAGCACCGCGACAGCGACCTTTCTCAACTAATTCCATCGGAAGGATTCCACACATTAGACTTCTCAGGACATGAGCAATATACAATCTGTTTTATTTATCTAAAATCGGCCACCTTCACCTTATCGTCAGACAGTGAAATCATCACCAACTCTTCCGATATGACCATAGACTTTGATCTAAGCGAAGAAAGCATGATTACAAATCTATTCAACAAATTTCTTTCGTGGAACGATAATGCCATGACAAATCATGCCAAGAGTTTTAAAAAGGAAATTGCCAGATTCACCCCCAACCAATTGGCTATTGACTTTGACAAAGCACCATATAGCGGCGAAACGGTTTGCACGTTTGTTTGGAGCAATGGCAATGCACATCTTAGCGTATTAAATAGCCCAACGGGTGTTGGCGAGTTTACCAAAGACCATATCCTTCATTTTCAGTCCTTGTTAAATCAGTCACCAAGCGTAGAAGAAAAACTGGCTGCTGCCATTCGGAATCAAACGGCGGAAAACACTCTGTTTAAATGACCAGGCAGAAAGGGGGGCGCCGATAGTCTGGACCAGCAGGCGAGAGCCCCTGCGATGGCAGTTTGGAACGGCACGATTGGGCGCCCGCGGGTCTGGATGAGTTTCGCCGTCCCTTGGTCATTCGTCAGTCGTCATTGGGGCTCCGGATTTCATGCGGATTTCGGCCTTCGGGTTCAGGATTTCCAGCGTCCATCCCGCCTGATCCGTCACAATCTTCACCGCCCCTGCCGTGCGCGTATAAATCACCGGAATCTCCGCGCGCCCCAGCCGCTCCTTCAGTCTGCGGCTCGCCCGGCGCGCGGCGGGAAACTCTGAATCGGCGATCACCATGACGCGCGGTCGCACGGCGGCAATCAACGCATCGCACAGCGGTTCGCCTTCGTCGGGCATGCCGGCGATCACAATGTCCGCCCGCAAATCATTTGTCTGCGCGATCAATCCGCTTTGCCCGGCGCGGCTCAGGTCCGACAGCAATAGGATGCGCGTTCCGTGAAAATCCCCGCGCAGCACCAACGCCCCGTCGCCGGCCCTCGCCACATGCCCGGCGGTGGCCGGAAACAGCACCTGCCAGCCACCCTGCGTGTCGCCCAGGTTCAAGAGCTTGTGGCGCGAACCTTGTTGATGCCCTTCGGTGTTTTCAAATGCGGCTACGGCCTCACGGTAGGCTGGCGACCGGAATTTCACGCCGCTCGTCCACAATTCGCCGATGCCAAACAGTTCATCGGTGAGTCGGGCGCCGCCGCAATTGCGCGCGCTGCCATCGGCCAGCGCCAGCCGCGGCAGCGAGTTGACGCCCTGCGCGCGCAGGAAATTCTTGAGCGTGAAATTCACGGCTTCCTCGTTTCCGCAGTTGATGAGCCAGTCATTCCGGCGTCCGTCGGCATCCACATACACCGCATGCCCGCCGCTGAGCGGCAGCACCGTCAATTCCGTTTCCCCGCGCGAAACCTGCCATTGCCAGAAATAGACCGCCCCGATAACCAGCAGAATGGCTGCGCCCGCGAGCTGCCGCCTCGCCGTCGTGAACCACCCGCTGAACGCCGCGACGACCGCCGCATAATAGAGTATGATGCTGGCCAGCGATGGTTCCGGCACATAAAAATACGCACCCGGCAGCCGGGCAAACTCCACGCTTACCCACGTCATCGCCAGCATGAGAAACCACGCCGCGTGATTGAAAAGCACAGTGACCCACGACAACCAATGACCGCAGATGAGCGCGCCGAGATTCGCCGTGAGCGCCAGCGCGCCCAGCGGCACGGCAAACACATTGGCCAGCGTCGAGACCGGACTGAACAAATGGAAGTATTTGGCGGCCAGCGGCAGCGAGCCCAGCCACGCCGCCAGCGACAGCCCGCAAAAGCGCGCCAGGCTTTGCGACCGCGCTAGCAGCGTTTTCCTCCAGGCGGGGACCAGCTCCTCCGGCAGCAGTGGATCGGGCTTGAGCCAGGCGCCGATCACCCGGTCGGAAAATGCGTTCAGCGGCGGCAGCATGAGCGCAATGATGAGCATGACAAAAAACGACAGTTGGAAGCTCGCCTCGAACAATTGCCGCGGGTCCGCCAGCAAAATGATCAACGCGGCGGCGGCCAGCGAGTTCAGCAAATCGCCCGGCCGTTTCAGCGCCCAGCCGAGGAGGACGATGGTCATCATCACCGAGGCGCGGATGGCCGATGCTTCCCAGCCGGTCGCGGCGGTGTAAAACCAGATGGCCGGGATGGCCACCGCGCCGCACCACGCGCGTGAAAGCCGCAGCATTCGCAGAAGCGTTACGATCATGCCGCTCACCAGCGCAATCCTCAGGCCATCAATTGCAAACATATGCATTGTGCCCGCCCTCAGAAATGGCTCGCCGATGTCGCCCGTAAACGCGGTTTTCCACCCCAGCGTCATCGCCCACAACAATCGCAGCGGCTCGTCCTCCACCGGCAGCCCCAGTGCCAGGGTCTGATGCGACCAGTTCAAAAAGCGGTCGGTGAGCGGAGGACGCGCCTGGCCGGGTTCCAGCAGTTTCCAATCATTCGAGGATTCGGTCTTGAGCTGGTAATAAATCCCTCGTGCGGCCAGGTAATTCTGAAAATCAAACATCCCCTCCGCCAGCGGCGGCGGCGGACGCGCCATGACGCCGGTAATTTCCACATGTTGCCCAGAGAAAAATTCCGGTCCCAGCACGTCCGGCGTGGTCACCAGCACGTCGCCCGCCGCCGGCTGAAAATCACCGTCCCGCCGGATTTCGCGCGCCCGCACTTGCGCGACGCTGCGCCAGGTTTCCTGGTCTTCGTGCTGGATGATCTTGAGTCGCGGTGTTTCGGCCAGCGTGCCGCGCACCGTGACCACCGCCGGTTCGTCACCCAGCAGGACGCGCAGATCCGCTGGCGAAAGCACCGCGGTGCGCGCGGCAAAATTCGTCCAGCCCGCCAGCGCCAGCAGCGGCCAGAGCAGCACCCTGCGGTGTTTTGTGAAAGAGAGAATGAGGGTGAGGATGAGAAGGAGGACGAGGACGAAAATAAGGGCCGCCAGCGGCGGATGAAACAATTGCGCCAGCAGCAGGCCGGCGACATAGGCGGCAACGACAGCGACCAGCGGGCGGTTCATTTGGACATTCATTCGTCATTCGTCATTTTCCCCGGGCTCTGAATACCTTTCCCCACAGCCACAGCAACAGCAAGCCAGCGCCGCCGCCGGCCGTGTCAATCAGCACGTCTGAAACCAGCGGTGTGCGGTTCGGCACAAAGATCTGGTGGAATTCATCACTGGCGGCGTAGGCAAAAACCACGGCCAAGGCCAGCCCGACCTCCTCCCACCTCCATGGGCGGGGATCATTTTTCCCTGGCTTGCGGATCGCACGCCAGAATAAGCAGGCCAGAATGGCGTATTCGGTTAGATGGCAGGTTTTGCGGAAAAGATGGTGAATTTGCGCGACGGTTGCCGGCGGCAGGTGCGGAAACAGCCAGCGTAGCAGCGGCTCAAAAAGCCTGGAAGAATGCACGTACGATTGCGTGTCAGCGGAAGCGGAAAAAATCAAGGCCATCCAGACGACCACCGGCAGCCAATAACGCAGGAGTTTAGCCGCAGGCGTGGGTGTAGGGGGTTGAACCGGTGGCGGTTGCATGGCGGCAACGTTGTAGTGGATTTGGCCTCCAAAGTCCACCGGGATCATGAGAGCAGGGCAAAAATCGTTGACGGGTTACGAACCAAACCTGCAACGCTTTACGCACCGGGTGGTGGTAATATTGACCATGTCCTTGGCGCTGAAATTCTGCATGGGACGGATGCTGGCGCAACGGCCGGAAGGGATTGATTCGGATTTCCAAACTAGCGCGCCAAACTGGAGCAGGGTGGCCAAGGATGGAATCTACGGCATCCAGTTTACCTGCATCAAGGCTACGGCATTGGACGAAGGTTTGACGAACACTTCCGACGGGCTGCGGCAGTTTAGTTGGAATCACGAGGGCGTGTCGCCCTGCCTGGTGCCGATTGTGAATGCGCAGATGTTCTATCGGATTTTGCAGTAGGACTCGGCCACGAAAAACTGTGGTTCCCCGCTCCTTTCAGTAAAATGGCAAATGGTGTTTGGGCGTTATCATCTGGCCTCTCCACCGGTCTGAACGGTTCACAGCAGCATTATCGATCAAGTCAGTAAGCCTGCGCGGGGCATTGTTTGAGCAGCGTCAATTGGCGAATTCACCCATCTCGCTGAAGGCAAGGGGCTGTGATGAATAAACTCTCGACACGGTTTGGAAATGGGCGTATTCAGTCAGCGCCAATTCAAGTTGAAAACAGGAACCACCTCAAACGCCTCCCGTAAGAAATCCAGCAGCCCAAGCCGGCCAAGGATTTTACACCCTTGGGCCGCACCCACGCATCAATCCAGAAACCGATTCCCCGCTTATGAATGAAGCAATCCCCTTGACCGCCCCCCTTGCCCCCTCCGGCCTGGCCCACAAGAATCGTTCAACCGGGCTGACGATTTTCGGCATCATGACGATTATGTTGGGATGTCTGGCCGGGCTGTTGGTTTTGGTCATGCTGGCCGGTCAGGCGATGGCGGCCAAGACCGCTCAGGCGCCGGCCAACTTCGCCGCCATCCTGCCGGCGCTTGCAGTTTATGCTGGCCTGGCGGCGGCGCTGATCTGCCTGGGCATCGGTTCCATGCAGGCACGACGCTGGGCCAGGGCGCTCTTGCTCATTTTTTCCTGGAGCTGGCTCCTCATAGGCATCATAACCACGGTGATGATGGGGTTCCTCATGCCGAAGGTGATGACCAATTTGGCGTCCGCAGGGACGGCCGAGCAGCCGGCCCTGCCGCCGGCTGCCAAGGACGCGGTGCTCGTAGTCATGTTCTTGTTCTGCGGCATCTTTATGGTCGGGTTGCCGGCGGTCTGGGTTTTCTTTTATGGCAGCTGCCACGTGAAGGCCACCTGCGAAACGCGCGACCCTCGGCCCTGCTGGACGGATGCCTGTCCGCTGCCGGTATTGGCGCTTTGCCTGTGGTTGCTGTTGGGCGTGCCAATGATGCTATTGATGCCGATCGTGGGGCATGGCGTGATGCCGTTCTTCGGGATTTTCCTCACCGGTCTGCCGGGTACGCTGCTCTGTCTGGCGTTGGCCGCCCTCTGGAGCTATGCCGCTTGGTTGCTTTATCACCTCAGGGTCCGGGGGTGGTGGCTCATCCTGATCGCACTGCTGGTGTTCGCTGCCTCCGGCATCGTCACCTTCGCGCGGCACGACTTCTTGGAAATGTACCAGCTTATGGGTTATCCCCAGGCCCAGATTGATCAAATGCGTAAGACGGGGCTGCTGACCGGCAACCTCATGCCTTGGTTGATGCTGATTTCCCTGCTGCCGTTCCTCGGCTATCTGATTTTCGTGAAGAAATATTTCCGGGCCAAAGGATGATCCGAACGGCGGAGATCCCCTACGAGGTTTAGTCGCAAGGCTCTTGAGCTTCACGGTCAGGCTTCCAGTTTGGCTGACCGGAGGCGGCTGCGCAGCGCATACGTCAGCGCCTTGAGATTGATCTCCGAAGTCAGGAACGGCTTCTCCACGAGATCATTGCCGCCACCGTGGCTCGTCCCGGCCGGGTAAGCGAAATCACGGTGGGCGGTCACAAACACAACGGGGGTGGATTGATTGAGCCCGGTCTCACGGATTTTCGAGCAGGTTTCGAAACCGTCCATTCCGGGCATTTGCAGGTCGAGGAAGACGACGTCGAACGGCTCCTCCCGGGCCAGGGTCAACGCCGCTTCTCCGCTATCCACACTCTCGGGTCTTTTGAAATTGGTTTGCAGCGCGCCAGCCAGCGCCCGGCGCGCAACCAGGTCGTCATCCACCACCAGCAAACGAATGGGCGGATTGACGCCAAGGTCGGCTTTCAGTCCAGGCAGGCATAATTCAGTCAGCAGATCCACAGCCGCAGCAATGCTTCCCAGCGCGGTCGGTGTGGAGTGCGCGTCTTGCAGCAACTTCCGGAATAGTCCCTCGAGCGCGCTGCTGAGCTGGTAGGCCGGATGCATTACGTCCGAACCATCTCGAGCCAGCCAGGAATTGATGCGCAGGAATCCATCGGACAACAGGTTCTGCCGCCTGGCATCGTCGTCCGCTTTAAGCAATCTCTCGCTAAGTTCCCGCAACGGGCTGAGTTGTTCGCCTGCGCGGTTCAGAAACGCCTTGGCCGCGGCATTCATTTTCACTGGTGCCGTGGCGGGCGGCAGCCGTTGCTTGAGCGCAGGGCTGGCGGCATTCCGGGTGTTCTCAGCAGCTGGGGCTGGTGAATCCAAAGCGGCCCGCGCTGTTTCGGCATTTGGCGCGGGCTTCCCATCAGCGCTCAGCAACCGGCCTTGCAACGCAAGCGTGAGCGCCTTGACGGTAACTTCAAATATGAGAAAGGGCTTTCCCATCAAATCGTTGCCGCCGATCAGGGTTGACTTGGCGCGCGCGTCGAAGTCGCTTTGGCTCGTGACAAAAACCACGGGCGTGGATCGGTTCAGCTCGGAATCGTGTATGACCCGGCAAAGTTCGAAGCCATCCATTCCTGGCATTTGCACGTCGAGGAAGATCACATCGTATGCCTGCCGGGCGGTGTGAATCACTGCGGCAAAACCATCCACCGCCTGGTCCGGCTGGCTAAAGGCTTTTTTCAATGAGAGGGCGAGCGCCTGGCGGCTGATCAGGTCGTCATCTACCACCAAAAACTTGAACGGGCAGTTCGTTAGCAGATCCGGTTTCGATCCCGGTATGCACAGTTTATCCAGTACATCCAGACCGCCCAAGATGGTTCGGCGCATGGACGGAGTGACATTATTGATTTTTCCCCCAATTTCTCTGAGCAAGCCTTCCATGGCGGAGGCCAGCTGCCATACCGGAAGCGCTTCCGGAAAAGCGGCTTCAGCTTTCAAAGCGCCCAGCTCGTAATAAAGGTCCAATATCCGTTTTTTCCGCATTGCGTCGCCCGCCTGGCGGCCAATTTCCTCGCACATCCTGCGTTGGTTTGCCAGGCGCTTTTTTGCCCGCCCGTAAAATTCGGCGCGCGGCATTTCCGTCGCCGGCGCTTCCGTCCGTGGGGCAGCGGCGGGGCCCGTGCGGAGGGTGGCCAGGAACTCGCCGAAAGCTTTCTCTTCCGAGCGTATCCCGTCAGGATGATTCCTTGCTCCGGCGGGAGGGACCGCCCAGGGATTATATCTCTGATTTAAATCAGCCAGCAACTCGGGGGCGAATTTGCGGGCGGCCAGCCCGGCGGTCAACAGCAGGATGGCGGTAAAAAAACATAAATCCAAAAATCGCTCCATCACGCCCGCTTTCGAGGGCAGATGAACCGGCAGCGTTTTTGGGCCGTTGATCAAATTTGCCTGGGTCGCCCTCGGAATAAACGGACTGGTGGCATCCTCGATGGACAAACGCTTTCGATGGGTTTCCTGACTTTTCTTACTCAATTCCCGTTCTGTTTCCCATTGAACGGATCCCGGCTGGGGCACTGATTTCGCAAATTCGATCGTGTTCGTGGTGTTGATTCCGCGCACCGGCAAACCGCCCAATCCCGCCGTGATCAGGATGAGCCACACCGCTGCCAACGCCCAGGAGCGGGCCGCCAGGCTGCTGGATGTTATTTTTGGATCCATCGTGTGTCCCTCATGCTTCAAGTTGAACTTGGCCGAAAGGCTGTCGCCTTTTTACGGGGCCGCCGGCGGCGTGTCCTGGCCGGGAGTCACTTCTGCCCATTGAGTGCGAATCACCTGCTGCAAACTTGGGGTTTTCGGCGGAATCTGGGTTGGGTCATTGAAATTGGCGTCATAGGACCAATTCCGGGTGGGCGGATCATAGACATTTGTCTGGCCCCAAACATTGGTGGCGTACAAGCTAGGGAACATCTTGATCATCGAACCATTATAAGTGAATACATTGGCCAGGCCCCAACTTTCCAGGAATCGCGGGAAATTTTCCATGCCGCCGCTGTAGTATCCCAGCGTTGTGTCCACCGCGCCCGTCAGCAGGGCGGCATTGACCGTGGTGGACGCGGCCGCCCGTGAACTCAGGGCGGCGGTGCTGTTCCCATCAGACCAATTATCGGAAAGGACCGTCACCGCATCCGCCACCAGCGAAGCCGGCAGGGTGGTGGAAGTATTGGTCGTACCCAGGTTCAGGGTGTTATATTCATTGTAGTCGCCCCACACATATAGCGGACGTCCGGTGGCAACGGTAAGCCCTTTGGGCGGCAGTTGCAGTCCGTTGAACACGCGAACCGCCCCCAAGTTGGCGGCGGTCAGGTTGCGGAGATCCTTCACATACACGGATGTCAAATTCGACCCTAGCAGCAAGGGCCGCAGGCTGGTATTGGTCAGGTTCCACGCCACCAATGCGCCGACGTTGATATCAACCGGCCTGACGGTTTTACCCTCGCGGGCGTCCCAAAAACTAGCGGCCACGGACACGAACGTTGCCAGCTCATTGGTCGGAACCTGCGTCAAAAAACTGTTGAATTCCCCGCTCGTTGCAGTGGTTCCCGTATCCGCGGCCACCACCACGAGGTCGCAGAGGTTGTAATAGCGCAATCGGCCAAGCTGCGAATTGGGGGATTCCCCGGCTGGCGGCGGTTCAATTATTTCCCGCACGGCTTGCGGGCTGTTGCTGACGCCAATCGGCAGCGTCAAGGCCTGGACCGGCGCAAGTTTTAGCTGCGGCTGCTCATACACCACGGTGCCGGAGGGCGGAGGCCTGGTGTCGAGTGCTTCCCGCGCAAATACATTGCTTACCACGGCGGTCACCCCGGATTGGAACGTCAGCGCGCTGTCCGGTTCCACATACAGACTCCCATTGGAATGCACCGGTCCGGTCACGGCAAACGGCTGGCCGCAGCTGATTTCCATGTCGCCGGAGGAATACATTGCAAACTGGAAAATGGGAATGCCTGCCAGTTGCAACTGCTCATACACGCCGGCGTTGACCTCCTGCACGCTGGCCGTGTCCTCCGCGTGAGCCACCAAAGTGTAAGTCGAAACAAATCCGTTCAAGCCGGCGTATATCGGATTCAACGCCACGTAGCCGCCTGAAGATGCGTCGCGTTGCACATAAGTTTGCCCGACGTTGCCGTTGCCGTCGTCAAACACCCAGGTGCTCCAATAGTGGGAATCCGCGGCCGTTGGCACCGTGTTACGGTAGAGGCCCAAATTCGCGATGACCAGGCTCTCACTTCCATACATGTAGTCGCGCGTCACCTGGCTCAGCACTTTTTCCGTGGCCGCTTCCGCGCCGGCCACGGACACATCGTATTGAATGACTCGATGAGTTAGCCGGGTGCTGCTCTCCGACCACGCCATGGCGGCCGCGAGAATCGCCAGCGCCGCGCCGCACATGATCAGGGTCATCAGCAAGGCGCTGCCCGACTGCTTGGGTGGTTGGGGAAAGTTCTTGGTTTTCATGGCACGACCCGTTGTTTTACCGAGGTTTCCAGCTTGTAATAATCTGCATTCTGCAGGAACAATCCTGGCTGATGGAATTCCAGCAGCAGATGAATCACCTGGCTGTTTGAAGTGTTGGTCAATACATTTCCAAAAAAGTCTTCCGCGGAAAAGGGCAGCGTGTTTGTGACGGAACTCGCCAGTATCTCCGCGCTGCCAGGCTGGTCCGTCGTTCGCCGGAACGTCTGGTCCGCGGGGTTGACAAAGTATATGATAAAGCGGTTGGTATTCGTGGTGGTGTTAATCAACAGACCATTGCCTTGTTGCGTCTCGCCATCCAGGAACGCCACAAACATGCCGTTCGATACCGTGCCGACCTGCGCATTGTTGCAAACGTGGATTTCATCCCTCAGTTGCATGACCGTTTCGCGGGACCATTGCGTGACCTGGAGCTTGGTCTGCGAAAGCAAAAACATTTGCAACCCAAACAAATTTGAAGCAATCAGTCCGCCGACCACCAGCAGGAACACGGTTGACGCAACCAACATTTCCGTCAAGGTGAAGCCTGCTTTGGCCCCTAGTTGGTCGTTGCGGTTGGATCTGGCAACCAGAATCTTCATTGGTCGGGCGCCCGTATGGTTTCAATGCTGTTGGTTACCCACTCGCTGCCTCTGAAATTCCAGATGCAGTCCACATGAACCAACCGCATGGCCGGACTGGATGAAATTGAGGCAATCGTTGTCTGTATTGTGGCCTGGGTTCCATTGGTGTCGGCACCCGGTAAATCCAAAGTGACCAAGAGATTCGGAAAATTTGAGGCCACCAAGTCATCTTGGGGGGTTCCGCGATTCGGAGCCCAGACTGCGCTGCGGGTCTGCTCGATACGTTCCAGAGCCTTGGCATGGGCCGCTTGCATTAGTTCGGCCTTCATTGCCGACGTCAGGCAATAAACATAGCCCGAAATAATTCCCGCCAGGGTTATACCCGCAACGGCCAGGGCCACGATCACTTCAACCAAAGTCATGCCCTCCCGTCCTCGCGGCGAGTTAACATGTTCATTATAAGCTGGATGCCGGATTTTCACGGTATTTTTTGCCGCACTCTGACTTTTGGTGCCGCCAGCAAACGAGTCTTTGCTCGCCCATTAATTTTCCTGCCTAATTCTTTTCCTCAGCCTAATCCGAGCAAATTCAATACCAACAGCCTGCTCCGACGCTTCCCACATCGTTTCTACCGATGGCCGTCACAGATTTTTCAATTCACCGACCCTATGTCATTCGAGTATGTTCGGGCAAACCCAAGCGCATTCAGGTTATGGAAAACGAAACGACAATCTTCAAGGCGTCAGCCAAATCGCCGGGCTGGAAGCCATCCTGCCTGTGGCTCGCGCTCGCTGTGGGCTGCTTTCACGCCGCCTACACCTCGCTCAAATTCCCGGCTGCCGGGCTGATGGTCTTCGGTTATGCCTTCGCGCTGGTCCGGCTGACGAACCAGCCCACCGTGCGCCGCGCGTTCTATTTCGGCCTGACCGCCGGATTTCTCTGTTACGCGCCCCAGCTTTGGTTTTTCTTCAATATTTTCAATGCGGCGGCGGTGGTGCTCTGGCTGGTGCTGGCGTTTGGGTCGGCCTGTTCGCGGCGATCGTCAGCGGTAGCATCCGCCGCTGGGGCAAAACCAGGGCTGCCTGGCTCATTCCCTTTGTGTGGACGGGCGTTGAATATTTCCGCAGCGAACTCTACTACCTGAAGTTTTCGTGGTTCAATCTCGGATATGCTTTGCCGGCCCTTTCCAAGGGCGTCGGCCCATTCCACCTTGGAATGTATGGCTGTGGCTTCCTTATTTTCGGAGTTATTACCGCGGCACTTTTTTATCGCCGCGCAATTCTCTGGTGTGTCACGAAGAAGCTGGCGTTGGCTGAAATCATCGCCATCCTGATTCTCGTTGTCATTTTGGTGGCGTTGGTCTTGCCCGCCTTGGCCGAGACCAAAGTGAAGGCGTGGACGCGTGTTTCCCTCGTTGGCATACAGATGGAATTCCCTCCCGAGCATATCATCCCCAAAATGCTCGACCGGGCGCTCGCCAAGTATACCAACGCCCCGATTTTTGTCCTGAGCGAGTACACCCTCAATGGCCCGGTGCCGGACGCGCTGAAAACCTGGTGTCGCGACCACGCGCGGTACCTGGTCGTCGGAGGTGAAGACTCGGCAGGCGCCAGTAATTATTACGACACGGCCTTCGTCGTCGGCACAAATGGCGACCTCGTCTTCAAGCAGGGCAAGTCCATCCCAATCCAGTTTTTTCGTGACGGGCTGCCTGCGCCGGGGCAGGGGATCTGGAACTCTCCTTGGGGTAAAATCGGTTTCTGCGTCTGCTACGACCTGAGTTACGCGCGCGTCACCGATGAACTGGTTCGGCAAGGCGCGCAACTGCTCATCGTGCCGACGATGGATGTGGAATATTGGAGCCCACGAACACGAGTTGCACACCCGCGTCGCCCTGGTCCGCGCGGCGGAATACGGCATCCCCATCTTACGACTCGCCAGTTCCGGCATCTCCCAAGCGGTTTCCTGGGATGGCAAGGTCGTCGCCCAAGCTCCCATGCCCGGCAACGGCGATCTTATAGCCGCGAGTCTCCGACTGCCCTCACGCGGTTCGCTGCCTCTGGACCGGTATCTTGCGCCGCTTTGCACCATTTTTACGGCCTGCATCACCCCCGCACTGCTGTTTCTCACTTGGAAAGACAGAGCGCGAACGCCACCATAAGGGCGTCGTCCTCCAGACCCGGCTCGTTGGGACGTGCGGATTGTTGCGAGGCCATAAATCCAGCCTTGGGTCATGGCATGGCTTGAACACAGTATTCCAATGTTCTGGAACAAAGGCCAACCAGACTCTTCGATTATCGGGCTTCGGATTTCTCTCGGATTTGGATTTCGATCTTCGGTTTTTTATTGAGCCATTCCAGATTTGCCAAAAATTTTTCCTCTGGCATCCTTGCGCCCATGAAATCGTTTTTGGTGGCGGTCGTCTGCTTGCTCAGCCTCCTCGCCGTCGCGCGCGCGCAGCAGGAGGCGGATGAAAAATACATTGCCATCTACGGCGTGGTCCAGCAGGCCGAGCACCTCGCGGAAACGGGGGAGCCCAAGCAGGCATTGGACAGTCTCACTGACGCCCAGGCCCAATTGCAGCAGTTCCAAAAAGTTTACCCTGATTGGAATCCTACCATCATCAATTATCGGCTCGACGATCTTGCCAAAAAAATTGCCGCCATCAACGCGAAGCTGGCCGCTCCCGCTGTCCCGCCGCCGACGGAGCCGGCCAACCCGGCACCCTCCGACACCGACTCAAGATTGTCGGCGGAAGCGGAAAAACTGCGCGCGCAGTTGGTGTCGGTGCAGGCGGAGAACCAGACGTTGCAGGCCAAGCTCAAGGAGGCATTGTCGTCGCAGCCGGCGGCGGTGGACGCGGGTGAGTTGGCCAAGGCGCAGGAACAAATCCGTTCGTTGATGAAGGAAAATGACCTGTGGCAGGCCAGCGCCGCGGTGGAGAAGAAAACCAACGGCATTTCCAGCCTGCGGCTCCAGCTGGCGGAGGCGCTCGACAAATATTCAGCCGAGCATGCGCGCGCGGAAAAAGTAATGGCCGACAACACGGCGTTGCAGCGCGACCTTAAGCGCGCGGGGCTGGATGCGAACGCGCTCGATTTGTTGCGCAGCCAAAACGACCGTTTGAAATCGCAGTTGGCGGCACTGCAATCGTCCGTCAACGCCGCCGCCGCCGCCGGTGAACTGGCCGCCAAACTCAAGGCGGCCAATACGCGGATCACTTCGCTGCAATCCACAGTCACGGTGGTGACCCTCGAGAAGGGCGCGCTTGAAAACAAGGTCAAGCAATTGTCCGCCGAGTTGGAGGAATTGCGCGCGGCCAACGTGGCGGGCCGCATCCGCGACCTCACCGAGCAGCGCGATGAGCTGGCTCGGGAACTGGCCAACGCCGGGAAGAAGAATCAAAATCCCCGCAAAAGCGTGGACGCGCAACTGGCCGCGCTCACCAATGAAATGCAGACGCTGCGCGCCCGGCTGGCGGTGGCCGAGTCCAAACCAGTGCCATATTCGGCCGAAGAACTGGCCCTGTTCCGGGATACGGCGCCTCAGCCGGTCGCGGGCAAGCGCTCCATTCACGAACTGCCCAGCGGCGCCACCGAACTGGTGGCGTCGGCGCAACGGCATTTTTCCAACCACGAGTTTGACGCCGCCGAGGCGGACTACCGGAAAATCCTGGAGCGCGACCAGAACAACGGGTTGGTGCTCGCCAACCTGGCCACCATCGAATTGCAAGAGAACAAGCTGGCCGACGCGGAAAAGCACATCACCGCCGCGCTCGTCGAAAGTCCCGATGACTCGTATAATCTGTCCACGCTGGGCTACCTGCAATTCCGCGAGGAAAAATATGACGCCGCGCTCGACACCTTGAGCCGGGCGGTGAAGCTGGATCCCAACAATCCGGAAATTCAAAATTATCTTGGCGTGACCCTGAGTCACAAGGGCCTGCGCGTGCAG
>Ga0302320_10011446_pt1 | contig 18771 bp, 16 predicted proteins | sample Bog_T0_3_FD_202130 | JGI IMG/M metagenome (GOLD analysis project Ga0302320, IMG submission 202130) | Peat permafrost microbial communities from Stordalen Mire near Abisko, Sweden - Bog_T0_3 | ecosystem: Environmental > Terrestrial > Soil > Wetlands > Peat | place: Sweden: Abisko, Stordalen Mire...
TGGTTCGCTTAGGTGCTGAAAATCAAAAACAAGCAACCGCAGGTCCTTCGGCTTCGCTCAGGATGACAGGCGTTAAAACAAGCAACCGCAGGTCCTTCGGCTTCGCTCAGGATGACAGGCGTTAAAAAAAGCAACCGCAGGTCCTTCGGCTTCGCTCAGGATGACAGGCGTTAAAACAAGCAACCGCAGGTCCTTCGACTTCGCTGCGCTTCGCTCAGGATGACAAGCTGTTTTTAGATGACATGCACTTGTTGGTTGACAGTTGCTTCTTAGCCTTCGTCGGATTCTCTTAGTTTGGCGATTACGGTAAAGTCTTCCAACGTAGTCGTGTCGCCTTTGATTTCGCCGTGGGTGGCTAGTTCGCGCAACAAGCGGCGCATGATTTTGCCGCTTCGGGTTTTGGGGAGCGCTTCGGTGAACCGTATATCGTCGGGGCGGGCGAGGGAGCCGATCTCTTTGGACACCCACTTGCGGAGCTCGTCTTTCAGCGCATCCGATGGCTCGTTGCCGCTCTCGAGGGAGACGAAGGCGGAGATGGCTTGTCCTTTGAGGTCGTCGGGGCGGCCGACTACGGCGGCTTCGGCTACCTTGGGATGGGCGACGAGGGCGGACTCGACTTCCATGGTGCCGAGGCGGTGTCCGCTGACGTTGATGACGTCGTCGACGCGGCCCATGAGCCAGTAGTAGCCGTCGGCGTCTTTGCGTGCGCCGTCGCCGGTGAAGTAGCAGCCGGGGACGTCGGACCAATAGGTTTTTTGATAGCGCTCGGGGTCGCCGTAGACGGTGCGGGCCATGGAGGGCCAGGGCTTGCGGACGACGAGCAGGCCTCCGCTGCCGGCGGGGACGGGCTCGCCTTCTTTGGTGACGACTTCAGGCTCGATTCCAAAAAAGGGACGCGTGGCGGAGCCGGGCTTGGTGGGCACTGCGCCGGGGATGGGCGCGATGAGGATGGCGCCGGTTTCGGTTTGCCACCAGGTGTCGACGATGGGGCAGCGGTTGTGGCCGATCTTCTCGCGATACCACATCCACGCTTCAGGATTGATGGGCTCGCCGACGGTGCCGAGGAGACGGAGCGAGTCGAGCTTGAATTTTTCGACGTACTGGTCGCCCCACTTGATGAAGGCGCGAATGGCCGTGGGCGCGGTGTAGAAGATGCTGACCTTGTGGTCGTCGATGATCTTCCAGAAGCGGGAGAAGTCAGGGTGGTTGGGCGCGCCCTCGTACATGAGGACGGTTGCGCCGTTTTGCAGCGGGCCGTAGACGACGTAGGAGTGGCCGGTGACCCAGCCGATGTCGGCCGTGCACCAGTAGACGTCTTCGTCGCGGAGATCGAAGACGTACTTGGAGGTGAGGTAGGTTTGGACGGCGTATCCGCCGGTGGTGTGGACGAGTCCCTTGGGCTTGCCGGTGGTGCCGGAGGTGTAGAGGATGTAGAGCGGATCCTCGGAGTCGAGTTCGGCGGCGGGGCAGTTGGGCGAGGCGGCGGCCATGAGGTCGTGCCACCAGTGATCGCGACCCTCGACCATGGTGACGGGCGAGCCGGTGCGCTTGTAGACGACGACGTGCTGGACGGTGTGGCAGGCGTGGAGGGCTTCGTCGACGGTGCGCTTGAGCTGGATTTCGTTGCCGCGGCGGTAGCTGGTGTCCTGGGTGAGGATGGCGATGCAGGCGGAGTCGTTGACGCGATCGGCGATGGCGGTGGCGGCGAATCCGCCAAAGATGACGGAGTGGATGGCCCCGATGCGCGCGCAGGCGAGGAGAGCGATGGCTAGCTCGGGCGTCATGCCCATGTAGACGGCGACGCGATCGCCTTTCTTGATGCCGAGGGAGAGCAGGGCGTTGGCGAACTTTTGCACTTCAACGTGGAGTTCGGCGTAGGTGAGGCGGCGGACTTCGCCGGGCTCGCCTTCCCAGATGAGGGCGGTCTTGTTGGCGCGCGCGCCGAGGGCGTGACGATCGACGCAGTTGTAGCTGAGGTTCATTTTGCCGCCGACGAACCACTTGGCGTTGGGAAGATTCCAGTCGAGGACTTTGTCCCAGGGCTTGAACCAGTGGAGATCGGAGGCTGCGTTGGCCCAGAATTTTTCGGGATCTTCGATGGACTGCTTGTAGAGGGTCTCGTACTCTTCAAGGCTTTTGACGTAGGCCTTGGCGGCGAACTCGGGCGGGGGCGGGAAGACGCGGTTTTCGCGGAGGGTGGAGTCTATGTCCTGGTTCGTAACGGGCGGAACGGGCAAGGAAGACATGCAAAATCCTTTGGATAAGGGCTGGCAGCGAGGTGCGCGGCGGAGTGTGGACAGAGTTTGCCCGCAGAAGCCGCGTGGAGTCAACTTTATCGAGGTAGAGGCACAAACGGCAAGGGAGGCGAGACTAATTGACGTCGATGGTGGCGTCGGGGGCGTACCTGTGGAGCGTCTCGAGGAACTGCTGGCGGTGTACGGGCCGCGCGGTGACGACGCTGCTGCCAGTTTTTGCCTTGGGGTTTGTGTACCAGACGGCGAGGGTGTCGTCGTGAGAACCGGGACTGAATCTGCCGACGCGGGTGACGGACTCCCATGGGATTTCGCGCTTGATGGCGAGGAAGGCGCGCTCACGAAATGCCTGCGGATCGACTTCCCAATAGAGGAAGTACGAGCGGAGCAGGGGCACCAGAGCCAGGCAAATACCGATGGCCACGCCGAGCATGCTGATGCCGGGAGCCTTCAATCCAAAGTGGCCACGCAGGGACGAAAAGACCTGAAAGGTCCCCAAGAGCAGCCAAAGCCACCCATCCAATCCAAATCTTGCGTGGAATCTCACGGCCCAAGCATATTTGCTAAAAACGAAACGTACAAGATGAATTTATTTGCACAGAGGAAAAAATCGGTGGGAAACCGGGACATTTGCGATGGGGTGAAGGCAAATTCGGCGAAGGTGCCGGGAATTGGTATGGATGGTGCGGAAAGGCAAGGTTAACGGAGATCACTAGCTGTGTCAAAGGCGATCCGGAGGGAATCGGGCGGAGCAAAAAAGGGCTGTTTCAGAGGGCCGATGTGCGAGGAATTTGAGCGGGAATCTGGATCGCGCGCGGGATACTTCCGTAATGCAGCCGAGGGCGGCGGTGAGTGGAGAGAGATCGTATGATGGGTTTGCCGGTTGTGCATGATTTTGCGCAACTGCTGCCTGGGGATCACGAGAATCAAAGGGGTGTTGGGGATGCGTTGGGCAAGAAGATCGCTCTGGGGCGCAGTTGCAGTTGCCGGAATGCTGGCTTGCGGAGGGCTGGGTGCGGCGTGCTTTGCGCAGACCAGCGTGGCGGATGTGGCGCCTTCCCCCGGCGATCAGCCCGATAATCCAGGGCCGCTGGCGACGGATCTTTCGCCGGTGCTGCACACCAAGCAGATTCGCGCGGCCTTGCGCAAGGTGGCGGATTGGGAGCTTGCACGCGTGCAGAGCCAGACGGCAAGCCGCGAGTGGGATTTTGGAACGCTGGACATCGGGTTGATGGCGGCGTCGCGCACGCTGGGCGACTCGCGCTACAGCAAATATGTAACGCAGGTGGGCGAGCAGTACGGGTGGAAGCTGGAGCGCACGATGTATCCGGCAAACGACTTTGCGATTGCGCAAGCGTGGATCGAGGTCTATCACTCGTCGCACAATGAGGCGGAGATTGCGCCGCTACGCCGCCAGTATGACGACGCGGTGTCGCTGATGAACGATCCTGAAAAGCCGGCATGGTGGTGGTGCGATGCGCTGTTCATGGCCCCGGCGGCGGGAACGGCGCTGTCGGAAGTGACGGGTGACGACACCTACAACGCGTACGTGGACCGCGAGTGGGGCAAGACGGAGAAAGTTCTCTACGACCAGCAGAAGCACCTGTTCTCACGCGACGCGCACTATCTTGACAAGCACGAGAAGAATGGCGAGAAGGTTTTCTGGTCACGTGGTAACGGGTGGGTGATGGCGGGCATTGTGCGCGTGCTTTCCGCGCTGCCGGCTGACGATCCGCTGCGGCCGCACTACGTTGCGCTGCTGAAGGAGATGGCACAGGAGGTTTCGTCCCTGCAGGGCAGCGATGGGTTGTGGCGGCCGGGTTTGCTCGATCCCGCAAGCTATCCGCAGCCGGAGATCTCCGGATCGGCGTTTTTTGTGTATGCGCTCGCCTGGGGCATCGATCACCACGTGCTGAACGCGGATACGTATCTGCCCGTGGTCGAGAAGGGCTGGGCCGGCCTTCTGGCGCACGTGTACCAGGACGGCAGGCTCGGGTCGATTCAGCCGATTGGCGAAGCGCCGGCGGATTACAAGTCGAGCGCGAGTTATAACTTCGGCGTGGGCGCGTTTCTGCTGGCCGGCGCGGAGATCGACGTTCTGTCGGGGCGGAAACACTGGTAGGGGCAGTTGTCAGTGGTCAGTAATCAGTGGTCAGGGAAGTCTCGGGCGGAAACCTGATGGGTCGAGGGTTCTCGGTGGATTGGCAGTGAGGAGTGGGTGCAACGTATGAGCCGACAATCCCGGTTTCTGACCGCGGAGTGGAAGAACCTGGTGATGCTGAACTATGCGGTGGATCCGCGGCTGCTGCAACGATATGTTCCCGTGAGTACGGAACTGGATGCTTTCGAAGGCAAGACGTACGTCAGCCTGGTGGGCTTCGAGTTCAATCGCATCCGCGTTCTGGGCTTGCCGATTCCATGGCATCGATCGTTCGAGGAAGTGAATCTCCGGTTCTATGTGCGGCGGGGCTCGAAGAGAGGCGTGGTCTTCATCAGCGAACTTGTGCCGAAGCGCGCGGTGGCCGCCGTGGCGCGGTTGGCATTCAACGAGAAATACTCGTATGTGCCGATGTCGCATCGCGTGGAAGTCCGCGCCGATGGAGAGACGGTCGAAGCGGAATATAGATGGGGCGCAGCGGCGCAACAATGCAGGATGTGGATTGAGACAGAAGGGCCGGGCAGCATTGCGCCTGAGGGCTCAGCCAGCCAGTTCATCACGGAGCACTACTGGGGCTATGCGGCGCAGGCGGACGGTGGCTGCATGGAATACGAAGTGCAGCATCCACAATGGCAGGTTAGAGGCGCAAAGACGGCTGGGTATTCGGGAGAGCTCGCCGGGTATTATGGCGCGGAGATGGCGAAGGAACTGGCGCGCGAGCCGGATTCGGCTTTCCTTGCGGAAGGCTCGGCGGTGACGGTATATCAAGGGATAAGAATGGACAACGCCCACTCATCGCGATGAAGCTGCGATGAATGGAGCACAGAGGTTTGTCCGAGCCCACCTAGCCACAAAAACAAAGACGTGGTGCCCTGAGGGCGCCCAGATGGGGCACCGACACGGTTTGTTCTTCAATCGCAAAACGCACTGCTCGATGGAGCAGTGCGTATTATCGTGAAGCTGGGTTGAAAGCTTACTTGTGAGCGGCGGAGGCGATTTTGGCTTCGGCTTCAGAGATGACGCGGAGAGCGTTGGTGTAGGCTTCTTCGCTTTCGCCGGCGTCCTTCCACAGTTGCTGGCCGCGCTCGAGTTGCTGCTGGGCGCGGGGCACGTCGATCTCTTCGGGCTTGAGGGCGTCGTTGGCGAGGATGGTGACGCGGTCGGGAAGCACTTCAACGAATCCCCAGCTCACGTTGTAGCGGGAGCTGTCCTGCGTAGTGCCGTCGGTGATGTCAGCGCCGGTGTGCACGATGACGTCGCCTGCGCCGAGTTCGGCGAGCGTGGGCGCGTGCCCGTAGAGCACCTCGAAGTAGCCGTTCTTCGCCGGCAGCTCGACCGCGGTCGCCGGGCTCTCGAACAAGGTGCGCTCGGGAGTTACAAGCCGTACGCGAAGTTGGTTGGATTCATCTGCCATGAGGGCTCCTTTCAGTCGCCCAGTTGTCAGTGATCTGTGGTCAGTAAGATGCCACTTATCTCGAAATAGCGTTGACTGAACACTGACCACTGAAAACTGAAAACTGCTTTTACACGCTCGCCTTGAGCTTCTCGGCCGTCTCCAGCACTTCCTCGATGGCGCCCTTCATGTAGAAGGCCTGCTCGGGGATGTCGTCGTACTTGCCGGCGATGATTTCCTTGAAGCTGCGCACGGTGTCGGCAACCTTGACGTAGGCGCCGGGGATGCCGGTGAACTGTTCCGCCACGTGGAAGGGCTGCGAGAGGAACTTCTGCACCTTGCGGGCGCGGGCAACGGTGAGCTTGTCTTCTTCCGAGAGCTCGTCGATGCCGAGGATGGCGATGATGTCCTGCAGATCCTTGTAGCGTTGGAGAATGCGCTTGACGCCCTGGGCCACGTCGTAGTGATCTTGGCCGACGATGCGGGCGGAGAGAATGCGCGACGTGGAAGCCAATGGATCGACTGCCGGATAGATGCCGAGCTCAGAGAGCGGACGCGAGAGCACGGTGGTGGCGTCAAGGTGAGCGAAGGTGGTGGCGGGCGCGGGATCGGTCAAATCGTCGGCGGGCACGTAGACGGCCTGGACTGAGGTGACGGAACCCTTGCTGGTGGAGGTAATGCGTTCCTGCAGTTCGCCCATTTCGGTGGCCAGGTTTGGCTGGTAGCCGACGGCGGAAGGCATACGGCCCAACAACGTTGAGACTTCTGACCCGGCTTGCGTGAAGCGGAAGATGTTGTCGATGAAGAGAAGCGTGTCCGACCCTTCGACGTCGCGGAAGTACTCGGCGACGGTGAGTGCGCTGAGGGCCACGCGGAGACGCGCTCCGGGCGGCTCGGTCATCTGGCCGTACACTAGCGCGCACTTTGAGTTGGCCCAGTCGCCGGGCTTGATGACGCCGGACTCGGTCATTTCGACCCAGAGATCGTTGCCCTCGCGGGTGCGTTCGCCGACGCCGCCGAAGACCGAGTAGCCGCCGTGGTTCTTGGCGACGTTGTTGATCAATTCCATGATGACGACAGTCTTGCCGACGCCGGCGCCGCCGAAGAGGCCGATCTTGCCGCCCTTCAAGAAGGGCTGGATGAGATCGATGACCTTGATGCCGGTCTCGAACATCTCTTCGTGGGTGGACTGCTCGTCGAACAGCGGCGCGGGCCGGTGGATGGGCATGCGCAGTTTTTCGCCGATGGGGCCGAGGTTGTCGACCGGCTGGCCGATGACGTTGAGCACGCGGCCGAGCGTCTCTTTGCCGACGGGCATGCTGATGGGCGCGCCGAGGTCGATGGCCTGCATGCCGCGGACCATGCCGTCGGTAGCTTCCATGGCGACCGTGCGGACGCGACCTTCGCCTAGGTGCTGCTGCACTTCGAGGATGACGCTGATGGGCGTGGGAACGTCGAAGCCCTCGCTGGTGACGCGCAGCGCCTGATAGATGGGCGGCATCGTCGCTTCTTCAAACTGCACGTCTACGGCGGGGCCGGAGATTTGGATTACCTTGCCGATGTTATCTGCCATTTTTCTTAAAGCTCCTAGCTTCTAGCTGCTAGCTTCTAGCTCGTTTCATCTCTGCTCTTGCCTCTTTGTGTTATGCCGGCGGTCTGCAGGCACCAAAGCTAGAGGCTAGAAGCTAATAGCTAGAAGCTGTTTTTACAGCGCCGCGGCGCCGGAAACAATTTCGATGATCTCCTTGGTGATGGCGGCCTGGCGCACGCGGTTCATGTGCAGCGTGAGCGAGTCGATCATGTCGGAGGCGTTGTTGGTTGCTGAATCCATTGCTGTCATGCGGGCCGCGTGTTCGGCGGCGACTGACTCCGTCATGGCGTGGTAGAGCACGGAAAACACAAACTGTGGCAGCAGGCCGTTGAGGAGTTCCTCGGCGGGCTGCTCGTAGATGTAGTCAACGTTGGCGGTGCCGAATTTCTTGGCTTCTTCGTCGGCCTCGGCGGTGTCGGCGGGCTCAATTTCAATGCCGGCGGAGCGAGCGGCCTCGGCGGCACGCTCTTTTTCTTCCAAGGAGGGCTCGACTGAGCCGGCGATCTGCTGCTTGGTGAAATCGATGAGCGGAAGCAGCTTTTCGACGACGAGGCGCTGCGCGATGACGGACTTGAATTCGTTGTAGACGATGTAGACCGCGTCGATTTCCTCGTGCACGTAGCGGGTGATGATGCTGTCGGCGAGCTCGTGCACCCGGCCCTGTTCCAGCTTGAGCAGCATGCCGGGATGGTCGCCTGTGACTTCTACGGGAGCCTTGCGGTCGCGGACCTGGAGGGTGACGCCGTTCTCGTTGGTCTGCTCGTTGTAAACGGCGACGGGGTAACGGCGGCGCATCATGTCGCGGCCCTTGCGGCCGACGGCTTCGATGTCGATTTCCTTGTCGGTGTTGCCGGAGATGAACTGGAAGGCGGTCTTGAGGATGTTGGCGTTGAAGGCGCCCGCGAAGCCCTTGTCGCCGCTGACGATGACGACGAGTACGCGCTTCTCAGGCCGCGTGACAAAGAGCGGATGCTTGAGATTGCCGGTCTTTTCATCGTACAGCTCGATGCGGCGCGTGAGCGATTCGAGCACGCTCGAGATCATTTTGGCGTAGGGCCGGGCGGCGAGGGCACGCTCCTGCGCGCGGCGCAGCTTGGCCGCCGAGACCATCTTCATGGCCTTGGTGATTTGCCGCGTGTTTTTCACGCTGCGGATGCGACGCCGTAAATCGAGTACGTTTGCCATGTGTCTTCAAGGGGGCAGGGGTCAGGGATCAGGGGTCAGAAAAACCCGCGATCCGACGTGATCAGTCCTTGATCCTTTCCAAAATCCCGAAAATCATCTTGCCAACTTCGTTCGAAAGCCCTTCAGTTTCGTCGATCAGTTTAGAGTCGCCCTTACCGAGTGCGCGTGCGATTTCCAGTTGCGTTTGCAGCTCAAAGTTCGAACCACGTGCCACACCGAGAAACTGTCGATATTCCTTTGTTCCCAGCCGACCGTGTCCCTCGGCTATGTTACTTGGCACCGAAACCGCGGCGCGTCTCATCTGGCCCGTCAATCCGTAAATTTCATCTCGCGGAAATCCATCCGTTAGTCGGTAGACAGCAACGGTCATTTGTATCGATCTTTGCCAAACCGTCAAATCTCGAAATGACTGCAACATCGTACTGACCCCTGATCCCTGAGACCTGACCCCTATTTCGTTGCGACTGCGGCTTCCACATCCGCCTTGAAGTTTGCTGTGTACTCTTTCAGGGCTGCATGGAGGCGGGCGCGGATGTCGTCGTCGATCTGCTTCTTCTGCGTGAGGTCGGCGACGAGGGCGCCCTGCGCGCTGTCGAGATACTTGTAGAGGCCGTCTTCGTAGGCGCGGATGTCGGAGACCTTGAGATCGTCAAGGTAGCCCTGCGTTCCGGCGAAGAGGACGATGGCCTGCTGCTGCCAACTGAGCGGCTGGAACTGCGGCTGCTTGAGGAGCTCTGTCAGGCGCTGGCCGCGATTCAACTGCTTCTGCGTGAGCGGGTCAAGATCGGAACCGAACTGCGCAAAGGCGGCGAGTTCGCGATACTGCGCGAGGTCAAGCTTGAGCGTGGAGCCGACCTGCTTGACGGCCTTGATGGCTGCCGAGAAGCCGACGCGCGAAACCGAAAGGCCGACGTTGACGGCCGGGCGCACACCGGAGTTGAACAGATCGGTCTCAAGGAAGATCTGTCCGTCGGTGATGGAAATGACGTTGGTGGGAATGTAGGCGGAGACGTCGCCGGCCTGGGTCTCAATGACCGGCAGAGCGGTGAGCGAACCGCCGCCCTTTTCCTTGCTCATTCGGGAAGAGCGCTCGAGCAGGCGGGAGTGGAGATAGAAGACGTCGCCCGGATAGGCTTCGCGGCCCGGCGGACGGCGGAGCAGGAGCGAAATTTCGCGATAGGCCATGGCGTGCTTGGAGAGATCGTCGTACATGACGAGGGCATGCCTGCCGTTGTCGCGGAAGTACTCGCCGATGGCGGTGGCCGCGTAGGGCGCGAGGTAGAGCATCGGCGCGGGCTCGGAAGCGGAGGCGGCGACGATGATGGTGTGACCCATGGCGCCGGCTTCGGTGAGCGTTTGCACGACCTGGGCGATGGAAGAACGTTTCTGTCCGATGGCGCAGTAGATGCAGATCAGATCGTTCTTGGCGTTGTTGATGATGGTGTCAAGCAGGACGGCGGTCTTGCCGGTCTGGCGGTCGCCGATGATGAGTTCGCGCTGGCCGCGGCCGATCGGAATCATGGCGTCGATGGCTTTGAGGCCTGTGGCCATGGGCTCCTTGACGCCCTGGCGGTCAATGATGCCGGGGGCGAGGCGCTCCATGGGAAGAGTTTCTGTGGTGGCGATGGGACCCTTGTCGTCGATGGGAATGCCGAGCGCGTTCACAACGCGGCCGATCATGGCGTCGCCCACGGGGACGGAGAGAATCTTGCCGGTGCGCTTGACCTCCATGCCTTCGCGAAGCTCGGTGTACTCGCCGAGAATGACGGCGCCAACCTGGTCTTCTTCCAGCGAGAGGGCGAGGCCTGCGATGCCGTGCGGGAAGGCGAGGAGTTCGCCGGCCATCACCTTGTCCAGACCGTGCAGGCGGGCAATGCCGTCGCCGAGGGAAGTGATGGTGCCGACTTCGTCCACCTGGACCTTGGAGTCGTAGTTCGCGATCTGCTCGCGAAGTAACTGCGTAATTTCGTCTGCTTTGATCTGAGCCATTTCTGTTCCTGTCCTTAGATCAGCTTCCAGCTACTAGCTCCTAGCTCTTAGCTTCCAACTGCTGGTTCGCACTGCAATCTTGAATCTTGCCGATCACCCGGCGATTAATGCTTCCTTCAAACGTTCTAGGCGCCCGCGGACGGAGCCGTCGTAGACGGTGCTGCCGATGCGGACGACTGTGCCGCCAAGGATCGATGCGTCGAGCTTGAAGCTGGCGTCGATCTTCGAACCGGCCATGGTTGCGATGTCAGCCACCAGGGCGTCTTTTTCCTTCTGGTCGAGTGCGCGCGCGGTGATGATCTCCGCCGTGCGGATGCCCATCTGTTCCTTGAGCAGGGCACGCCATGCGTCGGCCACTTCGCTTACCTGGGCGATGCGATCGTTCGAGATGAGCACGGCGATCAGGTTGCGGAGTTCTTTCGCAAGGTTGAGCTTTGCATTCAGCTTGTCGAGAATACCGACCTTTTCCACGGAGGGAATGGAGGGGTTCTCAAAGAAGTTGCGAAGTTCGCCGCTGCCTCCCCACGTGGCCAGGAAATCACTGAACTGGGCGTCGAGCGCGGCGGCGTCAAGCTTGGCCGAGTTCACGACGTCGTTGAAAGCGTGGGCGTAGCGTGAAACGTAGATGGCCATCTAGTTCTGCCCTCCCTTGCCATTGCCGATACTGGACGTGCTCGCAATGAAATCGGCAATCAGGGCGCGGTCGGCTTCGGGCGTAAGAACGAGTTGCTTTGCGGCCTGCTCAATGGCGAGGTCGGCGGCAAAGTGGCGGAGTGCGCGCTGCGCCTGCGCCGCGGCGACGTTAAGCTCCTGCTCGGATGCTTGCACGATGCGGGTGCGCTCTTCTTCAATCGAGGCCTTGATGCGGATCTCGTCGTCCTTGCTCTGCTGCTCGACTTCGGCGTGCAGCTTCTTGATCTCGTCGTCGAGGCCGGCCAGCTTGGCTTCGACAGCGCTGAGGCGGGCATTGGCTTCCTGAGTGGCGGTGCGCGCTTCTTTCAGGCTTGCACCGAGCGTCTCCGATCGCTTGTGGAAGACCTTGGGCAGGATGCGCACGATGGGAATGCCGACGAGCAGAAGGATGACGATGAAGTTGGTGAACTCGTAGATGCGCGCGGCCGTTTCGGTGGAGACGTTAAGAGTCCGCGCTGTCCACTTGACGATGGGGCCATCGAGGCGGAAGGCGTTGTTCTGCTCTTCCTGCGACTTGGCAGCGGGCGCGCCGGAATTTTCTGCGACTGCTGATTGCTGGGCAATGGCGTTTTGTGCCGGCTCCTGGGCCACTGCGACATGAGTGCCGACGATGAGCAGTCCGGCCAGCGCAAGAGCGGCCAATCCGAAAACGACGGGGCTTGAAGATGGACGGCGATTAGAATTCTGGATCGACGCTGAGAACTTCGAAATCGGAAGCATTAACGGGAACCCCCGGCGGCGGCGGGCAGCACGGCGCGAACGACCTGGCCGGCCAAATCGCCAGCGGAGCCCTGGATGGTTTGTCTTGCGGCGGCGGCTTCGGTTTCAAGCTCGGCCTTGGCCTGGCCCACTTTTGCACCGGCGGCCTTGCGGGCTTCGTTGAGTGCGGCGTCGCGCTCGGTGTTCCACTGCTTCACGCGCTGCTCACGCACCTTGAAGACTTCGGCGCGGGCGTGGCGAAGCTTTTCGCCGTATTCCGCAGTGCGCGCTTCGGCCTGGGCGATGGCCTTCTGGGCGTCTTCCATGGCGCCTTCGGTCAGGGCGCGGCGTTTCTTAAGCGCTGCCGTGAGAGGGCCCTGTACCAGCACGGAATAGGCGATCACCAACACGACAAAAAGGATCGTGGTGGGCACAGAGCCGATGAACATTGCTTCGAGTTGTTGAATGATCGCTTGCATGGTGGTACCGGGTTACTCCGGCGCTTGGATGAGGCTTTCGTATGCGGAGATTTTACGAGTGGAACACAACTTTTGTATCAATTGCAGCCCCTCAAGTCAACGTGGAGAGGCCGAAGAAACGGCGACCTGTGACAGCTGTCACCGTTTGGGAATTTTGTTCAAAAAAGGGCTTGCTTTCAGGGAAAACAGGCCCATACTGAAGATACCACCTAGACCCGGACCAGGGTCCAGCGGGCAGGCGGTTTCGGGAAGTCCTTCCACTCCCGAGGCCGTCGGCCCGCCTCTTAGTTTTAGGGGCCCGAAAAAACAGCTTCTAGCCGCTAGCTTTTAGCTTTTTCTGCTGAGATCCGGCGGAGCTGCCAAAGCGCAGGACTGTTCTCGTTTCCAAACTCCCGCCAAACAAGCTAGGAGCTAGCAGCTGAATGCTGTCTTTCCTACTTCTCCGCCTTGTCGATAAACGCCGCCAGGTCGTCCTTCAACTGGTGCAGGGCGTCGACGTTCAGGTAAATCATGTGGCCGGAGGGGTAATAGCCGAACTGGATGTTGCCGCGCAGCTCGGGCTCCAGGTACATGTGCGAAATGTCGTACTCGGTGGCGAAAAACGGCGTGGCCAGGTCGAAGTATCCGTTGGCCGAGAAGACATGCAGGTGCGGATTTTTGCGGATGGCGCTGGCCAGATCGGCGGCTACGTAGGGCTGGGGCTGCGCGCTTCCGGGGCCGCTGCCTCCGCCGGGCGTGGGGCTGGTGGGGATGTGTTTGAGGTCCCAATCGCGGGTGAGGTCGTAGGCCGTGGGCCGGTAAGTGTCGGAAGTTTGGTATTTGAGCTCACCTTCAAGGTAGTTATGGAAGGCTCCGACAAAGGCGCCGCTAATGGCGGTGTCGGAGGCGTCGTAGCCGGGGGTTTCTCCGGCTGCGTCCACATCCTCGCCCTCGAAGCGCATGTCATAGCGGCCCAGCGTCTTATGGTCGGCGCGCAGCACTTCCTTGCGGAAACGGAAGGGCGAAATGCGCAGGTTGGTTTCCTTCACGTAGTCCACGCTGAGGCCGGTGAAGCGGCTCACCTGCTTGGCGATGTCATCGAGTTGCGCGGCGGGCAGCGTGTCGCCCGCAAAGAGTGCCTGCGCGTAGGGGCCTGCGGCGAACTGACGCGCCTGCTCCACCCAGTCGGCAAGGCTGGCGGGCTTGTTGGGAACTTTGTCGAAGTACCAGGCGGCCGCGGCGTAGCTGGGCAGGTTGGCGATGTAGATGAAGTCGTATCCGGGGGCGCGGATGCTGAAGTTGAGGATGGACGAAATAAGCACGACGCCGTTGAGCTGCACGCCATCGTTGCCGAGCATGTCGGCCAGCGCGGCGGAGCGCGTGGTGCCGTACGACTCGCCGATCAGGAACTTGGGCGAGTTCCAGCGCTGGTTCACGGTGAGGTAACGCTGGATGAAGCGATCAAAGGCGCGCAGGTCGGGGTCTGTGCCGATCAGGTCCTTGGGTTGACCTTTGCCGACCGCGCGCGAGAGTCCGGTGAGCGGCGCGTCGACGAAGACGAGGTCGGTTTTGTCGAGCAGCGAATACTGGTTGGGAATGAGCTTGAAGGGCGGGCCGGCGGTGGGGTTGGGGCTGTCGGTGGAGACGCGCACCGGCGAGAAGGAGCCCATGTGCAGCCAGATGGTGGCGGAACCGGGGCCGCCGTTGTAGAGGAAACTCACGGGCCGCGTTCCAGGCTCTGCTCCGTCGACCGTGTAGGCCACGTAGAACAAGCTGCCGTAAGGTTTTTCGTCCGCGTCGCGGATGAGCAACGTGCCGGCCGTGGCCGTGTACTTGAGCGATTTGCCGCCGATGGCCAGCTCGTGATGGGTGACGGAGGATTTTTCGGGAGGGATGGGGGCGGTGTCCTTGTCCGTATCTTTGTGCTCGCCGGTTTTGCTGGTGTCGGCATTGGCGGCGGGCTGCGTGGCGGGCGCTGGAGTCTCCTGTGCGGCGGCCATTGAAACCAGTAAAAGGGACAGGGCAAGGAAAGAGGCGGCTTTGGTCATCGGGATTACCTCGGCAAAATGGGTTAAGTCCGACGTTCAATGGAAGGAAGTGGTGCGGAAAGGGAAGCGAATACTTCCCGAGGGATTGTTAGGCTATCTTAAGGCCGAATCGGGGTGTTGCGGGAAAGAGAATTGCTTTGGTTGAATTTTAGCTGTCCCACCCTTTCGCCGGAAAAGAGGCGAAAGGATGGGGCACGGAAGTTGATCCCGATGCACAGAGATTGTGGTTTGATTTTTTCTGACCACTGACCACTGACCACTGACCACTGTTACGGTTTTGCCGTAGCGTCTTTGTCCACCGCCAACAGCCCTTGCGCGCGGAGCCAGTTTTCCAGCAATTCCGGCCAGTGGTCGAGCGACTGGTCGCCCTTGCCGAGGCCGGAGCCGTGCGAGCCGTTGGCGAAAACATGCATCTCCGACTGCACGCCGGCTTTTACGAGCGCGTTGTAGAACGTGAGCGCCTGCTCGATCGGAACGGTGTGGTCGTTGAAGGTGTGGTACATGAAGGTGGGCGGCGTGTCTTTGGTGACGAAGAGCGCGGGCGTGTAGGCGGCGGTGAGGGCTTCGCATTTGTCCATCACGTTGAAGATCTTGCAGTAGTTGAGGTGCGAGGTGTCCATGGACACGGCACCGAGCCATGCATAGCCGAGGACGAGGTAGTCGGGACGGCTGGAGACGCGGTCGGTTGGATCGTCGGCGTCGGGCTTGCCGGGAACGGACTGCGTACCGGCGAGCGCTGCCAAGTGGCCTCCGGCAGAGAAGCCGATCATGACGATGCGATTGGGATTGATCTGGTAGTCACGCGCGCGGGAGCGGACGAGTTGCACGGCGCGGCGGGCGTCGATGAGTGGGACAGGGAGCAGGTATCCGTGCGAGGAGAGGCGATAGCTGAGGATGAAGGCGCGGAATCCGCGCGCCGCAAACCAGCTGGCCACTTCGCCGCCCTCAAGATCGCCGGCCAGTCCGCGGTAGGCTCCGCCGGGGAGCACGATGACGGCCGATCCGTTGGCGGTGCCGGGGCGTGGGCCGACGATGGTGAGCGTGGGAATGTCGTCGCAGGTTTTGCCGGTGGCCTGGGGGGCGTCTCCGACCCAGAGGCGGACGGTTTGAATGTTCAGGAAGCCGTTGTCGTTGCCGGCTGTGGCGCAGGGGGAGAGTTGAGCGTTGGCAAGCGGGCAGGCAAAGAGACAGGCAGCGGCGACGGCGAGAAAGAGTTTCATGGAGCAGGATTATAGAGGGAGTAGGGACCAAGGGGACAGGGACAAAGGGAACAGGGATCCGGGATCAGAAAGACTTGTGGGTGGACTGCAGTTCTGTCCCACCCCTTCGACAGACAAAAGTCGAAAGGATGGGGCACGGGGCTTCATTGCTACAGGTGCGGCAAAGAAAAAGCTTGGTGATGATTCACGTGCTTCCTGTGGAGACTCGATCATTGATCACTGACTACTGATCTCTGACCACTGTTTCACAGCCATAGCGCCGTGTGGCCGGGGCAGGTGTTTTCAGCGTGCTTGCTGAGAATTTCGGCCAGTTCCACTCCGTGGCGGGCGAAGTAGTACGCTGCGCCGTGGACGCGCTCCTGCAGAATGCCGCCGGGATGCAGAGCCGTGGCGATGGCCTGAGCGTGGCGGCCGAGCGAGGCTTCCTTCTGCAACTGGAAGTTGGCGGCCAGCGTGCGCAGACGGCCCATCTGGTATCGAATTTTGCCAGCTGCGGTCTCGGCGGATTGGCCGAGGCCTTTGTCTTGCGACTGCATCCATTCGACGAGCGTGGTGAGCTCTGTGTCGAGGGCGTTGCCGGCGGCAGCGAGCTTCTGCTTGGTCTCGACGGGCATGGCGCGCGCGGCAAGCAACTGCGCTAGACTCGCTGCATCTTCCGAGAGGACGCGCTCCAGGGAAAGCTCGTGTTTGGCAAGCAACTCGGCAGTCGACGTTTCCACAATCGTGGCGAACAGGCGCGGCTGGGCCGGTGATTGTCGGCCGAGGATGCGCTCGTAGAGAACAGAGGACTGGGCGAAGTACGCGATCTCTGCCGGGCCGCCAATGATGAGCGAAGTGGAGAGCAGGAAATCCTGAAAGACGGGGCGCAGCAGCGCGGAGGGCGAAATGCGCTCGGGCTCGGCGGCGAGGACACCGATCAGATCGGCTGTGGAGTATTGCTTTGGGCCGGCGTGCCACAGGCCGTCGGGCTCGGTGGCGGAGGGCGGCGTGCGGCGGAGCGCGACGCGCGCGCCGGTTTGCTCGTCGAGGAGGAACAAGAGGCTTGAGTCTGCCGTGACGGCAACCTGGGCGTGATAGCCGGCGGCTTCGAGTTCACTGTTTCGGGCGATCAGGGCGGTGTGCAGTTCATCGGCACGTTCGATGCCAGCGCGCAAGACGGGCGCGCCGAGTGCATGAATGGCGCGTGAGCCGGCGTCGAGCATCAGAAGCCCTTGCGCCGCAAACATCGTTGAGTAAAAGCCGGCGAAGGCCTGGGCGAGCGTGCGTCCGGGGCGGTAGTTCTGCTCAAGCGCGGTGAGCGCGTCCGAGGGGCCGAGCAATTCGGCTGCCTGCTCGACTAGTGCGGTGATGGAGTCGTCAAGAACGATGGGGCCAACGGGACATGCGCTCGCGGGAGCGGAATCGTACGACAGGGTGCGGAGTTCGCGGCGCGCAGGGAAGGCTACGTGATTGATTTCGGCGAAGTCGTGGTCTTCCGTGGCGAGCCAGAAAATCGGTACGTGCGGGCTCCCGCTCGCCGTGGCCTGGCGGGCGCGCGCAATGGCGGTGGCGGCTTTGAACGGCGTAAATAATGGGCCACCGAAGAGACCGACCTGCTGGCCGGTGACGACTGTTCCGGCACCCTTGACCAAGGAATCGAGGGCTGCGGTCGCGGACGGGTTTTGTTCGGCGAGGCGCCTAACCAGTTCAGGCCAGTGCGCGGGGAGCGGGTGCCGCTGCTGCCATGCGTCCCCGGCGGAGATCGCGGAATGGAGCGAACGGGCCGGCTCGGCTCCCGCACAGGAGTCGAGAAACAGCCGGCTCAATCCCGGCATCACAGTCATCGGGTAGCACTCTGCTTTTGGCAACACGTTCGCTTTCGGTGTTTCAGGGTGGATGGAGAAAAAATTCGACTCAATTAGGATGACACGGCGAGGGGGATCGATGCAGAAGTGCAGGGAATAGGGAATAGGGAACAGGAAACGGGAAAGCGCGAAGTGGAATTTGTTCTGTCCCACACATCCACGATGAAGCTGTGGATGAATGGGGCACGGGGTTTCCGGATCCGGATTAGGAAAGCGTTCGAGGGGAGTGCAGGCGCCCACCCTTCGCAGAACAAGAAAAAAGCGAAGGATAGGGCACCCGGTGATGGTGCAATTCATCATTTTTGGGCGGGGCGGTGCGTATACTCGACTTGAATCGCGGCAGGGATGCGCGCAAGCGATATTGGTTTGAGGAGAAGGCAATCATGGCCAGGAAAGACAAGACAAAAGCCAACGCGGCAACGGCCGCGAAACCGGTCGAACCGGTGACAGCGAAAAAAGTAAAAGCGAAAGCTCCGAAGAAGGCGAAGGCGGCCAAGCAGAAGAAGCAGAAAGCCGAGAAAGTGAAGGCGGCCAAGCCGGCGAAGGCGGACAAAGGCAAAAAGGGCAAAAAGGCGTCCGTTGTCCCTGTCGTGGAAAAGGCGGTCCTGATCAGTTCCGTGACGGTGTATCAGGGGCCGCTGTTTCGCGTGCAGCACGACAAGCTTATTGAGCCGGACGGCCTCAAGAGTGAGCGCGACGTGATCCGGCACAACGGCAGCGTGGTGATCCTGGCGGTGGACACGTCGAAGAGCAAGAAGAATCCCTGGATCGTGATTGAGCGGCAGTATCGCCATGCGGCGAACCAGTATCTTTGGGAGCTGCCGGCGGGTAAGCTGGAAAAGGGTGAGGACGCACAGGCGGGCGCCAAGCGCGAACTGGAAGAGGAGACCGGCTACAGCGCGAAGAAGTGGAAGCCTTTGGTGACCTACTACGCCAGCCCGGGATTTCTGGGCGAATCGATGATCGTTTTCGAGGCTGAAGGTCTGGTAGCGGGAGATGCGCGGCCGGAGGAAGACGAGAAGATCGAATTTCGACTTGTGAAGTTATCGGACGTTCTGAAAATGATTGAAAAAGGCGAAATCAAGGACGGAAAGACGCTGACCAGCGTGCTTTTGTATGCGCGAAGGCACGGGCGCTAGGCGGAACGAAAGACGATCTTATTGGAAATTATGGATTTGCAGGTACGGGCCGGCTGAAAAGCCGACCCGTACCACTTTATGAACAGGTTTCCTCACCAGTGA
>Ga0302320_10011447_pt1 | contig 18768 bp, 16 predicted proteins | sample Bog_T0_3_FD_202130 | JGI IMG/M metagenome (GOLD analysis project Ga0302320, IMG submission 202130) | Peat permafrost microbial communities from Stordalen Mire near Abisko, Sweden - Bog_T0_3 | ecosystem: Environmental > Terrestrial > Soil > Wetlands > Peat | place: Sweden: Abisko, Stordalen Mire...
GGCGGAGCTCAAATGCTGCGTAAGCTGCATCAAACCATCGCCAAAATCACTTTGGACTTTGAGGACCGCTGGCATTTCAACACTTGCGTCGCAGCCATCATGGAGCTGGTCAACGAAATTCAGGCCGCCGACGCGCAAATCACAGCAAGCGAAGTTCCGGCCCCAGTGGTGCGCGATCTGCTGCGCTCTCTGGTCCTGCTGCTGGCGCCTTTTGCGCCTTACCTTGCCGCAGAGCTCTGGGAAGAACTCGGCGAGAAAGGTTCGGTCTTGCGCGCTCCCTGGCCCGTCAGTGATCCCGAGCTGGCTAAAGAAGACGAACTCGAAATTCCCGTTCAGATCAACGGCAAATTGGTCAACGTAGTTCGCGTAGCCGCCGATGCCAGCGCCAAGACTCTCGAGGCCGCGGCTCTCGCCGACGAAAAGGTCAAGTTACGCATCGCGGGCAAAACGGTGGTGAAGGTCATCGTCGTTCCCGGCAAGCTGGTGAACCTGGTGGTGAAGTAGCATGAGCGCACCTCTGCGAGGGACCCAGTCGCTGGTCGGCCAAATGGGCTGGGTCTTCGCGCATCCTTCACTCACCGCGTTGGAAGTGCTCTGGCGCTGGACCTTCGGCCTGCCGTTCCTCTTACTCTGCTGGATACAAGTCCAGAAAATTCTCGCCGCGCTGCCGCCCGACTCCACAGGTCTCACTACCCTCGACCCGCAGAACCCCTGGGTGGCCGTGGTGCAGCTCGGCAACGTCTGGGCGCTTTATCAGCCGCACGTGGCAGCCGTTTTGCATTGGCTTCTGCCGGCAGCCGTTGTGGTCTGGGTCGTCGTCTCCGGCCTGGGGCGCGGCTTTCTCCTCAAGAGAATGGTCCCGTCGCTTCGCTTCCGCCCTGTCGCTCTAATCGTCCTCCAGGCCGCATGGCTGGCGCTCTTCCTTCTCACCTGCTTTTGTTGGCTCCGCTCCATCGCCTGGGTCGCGGCCACAACCATTACCCCCGCCGCCGAACCCGACCTGATCGGCTACTCTATGGGGGTCATCTTCCTCTCGCTGGGGTTCTTCACCGCCTGGGCGCTCCTTAGTTGGCCCTTATCCATAGCGCCGCTGGTGATGCTGTTCGAAGATCGCTCCCCGCTCTCCGCCCTCGGTCAATGTCTTCGACTCGGCAAGCCCATGACGGCCAAACTGGTGGAGATCAACCTGGTGATGGGCATCGTCAAGCTGGCGCTCATCGTGCTGGCCATGGTGCTGTCGGCCGCGCCGCTGCCCTTCAGTGATCAACTGGGACAGGATGCATTGCACGTCGTCTGGGCCGCAGCAATCCTCTTCTTCCTCGTCGCCAGCGACTACTTCCAGGTAGTGCGCTTGAAGGGTTTTATCGAGTTCTGGCGCACCTTCCGAACACCGGAAGTCCATCCACATTTCCGCATGGCCAAATGATGCGATTTAAACCGGCTGATTCCGTCCGCATCGAAGATGACCCTCCATCGAGCATGTGTGTAGATTGGTTGACAAAGTCACGAACCAGCTTTTATGCTGATTCAACAGATATTACTCAGTGCAGTCTCTGGTGCAGAACAGCGCTCTCTAAGACCATGCCGGCCAGACTCTGGATAAGGCCCCGTAATTGGTGAAGAGTATCCGTAAAGATCTGGAGAAATATCTGTATGCGGATGAAATATCTGCACCCGGTTCATAAACCTTGTGTTGCTTGAGTTCAAATTCTGTCTAAGTCCGTACGTCGTCTCAATTTGGTCCCCTATTTCCTGAGACAAGTCTATGCTTTCCGCCTGAATCGCAAGGAGTGGGATGTGAACCATGCAGAAACATCGCCTGGCGTGACCATTGACACCCGGAACGAAGGCCGCAAAGCTGCCTGGTTTACGGGCCGTTTTCTGGTCGGTTTTGCTATCCTTTGGGCTATCTTCTACGGCCTGTTCAGGGCCTTTCCGTGTCTTAGTAACGGTGCTGGGGTCATCTATAGCTCAAAACTTGACCAGGAATTGCATAGTTCCATCTTTCCCGCGAACCCTGGCACTCGCCGTGTCTTGATGTTCGGCGATAGTAGGGTACTGGCGGGATTTGTCCCGGACATCTTCGATCATCTGGCGGCCGCGGATGGTTTGAATATTACTTCCTATAACTCTGGATACCCTGGAATAGCGACTTTTGTGCCTCAACTAAAGATAATGGTTGAGAACAAATCGAATGTCCCGGAAGTTCTGCTATTGACAAATCCGTGGGAATCTACCGTGCACGGCTTTAACGCGTTCCACCCGCTGCCGGACGATCACGACATCGTGGATCGTCTTTTCCCGTTTAGAAATCTGCTTCGCGACTCTCTCAGCTTTCTCATTACCTCAAGGGAACATGGTGGTGTGCTTAATTTCTATCGTGAGTCTCGGTTGAGTGTCGCTAAGATGCTTCAGGATCGCGGTTATTATTTCGTCGTCGAACAAAGTCACTACCCGAACAACAGTTTGCCGGATAACTTCCATCTAAGTTCCGACCAGCCGGATGCTGTCGCTTTGCGCAATGCCGATGTCGACAGCAGTCAGTTATTGGAATTCAACGAGATTATCCGCAAGCATCATATCCAATGCTATTTCGTTCCCAATTATTTGCGCGAAGGCTCGCAAGCGCCTGCACCTGCAGTTGATGGTTCATTTGAAGTCATACTCGAGCGCTACACTTCTTGCAGGATGCTCGGTCCCGATTACTATCTATATCCCAATCATCTGTTTTCCGATGTAATGCACCTTAACCCCGAAGGCGCAAAAGTCTACACTGAGGTGCTCTATCGCCTTCTCGCCAAACCGGCGCTGGAGCGCTGAGGATGCTTTTCAATACCTTCCAATTCCTCCTATTCTTTATCGTTGTCTGGATATTGTTCCTGGCTTTGCGGGGCACACCGCGCAAACTGCTCCTGCTGGCAGCCAGCTACTACTTCTATATGTGCTGGAACGCCAAGTACATTCTTGTAATCATGGGCATCACGCTTATTGATTATATTGCCGGCGTCCTGATAGAGAAGAGCGAGCGGAAAGAATCCAGAATATTCTACCTGGGCCTCAGCCTGTTCTGCAATATTGGATTGCTGGCTGTTTTCAAATACTTCAATTTTCTAAGTTTGTCGGCCACTGGATTTCTCCATTCTGTCGGACTGGGGTTCAACGCGCCCCTGCTCAATGTACTTCTCCCGGTGGGACTGTCGTTCCACACCTTCCAGGCCATGAGTTATACCATCGAAGTTTACAACCGAAAAGCGCCGGCGGAAAAAAATCTCCTTAACTATGCGCTCTATGTGGCATTCTTTCCCCAGATGGTCGCGGGCCCCATCGAAAGACCAAATCAACTATTGCCTCAGTTTCACCACGACCCGCACCCCGGGTTCGAACGTATTCGCTCCGGTATTGAACACGCGCTCTGGGGCCTGTTCAAGAAAATGGTGATTGCGGATGCGCTTTCTGGTTACGTAAACCTGATATACAAAGCGCCAGAAAACTATTCTGGCGCTGACCTCACGTTGGCTACGTTGGCTTTTTCCTTGCAGATCTATTGCGACTTCTCAGGATATTCTGATATCGCGCTCGGAGTTGCCCGAATCATGGGATATGAACTGCGAGTAAATTTTGCACAACCTTACTTTAGCCGCTCGATTAGTGAATTCTGGCATCGCTGGCACATTTCACTTTCTACCTGGTTTCGCGATTATGTTTATATTCCTCTTGGCGGCAATCGTGTCAGGTTGCCGCGGTACTATCTCAATTTATTTGTAACCTTCTTGATAAGCGGGCTCTGGCATGGTGCAAACTGGACATTTGTTGCGTGGGGCGCAATGCACGGCAGCTTTCTGATTTTTGCCCAACTCACTTCCTCCCTTCGCCTCAAAGCTCGCAAGCTGCTGCTGCTCGACAGGGCGCCATTGCTGTTGGCTGCCTTACAGCGCCTTGTAACATTCACGCTCGTTACTTTCGCCTGGATCATGTTTCGCGCTCAGAATATTCGCTCCGCGGTGTACATCGCCACTCATCTTTTTCCTTTGTCGCATTTCAACTCGTATACTGTGGCGATCGGGGGTATTCCGCGCGCCAATACCCCGTTTCTGCTCTTCTTCATCATTACCATGTTTGTGGTTGAATGGTGGATTATGCATCCCCACCATGCGCCGCGCTTCTGGTCATACCCGCCGGCACGGTGGTGCTTCTTTTATGCCTGCATTTACAGCATCGTGTTTTTCGGAGTATTCGGGCATGTAGACTTCATCTATTTCCAGTTCTGAAGAGTTATGGATCCTGCGGTGAGGCTCAGAACACCTTCATGCGAATCACCAAATACTTCTTCGGGTCTTCACGGATGCCTTTAACCAGTTGCTGCGCCTGATCCAGCGTCTGGTCGGCATGGTCGTAGAGCGCGCGATTCTGCACCAGTTGCCCCAGCGTGCCCTTGCCCTCATTCATGCCTTGAAGAATCAAGTCCAGCCGGTTGATGGTGTCATCCAGTTTTGCCGCGAAGGCCGGGTCTTTGGCCATCATACCCAGAGCGCCTTTGCCGCTGTTGATCTCTGCCACCATCTGATTGACATTGGCGACCGCGGCGTTCAGGTTGTTGTAGAGCGAGTCGTCTTTGAGCAGCTTGCCGGCGCTGCCCTTGCCCGAGTCCAGCGCGGTGGTGATACGGTCCAGCCTGTCGACGGCCGAATTGGCGCGGGTGTAAAGCGTATCGTCTGTGATCAGCTTGCCCAGCGAGCCCTTGCCTCCTGCGATTGCGCCGGTAATGGTCTCCAGGTCGGTGGCAATGGTTTTAACTTTCCGGGCCAGTTCGGGGTCGTTGATCAACTCGCCGACGGCGCCATTCCTGGAATTCAGCGTATCGATAAGGGTGTCAACCTTAAGAAGCATCCCGTGGATCTCCACGATGGATTCATTGCTATTACGGACCACATCCTGGATGCTTGGTGATCCGGAGGCCCTCAATTCAGCATTGTTTACCGGAGGGGGTCCGCTGGCGTGGGCTGATCTGATATCAACGTAGCTGTCGCCCAGCACTCCCGCCTGGTTGATCGAGGTCGTCGAATCGGTGTGCAGGCCGCGCAGATATTCGTGGCCCACCCGCATGGTCACCTCCACCGGCGTTGGGTTGCGATCCGATACCACGCGGACATGGATCACGTTGCCGATGGTCACGCCTTCCAGCGTCACCGGCGCGCCATCCTTCAGCCCGGCGGCATTCTGAAAGTAGGAGCGGAGCACCAGTTTGCGCGCAAACAGTCCGCCGCTCGTGCTGGACATCAGAAGAATCAGCACGATCAGCACGGCCGTGGCCAACAGGACCAGCGCCCCCACTCTCAGTTGCGACCACTGAATCTCTTTGCGGCTTGGCACGGCACTCCCTTCTATTGAAAATGAAGCAGTTAATGCCTTGAGGATAGCAGAAAAAACTCCATCAGCGCCCATCCTCCAGCACCACGCTCGCCATGGCCAACTCGGCAGTGTGCGTTATGGAAAGCGCCGCGCGGCTGGCGCCCAAACGTGCTGCAAACCCGGCCGCGCGCCCGTGAAACTGGAGAGTAGGCCTTCCGCCGGGCTCGCGCGCAACCTCGATCTCCAACCAGTTCACGCCGTGGCTGATGCCTGTTCCCAACGCCTTGGCTCCGGCCTCCTTGGCGGCAAACCGCGCGGCAAAGCTCTCCGCGGATTTCCGCTTGCGCAGGCAATAACCCTGCTCCGCTGCGGTGAACACGCGGTCCAGAAACCGCTGCCCAAAGCGGTCCATGGACAGCTGAATGCGCCCTATCTCCACCAGGTCGATTCCAGTACCGACAATCATGCTGTCTATGAAGCTACATCATTTCCCTTTTGCCGTGCTTGCGCTCTCCTCGGGCGAGCCTTGTCGTGGCCTCGTTCTTCCGGCTTCCAATTACCTGCGCAGTGTACCTGGGCATCGCCACAAGCAGAGATGTCCCAAAGCAGGGCATCTTCCGTGCTACTCCGCAACAATCGTTATGCTGCGCTCCCCTGCTCCGATAAGGCAGGAGTGAGACAAATGCTCCCAACCCGCGACGCAGGACAAATGACGAGCATTCCCTGGGCCATGCAGATGAAGGCCATCTCCATCGAAGAGCCCTCGCGACTGGTCCAGACTCTCACCGGCGCAATCCTGGGCTGTGGCGGATGGGTTCTCAGCCGCGGAGCAAGCGATACCGGCACCGTGAATATGTTGTTTGAATTCGAGCGCCAAGTCTGCATCGATATTTACAGCATCATGATCGCAGCCGGCCTGGAACTGAGCCAGAGCGGCCACATCCGCTTTACCGAGCTGTGCCAATGCACGCGCAGCAATCAGCAGGAGTGCGGCACGGAGATCGCCAGTGTTGACCTGGAGATCCAGACCTTTCCCATAGATTTGATGCACCGCGCAAGCGCAGATCGATTAGCCTGACCGCCTGTACTTATTCTTTTGTAATGTTAATGAGTAGCCCAACGACATCCTGGTAGTGTTCCACGACCTTTGAATCCTTCACGTTCTTCAACAACACCGGATCGTCAAGTCCAGCCTCGCGCAATTTTGCCTCCCTGTCGGAGGGCTGGTTAAATTCGCAGACTAAATCCAGCATACCCAGCGCGAGCGAGTAAGGCTTCGAAAGGGCTGAACCCGCCTTTCCATCCTTAGATCCTGCATAGTTCGGGTCAGCGCCGGCCTTGAGTAGCGCTTTGACAATCTCCCCATTACCGTTCATGGCCGCGTAATGCAGCGCGCTCCAGCCGTTCGGCGAAGTGCGGCTATTCGCGTCGGCGCCCTTTCCGATGAGCTTGATGGCTTCCGCGGTGTTGTCGGTCTTGACTGCCGTCATCAGCGATTCCGGACTGGGCTTGCAGCCGGTAGCGGAAAAGAGAGAAAGCGTGAGAACAAAAAGCAACAACGGCCTGCATCTCATTGCAGCGTGTTTATCCTTTCAGGAGTTTGCCGATCCTGTCGTGCTTTTATCTCTTTTCGGAGGACAATGCTATGGAATAATCCTAAGGATTTACCTGCATTGAATACAGAATCGCTCTCCTGATGTTATCAAGCCGCTGTTTGCCGGGTCAACCAGCCTCCACCAGTCCATAACGGCGCTGCCAGGCCTCTTTCAGTCGCGCCCACACGCGCGCCCGCTCGGCTTCTGTTGCTTCGTTCCCAGCTCCTGATTGGCTGCCGGGCGCGTTGGCAAAGCGCGCCGCTTCCATCTTGGCCATCTCCAGCCACTTCCTGTCGCGCAACAGGTTGGCCACGCGAAAATCCGGCAGTCCCGCCTGCCGCGTACCGAAAAACTCTCCCGGCCCGCGCTGTATCAGGTCCAGCTCCGCCAGCTCAAACCCGTCTTGAGTGCGCACCATGGCGTTCAGCCGCTCCTCGCCCAGCGGAGAAACACGCTCGCCGGTAATCAAAATGCAATAACTCTTCGCAGCGCCGCGGCCCACGCGCCCGCGAAGCTGATGCAACTGCGCCAGCCCAAACCGTTCCGCGTGCTCCACCACCATCACCGTCGCATTGGGCACATCCACGCCCACCTCGATCACCGTCGTCGCCACCAGTACATCAATCTCGCCGCGCTGAAAGCGGCGCATGATGATCTCCTTCTCGTCGGCATCCAGCCGCCCATGCAAGAGCCCCACACGCAGACCGGTCAGCGGTCCCAGCCGCAACTTTTCGTGCATCTCCACAGCCGACTTCAGCCCCGACTTCGCGCCGGGATTGGCCTCCTGCGCCGCCTTGGGAAACAGCTCCGCTGTTTTTCCTTTGCGGACAGATTTACGACCGGGTGCCCCAGGTCCGGATTTTCGGACCTGGGATGCGCTGAAAATCGTCCCCTCAACCCCAATCTCCGGATCATCCTGCGAGAAATCCAGCTCCGGCTGATCCTCCTTTGTCCCCTCGATCACCGGGTAGACAATATAAGCCTGCCGCCCTTGCGCCACCTGCTTGCGCACAAAATCCCAAACTTCCCCGGCCATCTCGCCAGCCACGCGCCGCGTGACGATGGGCGTGCGCCCCGGCGGCATCTCATCCAGCACGCTCACGTCCAGATCGCCGTACAAGCTCAGCGCAAGAGTCCGCGGAATCGGCGTGGCCGTCATCACCAGCACATCCGGCTCTGCCTGATGCGGCTTCTTCATCAGCTTGAAACGCTGCATCACCCCGAAGCGGTGCTGCTCGTCCACCACCACCAGCCCCAGCCGTTCGAACTCCACCTTTTCCTCGATCAGCGCGTGCGTCCCGATCACCAGTTGCGCCTCGCCCCGATTGATCTCGCCGCGTGTGCGACGCTTGCGCTCTTCAGAGAGCGAGCCGGTCAGCAAGGCTATCCGATACCTCCGGCTCGACCGCTCCAGCAGCTTGCGCATGGCCAGATAGTGCTGCGTGGCCAGAATCTCGGTGGGCGCCATCAACGCCGCCTGGTAGCCGTTTTCCATGGCCACCAGCATCGCCTGCAACGCCACGATTGTTTTTCCCGAGCCCACATCCCCTTGCAGCAGCCGTCGCATCGGACTTGGAGTGCGCATGTCGGCCACAATCTCGCCCAGCGTCCGCTTCTGCGCCGCCGTGGGATGAAACGGCAGCACCTCGCGAATCGCCTCGCGCACCTTCTCGTTCGTCACAAAGCCGATTCCGGCGCGCTCCCGCATCCGCTTCCGCTTCAGTTCCAGCCCCAGCTCCAGAAAGAACAGTTCTTCGAAGATCAGCCGCCGGTGTGCCGGAGTCGCCGAGGCCTGCAACTGGACCATGGGCATGCCTTCGGACGGAAAATGCACTTCGCGCAGTGCGGCCTCGCGATCCGGAAGCTCCAACCGCTCCAGCATCGCTGCCGGAAGGCACTCCGGAACCGCGCCCCGCATCCCTTCCAGCAGGTGAAAAATTACCTTTCGCTGCCAGCGCGAGGCCAGCCGCGCCCCGCCCAGCGACTCGTACACCGGCGTAATCCGCCCCACCTCCAGCAGCCGCGTCTCCGCGTCGTCGCTGTCATCGGGCAGCAGCTCAAACTGCGGCTGAATCATTTTTAAATTCTGGCTAGTCCTTGACGGCTCGACCTTGCCATACAACGCAACCGTCTGTCCGGCGTGAAACCGGCCCTCCAGATAGCTGCCGTTGAACCAGATGCACTTCAGCGCCAGCCGCCCCTGCCCCACGGTCAGCTCGAAGATGGGCATCTTGCGCGTCCTGAGCAGCATTGCGCCGCGCACTTCGGCAATCACGCTGGCCGTCTCGCCCGGCACGAGCTCGTCCAGAGAGCGCGGATTCTGCCTGTCCTCGTAGCGGAAGGGAAGATGGTAGAGCAGGTCCTCGGCGGTCTGAATCCCTTTGACGGCGAGCATCTCCGCCACCTTGGGACCCACGCCCTTTACATACATCACCGGAGTGTCGAGCTCTGCCACACTTTGGATGCTAAACCATAGGTTGCTGAAACCATCTTCCGTATATCTTGCGGAGAAAAATCGCCATAATCTCCGTAAAACCTGAGGAGACCAGCGCCTTTCCCCTTATTTTCGCCATTCCTCAGCCCTTCGCCAGAAAATAAGCTTCCACCGCCTGCGCCAGAGACGCATGATCCAGAAGTGGCTTCTTGCCCTCGTAGCGGGCGGCCCAAATTATCTGGTTTACAAGATCTCGGGGATAACACTGGCGCAACTCCTGCTTCAGCGTGTCGCGGATAAGTTCGATAAGATCCTTGATAACTTTGGCTTCAAACGTAATTTGATGTTCTTCGGCCACGCGACGGAAAATCTCGCAGAACTGGTCTTCTGAAACCGTGCCGATCAGAATTTTGGTTTGAATCCTGCGCAAAAAACACTCATCCACCAACTCCGCCGGATCCATGTTGGATGCAAACACAACCAGCATCTCGAATGGAACCTCTATCTTCTTCCCTCCCGCCAGGGCCAGAAAATCAATCCTGCGATCCAGGGGAACAACCCAGCGGTTGAGCAGATCTTCTGGGCGAATCCGCTGCCGCCCGAAATCGTCGATGATGAGAACCCCGTTATTGGCTTTCATCTGCGCGGGCGCAACATAGAACTTCGTCACCGGGTTCAATTGCAGGTCCAGCATCTCCGCCGTCAGTTCGCCGCCCACCAGCACTGCGGGCCGCTGGCATAGCACCCAGCGGCCGTCCCTGCTCGTAAGCTTCGCCTCTGTTGTTTGCTTGTGAATCGCCGAATCATACACCGTGATAATCTGGCCATCCACTTCCAGCGCGTACGGAATCCAGACCGCATCCTCTGCTACCACCTTCGACAACGTTTCCGCGATCGTGGTCTTCCCGGTTCCCGGAGGCCCGTAGAGAAAAATGGAGCTGCCGGAGTTGAGCGCCGTGCCAAATTGCCGCAATTTTTCTTTGCCAATCACAAGATGCGCAAAGGCGCGCTGCACATCCTCCGCATGCACCTCTACCTTGCGTATGCTCTGCTGTCGCGTCTGCTCTACGTAGCTCGCCAAAGACACCGGCGCGGGACCCGTGTAATGGTTCTGCGAGAGCAGTTCCATCGCGCGTGTTCTGCCCTGTGTGGTGATGGAAATCTGTGGAATGTTGGCGTTCATTCCCGTCACCTGGCAGAACAATTCCGTGCGCAGTTGGAAGGCCAGTTCCTTGGCCAATTCGAAGCTCAGCCGCGTCTTGTCAGCCAGTTCGGTGATGGACATTGAGCCGGACAAGTAAAGAATCTTTAATGCCAGATCCTCTAGAACAGACTGGCGCACGTCAAGCTCAGCGAAAGTCTGCGGCTTGTGTGCAGGCCCGTCAATAGATTCGGTTATGAAAAAATCGTAATCCGACATTGCCAAATAAGATTACCACGCCCCATCCCTACCCGCGTGCGCCGAAGAAGGTCACTTCGGTTTCCCTATTTTGCCGGGTTTTCTGCAGCTTTTTTGCCCACTTTGGCGCATTTATCTGTGTTTGTTTATCGAAAAGTAACAAATCATCAAAAATCTGGCCCCTCTGGAAAATCCGGCCGGTGTTGCGAGGGTAAAAAGCCGATTCAGCTGAGCGCAGTTGCACTTCAACTCGCCGGCAGCGATGTACGCATTTCCGTGTCCAGTGAATGCAACGACTGCGCAATGGGGACTTTGCTACACTTCTTGCAGGCCGGCCCCTCCAGTTGAACTGAATCAGGTCTGCCTTTAACTGAACACAAACTGCTTATTCACAGCAGGAGATTCCATGCCAGTTGTCGAACTCGCGGGAGTAACCAAGGCCTACGAGAACAAGGTTGCCGTCAGTAACCTCAGCCTATCCATCCATGCCGGCCAGATCTTCGGCCTGCTGGGACCGAACGGCGCGGGCAAAACCAGCTCCATTCGCATGATGATGGGAATTACCCTTCCCGACTCGGGCAGTATCCGCCTCTTTGACAAGCCCTTCGAGCGCCAGAGCCTGAATCAGGTGGGCTACCTGCCCGAGGAGCGCGGGCTCTATAAAAAAATGAAGGTCCTCGACCAGTTGGTCTTCTTCGGCGGCCTGCATGGACTCAGCGCCGGGGAAGCGGAAAAGCGCGCCTGTGCCTGGGCCGCACGCATGGAGATCGCCGATGCCCTGCAAAAAAAAACGCAAGATCTCTCCAAGGGCATGCAGCAAAAGATACAGTTCATTGCTACGCTGCTCCACTCGCCCCAGCTCATCGTCATGGACGAGCCCTTTACCGGCCTTGACCCGGTGAACGCCGTGCTGGTCGAGAGGACGCTGCTAGAACTCAAGGACCAGGGCAAGGCCATCCTTTTTTCCACCCATCGCATGGACCAGGTGGAGAAACTCTGCGACTCGATTTGCCTCATCAACAACGGCGAGGACGTGCTCTCCGGCAACCTGCGCGAAATCAAGAGCCGTTACGAGCGCAACCATGTGATCGTCGAGTTCGAGGGTGACTCCGCTTTCCTGAACAGTGCGGAGATTGCGGAGGCGAAGAACTTCTCCGGCCATGCCGAAATCACGCTCAAGCAGCACGGCAACGCGCAGAAGCTGCTGCATGAGGCCGCGGCCAAGGCCGCCATCTACCGCTTCGAGCTGGTTGAGCCGTCACTGGAAGAGATTTTCATCCAGACCGTGGGAGGCCCGAATCATGCGTAACATTTTCCTCATTGCAAAGCGTGAATACCTTGAGCAGATTCACGGCCGCGCCTTCATCTTCTCTACGGTACTGGTGCCGTTGCTGATTGTCGCGCTGCTGGGCTGGAGTTCCATCACCAATCGCAAAACCACCGCCGGAATGCACGTAGCCATCGCCGCGGACAGCGCGGTGTTGGCCGACTCAGTTCGCCGTCAGATGCTGGACGACAAGGACGCGCATTTCACGGTTGATGTGGCCGCCCCGGCCAGCGAACAGGATCGCGTGGCCCTTCGCAATCAAGTTCAGAGCAAGGCCATCGACGGGGTTCTATCCATCAGCACATCTTCTTCTGGAGAGACGATGGCCACCTACACCTCGCTTTCTTCCGGCGGCTTCACGGATACCGGCCGTCTGCGGAATGCCTTGAATCACGGCGTGGCGAACGAACGCCTGGTGGCCAAAGGAATCAATCAGGCTGAAGCTGATGTCGCGCTCAAGACGGTCCCGGTCGAAACCCTCCAGTTGGGTAAGGACGGCAAGACCGGCAAGACCAAAGGCGCATCGCCCTTATACAAGGTTTTGCTGATGATGCTGTTGCTCTCCATGCCCATCATGCTCTATGGCCTGGACATGGCCCGCGCCATCATCGAGGAGAAGACCTCGCGCATCTTCGAGGTTATGCTCTCCGTGGCCCGTGCCGACGATCTACTCGCCGGGAAGTTGCTAGGCGTGGGAGCGGTGGGCCTGACGCAGATTGCCATCTGGGTGGTTGCGGCGACTCTGTTTTTTGGCTCCGCGCTGGCTGCGACACTCATGACGGGCGATTTTTCCATCCATTTTACCTTGCTGGAGGGCCTGCTTTTTCCGGTTTACTTCATACTCGGCTTCGCTCTCTTCAGCGCTATCTTCTCCGGTTTTGCCGCCACCTGCGAAACGGCGCAGGATTTGCAGAAGTTTATGCCGGTGGCCATCATTCCTCTCTATCTCAGCATGGGCCTCCTGCCGGTTTTGCTCAAGGATCCAAACTCCATCTGGTCCGTAGCCGCAACCCTCTTTCCGCTCACTTCGCCTTACGTGATGCTGCCGCGCATGGGGTTGGAGACAGTGCCGCTCTGGCAACTTGGCGTTTCCATCCTATTATTGATTCTGACCATCTGGGCCGTGCTCTGGTTCTCCTCCCGCCTCTACCGCGTAGGCATCCTCATGTACGGCAAGCGCGCCACCCTGCCAGAACTTCTGCGCTGGCTGCGCTACAGCTAAAATCAATACAGTGACCGCAGATCACAGCCCCCGATTCACTCTCCTCCAGCGCATCATACTGGCCGTCGTGCCGCGTGTGGTTTCGGCGCTGGTCTGGCTCTGCGGCCTCACCTGGCGCTTTGAGGTCCTCGCCCCGGAAGGCGTCACCCCCACTGTTTTCGGCGAAAAGTCCCCACCCAACATCTACTGCTTCTGGCACCAGTGCGTGCTGCCTTGCACGGTCTACTTCCGCCACTCCCATGCCGTGATCCTCATCAGCAAGAGCTTCGATGGCGAACTGATTACCCGCATTCTCAAGATGTTTGGCTTCGACGCCGTACGCGGTTCCAGTTCCCGAGGCGCGCGTGAGGGTCTGCTCGGCCTGGCCAATGTCATCGAAACCGGCCGCACCGCCATCTTCACCGCCGACGGCCCTCTTGGACCCATCTATCAAACCAAGATGGGACCCATCAAACTGGCGCAAATGACCGGCGCGGCCATCGGCGCCTTTCACCTCCAACCCGAACACGCCTGGGTCATCGGCTCCTGGGATAAATTCCTCGTCCCCAAGCCCTTCACCCGCATATGCGTCAGTTGGGGGCCGTGGACGCATGTGCCCGCCGATCTCGCCCCAGAAGACTTCGAGCCCAAACGCCAGCAACTCAACGCCGCCATCGAATTCGCCCGCCTCCGCTCCTACGACTACTTCAAGAAGGCCAAACCATGAGTGGCGCGCCTGAAAGGGACCAAGCAGGGACCAGCCTTCGCGTCGCCGACTTCGACTTTCACCTGCCCTCGGAGTTGATTGCCCAGCAGCCCCCAGCCGAGCGCGGTCAGAGCCGCATGTTGGTGATGAATCGCGCTACCGGGGCCTTACGCGACGCGAGCTTTGCCGAGTTTCCCTCGCTTCTCCAACCCGGCGATCTGCTGGTCCTCAACGACACCCGCGTCATTCCCGCGCGCCTTTACGCCCGTCGCACCGTAGTGCGCGAGCGCGAGAAACCCACCGGCCGTGTCGAAGTCCTGCTCACTGAGGCGGCTGGCGAAAATCTCTGGCGCGCCCTCGTCCATCCCGGCAAAAAAGTGCGTGTTGGTGAACGGCTCGTCTTTCCCTCACCCTCCGGCGAAATCGAACTCGAAGCCGAAGTCCTCGAGCGCAACTACTTCGGTTCTCGCCTCCTCCGCTTCAACCCGGTCGCCGATTTTTACGCCGTCCTCGATCGCATCGGCCACATCCCTCTTCCGCCCTACATTCGCCGCGACGATGCGGACGCTGACCGCGAGCGCTACCAAACCGTCTACTCCCACGTACGCGGCTCCGTAGCCGCGCCCACCGCCGGCCTGCACTTCACCCCGCAAATTCTCAATGAGCTCACCACTCGCGGCGTCGAAATCGCCCGCATCACCCTCCACGTCGGCCTCGGCACCTTCGCACCTCTGCGCGTCGAAAATCTTGACGAGGTCCGCCTCCATCGCGAGCGCTACTCGCTCTCCGCCCCCGCCGCCGACGCCATCAACCGCGCCGCCTCCGAAGGCCGCCGCATCGTAGCCGTCGGCACCACGGTCGTCCGCACCCTGGAACACTGCGCGCTTCAAGCCGCCGGCAGCCCTCTCGAAGCCCACTCCGGCGAAACGGAGATCTTCATCTCCCCCGGCTTCCACTTCCGCCTGGTCAACGCCCTGCTCACCAATTTCCACCTGCCCAAGTCCAGTCTGCTCATGCTGGTCTCGGCCTTCGCCGGTCGCGAGTCCGTCCTCGCCGCCTACAACCACGCGGTCAAAGAACACTACCGTTTCTTCAGCTACGGCGATTGCATGTTCCTCGCCTGACAAAAAGCACTGAATCTTTCTGTACCCTATTCTCTAGTCCCCGCCCCTGTTAAACTCGTTTCGTGCCCGACCCACCCAAGCCGCCCGTCTTCCTGCTCGACACCATGTCGTTCATCTTCCGCGCCTACCACGCTATGCAGCGCTCGCGGCCCATGAGCACCCGCGCCGGCCTGCCCACCGCGGCTATCTATGTCTTCGTCAACATGATCAAGAAGCTGCGCCAGGATTTTCAGCCGCGCTACTTCGCCGCCGTCTTCGACGTGAGCGGCGAAGTCTTCCGCGACGAGCGCGCCCGTGCCATGAAACCGTTGCGCAAGTGGAACTCCAAGACGCAAAGCTTCGACGAGGTCAGCTACGAGGGTTACAAAGCCAATCGCGCGGCCACGCCTGAAGACCTCAAGCGTCAGATTCCCTACATCCGCCGCGTTCTCGAGGCCCTGCGCATTCCCATCCTCGAGGCCGAGGGCTTTGAGGCCGACGATGTCATCGGCACCCTGGCCCGCGAGGCCGCCGAGCAGCAGCACGAGGTCTTCATCGTCTCCGGCGACAAGGACATGATGCAGTTGGTCACGCCCACGGTCAAAATCCTTAACCCGCAGAAGGACAACCTCATCCTCGATCCCGCCAAGGTCGTCGAAGTTCTCGGCGTCCCGCCGGAAAAGGTTGTCGATGTGATGGCCCTGCGCGGCGACGCGGTCGATAACATCCCCGGCGCGCCTGGAATCGGCGACAAGGGCAGCGTGGATTTGATTGTCGAATTCGGCTCTCTGGACGCCGTCCTTGACCGCGCCTGTGAGGTCAAGCGCAAGAGCTATCGCGAGTCGCTGGAGCAGAATCGCGAGGCTGTTCTTCTCTCCAAAGAATTAGTCACCATCGACTCTCACGTCCCGCTCGCGCTGGATTTGGCCGCCATGCAGACGCAGCCGCCCGACATCGATGCCTGCCGCGATCTATTCACCGAGCTGGAGTTCACCTCCATGCTCCGCGACTTGGCTCCGTCTGAATCCGCGCCCGCCGTCGAACTCATCGAAGAGCCAACAGAAGCTCAAGCCGCTGCATTTTATGCCGCCGCTCGAGCTGGAGGCTTTGCCTTCGCGCTCGATTTGGCCCCGCCCGCGCCGGAAGAAGAAGAAGACAAGCCGCAGCAGTCCATGTCGCTCCTCGATGTAGCCGAGGCCGCCGAAAAGCAGGCCCGCTTCACCCTCGGCCTTTGCGCCGAGCCTGGCACCGCGCTGCTCCTCCCGCTCACAAGCGAACTCCGTGCCCTGCTGGAAGACGCAGCCGTTTCCAAGCAAACTCACGACTGGAAGGCCGCTCTCAACCTGCTCACTGCACAGGGCATTCAGTTGCACGGCGCAGTCGACGACACCATGCTGCTCTCTTACGCGCTCAATCCCACCCACTCCACGCAGTCGCTTGCCGACGTGTCCGCGCGCCACTCTCAGCCCGCGCCTTCCAGTCTGCCCGCCGCCGCGGCCACTATTCACGCGCTGGTTCCGGCGCTGAAGGCTGAAGTAGAAAAAGCCGGCGTCGCGCGCGTCTACGCGGAAATCGACCTGCCACTCGCGCCCGTTCTCTTTCGCATGGAGCAGGCTGGTGTGCGCATCGATCTCGGCGTCCTCGACGGACTCTCGAAGCGCTTCGCCATCGAGCTCAACCGCGTCGGCGAGCGCATCTTTGAGCTTGCCGGCCGCCGCTTCAACATCAACTCCCCCAAACAGCTCGGCGAAGTTCTCTTCACAGACCTCAAGCTTCCTGCCCCCGCTGCCCGCGGAAAAAGCAAGTCCATATCCACCGCGCAGGATGTGCTGGAGTTTCTCGCGGAAAAGCACGATGTTCCACGCCTGGTCCTCGAATTTCGCCACTTATCGAAGTTGAAATCGACGTACATTGACGCCTTGCCACAGCTCGCCGACGCAGATTCGCGCGTTCACACCACCTTCAACGCCGCGGCTGTGGCCACGGGGCGCCTCTCCTCCGTCAATCCCAACTTGCAGAACATTCCCATCCGCACCGAGTTGGGCCGCGAGATTCGCGCCGCCTTCACCGCCGCGCCGGGAACGCAACTGCTCTCGGCCGACTACTCTCAAGTTGAACTGCGCCTGCTCGCTCACTTCAGTGGCGATCCGCTCCTCATGCGCGCCTACCAGAACAACGAGGACATTCACACCCTCACCGCCAGCGAAGTCTTCGGCGTGCCCGCCGCCGGAATGGACAAGCAAACCCGCAACCGCGCCAAGGCCGTCAACTTCGGCATCGTCTACGGCATTTCGCCCTTCGGCCTGGCCACGCAGTTAGGCATTCCGCAGGCCGAGGCGCGCGCTTACATCGACCGCTACTTCGAGCGCTACGCGGGCGTCAAGGCCTTCATCGAGCATACTCTGGCAGCCACGCGCAAATCCGGCTCGGTGCGTACGCTCTTCGGCCGCGTCCGTCCCATCCCCGACATCGAGAGCCGCAACCCAAATCAGCGCGGTTTCGCCGAGCGCACCGCCATCAATACGCCTCTGCAAGGCACCGCCGCCGACCTCATCAAGCTGGCCATGATCTCTCTCGACCGCAAGCTCACCGAGCGCAATCTTAAATCCCGCATGGTCCTGCAGGTCCACGACGAACTGCTCTTCGAAGTCCCCGCCAACGAAACCGCCGAAGTCGAAGCCTTAGTCCGCACGGAGATGGAAGGCGTGGTAAAGCTCAAAGTTCCGCTGGTCGCCGACCTTGCCTTCGGCCCTAACTGGCGCGACATGAAATAAGTGGTCTGCTGCATCTAGTGACAGCTAGCCTGATCCTGAAACTCGTGACTTTCAGTCATCGTTACAAAGCCTCGCGCGCAACTCAGAATCTGTTCTTCAAGAGAAAGGTCGAAGTTGTCCTGTGAGATGGCCGAGGCTTGCTTGCGCAGCGTGAGATAGAGTTCACTCAGCTTTTGCATGTTGTTGAATTCCGCAGTGAGCTGCGGAAACGCGCTGCGGTCATCGTCCGTCGAAGCGGCGGCGGAGGCCAGAGACAGATGTTTCTCTGCCAGCCTGTGGTGCGTTGATACCCAGTCTTCCGATACCGGAGTGTTATTCTGGACCGCGTTCACGATGGCGATTCGCCATTCCCGGATCACGCTCATCTCTTCAATGCCCGCCTGGATGAAAGCTGTTGAAAACCCCGCCTTCGCATGGGGCGGGGATGTCGGCGCCTCTGAATCCGAGGGAGGAAGCGTGAGAGTCGTCTGATTGGCCTTGAACGAAAGGGTTCCCTTCGTCAATCGCGCAAGTGTCTCAATTTCGACATACGACTTTCCATTGAGCTGCAGGATCTGTGCTTCGCCTGCGTGTCCCGAAATTTTGAATGTGGTAGCCTTTTGCGGCGATTGCGAGATGACCTTTGCAGGCAGCATCAGAAAAGCAGTCAAAAGAACCGTAACAACAGAAATTGTCATTTTCATGGGAGATCTCCGCACATTATCTATAAATTACCCATTGCCCTATTCTGCATACTGTTCAATCTTGCCCACAATCACTACTGTCCGGTTTAACTCGCCTGTACTGCCTGCAAGTTATTGTAGGGTAATTGTTTAATGTGATATTATTCTTGCCGCGATTTGAAATTCATTGAACTATTGGAGGCATGGGCAGGGCTGGT
>Ga0302320_10011448_pt1 | contig 18768 bp, 18 predicted proteins | sample Bog_T0_3_FD_202130 | JGI IMG/M metagenome (GOLD analysis project Ga0302320, IMG submission 202130) | Peat permafrost microbial communities from Stordalen Mire near Abisko, Sweden - Bog_T0_3 | ecosystem: Environmental > Terrestrial > Soil > Wetlands > Peat | place: Sweden: Abisko, Stordalen Mire...
TTTGGGTGGGGTGATGTTGCCCTTCCACCAGAAGACGGTTTGCGGGCCAGAGGCGAGGGCGGTGGGCATGAAGGAGAGTTCGACGAAGGGGCGGATGTGCTGGGCGAGGAGCGCGTCGTAGAGGGTGTCGACGTATTGGAAGTTGTAGATGGGGGCGCCGTGGGCGTCTTCGGAGTAGACTCCCATGTCGTCGTGGAAGATGCCGTGGAAGCGGATGTAGTGGAAGCCGATTTCGCGCTGGACGGTGGCGAGCTGGGATTGCCAGTCGGCACGAAGGCCCTCGTTGGCGCGGCCGGCGCCGACGGTGTTGAGGGGAGTTTGGGAGTGCGGACCGATTGTCTTGGCGGCGTCGATGGTGAGGGTTTGCTGGGACTGGGCGAGGCAGGCTGTTGCAGAGAGACAGAGGGCGGAGAGACACAGAAGCGAGAGGGCGCGGCGCATGGGGATGAGGGTAACAGGGTCCTGCGCGGCCGGCGAGGGCTTCGCGTGGTGGGCTCGAGTCTGTGGGGTGTGAACAGGTGCGTGGGGCTCAGCTTCTGAAAGAGTTATGGACGTTCGTGCGAATTCGAAGGCTGCCCGAGGGATGTGGCGTCTGAATCTGCCCAGTAGCTGCTTCGGGCCGTGATCTTCAGGGCTGAATTGTCTCGCAAATGGAGGCCGATTGCGTGCAGTCCCGGGTGCGGAGTTGGCGGCTGAAAACTCAGGAAGTAGCGATTGGGAATGTGGTTGGAGATGATCTCCAGACTGCGTTCAAGGCTCTTCGAGTCGGTGAGTTTGAAGTACTCTCCGCCAGTGAGATTGGCTACGGTCTCGGGAATGTTGCGGCGCAAGCCGTTGGTGGCTGCAATGAAGGCCAGTTTGGCTAGCGCCAGCGGCGGTGCGAGCTGGGCGATGCAATCGTAGGTGTGCCCTTGGGCTGCGGTGTTGGGGTCCGGATTGGGGTCCTTGCCCATGCATCCGTTGGAGGGAAAAGGGTGAGGGTTCACGAATCCGAATCCACCGCCATTTCCGGTGACCAGCTTGGTGGGAAGCTGCCTCGAGGCGTAGTGCGAGGCCTCGGACTTGCCGGTGGAGAAGCCGATGCTGTAAATGGCAGTGTTGGTGTCGCTGATGCTGCGCAACGCATCTTCAAGTTTGAGATCGCTGCCGCGATCGACGGTCTCCGAGATGAGAAGAATGGACCGGCGATATTCGGGCGGCTGCTTGCGGAGGAGGTCGACGGAAAATCCAAGGGCATCGAGGATGGCTGCGCCGTCATCTCCCGAGGCGAGATCATGGACGGCGGCTGCAATTTCATCTGTGCTTGCGGTGAAGTCGTGAATGAGCTCGGGCTTACTGTCGAAGGCGACTACCGCAATTTTGTGGGGGACGTTGCCGACGATGGATCCAAGCATTGGGCCGAGGGCGCTGAGTTTGTCGAGCTCGCGGGCGCCTGCGTCGCCGGTCTCGACGGCGATGACCAGAGAGAGGGGCTCGGCACCGGTATCTTGCTCGAGGGTGAGTTTCTGTGGCACACCGTCGTCGGTAAGAATGAAGTCGTCGTCGGTGAGGGTGAAGACAAGGTCTCCAGATTTTGTGCGGACGAGGGTAGGCACGAGGACCAAGGTAGCGTGCGCGCTGAGATAGGGCGTTTGGGCGTCTACTTGGGGGTGTTGCGGGCCGGTGAGTTGCGCGAGTACGAACGATTTCTGGGTTGCAAAGGTGATGCAGGCGATCGCAATCGCGGCTCGGAGAGTCATGGGCAAACCTTTTTCACGGGCACCACTCCGAGGCAGCGATTCGAATCGAAATTACACCTGGACGATAGACGCTTGTGGGTTCGTCGCGGTAGCAGAAGCTGCTTCTGCGATCAGGGCTAGGTCGTCGGTTCGGCGAAGGTGGCTAGAGCTTTCTCGAGGCTGGCGGGGTCTTCTACGTTGGTGGTGGGGAGGAGGGTGCGGTCGATCTGGCGGTTTAGGCCCGAGAGGACTTTGCCGGGGCCTACCTCTATGTAGTGGGTGACGTTGCGAAGTTGCAGGAGGTTGATGCACTGCACCCAGCGGACGGGGCCCGTGACCTGGCGGATGAGGGCGTCGCGGATGGCGTCGGGTTGCTGGAGGAGTTGGGCGTCGACGTTGCAGGCTACCGGGAAGCGGGGATGGTGGAAGGAGACGGACTCGAGTTGGTGCTGGAGCTGCAACTGGGCAGGCATCATGAGCGGGCTGTGGAAGGGGCCACTGACCGGGAGCATGACGGTGCGCTTGGCGCCGAGTTCTTTGCAGAGTTCTGCGGCTCGCTCGACGGCGGCCTTGGAGCCGGAGATGACGGTCTGATCGGGTGAGTTGAGATTGGCGGTGGTGACGATCTCGCTGGCGAGGCCATCGACGTCGACGAGCTGGGCGGTGGCTCCAGCGCAGGCGGCTTCGATGTCAGGGAGGTTAAGGCCGAGGATGGCGGCCATGGCTCCGCGACCGGGAGGGACGGCGGATTGCATGAACTGGCCGCGCAGGCGGACGGTGCGGACGGCATCGGCGAAGGAGAAGGTGTGGGCGGCGACGTGGGCGGAGTATTCGCCGAGGGAGTGGCCGGCGGCGTAGGAGATGTGGAGGTTGCGCGCGGCGAGCTCATGCTCGAGGACGCGGAGGGCGGCGATGGAGACGGTGAGGATGGCGGGCTGGGTGTTCTCGGTGAGCTTGAGAGTGTCTTCGGGGCCGTTGAAGATGATGTCGGAGAGGCGAAAGCCGAGGGCGTCGTCGGCTTCTTCGAAGACGGAGCGGGCGGCGGGGTAGGCGTCGTAGAGGGCGCGGCCCATACCTACGGTTTGAGAGCCCTGGCCGGGAAAGAGGAGGGCGATGGTGGGGAGGGTGACGGGTGATTCGGAGCTCATGGAGATAGTTTAGCGATTTTGGTATGCAATTTTCCCTTGACGAACCATAACCGTTTGGTTATGGTTTCGGCATGACGACGGCGGCTGCAAATTCGGTGTTCCGGGCCCTTGCGGATCCGACGCGAAGGGCTCTCTTTGAACGGTTGACGAGGGACGGAGAGATGACGGTGCACGCGTTGACGAATGGCGCGGGCGTGTCGCAGCCAGCAGTGTCGAAGCACCTGACGGTGCTAAAGCGGGCGAAGCTGGTGAACGACCGGAGGGAGGGCCGGGAGATGCATTACAGCGCGCAGCCGAAGGCTCTGGCTCCGCTGGTGGATTGGATGGCGTTTTATGGAGTGTTTTGGAGGGATCGATTCAGCAGGCTGGAGGCTGTTCTGGAGAGGATGGAGCCATGAGTGAGGATCGGAGTGAAGTCGGGAAGGAAGCGGGTTCTGCGGTGCGCTCGGTGGTGGTCGAAAAAGAGTTCGCCCATCCACCGGAGAAGGTTTGGCGGGCGCTGACGGAGGGCGATTTGATCAAGCAATGGCTGATGGAGAACGACTTTCAGCCGGTGGTGGGGCGGCGCTTTCAGTTTCGACTGCCACCGATGCCGCAGTGGGATGGTGTGATCCAGTCCGAGGTGTTGATCTCTAAGCCGTATGAGCGGCTCTCGTATCGATGGGATTCTCTGGGGTTGGAGAGTGTGGTGGCGTGGACCTTGACACCGACAGAAGGAGGGACGCTGGTGCGAATGGAGCAGACTGGTTTCCGTGACGATCAGGAGGCTGCGTACAAGGGCGCGACGTATGGCTGGAAGGGGTTCTTTGGCGGGTTGGAGCGGGTGGTCGGAGAGTTGGTGTAAGAGGAGACTGTATGAAGGCGAAGAGGATCGGCTATTGGGTTTGCATGATTCTGATGGTGTTCTTCTTTCTGCCGGGCGGAGTGATGTATGTACTGCGCTCGCAGGCGGCAGTCCATGCTGTCCGAGTCCTCGGTTTTCCGATGTATTTCTGTGTGTTCCTGGGGGTCTGGAAGGTGTTGGGCTCGATGGCGCTGGTGGTTCCCCGGTTCGCATTGCTAAAGGAGTGGGCTTATGCGGGGATGTTCTTCGACCTGACGGGGGCGGCTGTCGCGGCCTGGGCTACGGGCGCGGCATGGTGGCATGTTGCGGCTCCGCTGAGCATCCTTTTCATCTTGTATGGGTCGTGGGCGCTGCGGCCGGCGAGCCGGCGGACAAACGGCGCAGCGTGATTTTGGCTGCGCAGAGAAGGGCGGTATCGCGTGTGCCATTTTGTTGAATATGTGGAGGCTGCTCGCACGGATGGCGGAGTGACGAGATAATAGACGCAACGAGCTCTCTTTGGGATGGTGATGAGGCAAATTGAGAGAGAGAGCCGTAGCAAACGATGAGTGGTGTTGACCGAGTCGTAGAGCCGAATACGATTGCTGCCGGGGAGATTCCGCCTGCCGCGAACGCAGATCCGCTGCATGGAACGTCCGCGGCGCTGCGCCCAGGCGTGGCGTTGTGTGTGGATTTGGATGGAACGCTGGTGAAGTCGGATACGCTGCTGGATACGGTGCTGGTGGTGGCGCGGCAGAAGCCGATGGAGCTGCTGCATATTCCAGGATGGATTGCGCAGGGGCGCGCGGCGTTCAAGCGGCATTTGACGAAGCTGGTGGCGCTGGACGTGGAGTATCTGCCGTATAACCGGCCGCTGCTGGAGTATCTCCGGCAGCAGTATGGCGAGGGACGAAAGATTTATCTGGCGACGGCCGCGGACCGCGAGTTGGCGGAACGCATTGCGGCGTACCTTGGGATCTTTGCTGGGGTGTTGGCTTCGGATGGCGCGAAGAACCTGGCGGGCGGAAATAAGCTGGCTGCGTTTCGAGAAAAGTTTGGGGAGAATTTTTGTTATGTGGGGAATGCGCGGCCGGATGTAGAGCTGCTGGCCGCTTGCGTGTCGCCGATGGTGGCGAACCCGGATGGGGCGCTGCGGGCGGGGATGAAGCGGCAAGGCACGGTGGCGGCGATGCAGTTTGACGACCGTGCGCCGGCAGTTCGGAGCTGGCTGAAGGCGATTCGGCTGCATCAGTGGGCGAAGAACGCGCTGCTGTTTGTGCCGCTATTGCTGGCGCACCAGTGGTATCTGCGGACGTTTGGCGGGGCGGTTACGGCGTTTTTCAGCTTTGGGATGTGTGCTTCGGCTACGTATATCGTGAATGACCTGCTGGATCTGGAGGCCGACCGGCGACATCCGAGCAAGCGCCGGCGGCCGTTTGCGGCTGGGGATCTATCCGCAATTGCGGGTGTGGGGATGGTTTGTCTACTGATGGCGGGGGCGGTGGTGCTGGCGCTGGCGCTTCCTCATCTCTTCCGTGCGCTGCCGGGAAGTTCGGTGCTGGCACATTCCTACGCGTTTCTGGAGTGGCTGGGATTTTATACGGCGGTGACTCTGTCGTACTCGCTGTATCTGAAGCGGAAGCTGCTGCTGGACGTGTTTGTGCTGAGCGGACTGTACACGGTTCGGATCATGGCGGGAAGCGCGGCGACGGGGATTCCGATGTCGCCGTGGCTGGCGGGCTTTGCCGTGTTCTTCTTCCTTTCGCTGGCGTTTGTGAAGCGATTCAGCGAGCTGGAGAGCTTGCGGGCGCGAGGCGTGTCGGTAAGTAATGGCCGCGGATATTTTGTGAGTGACCTGGAGCAGCTGCGCGCGCTGGGAACGGGCGCGATGTATGCGGCGGTGGTGGTGCTGTCGATTTACATCAACAACCCGGAGACGAACGTGCTGTATCGGCACCCGGTGCGGCTGTGGATGGTGGTGCCGGTGCTGCTGCTCTGGCTGAGCCAGGTGTGGATGCTGGCGAGCCGCGGTGAGATGCATGACGATCCGGTGGTGTTTGCGATTACGGACAAGCGAAGTTTACTGCTGGGCGTGCTGATGGCGGCGGTGATTTTGTGGGCGCTTTAGGGCAGAGGCTTTAGGGTGATTGCGGCGCGGTCATTTATCCTGAAGCTTCGACATCATGAGTGCAGCGATTCCAGAACTGAAGCAGTTTGACGAGGCGGAGCTTGACCGCGTGTTTGCGGAGCTCGAGGACGAGGTGCGAGCGCAGACGCGCGCTCTGACCAGCGATGAGACTATGGAGGCGTTCCGCCTGGAATGGCTCGGACGCAAGCAGGGACGGCTGGGGCAGTTGAGCTCGGCGTGGCTGAAGTCGGCTCCTGTGGAAGCGAAGAAGTCGCTGGGCGTACGGTTCAATAAGCTGAAGGCGCTAATTGAAGAGGCTCGTTCGGGAAGTGCTGCGACGGAGATGAAGCCGGCGGGAGCGCAGTTGGATGTGACGCTGCCGGGTTCTGCGCAGAGGATTGGGGCGGAGCATCCGCTGGTAAAGACGATGGCGGAGATTGTCAGCGTGTTTCAGCGGATGGGGTATTCGGTTGGGTTGGGGCCGGAGGTGGAGACGGATTTTTATAACTTTGAGGCGTTGAACTTTCCGCCGAATCATCCGGCGCGGGATACCCAGGACACGCTGGTGGTGGCTGGGCAGGAGAGCAAGCCGTTGCGCGAGCGGCTGCTGATGCGGACGCATACGTCGCCGGTGCAGATCCGGTCGATGCTGGAGCAGGCTCCGCCACTACGGCTGGTGATTCCGGGCAAGGTGCATCGGAATGATGCTGCGGATGCTACGCACTCGCCGGTGTTTCACCAGGTGGAGGGACTGTGCGTCGATACAAATATTACGTTCAGCGATTTGAAGGGGACGCTGGATTTTGCGATGAAGGCGTTCTTCGGGTCGGCCGTGAAGACACGGTTTTTTCCTAGCTTCTTCCCGTTTACGGAGCCTAGCGCAGATGTGCAGATCTCTTGCATCTTTTGTGGCGGCAAGGGTTGCCGGAAGTGCAAGCACTCGGGTTGGATTGAGCTGCTGGGGTGCGGGATGGTGGATCCGGCGGTGTTCGCGTCGGTGAATCAGCGGCGTGTGGAGATGGGGCGCGAGCCGGTGTATGACACGCGGAAGATTAGCGGGTTCGCTTTTGGGATGGGCGTGGATCGGATCGCGATGATGAAGTATGGAATCAGCGATATTGGCCTGTTATACAGTGGCGATATGCGGTTTCTGGAGCAGTTCGCTTGAGCGGCTACGAATGAGCGCACGCCTCGCCCGGGTGCTTGCGATTGCCCTGGGCTGCCTTGTGGCGGGGCTATCGTTGGTTGGACGATCACGGGTGTGGCTGCATACAAGGGGCAGTTTGCATCTGTGGTATCACATGGGGTTATTTGGTGTGCTGGGGACACTGGCTGTGCGCGCGTCGAACCGGACCTCAAGGCGAGCTATGTGGCTGGCGGCAGCGATACTGCTGGGGCTGGCTATGGAGTTCGTGCAAGCCCGTGCCAGCCACGCCGCAATCGAGTGGTGGGACGTGGAGACGGATTGTTTTGGCGTGGCACTGGGATGCTTAGCGGTCTGGCTGCTGCCGGGGTAGCTGTCGCAAGTACCTTGGGGTGCGGGTGTTTTGCTAAGATCGGCGCACATGCTCAAACTCTTAACGGCAACATTGCTTTTCGTCTTTGCGGCTTCGGATCTGGTGGCGCAGAGCAGTTCGGCACAGCAGCATCCGCGGGATGCGCAGATTCATGATGCCGATACGCTGCGGTGGTGGCACACGACGGAGGCGCTGTCGGGGGATGCGATGCAGGGGCGGGATACGGGGTCGGCGGCGTACGAGCGTGCGGCGGAGTATGTGGCAAAGCGGTTCAGGGATGCGGGGCTGCTGCCGGCCGGGGACGATGGCACGTACTTCCAGAGGGTGCCCATGCATGAGGTGCAGGTGGAATCGGAGGGGACCAGCTTCGTGGTGGAGCGGCCGGGTGGGAAGCTGCGGCTCGGGTCTCTGAATGAGATTACGGTTGCGGCTTTGGAGACAGCTCGGCGCGAGGGTTCGGGGGAGCTGGCGTTTCGAGGGTATTGTGGCAAGGAGGCGATGGCGGGGGTCGCCGGGAAGATTGTGGTTTGCTTTGGAACGCAGCGGGCGGGGCTGCCAACGGGTGGGGAGAGGTTGGCGAACGCTCGGGCGGCGGGTGCACTGGGAGTAGTGAATGTGGACGATCCTTACTTTACGATTGAGCCTCCTCGGTGGCCGTATGCGTATGCTCGGAGCGTGACGCTGCGGGATGCTGGTGGTGTGGGCTCGGGTGCGGCTGAGCAGGCGATGTTGCCGGGGATGAGGTTGAGTGCGGAGGCGTTTGCGAAGCTGCTCGCGGGGTCGGGGAAGGATGCGGCGGAGATTTTGAAAATGGGAGGGGCGAAGCAGCCGCTGCAGAACTTTGAGATTCCGGGAAAGCTGCGCGTGAGGTTGAAGCTGTCGAGCAGAGATATCAGCGCGCCGAACGTTTTGGCTGTGAAGCCGGGAAGCGACGCGATGCTGGCGGGGCAGTATGTGGTGGTGGCGGCGCACCTGGATGGCTATGGCTATGGGACGCCGGTGCGCGGGGATAATTTGTATAACGGCACACTAGGTGATGCGGCGTACGTGGCGCTGCTGATCCAGATGGCGGATGACTTGAAGGCAGGGGCGGTGGGGCATCGCGGTTTGACGCAGGTGAATTATGTGCGGGGCGGCGATGAGGGCAACGATGTTCTGGACAAGGGAATTACGCTGGTGCCGACGAAGCGGTCGATTTTATTTTGCGCGTTTACAGGGGAGGAGAAGGGGCTGCTGGGGTCTAGCTGGTTTGTGAAACATCCCACGGTGCCAGTGGGGGAGTTGGCGGCGGATATCAATCTTGACCAACTGCGGCCACTGTTTCCGCTGAAGATACTGACGGCGGAGGCGGTTAACGATACGACGCTGGGTCAGACGGCGCGGGAGGTGGGTAAGGGGTTGGGCATCGAGATTCGCGAGGACCGGGAGCCGGAGCGGCAACTATTGCGGAGGGCGGACCAGTATCCGTTTCTGCAGATTCATGTGCCGGCAATCAGTTTTATCTTTGGGTATGATCCGGGGACGGATGCGGAGAAGCGCTATCGGGAGTGGTATGAGGTGCGGTATCACCGGCCGCAGGATGACTTGACGCAACCGGTGGATTTTCAGGCGGCGGAGAGGTTTGACGTGTTCTTCTATCGGCTGGTGGAGACAGAAGCGGATGCGCCGGTCCGGCCGTCGATCCTGCCGGAGAGTCAGTTTGAGGCGAAGCCGTAGGCGGGGCTCTGAGACAATAGGGAGATGCGCCGGGTGTGTTGTGCTGTGTGGTGTGCCGGGCGTAACTGCTTGTAAGGAAAGTGCTGTTTTCGCAATGGATATTCTCACTTCTTGGTTGCGCTCGTATCTGCCGGCGCTGGACGTTTCGGATGCACAGCTCGCGGAAGATCTGACGCTGCGCGGGATCGCTGTCGAAGGCATTTTTGCGGTTGAGGGTGGAACCGGCGGATCTCGTTTCGAGATGGACATCACGACAAATCGCGTGGACGCGATGAACCATTATGGTGTGGCGCGGGAGGCTGCGGCGATTTATAACGTGACGCTGAAGCCTTTGAGTGAAGGCCTTGGCGCGGCGGTGATGGAGACCAAGCCAGGTGAAGGGTTTCCTGTTCGCATTGAGGCGAAGGATTTATGCGGGAGGTTTACGGCGCGGGTGATTCGCGGCGTTGAGGTCGGGCCGAGTTCAGGGTTGATCGCGGAATATTTTCGGGCGATCGGGCAAAAGCAAATTTCTGCTCCGGTGGACGTGACGAACTTTGGGTGGATGGCGATGGGGCAGCCTACGCATGTGTTCGACCTTGACAAGATTGTTGGGGGCATCGTGGTGCGGCACGCGAGGGAAGGCGAGAAGCTGCAGTTGCTGGACGGGACGGAGCGGACGCTGGTTGCGGAAGATTTGGTGGTGGCCGATGAGGTGAAAGCGCTGGGGTTGGCGGGCGTGATGGGTGGATGGGATTCGCGCGTGACGGAGGAGACGAAAAATATTCTGGTGGAGGCTGCGTGGTTCGATCAGGCGGCGATTCGTGCAAGCTCACGGCGGCATGGATTGCATACGGATGCCAGCCATCGGTTTGAACGCGGCGCGGATTTTGATGCGGCTCCCATTGCGAATCACCTTGTGACACGCATGGTGGTGGAACAAAGCGGCGGCGAGGTGGTGGGGCCGCTGGTGGATGTCGTGGTGCCAGAGATTGCGGCGAAGACAGCGGAGCGTGCGGCGATTTCGTTGAAGGTGAGCGAGGTGCAGCGGCATCTGGGGACGACCGCGGACGGGTTGGGCGTTGGCGAGGGGGTGGTGGCGCAGTATCTGAGTGCGCTGGGATGTGGGCTCACGCAGACGGCTTTGGGTGAGTATGCCGTGAAGCTGCCGAGCTGGCGGCTGGACCTTGAACGCGAGATCGACCTGGTCGAAGAGGTCGCGCGCGTGTATGGGTACAACCGGTTTGCGGATACGCTGCCGAGTTTCGCGGGCGCGGTGGTTGAGTTGCCCCACGTTGAGCAGGAGCGGACGATTCGCGAGACACTGCGTGCGCTGGGATTTACGGAGGCGGTGTCGAGTACGTTTGTGTCGTCGGAAGAGGCTGAGGTGTTTGGCGGTGGTGGCGTGGCGATAGGGAATCCGCTGAGTGCGGAGGCAGGGATGCTGCGGCCGTCGCTGGCGCCAGGTATGGCGACGATGCTGGCGCTGAACCTGCATCGCGATGTGAGTAGTGTGCGGCTGTTTGAGCTTGGGACCGTGTTCCACCCCAGCAGCCAAAGAACGTCTGCCGGGGACCCCGGCTTTGGCGGGTCGACGGCGGAGGTGACGGAGCGGGTGGGGCTGGCGTTGGGCGCTACTGGTGCGGCTGTTGCCACGTCGTTGTATAAGGCTGAGGATGCGCTGTTCTACGAGGTGAAGGGCGCGGTTGAGGCGCTGCTGGCCAAGTTTGTTGGCGCGGTGACGTTTGAGCCAGAGGGGCTGCCGGGTTGGATTGCGGCGGGTCGCGGCGCTCGCGTGTTACTAGAGGGCGAGGCTGTTGGCGTGTTTGGTGAGTTGAGCGCCGCGGAGTTACAGGCGCGGAAGTTGCGGCAGCCTTGCGTGATTGCCGCGATGGATGGGCAGAGGTTGTTCGACGCGGCGCTGCGGCAAGCGGTGTCGAAAGATTTGTCGCGGTTTCAGGCGGTGGAGAGAGATTTTTCGTTTGTGTTTCCGGATGCCGTGACATGGGGTGCGATTGATGCTGCGCTGCGCGGGGCTGGTTCGGGGCTAAAAGCGGACGAGCTGCGGAGTGTTCGGCCGGTGGAGATCTTCCGCGATGCGAAGGGCAAGGCGGTTGCAGCCGGATCGTATTCGCTGCTGCTGCGCGCGGTGTTTCAGTCGATGGAGAGAACGCTGACGGATGACGAGATTACTCGATGGACGGAGTGGGTGGTGGCGCAGTTGACGGGGTTGGGTGGAACGCAGAGAGCGTGAGGAGTTCGCCGCGGGCGCGGGGCGGATGGAACGTGGAGATGGGCGGGAGCGGTCGGGCTTTGCCCGATACCCACTCATGACGATGAGCCCGTCATGAATGGGGCACTCGGGATTTTCGAACGCGGCGGAATAAAGGGGATTCATTAAGGTACCTCTGCGGTACACACACATCCTTCCTCAACGCACCGTCCTATACTTCGAGTAGAGGGCGTGTTTGCGCCGCCAAGGAGTTGTCTATGGGATCCGCAAGTATCAGTGTCGATGAGTTCCAGGCGCTGGAGCAGAAGGTACTGCAGACGGTCGAGCTGATCAAGAGAGAGCGCGAGGCCAGGGCTGTGGCCGAGACTCAGGTGGCTGCCGTGAAGGCGGAGCTCGCGGCGAGCAGGGAAGAGCTAGATTCGCGGGGTAAGGAGATTGTTGCATTGCGGCAGGAGCTGGCAGCTTCCGGCGATGCGGCTGCCGAGGTGCAGACCCTGCAGCGAGAACGCGAGGCGGTTCGGCTGCGCGTGGAAAAGATGCTGGCGAGTATTGACGAGATTATCTAGCGGGACTATTTAAAAGGATTGCTCCAAGCGTGCGCGTGAAGGGCAATCGGCAGGAGATGGAGTGGTAGAGGCACAAACAAGAACGGCGTCGGAGATTTCGCGAGCTCAACTTGAGGCTCACGACATGGGAGCCGTTGTCGTCGATATTTACGACCAGATTTATCAGCTGCGGGGAGTGAACCCGGAGCATATTGAGCGGCTGGCTTCGGTAGTGGACTCGAAGATGCGGGCGGTTTCGTCGCATGGGGCGACGGTGGATTCGCTGCGAGTGGCGGTCCTGGCGGCGCTGAATCTTGCCGATGAGCTGGTGACGTTGCGGGGGAGGTATGAGGCTCTGAGTTCGTCGGTGGAGGCGAGCCGTCAGACGGCGGCGCAGAGCATGGTGCGGTCGAGGGCGGGATCGTTGATGGGGATGCTGGACGAGGTGTTGGACGAGCGCAAAGCGGGATGAAAGACAGGAAATAGGGATCGATGTGGGGCGGTGCCCTGCTTGCGATTCCTTGAAATCCCTTGATTTGACGAGCTATCTGCCGGATGATTGAACCCACGCGAACGTATCGTTCCGTGGGGAGTTCTTCTTGTTTAAGCGAACAGGCTGTCGTTTCGTCCCGGCTGCTCTTTTGGCGTTGGCGGGGATCGCGTGTGCGCAGGGGACAGGAGCCGCATCGGGGTCCGCGGGTGGGTATCGCATGAATCCAGATTTTCTTGCTGCAGTCAGGGTGGCTCGGCTGGCTGAGAGGGAAAAACGCTTTGATACGGCGATCGACGCCTATAAGAAGGCGAATGAGGTTGCCGGCGGACGATGCGTTGAGTGCCTCTCTGGGCTGTATGGCGTGCAGATGAGGAATGGAAGCTACCCGGATGCGCTCGTCACGGCGAAGGCGATGGAGGCGGTCGCGGCGAGTCCCATGGTACGGTCGGTGGCTGCTTACGATCGCGGGCGCGCGCTGGTGGCGAGGGATGGGGATACTCCAAAGCCGGAGCAGATGGAAGAGGCTCGGGCCGCTTTCCGGGAGTCGGTGGATCTGTATCCGGAGAATATGGCGGCACTGTTCAACGAGGGGGAAGTGCTGACGAGGCTGAATCGGACAGAGGAGGCTCGCAAGGATTTTCAATTGTGTTTGAGCCATTTGAAGCCGACGGATGCGGCGTGGTTGCGGGTAAAGCATTTTGCGGAGAATCCTGAGCTGGCGACGCACAAACTGGCTCCGGCGTTTGAGGTGACGTCGCTGGATGGCGCGAAGTTTAACCTGGACGCGATGGGGGGCAAGGTGGTGCTGGTGGACTTCTGGGCGACTTGGTGCGGGCCATGCAATGAGGAGCTGCCCGAGTTGAAGCGGATTGCGAAAGAGTTTGCGGGGCAACCGTTTGTGATGATCAGCGTGAGCTCGGATCAGGATGAGGGGGTATGGAAGGGCTTCGTCGCAAAGCATGAGATGACGTGGGTTCAGTACCGGGATGCGGACCACAAGCTGGCGGATGCGTTCGGGGTTTCGTCGATTCCGCACTACTTCACGATCGATGCGGATGGGGTGCTGACATCGGAGAGGATGGGGGAGGGGTCCGATGTGGAGGTTACCCTGAAGAAGTTGATTGCAAAGGCTGAAGAGGGAAAGGGGCAGATGGGGCAGGTGGGCGCTGGTAAATGAGGCCGAAGGGCTGGGTTGCGGAATCTTCGGTTCCCGGATAGCATCCAAGGCAGGAGACCGGCCTGCAAAGCAGGTACGGGGAATACCGCAGGTTGAACCAATACTCATTGAACAGGGTCCTGACTCGTATAAATGGCTCGGTGTGCTAGGTCCGCCAGTCCGGAAAGCCTAAAGAGCCACGGTCAGGGCCCACCGCTTACAGGCGGGTTCACCTGCGCCTCGCCGTACGGCCCAGTGGGTCGGTCTTTTTAAGTACAGGGGATAGAGTGTAGGGATAGAGCGGGCTGGGGGGCTTGCCCGCGTATGCTCAAGAGGTGAGTGTTTTCTCTCCAACAGCTGTGATTTTGGTGCCGGGCGTGGTGCGCCTCGGGCCGGTGCGGCTGCCGGTGTATGGGCTATTTGCGGCGGTTGGGCTGATTGCGGCGTTATGGTTGAGCTTGAAGACTGCAAAGCTAGTGGGGCTGGCGCCGGAACCGGTTTGGGATGCAGGTTTGTTTGGGGTGGCGGCGGCTTTCGTGATTTCGCGGCTGCTGCTTATCGATGGTGATGTACGTGCGTTCCTGCATGTACCGGTTGCGCTGCTGGCGATGCCTTCGTTTACGTATGTAGGGATGGCGTTTACGGCGTTGGCGGTGTTGGCGTATTTGCGCTGGAAGCGGCTTCCGCTTTTGAAAATTGCGGACGCCTGGGCTCCATGTGCGGCGGCGCTGGCGGCGATGTTGAGCCTGGGACGATTCTTTGAGGGAACAGACTTGGGGATGCCGACTAGCCTTCCGTGGGGGACCGTAGTACCGGGTAGTGCGGGGTTGATGCATCTGCAGCCGGTGGCGATCTATGGGGCGATCGCGTCGGGCTTGCTTGTAGTGGTGCTGATGGGCCTGCTGCAGCGGCGGCCATGGGCCGGATCGGTGGCGGGTGTGGCCTTGCTGGCCGGGGGAGTGGCGAGTTTTCTGCTCGACATGATCACGCAGCCGGTGGAAAGTGGAGGTCGTGGGTGGCTGGATCCCGCGCAGTGGGTTGCCGTGGGTGCGATGCTGGTGGGTGGGTTGCTACTTACGTTTTTGAAGGAGATTGCTTAGATGCCGTCACAGAATATGTTGCCGAAGGGGAAGAGACGCCAGAGCGTGAAGCAGGAATATCGGGCTGCGCGGACGGTGGCGCAGGAGCGGCAGGCGGCTCTTCGAGCGGCGGGAGAAGATGTGGAGTCGCTAGGGCCCGCGCTCTATGACACGGCGGAGTTTACGCCGCATGTGTCTCCGTTTGCGGGGCGGCCGGGCTTGGTGACGAGTGGCCCGAATGGAGGAAAGCATCCGCAGGAGGACGCGGATATGTCCGTGCGGCGGTATGGTGTGCCTAGGCTTTATGTGGAGCCGGAAATTGAACGAGAAATCACGGTACTAGATGACTTGGAAGCCGAGGACGGCGTTCGGAGCTTTGCTGCGGAGGCTGCGGCGGCGGGGATGCGACTCGATGCGTACCTGGCGAAGGCGATCCCGGAGATCAGCCGGGCGCGCGTGGTGCTGCTGATTGATGGCAAGCAGGTAACGGTGGATGGGAAAGAGGGCAAGGCGAAGCAGAAGCTCAAGGGTGGGGAGTTGATTGAGATCGAGGGAGATCCTCGGCCGGCTCCGCTGAATGCTACGCCGGAGAATATTCCTCTGACGATTGTGTATGAGGATGATGACCTGGCGGTGGTGAACAAGCCGGCAGGGATGATGGTGCATGCGGGGTCGGGCGTGCCGGAGCATAATCGCGGGACGCTGGTGAATGCGCTTCTGTTTCACTTTGGCGAGGCGGAGAGGTTGAGTTCGGTTGGCGGAGCATTGCGGCCGGGGATTGTGCATCGGCTGGATAAGCAGACGAGCGGGCTGATCGTGGTTGCGAAGAATGATGTGACGCATCGTGCGCTGGGCGAGATGTTCTCGGAGCGGCGGCTGCGCAAAACCTATACGGCGCTGGTGCATGGCGAGGTTAAGGGCGAGGAAGGGACGATCCAGTTGCCGATCAGTCGCGACCTGGTGCGGCGAATAAGGATGACGACGAAGCGCGCGGGAGGACGAAGCGCGGTGTCGCATTGGAAGGTGCTTGAGCGGGTAAACGGGATGTATGGGAAGTTCACGCTGGTGGAGGTTCGGATTGAGACGGGACGGACGCACCAGATTCGCGTGCATATGCAGGCGATCGGGCATTCGGTGGTGGGCGATTTTCTGTATGGAGCTCCGCATCGGATTCGGCGGGTGGAGATTGTGGGGCGGGGGTTGAAGGCTCGCCCGGCGGTGGAGAGTGGCGAGGACGACAGCTTGAGCCTGGAGAGGAATTTTCTCCACGCGGCGGCTCTGGAGTTTGCTCATCCCCGGACGGGAAAGACGCTGTCCCTGGAGGCCGACCTACCCGAAGAGCTGGGGGGATTGCTGGAGCAGCTTCGCGGGAAGTGAGGCAACAGCGCGAGTCGGCGCGGGGAACGGCAAATTGATACGATGAAAGATATGACACTCAACAAAATTGCGCGATGGGCCGGCGTGTTGGTCGGCGGTATGACGATCGCGCTGGCTGGGACTGCGCAGAGCACTCCGCCGCAACAGCAACCGCAGACTTCGACCACCCAACCATCCACATCCGACCAGCAGAACGCCGGAACACCGCAGCAGCAGCCACAAGCAGGAATGCAGCAGCGGGAGCCCGAGCCGCAGCAGGACACCGAAACGCTGCAGCTATTTTCGCGAGAGGTGGATCTGTTATTCGCGGTGACGGATAAGCACGGAAATTTTGTGAATGGACTGCAGCAGCAGAATTTTGGCCTGCTGGATGATGGCCGTCCTCCGGAGCGCATTATTCGCTTTGTGCAGCAGACGAATCTGCCGTTGCGCGTGGGAATTATGATCGACACGTCGAGCTCGATCCGGCAGCGCTTTACCTACGAGCAGCAGGCTGCGATCGATTTTCTTTTGCAGGTGATGCATCCGGTGGACCGTGCCTTCGTGGAGGGCTTCGATGTGCAGACGGACATCGAGCAGGATTTCACGAACCGCGTCGATCTCCTGGACAGCGGCATCAGTCGGTTGCGGCCGGGTGGTGGAACGGCACTATATGACTCGCTGTACAAGACGTGCCGTGACCAGATGCTGACCTTGCGGCAGACAGCGGACGTTCGCAAGGTGATGGTGATGGTGTCGGATGGCGATGACGATTACAGCCGGGCGACGGAGGACGACGCCATCAAGATGTGTCAGCGGGCGGAGACGATTGTCTACACGATCAGTACGAACACCGGACCGAGTCGCGACAAGGGGGATGACGTGCTGCTGCGCATCTCGGATGCGACCGGCGGACGAGCGTTCTTTCCGTCGCGCATGGAAGATGTTTCGGAGAGCTTTATCAATATCGAGGCTGAACTGCGCAGCCAGTATTCGCTGGTGTATGTGCCCGCTGGATTCAAGCAGGATGGGTCGTTCCGGACGATCTATCTGAAGAGCCTCGATCCCCGCTACGTGGTACGGGCGAAGAAGGGCTATTTCGCGCCCAGACCTCCGGAATAGCGGCGGCAACGAGGCCCAAGGACACGCAACTTTCTCGCTGGAGGACGGTCTATTCCTCCAGCGAGGTGCTTATGAAGACGTGTGTGCTGGGTGTGCTCTGTGCCGTAATTCTGGTCGCGCCGTTGGCTGTGATTGCGCAGGAGCCAGCGGGCGTTCCTGAAGAGCTGAGAAACCTTACCTCGGAACAGGCGAATCACACCGCATTCACATTCGACCACGATATGTTGCAATCGGCTGCGGGATTTTTGAACGATGGCGAAGGGCCGCCGATGCGGCTGAACAGCATTACGTTCGAGAACTACCGCTATCATGAGCCGGCGTTTTATCTGCCGGAGACCATGCACGCGCTGGTGCGGTCGTTCGACGCAGCGGGGTGGAAGCATTTGGTGGATCAGCATGCGTCGGCGAGGGATGCTGCTACTCCGCAGAAGCCGCTGACGGATCTTTGGCTGCACTTTCGCGGACCTGACATTGATAACGTGATGGTTTTGGTGCGGGGCGTTCGGCAGGTGAGCGTGATTGAGGTCTCGGGGGAGCTGCGACCGCTGGATCTGGTGCATTTGAGCGGGCACTTTGGGATTCCGAAGGTGGATTCCGGCGCGGTGATGGTGCCGGCACCTCCAGGGCGATGAAGCAGGGGATAGGGATGGACGTGTAGGAAACGGCTACAGTGCGTAGCGTTCTACTTCGGCTAGGAGGGCCAGTTTGCGGTCGGGGGGGAGGAAGCTGGCTTCGATGGAGTTGGCAGCGAGCTCGCGAAGTTGGTCGAGGGGAAATTCGAAGGAGCGGTGGGCGAGGAGATATTCGTCGAGGAGGTTGGCGCCGAAGAAGGGTGGGTCATCGGAGTTGAGGGTGACCATGAGGCCCTCTTCGAAGTAGCGGCGGATGGGGTGGTCGGGGACGCCCGGAAAGCCTGGAAGCGGGGGACAACAACCCGTGCGGAGATTGCTGGTTACGTTGAGTTCGAGGGGAATCTGGCGCTCGACGAGGATTTCGATGAGGTCGGAATCTTCCTGGGCGGAGAGGGCGTGGCCTATGCGCTCGGCTCCGATGTTGACGGCAGCCCAGATGCTTTGCGGGCCGGTGGACTCTCCGGCGTGGCAGGTGAGACGCAGACCGGCTGCCTTGGCTTCGGCGTAGAGTTCGCGAAAATCTTGCGCCGGGCCTCGTGCTTCATCGCCGCCAATGCCAATGCCTACGACGCTGGGGTACTGATGCTGCAGCTCGGCGGCCTTGGTGAAGACTCGCGCACATTCGGTGATGCCGAAGTGGCGGACGGCATCAATGATCCAGAGGAGGGAGATGTTGAACTCCTCCTCACCGCGGAGTCTACCTCGCTCGATGGCAGCCATGACTTCGTCGACATCGAGACGACCGAAGTGGTAGAGGATGCCGATGGAGATGTAGGCCTCGGCGTGGCGAACGCCCTGGACGGCGAGGTCGCGGAGCATGTTGTAGGTGATGGTCTCGTAGTCGGCCGGGGAGTGGAGGCGCTCGGTAACGGCCTTGAAACTCATGAGGAAGCTGGGGAAGTCGGAGTAGTTGTAGACGTGGCGCGCGTCGGCGAGAGTGAGGGGGGTGGGATCGTTGCGCTGGGAGAGCTCGACGAGGGTTTCGGGGGTGATAGAGCCTTCGAGGTGGAGGTGGAGCTCGGCTTTGGGGAGGCCGCGGAGCCAGGTTTCGGGGTCGGGCTGATCGGAGGGAATGACTCGGGCGCGTGCCATCGTTCCAGTGTAGTCAATTACGAAGGCGGGG
>Ga0302320_10011449_pt1 | contig 18767 bp, 13 predicted proteins | sample Bog_T0_3_FD_202130 | JGI IMG/M metagenome (GOLD analysis project Ga0302320, IMG submission 202130) | Peat permafrost microbial communities from Stordalen Mire near Abisko, Sweden - Bog_T0_3 | ecosystem: Environmental > Terrestrial > Soil > Wetlands > Peat | place: Sweden: Abisko, Stordalen Mire...
GCCTTCGCCAAGCGTCTCGGCCCTCCCGGAAAGATGGAGCGCTGCTGCCGCATTGAGCACGATCATGTTGCGAGCAGCACTCTTCTCCTCGCCCGCGAGGATCTTCACGATCCGTCCGGCATTCTCGATGGCATCGCCCCCTCGGAGTTCATCATAAGAGCTGGCCAGCGACAATCCGAGCGATTCAGGATGGATTTCAAAACTCTCCATGCCCTCGCCACTCGCGGAAACTACCAGGGACTTACCGGTCACCGTGAGTTCATCGATTCCCCCATCGTTCAACCCTCCGCCATCCGGGCCTGCTGGCGGCTCGCCGTGGACTGCCCAGGCCTTGCGGCGTCCCAGCATCCGCATCGCCTCGGCATAACGGGAAAGCATCCCGCGCTGATAGACTCCCGTGAGTTGATATTCCGGCAGGGCAGGATTTAAGAGCGGCCCCAGGAGATTGAAAATCGTCATCTGCCCCCGAGCGGCGAGAGCGCGCCTAAGTGGCGCGATGATCGCGACTGCCGGATGGAAATCCGAGGCGAGCAGAAAGACGCATCCCGCCCGTTCGAGAATCTCTGGGATTTTCCTGGTCTCCAAATGGAGCGTCACCCCCAGAGCCTCCAGCACATCGGCGCTCCCGCATCGGGAGCTCACGGCACGGTTGCCATGTTTGACCACACGGGCTCCGGCTCCCGCCGTCACAAACATCGCCGCCGTCGAAATATTCAAGAGTCCCGCCTTGTCACCGCCTGTACCGCAGAGTTCGACGAGCGGATGGGTCGCGTCCCGCTCGATCGGGGGACGCAGCGCCTGCAATTCGGCCGGCAACGAATCACCCAGCAATGCCTCCGCAAATCCGGCCAGCTCGTGAGCACTCTCCCCTCGCTGGTTCAGCGCCGAGAGAAAGGCACCCTTCTCCTCCTCGGCGCAATCAGCAGTACAGAGTAAGGCAACAGCACGCAGGATTTCCTCACGGGAGAGGGAGGTGTCGGCAACAGGATTGGGAAATTCGGGGTTCATCAGCTAGATCAATGCAGTACGAGGGCCATGGCAGCAAAGAGTAGCAAGGCCCCAAAAAAACGCCATCCCATGACAATGGGGTGATTCCCCTTTTCGGAAATCCCTCCCAGCAATCCTCCAAAAATCCAGACAAGGAGTACGCTCCAAAGACAACGGGAGCCGTAGAGGATATTGGTCAGCGTTGCGCTTCCGTAGAATCCGATCGCGGAATATATTCCCAGCGCTTGAAGCGAGAGTAGAAGCGCCCCGGCACCGAGCCAGACGCTTCCATCCCCGGTCAGTTTACCTGCGGCCATTCCGCTGCGCCTCAGCCTTCTTTCTTTAAGCAGTTGCGGAAAATAGGAGAGCGAGCAGATGCCCGTCACGCCAAACATGATAGGAGCAAAGCGACTGTAACCGACCGGAGGCACCCAGTGCTGGACAAAGACATCAGTCAGGGCAAAGAGCGCAGCTGCGCCGAGCGACCAGGCAATGGTTGCAGCCAGGTGCTGATGCAATCCGCCAGGCGTGTAAGAGATCAGCGCGATTCCCAGGCTTGCCAGCAAGGAGGCAAACCACCAGGCGGGAGGCAGCGTGCTCCCGATGAGCAGGACGGAAAAGAGTGCCACGAGCAGCACCTTGGCCCCCAGCAGTGGAGTCGCGATGGAAACATCACCGGTCGCAATGGCTCGAAATGTAAAAAATTGTCCCAGAAAGAAAAGGAGTCCGCAGACACCCGGAGCCAGGAGAGAGTGGAGCGTCATGGACTTGCCGGGGAAAAACCAGAAAATCTGGAATAAGAGTGCCAGCGAGGTATTGCAGAGAAAATTGACCCAGCTCCCGGAGATCCCCATCGCAAGCGCTCGCTTCACCGCTATGGCTCCGCAGGCATAACCTAATGCCGCCATGAGCGGCAGAATCAGGGCTCCAGAACTCAAAGCCGGTGTCACAAGGGAAGCATTCCAGCGAGCAATCCCGCCAGTTCCAGCGCCGGCCATTGACCGGATACCTGAGGCTTGCCGAGCCATCCGTAACAAAGCGGCGCTCCAAATCCGCAGAGGACAAGCCGGGAAAATCGCCCCGCAGCCCCCATGCCCATCGTGGTAACCGGGATCGGCAGGTCGCTCATTTGAAATTCAATCAGCCTCTGGAGATCACTTCGATTTTCAAGAAAGGTCGCAACCTTGAAGAGATCCGCCCCCTGATCAGCGGCGCGAGCGGCAAGCTTCCTAAGCTGCGCAAGGGTCGGCGTTGCCTCAAAATCGTGATGGGAGAGGATCACGCTCCTGCCATGCTGATGCGCGGCGGCGATCACTGGTGCCAGCTCCCTGGTGGAGCGCAGTTCGATATCGAGAGCCGATGCCCAAGGAATCGCCTCTTCCAGCAACTCCCGACGACGGAGGGGCGTGAGATTGCCTTTGCCCCCCTCGTCAGGATGTCGCGCCGTGGCGATCATCGGCAGAGGCCAGTTTGCAGGGAGGCTGCGCAGAGAGAGCGAGTCGAGTCGGGCTTCGAGAAGATCAAGCGGGAGGGCCGGCAGATTGCCTCCTTGTGTACGCGCTTTGGAGGATTTCTTGGGGGCCTGAAAAAGTTTCTCCGTCTGGATGAGCTTGAGGCCGGTTGCTTCGTGGAGCGTGCCGATAACAAGCGGGCGGCCAAGGGAAAGGAGTTGCTGAAGGCTCAAGGTTTGACGAGGTTGGTTTAACGATTTACTACAGGGTTCTGTTTTTTCTCCACCCATCGTGAATCGCAAGAAGGAAATCGCCAAAGACCTCAGTTTAATCTTCGACGGACTCCTTCTGGGAGCCTGTCTTTGGTTCTGCTATCTCTTGCGCTCCTCCGATCTCATCAAGCTGTCCGGCATCACGGAGATCCCTCATTTCTCCCATTCCTACTGGATGCTGGCGGTCATCATCCCAGGTGCTCCACTCCTGCTTGAGCTCTATGGCTATTATGCCAATCCGCTGACTCATCGCTATGACGAAGCCTTTCTTAAAATGGCTCGTGCCGGAATCTGGATCATTCTGATTATCAGTATGATCTCGATTTTCTGGAAAATGGAGATTCCAAGCCGCTCCGTGCTTCTTCTCTTCATCGCGCTAGCGCCCGTTGCACTGTTCTTGCGGCTTTGGCTGACAAAAAAATATCTCATCCGTTGCTACATCCACGGTAATTCCGATGATCGCAGCGTGATTGTCGGCACGGCATCCGACATCTCCTCCTTTCTCAAAGAACTCACCGCCGCCGACAAAATGGAGCTTCAGATTTCTCGCTGGTTTGAGCTGGATCAGATGGATGCCCGCACGATCAGAAAACGCATCCGCCTTCATGGACCGGACAGAGTCATTTTTGTCTCACCCGATTCCCCGCAGAACGGCGATCTCCCGTTTGATTTTGAGAGCGAGGGGGTCGAGGTCTGGATTCAGGCGCGAAATATCAACAACCTTGTCGGAGTTCCCTCGCTACAGTCCGCAGGCTCCAATCGCATGCTCGTCTTTGGAACCACGCCGGGCAATTCCTGGTACGCTTTTCTCAAGCGCGTCATGGATATCTTCGGCGCGCTCCTTGGTCTCCTGATTTTTTCCCCATGTTTTCTCGTGATCGCACTGGCCATCAAGTTCACCTCTCCCGGGCCGGTGATTTTCCGCCAGGTGCGCAGCGGCAAACGCGGCAGACGCTTCACCATTTTTAAATTCCGTTCCATGGTGGTGAATGCCCCCGAGCTTCATGGAGACCTCGCTCAACAAAATGAAATGCAGGGGCCGACTTTCAAAATTAACCGCGATCCGAGGGTGACGCGCATCGGTGAGATCATCCGCCGCACAAGCCTGGACGAGCTTCCGCAGTTCCTCAATGTCCTGCGCGGAGAAATGAGCATTGTCGGCCCGCGTCCGTTACCCGATTACGAAACCGAGCAGATCGAGAAAAGTACGCACAGGAGACGCCTTAGCGTGAAGCCAGGCCTGACCTGTCTGTGGCAAATCAGGGGCCGCAATTCGATCACAAGTTTCGAGGATTGGGTGCAGCTCGACATTGAGTATATCGATAACGCCTCACTCCTGCTGGATCTCTGGATCATCCTCCAGACGATCCCTGCGGTTTTGTTCAGCAAGGGGGCTCATTAAAAAAACATTCAACATCACTCTGGATTTTTTTTTTTACTTCACGCACAATCCACAAGTTCTCCCCACCTCAAAACATTACCTCCCAAGTGATCTCCCTCCCTCTCACTCGTCCCAGAAGCTTCTTCATCGCCGCTGCTGCCTGTATCCTCGGAGGGGCGCTCCCTCTCTCGGCACAAGTCAACACCGAGTTCCAGATCACCAAGATTGAACCCAACCTGCCGCTCACTCCCGCCATTTCATTCAATGGCACTCAGAAGGCAGGCAGCACTCCCAAGAAGTGGCTCGAAATCGAAGTCTCGTTTCTTTGGAAGCCACGCGTGGCCACCGAAAAATTCACCGACGAGCTGACCTTCAACTATTATGTGTTGCTGGCTAACCGCAGCGTCACCCTTCCTCAGGGATCCCTCCTGACAGGACAGGTCACCCATGTCGCCATTCCAGCCAATCAGAATGACCTCAAGTCGGTCATGTATGTCAGCCCAGGAGCACTGGAGCGTTTCTTTGACAGCAAAATTCCCTCGTCCAGTGCCTCGGCTGTCATTGATATCGGAATCACCATCACCCGACAGGGACAGGTTGTAGCGAGCAAAAGCTTCAAGGGAAGTGGTGAATGGTGGACGCAGTTTCAACAGACACCAGGCTTCCTGTTGAATAAAAATGAGACCCCCTTCGCTCCTCTTTATTGGGATTACTACCAAGCAGTGAAGAAGACGCCTTAAGCGTCTGCATTTAGCGACTGCTTGCACTCTATCATTCCCTCCACTCCTTCCCAAGCCCTCACCTTCATTTCATGGCCTCCGCGAAAAAATTCCTCGTCCTGGATCTCGGCATGCAGTCCCTCCGACTTGCGGAGTTCTCATCGACTCCCGGAGGTAAACTCAAACTGCTGCGAGGTGCCCGAAAAGAGCTCATCCTTGATCCCTCTCTAGAGGCAACACGATCCCATCAGATCCAGCTTGCGCTCACAGAGATTCTGAATGAGTGGAAGCTGAAGAACGGATCTGTCACCCTCATCCTCCCAGCCCACACCGTCTTTACAAAAGTGGCCCCGCTGGAAGTTCCCGGCGGAAACACTTCCCAGATCGCTGCCTTGGTCGGTTTTGAGGCGCAGCACAACATTCCCTTTCCCTTAGATGAGGTCGTTTGGGATTATCTGCTCATGGGACAGACCCCATCAGGGGCGGTCAATGTCGTCTATATCGCCGTCAAGGAAGATCTACTCGAAGATCTCTGCAAGGCAATCTCCTCCACAGGTCTTCAGATCAGCTCCATCTCGACCTCCTCGATTGCCCTTTACGACGCGCTCCAACACGCCTATCCCGAGGAGAGCCAATCCTCCACGATGCTCCTCCTGGATATCGGCTCACGGACCTCGAATCTCGTCATTTCCTCGCCAGGCTCTTTCTTCTCCAGAAGCATCCCCTCGGGCGGTCTGGCAATCACCAATGCGATTGCCAAGGATATGCATATCGAGCTGGAGGAGGCTGAACAGCTCAAGCTGGCTCACGGTAAGATCGCGCTCGGAGCAGGATTTGCGCCCCCCGAGGATCCGGTTGAGGCCAACCTTGCTCGTATTGCGCGCCAGGCCCTCCTCAAGACCCAGGCCGACATCAGCCGATCACTTAGTTACTATCGCTCGAATCTGAGCGGTGCCGATCCCTCGGTGATTGTCCTGACGGGAGGCACCGTGGCGATGCCCTATCTGTCGGAGTTTCTTTCCGAAAAATTCACCAAGGAAGCCTCCTTCTTTGAGCCACTGCGCGGCATCGGAATCTCCGATAAGGCCCGCCCCTTCCTGGAAGCCAATCCAACCACACTCGGCGAATTGGTTGGCGGTGCGCTAAGCGTCACAAAACTTCATCATGCCAAGGTCAATCTTCTCCCTCCTTCCTTGGTTGCCAAAAAAGAGCTGACGAAGCGACTTCCCTGGCTCATGGGAGCAGTCGGCACTCTCTTCCTCTCCTTGATTTCCTGGTATGGCTATGCACTCCATGCCACGGCAGTCACCAAGGCAGAAACTGCCAAGATCGATTTGGCCATCCAGGAGGAAAGCGTCATCTCCAGTGATATTGACAAGCGAGGAGCCGAACTCGCCACGGTGAATCAAACAGCCTCACAGCTTCTCACTCTTGTCCGCCTGCGCGAGTCTTATCCCGCAATCCTGGCTGATCTGAGTGCAAAGATTCCCGAGCGCTTTCTCTGGATCACCGAAATTCAACCCATCCGGTCCGGTTCTGAAAAAGGTGCGCCGAAAAGAACCGAACGAACCGAACCGACGGTCAACGCCATCTCCGTGAGGGGTCTTTACCTGAATAACCCCCGTCAGGCGGCAGTTATCGACGATTTTGTGACAGCCCTTCAAAGCTCAACCATCTTCAAGGTGGATGAGAACGAAAAATCTAAAATCATCATCCAACGCGGTAGCCCCAACGGACAATACTGGGCCTATCCTTTCGCGCTCACCATTCCCCTGAAAACCCCCATTTCACTGCTCCCCTGATCAGGATGAACATTAAAACTTTTTTTCTAGAAAATAAGACGGCCTCATCACTGGCCCTCACTTTTGTCATCGGCACGGGTCTCTTTGGGTACTTGGCCTGGAGCGCCTGGGATAACTACGGAGCGGCAACGGCTGATTATTCAAGCAAAGCCTCTTCACTCGACAGCCTGTCTCACAAGAAGATTTTTCCGAGTGCTTCCAATCTCCGAAAACTTTCGCAGACCTTCACCGAGGATCAGGATAATCTGCAAAAACTCAGCAAGTCCCTCCAAACCTATCGGGTCAGTTCGTTTGGGTCGTTTGATAAAGCTAAACCACAAGACCAGCCCCAGTATTTTCAGGATGCGCTCAGGGATGAAGTGACCGCCGTCAAGACCATCGCCACCACCTCCGGTTCCACCCTTCCCGCCACCTTTTATCTAGGTCTGGATGAGTATGAGAACCGTTTACCACAGCCTGAGCAGCTCCCCCTTCTTTCCAAACAACTGACTATTCTCGATTGGCTGGGTAAAAAAATCGCGGGGGAAAAAGGAGCCATCCTTGCTGATTTTTCTCGAGTCCCGATCGAAGCTCCCAAAGTACCGAGCCAGCCTGGTGCACCGAGCCAGCCTGGAGCCAAGCAACTCCCAACTTCCACCCCGGCAGCCGCCCTACCATATGAGTCACTTGGTAGCGTTCGTATCACCCTGCGATGCGACCAGGGAGAATTTCGCGATTTGATTAATGCCATTTCCACGGCACCGTGCTTCCTTGTCATCGATGACATCAAGATTCAGAACAGCGCAGGTGAACCGCCGCTTCGTGATGCACCAGTTTCCGCCGATCAGCCTCCTGCTGATGCGACGCAGGCCGTGCAACGCCTCCCGATCATTGTCGGACGAGAGACCCTCAATGTCATTATCAAGGTCAAAATGATCAACTTTCCCTCCCCCCCAAATCAACCGGGAGTTTCCAAATAACCGGCTTATGAATGATTTTCTAAAACGCTATTACCAATGGATTGCCCTGGGGCTTGCTGCCGTTGCCGCATTGGGTACCGCTGCCTATCTCATCATGCAATCCCTTGGTCTCCAGGATTCCCTGACGGCACTTTCCGTTGCGACCAAGGCAACCAAATCACCCGCCCCAGCTCCATCAACTGATGCAGTCAAGGCACTGGAGCAGATCAAAAACCCTGTTGCCTGGATTCCCCGCGAAGATGGAGCCTCCGTCCTCGTCTCCCGTCCATACATTTTAAAAAATGGGGAACTGATTGATCCGATGAAAGGAGATGCGCCACTCTTCCCCCCGGTGCCCAATAAATGGCTGATCGAGCATCAGCTTGATTACACGGACATGAATATCCTGGAGCGTGACCCCAAGCACAAGGGATTTACCGTCAAGGAAGAATTTCTAGCAGGAACCGATCCGAATAATCCCAATCAGTATCCCCCACTCTATACCAAGCTGATTTACGGGGAGGCTGATATGCGTAAAAGCGCCTACACCATGGACTTCATCGATACAGAGGATGAGGATGGCGGCACCAAATATGAACTCCGCCCACTTCAGCCAATTCCTAATCCGGCAAAAGGAAGTCGCCCCGATTTGGCGACCAGGACGGTAGCCAAGGGAGAGAGCATTCCGGGCGCACCATTCCTTCAGATTGTTGACTTTCAACCCAAGAAAAAGACCATCAACGATACCGAGTACGATGTCAGCGAACTGAGTCTTAAGAATACGATTACCGGAGAGACTATCACGCTCATCAAGAAATACGGTTCTCACGAATACAAGGCCCAGCCCATTGAAATGATCGAAAGCGTCACCTTTCATTACCAGCTCACAGGCGCTCCTGAACAGACGATCAATGTACAGCGCGATACAGAGTTTAGCTTGAGAAGCCTTGACAATAAAGTCACGGAAACATACAGACTAAAGGATTTCTCCAGTGAGGGCATTCATTTAGAAAAAAATGGAAAGCCCTTTGTCGTTAAGGAACACAACTCCTCGGCAACTCCATCGCCCACCCCCTAGTTTCCACCTTTTTCCACTTAAAAACACCCCCTCCCGTGACCAAGCACTCTGAGCATTCCACCGCAGAATCCCACTCAATGACAATTAGTTACCCAAAAATAGGATTGTCTTTACCCGGAGGATTTTTACTCGCCTTTCTCTATCTTCTACCTGGAGTCGCCGGTCTCCACGCCCAGCAGAGCGTTGTCGTCGGCCAGTCAGAACGCGAAATTCGCATCCAACAGGAACGCACAGACTGGGCCAAGTCCCAGACGGCCAAGGCCTCGCGTGCCTTGGCCAGCAACGATTTTGAATCAGCTTTTGCTCTTTCCAAGAGCGCTGTTGATGCCCTCCCCTCAGGTGGTGAGGCAACAAAAGGATTGCGAACTCTGGCCATGGAGACCTTTTCCAAGGCATCCCTCTCCCTGGCAAAACAGCGCATTTCCGAAGGCCGTTACGAGGACGCTGAAACTGTTGTCAATGCCGCCACGGATAAACCGTATAACTCAACCTACAAGCCGCTTCTGACACTCCAGTCAGAGCTTCGTGATCCGAATCAGTTTAACCGGACGATGACACCCGGCTCGATCGCCAAAGTCGAGGAAGTCAAACAGCTCCTGAGTGAAGCTCAGGGACTCTACGCTTCGGGCCGTTACGACGCAGCGTTTAAGGATTATCAGAAAATCCTCAACATTGACCCGGAGAATACAGCTTCCCGACTCGGCATGGAGCAGGTCAACAAGCAGCGTTCAGATTACGCTTCGGAAGCCTACAATGAACGCCGCGCTCAAATGCTCGGCGATGTTTCTCGGGCCTGGGAACTTCCCGTTCCTAAATTTGACACGGGTGCCTCGACGATCGTGGAACAAAACCCCATCGACATGAAGGGTACGAGCAGCATCAGCCGCAAGTTGCAAGAAATCATCATTCCTCAACTTTCCCTCCAGGACGAAACCGTCCGGGATGCAGTGGAAAAACTACAGAAAAAGTCGCGACTTCTTGATGCGTCGGAGAGCGATCCTTCCAAAAAGGGTGTCAATATCGTCCTCAAGCTTGATCCCGCCAAGGAAGCAGCTGACGGAGGGACAAAAATCAATCTTGCCCTCAATTCAATTCCCCTTGGAGAAGCGCTGAAATATATCGCCACCGCAGCCAATCTTAAGGTGAAAATCGAGCCTTATGCCGTGGCCATCGTGCCACTCTCCGAGCCGACTGAAACACTGATCGCCAAGGAATACAATGTTCCTCCCGGGTTCATCTCCACGGCACCAAGCAGCTCTGCCGGAACGACTTCCCAAGCAGGAGGGGCAGGCCTTCCTGGTGGCGGAGCAGGAACAGTCGGCAAATCGGGAGCAAAAGAGTACCTCGAATCCCAGGGAGTCACCTTCCCTTCCGGGGCCACCGCCACCTATCTCGCCTCCAGCAGTAAACTGTTGGTCAAAAACACCCAGTCCAACTTGGATCTCATCGACTCCCTGGTTGAAGTCTCCCTGGCCACTCCTCCAAGCCAAGTTGAAATCGAATCGCGCTTTTTGGAAGTCACTCAAAATAACCTACAGGAATTGGGATTTGACTGGCTCATGGGGGCTTTTAATCTTCCAGGAGGAACCGGCATCTCAACTGGTGGCGGCACAGCCGGCAATCAGACAGCAAATTCCGGCACTTATCCCTTCAATAACGCAAATGGCTCGCCGGTTGGTTCCATCACCGGCGCAGGAACTGGAAATTTAACAGCAGGAAATCGTACGGGTGCAGCAGCCATCTCAGCCAATGCACTTGACGGACTCCTCTACGGGTCCCCTGTCGGGCCAGCAGCAGGCGTGCTTGCCCTTGCAGGCATCTTTACCAATCCACAATTTCAGGTGGTTCTCCGTGCGGTGAACCAACAGAAGGGGATTGATCTCGTCTCGGCCCCGAAAGTGACGGTCACCGGCGGACACAAGGCTCTCATCAACATCTCTCGCAAATTCCCTTATCCCAAGGATTTTTCGCCACCAACAATTCCGCAGAACCAATCGCAGAGTGGCATTAATCCGGCGACTCCGGCCACCCCCACCTCTTTTGAAACCCGCAATGTGGGTGTTCAATTGGAAGTGACTCCAACTGTCGGACCCGACGGTTATACCATCGACCTCAACCTCTCGCCACAGGTCACGGAATTCGAGGGCTTCGTAAACTATGGCTCGCCCATTGAAACCTTTGCGCCAGTGACTTCCATTGGTGGGCTTCAGCTTGGCACCCAACAGGTTCAGCTTACCGCCAATACCATTAATCAACCAGTATTCAGTGTGCGTCAGGTAGACACCCAGGTGACCGTCTATGACGGACAAACGGTAGTTCTCGGCGGACTCATGAGGGAAGATGTTCAAAAGGTCCAGGATAAAACCCCTATCATGGGCGACCTTCCTCTCGTAGGAGGACTCTTCCGCAGCTCGGCTAATCAGCGCATCAAACGAAACCTGCTAATTTTTGTCACTGCAGGATTGCTTGATCCAGCTGGACAACCACTCACCAAAGAGATTGATAACGGCGTGGAAGTGCCCACACCCAATGCCAAAGCTGTGACTTCAGAAGCAATCCCAGGTGATCCCTCGACCGCATCAGTCCGATGAACCAGATTAATCCATCCTCCCCCAGAGTTACCCCCATCTCCGTGCACGATCAGATTCCGCCTCCATCACTTGCAACTTGCCGCCGCTCACGACTCACCCTGACGGGAAGCGTGTTGCTCCTCTCGTTTGCACTACCGCAACTAGCCAGTCTTCAAGGACAGGAGGTTTCCTCACCTTCCCCTGCTCTTGCAGCAGCAAATGAGCGCGCTCTTACACGAAGTCAGGAAAACCTTTCCCAAGCGCAATCCCTGATGAAGGATGCGATGGCCAAACGCTCCCAGCATCAGTTAGAGACAGCTTATCAGGAGGCGGTTAACGCCGTGGCTATCACACCTTCGGGGAAGTTGGTCAAAAAGGAACGCCAAAAGATTGTCTCAGATTATACCCTTATCGCTCTGGAATATGCTCGAGAGTTGGTACAGAACGGCCGTTATCAGGAAGCCGAGACGGCGGCAAAGTCCGTGCTTGATCTCTCGGTAAATCCAGGCTGCAAAGAGGCCATTCGCTTCCTTTCAGATCTGGAGCAACCGGATGTTTTCAATAAAACAGTCACTCCAAAATCCACCGCCCAACGCGACCATGTTGTCAAGCTGCTGAGCGACGCCGAAGGGTACGAACAGAGTGGCCGTCACGAGATGGCCATGAAGCAATACGAGGCCATCCTCATCATTGATCCGTATAATAATGCTGCGCGCAAGGGAATGGAGGCAGTTCATCTGGCGACAAGCCAGTATGCTGACGAGGCCTATAATGAAACGCGCAGCCGGATGCTCTGGCAGGTGGAAAAATCCTGGGAACGCCCGCCTCACAAAAGCAAACAGGGTCGTTCCACGGAATCCGTGGGACGACAGTTGGAACTCCGTGGCAATGATCAAATCATAGCCAAACTTAACACCATCATTATTCCAAAAATTGACCTTTCTGATTCCCCTCTCAGCGAGGCTATTGAGTATCTGAAGCAAAAGAGCAAGGAACAGGATCCCGCGAAGCTGGGGGTAAATATCTTCCTCAAACTCAGCTCTCCAACGGCGTCCCCAGTTTCTGCAGCTGCACAACCCGCTACCCCCGGAAACATTCCCATTCCGGGAGCTACACCGAGCGCACCAGCAGCCACTTCAGAGCCTCATGTCACCCTGTCGCTCAACCATGTCCCCCTCTTTGTGGCGCTTGATTATGTCAGCAAGCTGGCCAATATGAAAATCAAGATTGACCCCTATGCCGTCTCCATTGTTCCGCTCTCCGAACCGACCGACATCATGATCACGAGGGAATATCAGGTTCCACCCTCTTTTATTCCCCCCAAGCCTATTGATACAGGTACTGGTTTACCACAGGCAGGTACCGCCCCAAGCGAGGCCAATCTGCCTCGTGTTGCTGAGCGCTATCACGCCCAAGAATTCCTTACCTCTCAGGGAGTTGATTTCCCTCTTGGAGCGAGTGCTAATTATCTACCGACAGGCAGCAAATTGGTCGTACGCAATACGCGTGACCAAATCGACCAGATTGATGCCCTCGTCGATGCGGCCACCGGCGCCGCGCCCTCTCAGGTTGAAATCTCCACCAAATTCGTAGAAATCAACCAGAATAACATGCAGGAACTCGGCTTTGACTGGCTCCTGGGTCCCTTCAGTATCGGCGGGGGAGTCTATGGAAGTGGTGGCGGCGATGCCTCAACCACAGGTGCCAACTATCCTTTTGGCAATCCGATGGGCGGGGGAGCCACCATGAATTCAGTCGGCGCATTGAGGTCTGGAGACAGTGCAATATCTGGAAATTCCATTGATGCCCTCATCGCAGGGCAAACCGGTGCTTCAGCATTGCCGGCTCCCGGCATCTTCAGCATTGCAGGCATCTTCGGTGATCCGCAATTTCAGCTAGTGATTCGCGCCCTCAATCAAAAGAAAGGGATCGACCTCATGTCAGCCCCCACAGTCACGACCAAGAGCGGACAGCAGGCTACGGTGAAAATCATCAATGAATTCATCTATCCCCGGCAGTTTGATCCACCGGTCATTCCTCAAACCACGACCAGCCAAAACAATAATGTCACATCAGTTAGTGCCACAGGCCTCATTACTTCCACAGGCCAAAGCCTGACCACCCCAACAGTGACACCTGCCTTCCCTCGTGATTTCACCAAGGAAAATCTGGGTGTCGTGTTGGAGGCAACTCCCCGAATCGGTTCCGATGGGTACACCATTGATCTGGACTTGAATCCCAAGGTGACTGATTTCGATGGCTTCATTAACTATGGCTCTCCGATTAATTCAGTTGGTTATTCCCGCTCAACAGGAACCTTGGGTCTGGCTCTCTATCCGGTTGCACAAACACTCACCACCAATACGATCAACCAGCCGGTGTTCTCGGTGCGCGAGGTGAATACCTCCGTCACAGTCTGGGATGGACAGACCATTGCCCTAGGGGGACTCATTACTGAGGATGTCCAGAAAGTGCAGGATAAGGTACCCATCCTGGGTGACATCCCCCTTGCTGGTCGTCTCTTCCGTTCTGATGCTGATCAAAAGCTTAAAAAGAACCTCGTGATCTTTGTCACGCCAAGGATTCTGGATGCCGAAGGTCAGACTCGCCGTGGCGATAATGAGGAACCCGAGATCGTGACCCCGCTTGGTCTGCCTCAGGATCTGCCTCAACCTACGGTCAATTCTCCAGCAGTCAGAACAAAGTAAGCCCTCAGAGGAAGAAGGTGTGAAGGGAGGTCGAGGGCTGAGAGTCGAAAGTCGAAATTGCTGGCTCTAGGCACTCGGCGCTCGACTCTCGACTTCTACTTTTTTCATTCTTAACTTTGCCTTTGCATGCCGTCCCTAGCCATCACAGGATCTATCGGCAGCGGAAAATCCGTGGTACTTCACACACTGGGAGAACTTCTGGGAGCGAAGACTTTCTCAGCCGACAAGGAGAATCGTCTCCTTCTCAATGAGGACATGAAGGTGAAGGAACTCATCCTCTCCCACTTTGGGAGAGCCTGTTACCGCTCGGATGGTAGCGCTGACCGAAAGGTTCTTTTTGACCTTATCAAGGAGAACTTAAAAGCCCGCAGCATACTGGAATCGATTTTGCATCCCCGTTTACAGGTCTCCTGGAAACCGGCAGCTGAAAAATTCTCTCAAGAGCCCGCTTCTTATTTTCTTGCCGAGATTCCCCTTCTTTATGAGAAAGGACTGGAAGTCCATTTTGACGGGGTCATCGCCGTCGGATGCTCTGATTCCATTCGCCAGGAAAGACTCCAGCGTTTACGCTCCTTGACCGCAGCAGAGGCCTCCGCATGGTTATCGATGCAGGCCTCACAGGAAATAAAAATCTCCAAGTCTCATTATCTCCTCTGGAACGACGGCTCCGAAGCGCAACTTCTCCAACAAACTCATCTTTTGGCATCACACTTACTTCAGGCATGACTCAGCTTCCCAAACAGAAGCCCCCACTTCCTTCAGACGACCTGCCCGCCGCCGAGGCAGAAACCGGGGCAAATCCCACGGCCTCACCAACCGAGACAGCGCCACCTCCGCCGCCACCCGATCCGCTCGATCTCGGCACCCTTCAGCACCTCAATCATGCTGCCCTGCTCGCTGAGGCCCAGAATAAGAACCTTCCCGTTTATCCCGACTCCTCCCGACATTATCTCATCCTCGATCTCGCACGGGATCACCTCAAACGAGGTGGCCTCCTCAGAGCCGAAGGGATCCTGGAATTTGCCCCAGAGGCACCGATTCTCAGATCGCCTATCGTGAATTTTCAACCGACCCCCTGCGATCTCACCCTTCCTGTGCCGATCCTGAGGCAGTATGCACTCAGACCGGGACTGCGCATCGAAGGGACGGTACGCCTTTTGAGCAATCGCAAGCTCGGCATTGATACCCTCATGAGCATCGAAGGCATTCCCGCTCAGGAATGGAAGAGCCCCGTGGAGTTTGACAAATTGACCGCCATGTTCCCCAACAGGCGTATCTATCTGGAACAGCCTGGCAAAATAAACCCAACCGCCCGAGCAGTTGATCTCATCGCTCCGCTTGGCATGGGTCAGCGCGGCTTGATCGTGGCCCCTCCACGCGTCGGCAAAACAATGATGCTCAAAAGCCTCGCTTTGGCGATTCAGGCCAATCATCCCAAGGTAGAGCTCATGCTTCTTTTGGTGGATGAGCGCCCGGAGGAAGTTACAGATCTGCGGCGCGCCTTGGATTGCGATATCTTCAGTTCCACCTTCGACGAGGCGACAGCGCGTCATGTCCAGGTTTCCGAAATGGTCTCCGAGCGGGCCAAACGCCTCGTGGAGCTTGGTCGTGATGTCGTCATTCTTGTCGATAGCATCACTCGACTCTCCCGAGGCTATAACAATAAAATGCCAGGCAAAGGCCGCACCATGAGCGGAGGTGTCGATTCAGGCGCTCTCGCACGGCCCAAGAAATTCTTTGGCTCAGCGCGCAATGTCGAAGAAGGAGGCAGCCTCACCATCCTCGCCACGGCCCTGGTGGAGACCCACAGCCGGATGGATGACCTGATCTTTGAGGAATTCAAAGGCACCGGAAATATGGAGATCCATCTCGACCGCTCCATTATGGAACAGCGGGTTTTCCCCGCCATTCATATCACAAAATCAGGTACGCGGCGCGAGGAACTCCTCTACCATCCCGATGAGTATGAACGGGTGACCCTACTCCGCAAACAGCTCTCCGAAATTCCAGCCGTCGAGGCGATGGAAATTCTCATCCTGAATCTGCAAACCACTCAGACCAATGCCGAGTTGCTGCTCAAGGGATTGAAGGGACTTTAGAGCCTGTCTAAGGAGCCTGGGCCCCTAAATCGATTTGCCGATGGCAAAGACGCGGAAACCGAGATTCCTGAGCCGTGTATGAGGTAGGATATTTCGCCCGTCGAAGAGGAAGGCTGGCTTGAGCATCCCGTCATAGATTTTCTGAAAATCAAGATCCTTAAACTCATCCCACTCGGTGAGAATGGCCACGCCATGGGCACCGTTGCAGGCTTCCAGAGCGCTCTGCACCACGACGAGGTTCGGGTTCTCCAATTTGCCTAGAACATCGGCGCGAATCTGGGCCTCGTTGACCTGGGGATCATAGACATAAACCCTGGCTCCTTCGGCCAGCAAATCACGGCAGACAGCTATGGCTGCCGTCTCACGGGTATCGTTGGTATCCTTCTTAAAGGCAAATCCCAAGACGGCGACATGCTTGTCACTGACGGTATTGAAGAGGTCGCGGATGATACGGGCTGAGAAACGAGATTTCTGCCAGTCATTGATCTTCACGACACTCTCCCAATAGGCGGCGACTTCGGGGAGGCCGAAATGCTCACAAAGGTAGGAGAGATTGAGAATATCTTTCTGGAAGCAGGAACCGCCATAGCCGATGGAGGCCTTGAGAAATTTCGGGCCGATGCGCGAATCATGGCCGATGGCTCGGGCCACCTCATCCACATCGGCTTCTGTCGCCTCGCAGAGTGCGGAAATCGAGTTGATGGAGGAAATACGCTGCGCGAGGAAGGCATTGGCGACCAGTTTGGAAAGCTCCGAGGACCAGAGATTGGTCGTGAGGATTTTCTCACGAGGCACCCAGCGGGCATAGATCGCCACGACCTTTTCGATTGCGGCCAGTCCCTCAGTAGTCTGTTCGCCACCGATGAGTACCCGGTCGGGATTTTCCAGATCGGCTATGGCTGTTCCCTCGGCCAGGAACTCAGGATTGGAGAGCACCTGAAACTCCGCCTTGACCGAATTGGAGCGAAGGATCGTGAGGAGCGCGGAAGCCGTGCGGACGGGCAGAGTGCTTTTCTCCACCACGATTTTTGGCCCTTCGGCAACCTCTGCAATCATGCGGGCGGCGGACTCGATATATTTCAGATCGGCAGCACGACCGGCCCCCTTGCCATAATGCTTCGTCGGAGTACCGACGCTGACAAAGATGATGTCGGCATCGCGAATCGCGGCCCTGATGTCCGTGGAAAAGAAGAGATTTTTACCGCGAGCCGATTCGACCACTTCCTGCAATCCGGGCTCATAGACCGGGAGCGCGTCAGAATTCCAGGCAGCGATGCGTGCCTCATTGGGATCGGTAACAGTGACGCGGATGTCGGGGCATTTTGCCGCGATCATGGCCATGGTGGGACCGCCGACATAACCGGCACCAAGACAACAGATGGAGAGAGACATAAGAAAAGCTAAAGGTAGAAAATGGGAAACAATGAAGGGAGAAGTAAACTGGCAGAGAAGGATGAAACTTGAGACCTGAAACTTGAAAATGGCTGAAGCCGCAAGCGAGCTTTCTAAGATGACGCCAATGAGGACTTGAAATAGGCGATCGTTCTTTCGATCCCTTCTTCCAGCAGAATCTTTGGTTCCCAACCTAGGGTCTCACGGGCAAGCGTGATGTCAGGCTTGCGCTGCTTCGGATCGTCGGCGGGGAGCTCCTTGTGGACGATTTTGGAAGGGCCTCCGACTTTTTTGAGCACGAGTTCGGCAAGTTGCAGCATCGTAAATTCCCCCGGATTGCCGAGATTCATCGGACCGACAGTTTTCTCCTGCTCCATGAAACGGATAAAACCCTCGACCAGATCATCAACGAAGCAGAAGGAACGGGTCTGCAATCCCTCACCATAGACAGTAATGTCCTTGCCCTGTAGTGCCTGGACAATGAAGTTGGAGACCACGCGCCCATCATCAGCCAGCATCCGCGGACCGTAAGTGTTAAAGATGCGGATGACGCGAATATCCACGCCGTTCTCGCGGTGATAATCAAAGAAGAGCGTCTCGGCGCAGCGCTTCCCCTCGTCGTAACAGGAACGCAGTCCAATCGGATTCACATGCCCCCAGTAGGCCTCAGTCTGCGGATGCACCAAGGGGTCGCCATAGACCTCCGAGGTCGATGCCTGAAAAACACGGGCCTTCACACGCTTGGCAAGCCCGAGCGCATTGATCGCCCCCATCACCGAAGTCTTCATCGTCTTGATCGGATTGTACTGGTAGTGCGGCGGTGAGGCAGGACAGGCGAGATTGTAAATGCGATCGACCTCAAACATGAACGGATCAATGACATCGTGGCGCACCAGTTCGAAACGGGGATGGCCGATCAGATGAGCGATATTGCTCTTGCGACCGGTAAAAAAATTATCGAGACAGATGGTCTCATGCCCCTGCTCAATGAGGCGGTCGCAGAGATGAGAACCGAGGAATCCGGCTCCGCCGGTAATCAGAATGCGCATAAGATCGGCAGCATAGAGGGATTTCTCCAAAAAGGTAAAGCCTAACGGAGAGGCAATCATTGACCTCCTCTCTCCCAGTCGCAGTAATGTTCATCCAGAGCAAAGACGGAAAATGAATTCCCCCCCATGGTAGCGGCAAGTTAATCTGGAACTCAGGAAGGGGAAATGAGGTGGACCCTGTTGTCGGACCAAAGGGAGCTTAAAATAAGCTATGGAGAGAGAGGGTTGATGTGAGAGTAGTGAAGGATGGAGGAGGCATCAAGCCTCCAGTGGAATGGGGATTACGCACCAGAGGGCTCTGGAGCGGAAGGAGCGTAGCAG
>Ga0302320_10011450_pt1 | contig 18766 bp, 16 predicted proteins | sample Bog_T0_3_FD_202130 | JGI IMG/M metagenome (GOLD analysis project Ga0302320, IMG submission 202130) | Peat permafrost microbial communities from Stordalen Mire near Abisko, Sweden - Bog_T0_3 | ecosystem: Environmental > Terrestrial > Soil > Wetlands > Peat | place: Sweden: Abisko, Stordalen Mire...
ACGGCGCACGGATTTCGGTATAGCCGAGATTCAGTTCGGCGGAGCTGACCGAGGCCTTGTCCATGGCGAGCGCCGCTTCGGCCTGATGCAGCGCGCTGATCCGCTGTTCATATGAATCCTTGGCGAGAAAGCCGGTCTGCATGAGCTTGCTGCCGCGATCGAGATTGGCGCGGGCATAGTCCAGCGCCGCGCTTTCGCGCTGCGCCTGCGCTTTCGCTTGGTCGAGCGCGACCTGATAGTCGCGCGGATCGATCTTGTAGAGCAGGTCGCCGAGCTTCACATCGGCGCCGTCGGGAGCAACCTGCGCCTTGAGATAGCCGGTGACCTTGACCTGGAGCGTGACATTTTGCAGCGCTTCCGTCCGCGCCGAATAGTCGATGGTGATGGGAATCGACTTCCTGATCACCGGCGAAACCGGAACAGGCATCACGAACGGGGACGCGGCGGCTTTGGCTTCGCCCGAGGCGGTCGGCGCGGTGCGGACCAGCATCAATCCGCCGCCGGTGGCGGCGATCAATGCGGCGGCGCCGAGGATAAGCGTGTGAAAGCGCATGGCGAAGGCTCCAATCATTCTGCGGCGTTGGGCGCGGGGCTTTGCCCGGGCTCGACGTGGTAGGCGGCGGGCGCGGCTTCAGAAGCGTCGGCGCCGCGCTCGCGCAGCCGCTCGACAATGGCGTAGAAAACCGGGACGAAAATCAGCGTCAGCAGCGTGGCGGCGAGCATGCCGCCAAACACCGTCGTGCCGATGGACTGGCGGCTCGCCGCGCCGGCGCCGGAGGCGAACATCAGCGGCGTGACGCCGAGGATGAAGGCGAAAGCCGTCATCAGGATCGGGCGCAGCCGCAGCCGTCCCGCCTCCATCGCCGCATCGACAATACTCAAGCCCTCTTCGCGGCGGCGACGGGCGAATTCGACGATCAGAATGGCGTTTTTCGCCGCCAGCCCGATCAGCATGACGAAGCCAATCTGCGAATAGACGTCGATCTGCATGCTGCGCGCAAAAATCGCCAGCACCGCGCCGAACAGGGCCAGCGGCACCGCCATCAGGACGATGAAAGGCATGGTCCAGCTTTCGTATTGCGCGGCGAGGATCAGGAACACAAAGACAATCGCCAGCGCGAAAATCAGGGTGGCGACGGAGCCGGCCTTGAGCTCCTGGAAGGTGATTCCCGTCCATTCATAGGCGAAATCACGTGGCAATGCCGTCGCCGCCGCGCGCTGCATCGCCGCCACGGCCTGTCCCGAACTATAGCCGGGCGCCGCGACGCCATTGATCAGCGCCGAGCCGTAATTATTGTAATGCGGCACGGTTTCCGGCCCGACGATGGGCTGCAACCGGCCAAGGGTGCTGAGCGGGATCATGCCGCCCGAGGCATTGCGCACATAGAAACGCGATATGTCGGACGGCGCGGCGCGCGCGTCCTTGTCCGCCTGCAAAGTCACACGGAAGGTGCGGCCGAACAGGTTGAAGTCGTTGACGTAAAGCGAACCGAGATAGATCTGCAAGGTATTGAACACGTCGGGCAGGCTCAGGCCCAGCAGTTTCGCCTTGGTCCGATCGAGGTCGTAATTATATTGCGGCGTCGAGGTGCTGAAAGACGAAAACAATTGCTGCGGATTGAGCTCGGGCTGCTTGCGCGCCTCGGCGATGAGCGCCTGCGTCGCGTCATTCAGCGCGAAGGCGCCGCGTCCGTTGAGATCCTCGACCTCGAATTCGAAGCCGCCCGTGGCGCCAAGGCCGGGAATTGACGGCGGATCGAAGCTCAGGGCGATGGCGTCGGGAATTGCCATCAATTTCGGGCGCACCTCCGCCACAATGCGCGAGGCGCTGAGGTCCGCCGGACGCTGATCCCAGGGTTTCAGGATGGCGAATTCGACCGCCGAATTCGACTGCGCGGCATTGGTCAGGAAGTTCAGGCCGCTGATCGAGCCGACGATGTCGACGCCGGGCGTCGCCTGCAAAATATCGCGCACTTTTTTGGCGGCGGCGTCGGTGCGCTCCAGCGAAGCGCCGTCCGGCAGTTGGATCACGACGAAGAAATAGCCCTGGTCCTCGACGGGCAGGAAGGTTGACGGAATACGCTGCCAAATCGCCACGGTTGCGACCAGGCCCGCGGCGAAAAGGGCGAGCACGGCCCAGCGAATGGAGATGAGCCAGCGCACCAAGCGGGAATAAGCGTGCTGCATGGTCTCGAATCCCGCGTTGAACCAGCGGAACGGCGCGAAATCGTTAGCGGGTCGATAGCGCAGGAAAGCGGCGGCGAGCGCCGGACTCAGAGTGAGAGAGTTGAAGGCCGAAATGCCGACCGAAATCGCCACGGTCAGGGCGAATTGATTGTAGAGCCGGCCCGCGACGCCGGGAATGAAGGCGACCGGCACGAACACCGCCATCAGCACCGCCGTCGTGGCGATGATCGGCCCCGTGACTTCGGACATGGCCTTGCGCGTCGCCTCAAGCGGCGGCAATCCGGCTTCAAGCTGGCGCTCGACATTCTCGACCACCACGATGGCGTCGTCGACGACGAGACCGATCGCCAGCACCATGCCGAGCAGACTCAGCATGTTGAGCGAAAATCCCAGCGCCTGCATCACTGCCAGGGTCGCCACCAGCGACACGGGGATCGCGATGGTCGGAATGAGGGTGGTGCGCCAGTTCTGCAAGAACACGAACACCACCGCGACCACCAGCAGCAAAGCTTCGCCCAGGGTGATCAACACGTCGTGCATCGCCGCCGAGACGAAGCGCGTAGTGTCGTAATGCATGGCGTAGGCAATGCCTTTCGGGAAGCGCTCCGACAGTTTTTGCATCTCGTCCTGCACGTGTTTTTGCAGATCGAGCGCGTTCGAACCCGGCATCTGGAAAATGCCGAGCACCACTGTCGGCTCTTCGCCGAAAAAGGCGGTCGAGGAATATTGCAGGGCGCCAAGCTCGATGCGCGCCACGTCGCGCAGCCGCACCACGGCGCCGCTGGCCGGGTCGGCGCGAAGGACAATGTCGCCGAATTGCTGCGGGTCGCTCAAGCGTCCAACGGCGTTGACCTGCATTTCGAAAGAGGCGCCCGCAGGGGCCGGCGACTGGCCGATCTTGCCGGCGGCGACCTGGATATTCTGTTCGGCGACAGCGTTTTGCGCATCGACGGCGGTGACGCCGAGATTGGCCAATTTGTCGGGATCGAGCCAGACGCGCATCGAATAGCGGCGTTCGCCGAAAATCTGCACGTCGCCGACGCCCGGCAGGCGCTTCAAGGGATCGACGATCTGCAGGGAAGCGTAATTGCTGAGCGCGACAGGATCGACCGAATGATCCGGCGAGGTCAGATTGACGATCAAAACGAAATTCGGATTTTGCTTCTTGATCGTCACGCCGCCCTGATTGACGATCGGCGGCAGCGAGGCCGAGGCTTGCGCGACGCGATTCTGCACATCGACCGCGGCGATGGCGAGCGGATAGCCGACGTCGAAAGTGATGGTGATCGTCGACGAGCCGTCATTCGAACTCGAGGACGCCATATAGGTCATGCCGGCGACGCCGTTGATCTGCTGTTCGAGCGGCGTCGTCACCGTATCGGCGACGACCTGCGCGCTGGCGCCCGGATACATGGCCGAGACGACGACCTGCGGCGGCGTGATGTCGGGAAATTGCGACACCGGCAGCAGGAAATAGCAAATCGCTCCCGCCATCACCATGATGATGGCCAAGGCCGAGGCGAAGATCGGCCGCAGGGTGAAGAAACCGATCATTTCGCGCAGCTCCAGCAGCCGGCGGCAAGCCCGCGCGCGGCGGAGGCCACATGCGCCGTCGCTGACGACGGACGCGCGCGGCGGCTGGGAGATTGCGACAAAAGCGCGCGGACGCCGCCGACTGCGCGGCCTTCGCCCGACGGCGCGAGTTTACGCAGGTCGGCGGCCAAAGCGGCGCGGTCGACCTTGTCGGCCTTGATCATCAGGGAAACCAAGGGATCGTCGAGCAGATCAGCGATCCATCGATCGACACGCGTCTCGTTCATGGCTTATCCTTTTGCGTTGAAGCGTCTGGACGCTCCACTGGCGACCCTGGCGCGGGGAGCCAATAATCTTGACGAATTCACATTAAGGTGTTACCGGTAAGTAACAACGCAATGATACAGACCGGTCACACCCTGTCAAGCGTCGCCGGCAATTTTTTAGAGGAGTTCAAAAATGTCCAGCGGATGCGAAGTCTCTCGGCCGCGACCGCGGGAGCGCATCATCGAAACGGCGCGCGACCTGTTCCGCAAGCATGGCTTCAGGGGCGTCGGCGTCGACGCCATCGCCGAGGCGGCGGGCACCAACAAGATGACCCTTTACCGGCATTTCGGCTCCAAGGACGATTTGATCGCCGCGTGCCTGCTCGAAGTGGCGCAAGAAGCCGAAACCATGTGGGACGATTTCGCCGCCGAATATCCCAATGATCCCCAGGCTCAGCTGCAGGCCTGGGTGGGTTGCGTCACCGCCTGCGCCATCGGCGATACGCGCGGTTGCGACATCGCCAACGCCGCCATCGAACTGACCGAGCCCGATCATCCGGCCCGGAAAGTGATCGAGAAATTCAAGACAGATCACCGCAATCGATTGGCGGAATTGTGTCGCGCCGCCGGGATCGTTCAGGCCGACCTTCTCGCCGACGCGCTGTCGCTTTTGCTCGAAGGCGCGCGGGTGAGTTGGCAATCGGTCGGACCGGATGGGCCCGGCGCGCGCTTCGTACAAATCAGCGAGGCGGTCATCGCGTCTTTCGGTGGCGTGCTCAAGGCGTCCCCGACTCCCGGCGCTTGATCGCCGTCACTCCGCCGATTGGCGCGCCGCCGTTTCCGGCTCGAGCGCTTCCAGCACCGCTTCGCGCCATTCTCGCTTGATTGGCAGGATCGGCGGGCGAGGCGCCAGTTCGGGCTCGGGCGTCGCAGGCGCGATGGAGTCGATATTCTCGGTGCGCGACGCCTTGCGCATGAACAGGTTGTAGACCGCCCATTGCGCGCGGCTCCTCTTGCCGGCGAGAGGAAAGCGGCTGGCGATCGAACGGACGGAATAAAAATCCTTGTAGGCGCCGTCGAGGCCGAGGCGCAGCGTATCCGGCTCCATTTTCGCCGGACGAAACACGACGTGGCCCTGATCATACATCGTCCAGTCGTAGGAGACGATGCGACCGGCTTTTTTCATCTCATACCACGTCAGGGTGCCGGGATAGGGCGTCAGCGCCGAATAGGCGCAGGCGTCGTAGCCAGCCTTGATGTTGAAATCGACGGTGTTTTTGAACACCGAGGGGTCGTCGCCATCGAAACCGAAAATGAACAGCCCAAACACCGAAATCCCGTAGGAATGGATCTTGTCCACCAGAGCGGCGAAATGATCGGGCTGGTTGACCGACTTGTGCACGCTCTTCAGCGTCTCGCGCGAGATCGATTCAAATCCGATGCTGAGCATGGTGCAGCCGCTATCGGCCGCCAACTCCAGCATCCGGTCATCTTCGGCCAGTTTGGAGGTGACGCCCGCCTGCCAGCGGAAGCCCCGCCCTTTCATCGCCCGCATGACCTCCTTGGGACGTTCCGGGGTGCCGAAAAAGTCAGCGTCATTGATCGATATGGTGCGCGAACCGCAAGCCTCCATTTCGGCCATCACCTCATCGACCGGCCGGTAGCGAAATTTCAGGCCATTCATCAGCGGTTCGGCGCAGAAGGTGCAGCCGGTGTGGCAGCCGCGCGAGGTCTGCACAAAAGTCTTGTTCACATAGCGATTCGGCTTCAAAAGCTCGTAGCGCGGCAAGGCCATGCCGACCATCGAATGGAGCTTCTGCGATTTGTAAAGGCCGCGCATAAACCCCTGTTTCAGGTCGTCGAGCAATTGGGCCATGACGAGTTCGGCTTCGCCGATCACGACGGCGTCGCAATGCGTCAAGGCCTCCGACGGCATAAAGCTCGGATGCACGCCGCCCATCGCCACAGGCACGCCTTTGGCGCGGAAGGCGTCGGCGATTTCATAGCCGCGATTGACATAGCTGGTCATGGCCGAAATGCCGACCATATCCGCCTTCAGATCGAAATCGATGGGCTCGATGTTTTCGTCCGTGAGAACGACTTCGTATTGATCGCGGGGAATACAGGCGGCGACGGCAAGAAGGCCGGCGAGAGGAGAATAAAGGGCGCGATTGAAATAAATCGGCCGAGTCGTCAAGGAGTCCGTCTTGGGATTGATGAGGTGAATGAGGTGAGTGCTCACAGCTTTCTCCACGGTAACCTCGCCATCGATGATCAACGGCGTGGCAATTTGGGAGTTCCCGGCCAGCGCAAATCTTCGCGGCCAAGGTCAGGCTCTTATCCTTTGTCTCGGCAGTGAGCCGACCGGCGCGAGCTGAGACGGAGCCTTGTTCCACCAGCCGGACATCCAATACAAATTCGCATGGCTTGCGGCGGAGCAAAGAGCGCGGGGGCATGATAGGGTAAGTCTCGTTCGCTTGGCCCAGACGCCAAGGGTCGACGTTGAACGCTTCCGCTTTCAGATAGAGCCGTCAGGAGATCTTGAAGTGGAGCCTTGTTGCATCGCGACCGCCAAGGAAGAGAAGACCGCCGCCGCCGGGGTGGATGACAACGCAATCTTGATGCGGGCGCCCTTGTTTCGCGCCATGGGTCCCGAGATTGTGCGCTCGATTGTGCCAAACCGTCCGGCTCGGCGCTACGCCCGCGGCGAGCCGATTTTCCAGCAAGGCGGACCGGCCGAATCTTTTTTCGTGGTCATTGAGGGTTGGGTGAAGCTCTATCGCGAGCGCGAGAGCGGCGATCAGGTCGTGGTCTCGATCTTCGCGGCAGGCGAAACCTTTGCGGAAGCTGCGATGTTTCTTGGCGGTCGCTATCCCGCATCGGCGGAAGCGGTATCGCCGGCCCGCATTATCAAGATCGATGGCGGAGCCTTGCGTCGCGCCATCATCGCAAAGCCGCAACTCGCCTTCGACATGCTCGCCGCCACCTCGCTGCATCTCAAGCAACTGGTCCAGCAAATCGAGCAATTGAAGGTTCAATCGGCGCCGAAGCGCATAGCCGAATATTTTCTGGACCAGGTCCAGACGGCGAGCGGCGCCGCAGTCATCGCCCTGCCCTATGAAAAGGCCTTGATCGCCAACCGCCTGGGCATGCAGCCAGAGAGCTTTTCGCGCGCGCTGTCGAGATTGTCCGACCTTGGCGTGACGGTCGAGCGCGACAGCATACGCATCAGGGACGTCCGCCGACTCGCCGCGTTTTGCCAAAGATCCCCAAGATCCGATGAGGAATGACAGCGTAAGTTCGTCACGCTCGATCGCCGGCCGTTCGGCGGCTGTCGCGCAACTGCTGCGTCAGGCAGGCGCGCGGCGGGGGCGGCCTATCGCTGCGATCACTGCATCCTCCGAGGCGCTCGCGCTGCTGGCCCATGCCGCGTCGATTTTGGGCAGTCCGCTCTTTCCAATCGATCCCGCCTTGCCTCGAATGGTCATTGCTGAGTTGATCGAACAGGTCGGTGATTGTCTGAGCGTCGGAGACGGCCTAATTCCCTCGACGGAAGCCATACTTGACGCCGCGTGCGGCCCAGCCGTCCCGTTTGTTTTCCCGAAGGGCGCCGCCCTGCTGATCGCCACCAGCGGTTCTTCCGGGCGGCCGAAAGTCGTGGTTTTGACCGGCGACAACCTTGTTGCGGCCGCGACCGCGTCGGCGAATATCACGCCGCTGAAACCGGACGACCGCTGGCTGGCCTGCCTTCCCCTTTTCCATATCGGCGGCTTTTCGATTCTTGCGCGCTGCGCCTTGGCGGGCGCCGAGGCCGTACTGCATCAAAGTTTTGACGCCGAACGCGTTTTCGACGCCCTGACAACCGACCGGATCAGCCATGTTTCGCTGACACCGACCATGCTCTCCCAGATGCTCGCGCTCGGGCGTCGCCCTCCGCGCGATCTGCGACATGTGCTGGTTGGCGGCGCGGCGCTTGCAACCGAGTTGGCGCAGCGGGCGGCAACTGAAAACTGGCCGATCCAGCCAACCTACGGCATGAGCGAGACGGGGTCGCAAACCGCCACGCTGTCTCGGCTTCCTCGCGGCTGGCGCTCCGGTCATGTCGGCAAGCCGCTCGAAGGCGTGAAAATCAGCCTCGACGCCGAGGGGCGCCTGAAAGTCAGCGGTCCAATGGTGATGCAAGGCTACGCCAACGCCTCCCTGTCGCCGGGCGACGGCCTTGCCGACGGTTGGTTCACGACCAGCGATCTGGCGGAAATCACGCCCGAGGGCGAACTGATCATCCTCGGCCGCGCCGACGAAGCCATCGTCACCGGCGGCAAAAAAATCCATCCGGCCGCCGTCGAGAATTTGCTCGCCCGATGTCCCGGCGTTGACGGCGTGGGCGTCGCCGGACGCCCCGATCCTGTGTGGGGCGAAATCGTCACGGCGATTTTTGCCGGCGCCAAGACGCCACCGCAATTCCTCGACTGGTGCCGAGCGCATATCTCCGGCGCTTTTCGACCGCGAGCGGCGATCCGGGTCGATTCCCTGCCCGTGCTGGCCAACGGCAAGCCCGACCGCCTAAAATTGCGCGAACTGGTCCTTGGGAACGACCCCGAGTCCGGCCCCCTCCGGCAGCTTTAGCATCCCGTTTTCTATTGGAAGCTGCGCCGCCACATCGGCGGCCAGCCAATCGCCGGTCGCCAGGCCATGCGCCTGCGTCCCGCCAAGCGAGGCGGCAAGCTGCGCGGCGGCGGCGACGCCGATCGCCGAATCGACCACCGATGTCACCACGACTTCCATATTCGCCGCCACGGCCCTTTCGGCGAGGCGCAGCGTCGCGCCGAAGCCGCCGATCCGCGCCGGCTTCAGCACCAACCGCCGCACGGATTGCATGGCGAACAGCTTCTCGACGCCGATTTCAAACAGCGATTCGTCCACCGCCAGCGCAAAGGGGACGGTGCTTTGCAAGAGGCGCAGGTTTTCCTCGGAGGGATTGGCCAAGGGCTCCTCGACGCCGTCGATGGGCAAATGCGCGACGCCCTCGAAAAAACGATGCGCATCGGCGTCGCTCCAGGCGCGATTGGCGTCGAGGCGCAGCCGCAGTCTTCCCTCGACGCGTGACGATGCCTCGCAGAGAAGACGCAATTCTTCGTCGATACCGAAGACGCCGACCTTGATCTTGGCGAAGACAAAGCCTTGCGCCAGCGCGGCGGCGGCCCTTTCAGCGCAATTCTGGTCGAGCGGCCCGAGGGCGGCGTTGACCGCCAGAACGTCTCGCGCGTCAGGACGGAAGGCGCGTCGCAGGGGCATGCCGCTCCCGCGCCCAAAGAGATCCAGCAGCGCCGTCTCGACCGCCCAGCGCGCTTCGTCGCAATCGATTGCGCCCAGACGCGCGAAAGCCGCCTCCAGCGTCAGGCCGCGCAAGCCGCCCGCTGCTTCCGCCAGCGCGGCGAAGGCGCGGGCGTGACCTGCCTCGCCAGAGCTTGGCAAGGGCGCGCAATCGCCCCAGCCGGTTTTTTGACCGGCGGCGATTCCGATCAACATGCCACGGCGCGACGCCAGCGTCGTCGAGGCGGCGCGCCAGTTTCGCTTCAGGGGAAGTTCATAGGAACGCAGCCGGACATTTTCGATCAGCAAGTCAGGGCCGCCGCGTAAAGCGGCCGAAATCGGGCGCGCGTTTTTCGTTGAAGGCGTTGCGTCCTTCCTGTCCTTCCTCGGTCATGTAGAACAAGGCGGTGGCGTTGCCGGCCAGTTCCTGTATGCCCGACATGCCATCGGTGTCGGCGTTGAACCCCGCCTTCAGCACCCGCAAAGCGGTGGGCGAATGGCGCAAGATCTCGCGGCACCAACTCACAGTCTCGGCTTCGAGTTGGTCCAGCGGCACGACCGCATTGACCAGTCCCATTTCCAGCGCCTGCGCGGCGTCATATTGACGGCAGAGCAGCCAGATTTCCTTGGCTTTCTTGGCTCCAACCGCGCGCGCCATCAACCCGGCGCCGAACCCCGCGTCAAAACTGCCGACTTTCGGCCCCGTTTGCCCGAAACGGGCGTTGTCGGCGGCGATGGTCAGGTCGCAAACCAGATGCAGCACATTGCCGCCGCCGACCGCCCAGCCCGCCACCATCGCCACCACCGGCTTGGGCAGTGTGCGGATCATGCGTTGCAGGTCGAGCGCATTGAGATGGTTGACGCCGCTGGCGTCGCGGTAGCCGCCATCTTCGCCGCGCACCTTCTGGTCGCCGCCGGAACAAAAGGCCTTCGTGCCCACGCCCGTCAGGATCACCACGCCGATTTCTGGGTCTTGCCGGGCGAATTGCAGCGCCAGCATGATTTCGTCCAAAGTCTCCGGACGAAAGGCGTTGTGGCAATGCGGGCGATTGATGGCGATTCGCGCCATGCCCTCGGCCTTGTCGAAAAGAATGTCCTCAAAACGCGATGGGGAGGCTGGGCGCCAATCGATCGGCAGTGTGGTCAAGTCAAAACCTCCTCTTTGCAGGCGGCGAAAAACGCCTGGCAGCGCTCCAGACTGAAATCGCGCTCGATGGGCACATGGACGACCGCGGCGCCTTTACTGGCAAAGCCGGTCAGCGTCGCGTCCAGCGCTTCGCCAACGCTTTCGGGCCGGCAATAGGACAGGCCAAAAGCGCGAGCGATCGCCTCGGCGTCATAACACGTTGGGGTCAGCCAGCCTTGTTCGAACTCCGGCAAAGACGCCTGCGCCAGATGGTCGAATATGCCGCCGCCGCCATTGTCGAGCAGCAGCACGGTCAGGGGAATTTTCCGCGCGAGAGCCAGGGCGTTGAGGTCATGCAGGAAGGCGAGGTCGCCGACGACGGCCACGCATCGCCCGAGAGCGGCGGCGATTCCCAATGCGGTCGAAATATTGCCGTCGATGCCGCTGAGGCCGCGATTGCCGAAGCAGCGCAGGGTTTTTTCGGTGCGGCCGGCAAACCATTCCGTCGAGCGGATGGTCAGCGAATTGGCGAGGAACACCGGCGTGTTTTCGGGCAAGGCGCGAACCAGCTTCCGCAAGATCGCGCCCTCGAACGCCCGCTCGCCCGAGCAGTGCTCATCGGCGGCGATGGCGGCGGCTTGGTCGCGCCGCAAAAAAAGCTCCAGCCAGTCGGGCGGAGCGGCTTGACCCGCGAGACCGCTGCACAACAGCGCCGGATCTGCGTTGATCAGATGACTCGCTGTTCTCCCCGGATCGGCAAAGCGCTCATGCGCTGAAACCACGATTTGCGCAGCGCTCCGGTTGCGTTGCAGCCAATCGCTCGTCGCCCGGCAAACCGGCGTCCCGCCGAATCGCAACGCCCAGTCGAAAGGCGGCGCATTGCGGGCGACCTGATCAGGATGCGCCAGCACGCTTTCGCCGCCCTTGGCCCGGAAACGCAATCCCGAAAGGACATCGGCGAAAATCGGCGCCTTGACCCGCTCGGCCAGCTTGATGACGGCGGCGCAAAAATCCGCGCCGAGTTCGCCCGGTCCGCAGATGATCGCTCCCCTGCCGACCAGCAGGCTTTCGACGCCAGCCAGCGCCGCTGCATCGAGATGAAGCTTTCCGGGCAGCCAGCATGGCGTCGGCGCCGAGCGGGACGGCGATATATTTTCTTTCGGCGTCAACGGTTCGCGCAGCGGCACATTGACATGCACCGGCCCCGCCAGGGGCGCCTGGCTAACCGCCATGACGCGCGCGGAAAATCCCGCCAGCCAGTTCGCTTCCGCCTCGGGCGGCGGCAATTGATGAAAAGCGCGGACATGGCCGCCAAACAATCCCATCTGCTCCATCGTCTGATTGGCGCCGCAATCCTGCAATTCCGGCGGACGGTCTGCCGACAGCAGGATCAACGGCGTGCGCGACATATCCGCCTCGACCACCGCCGGCAGCCAATTGGCGACGGCCGAGCCAGAGGTGGCGACCAGCGCCACGGGCAGTCCTTCCGCCTTGGCCAGCCCCAGGGCGAAGAAAGCCGCCGACCTTTCGTCGACAACCATCTGAACCTGCAGAGCAGGAAGGCGCAGCGCCGCCAGCGCGATGGGTGTCGAGCGCGACCCGGGCGAAACCACCACCCGTCTCAATCCGGCGGCGGCCAAGCCATTGAGCAAGGCGCTGGCCCATCGAAAACCCAGCGCCGCCGTCTCGCTCACGATCCAATTCCTTCGCCGCTTCCTTCGCCGCTTCCTTCAAGGAGGTCGAGCAGGGCAGACATTTTCAATTCCGTTTCGGCCCATTCGGCGTCCGGGTCGGAGGCGGCCATGATTCCGGCGCCGGCCCAGAGATGCGCCTCGCGGCCCTCGACATGCGCCGCGCGCAACACGACCGCCGCCTCGCCGTCGCCGTCGAGATCGATCCAGCCGGCGAGGCCGGTGTAAAGGCCGTCACGGCGCTCCTCTATGCCTTTCAGCCAGTCGCGCGCCGCGATTTTGGGAAAGCCAAGCACGGCGGGCGTCGGATGCAGCCGGTCGATCGCATCCAGCAATCCGAAGCCCGGCCGCAAAGTCCCCGCGACCGGCGTCCATAAATGTTGCAACCCACGCAGCCGCATCAGCTTGGGCGCCGGCGCATGGTGGACCTCGTCGCAGATTTCGCGCAAGTCGCCCGCGATTGAATCGACCACCAGCGCATGTTCGAGGCGCTCCTTGGGCGAAGCCAGTAGGCTCGCCGAGGCGCGCGCATTTTCTTCGGGCGAGTGGAACCGCGCCGACGTGCCGGCGAGCGCGTGGCTGACGATTTTCGCGCCTCGCTTGACCGCCAGCAATTCGGGACTTGCGGCGATCACGCAGCCGGTTTCGTCCGGCAGCTTGATGATGCGGCAATCCGGGCTGGCCTGCGCCATTTCCCGCGCCAGAAAATCGGCGTCGATGGGCTTGCGCATCGTCACCGCAAGCTTGCGCGCCAGCACCACCTTGGCGAAACGTCCAGCCGCGATGGCTGCGGTCGCCGCGCGCACGCGATTGCGCCACTCGGGCAGATCCGGGCGACATGACCTTTGCTCCACGCCGCCAGCCGCCGCGCCATCCTCCGGCGCGACCATGGCGCGAAATTGCTTCATCCAGCCGCGCGCGATCGCGGCCACGGGCGTGGAATCGCGAAAGCCGATCAGGCTGACCGATTGGCGATTTGCACTCCGGCGCAACAGAATTTCCGGCAGACAGATTTTCGTCCGCCCTCCTTCCGGCGCTGGCGGCGCCGTGAGGAAACCGATGGGACTCGCCTTGGCCTCGCCGAGCCTGACCCATCGACGGCAGCCGGCCTGCCATTGGTCCGCGTCGAGAGCGTCAAAGCCGGAAACCGAGCCTCCGCCGAAAAAATAGGCCCCGTCATCCGGCGCCAGCCAGCTTCGGTCACCGCGCGCGTCCGCCGCGACATCGAAAAGCGGAAGCGGCAGATCGAAGCTCAGGCTGAAAAGGCGTCCCGGCGAAACCGAGGCGATTTCGTCCAGGGACAGGCCGATCCTCGCCTCCAACCAGCCGCACGGCTCCGCCAAAAACGCGCGCCGGGTCGCTCGATGATTTGCTATTGAAAAACGCAATTTTTGCGCGCTCCATAAGATGTCAACGCGGACTTACACCGACGTTTGGCCAAAGTGCCAGCATTTCTTTGCCGCTGATTTGACCGCGGTCAAAGACGCCAGCCGCTTTTGCAGAAATCCTGTCCTGAGCGGCTTCCCTCCGCGTGAAACGAGCCGTCGGCTCGCTGGAGAAAATCATGAACCGCCGCGCCGCCCTCGTCGCCGCCTTTTTTGCGCTGGCTCAAATGACCGGCGCCCTTATGACACGCGCCCTTGCCGCCGAGCAGGAGGCCACTGCGCCGTCTTCCTATGGCGGAACCTTCATCCTGGTCGATCATCACGGCGACACCGTAATGGACGAGGCCTATCGCGGCAAATTCATGCTCGTCGCCTTCGGCTATACGCATTGTTCCGACATTTGCCCGACGCTGCTGGTGAATATGACGCACGCGGTCGCATTGCTCGGACCGGATGGCGCCGACGTGCAGCCTTTTTTCATCACGCTCGACCCGACGCGCGATACGCCGCGCGTGCTCGCCGACTATGTTGCCGCCTTCTCCCCGCGCCTGATCGGATTGACCGGCCCGGAAGCCTTCATTGAGGACATCGCGCAGAAATATCGGATCAAGGTGGTCAAACAGCCCGGCAAGGAAGGCGACTATTCGATCGATCACACGGTGGCGATTTTCCTGATGGACCGGGATGGAAAGTTTCTCGACCGCTTTCCGAATGGCTCGACGCCGGAGCAGATCGCCGACAAGATTCGTGAACGCATCAAGGCCAGCGCAAATTGACCCAAACCCCTGATCACAGCTTTGGTTTTCGCAACGTGGCGGCGGAGGAGCGGCGGGCGCGGATTCGGCGCGTTTTTTCCGGCGTCGCCGCACGCTACGATCTGATGAACGACCTCATGTCCTTCGGCCTTCACCGGCTGTGGAAGCGCTCTCTGGTCGCGGCCGTCGCCGCGCGCGACGGTGAAACCATCGTCGACCTCGCGGGCGGCACCGGCGACGTCGCCGCCAAGCTCGCTGGACCGGATCGCCGCGTCGCGGTCTGCGATCCGAGCGTCAACATGATGGCGGAAGGCCGCAAACGCCAACCGCCTTTCGTCAACTGGATCGCGGGCGAGGCCGAAGCCATGCCCTTCGCCGACGCCTCTGTCGATTGCGTGACGATTTCCTTCGGCATCCGCAACGTCACGCGCCTGCGCGACGCCCTGGCCGAGATGCATCGGGTGCTGAAACCGGGCGGGCGTTTGCTCTGCCTGGAGTTTTCCCGACCACAGGCTTGGCTTAAGCCATTCTACGATCTGTTCTCCTTCCAGGTGATTCCCCGCCTTGGCGCGATGGTCGCGCAAGAGCCGGAGGCCTATGCCTATCTGGTCGAATCGATACGCCGCTTTCCCGACCAGCAGGAACTCGCCCGGCTGTTTTCACAGGCCGGCTTCACATCGGTGCGCTATCGCAATTACAGTTTCGGCATCGTCTGCCTGCATGTCGGCTCGAAGGAATGACCCTCAGTCTTCCTTGAGCAATCGCGACAGGATGGCGGCGATCCGGTCACTTTCCCAATCGGCCGCGCCTTCGATGCGCGCCGCCTCGCGGCCGTGGCGATCGATCAGCAAGGCGCTCGGAAGTCCGGCGAAACCGGCGGCCTTCGCCGCTTCGCGCGACGAATCGGAATATTTGGCCAGATGGGTGACGCCCGTTTCCGCATAAAAGGCGTCGACGGCGGCCATGCCTTTCAAATCGATGGACACCGGCACGACGACCAGGCCCTTCGGTCCAAGTTGCGCCTGCAAGCGGTCGAACACTGGAAACTCGTCACGACAAGGTTTGCACCATGTCGCCCAGAAGTCGAGCAGCACCACCTTGCCAGCGAAGGCGTCGAGGGTCAGCGTATGGCCCGCCGCATCGGTGAACTCGAACGGCGCGAGGTCGCGGCGGTCGAGCGGCGTTACGGGCGCCCTTTTCATGGCCAGACCCAAGGCGACGGCTGCCAGCAGGATCGCGCCAACCAGCCATGGGCGTGTCAAAGCAGCGCGCCCAGGCAAAGCAGCAATGAAAAAATCGCTTGGGTCTGAGCCGTGCGAACCAGCAGGCTGTTGAGGCCGGGACCCGGCTTTTCCCTAAACAGGCGTCGCACCAGTATAAAGGCCAAAGGCAAGGCGCCCGCCGCCAGCCAGATCGCATGACCGGGCGTCTGGCGAACAAGAAAGGGCAGTAGCGCGAAGGGCCCGAACATCATGGCGGCGAACAGCCAGCGGGATGTTTGCTCGCCGGCCGCGATCGCCAGCGTGCGGCGACCAACCCGCGCATCCGCCGCCGCGTCGCGAAAATTATTGACCATCAGCACGCCCGCCGCGAAGCCCCCAACCGCGAGCCCGGCGAGAATTGGCGCCGGCGCCATCGTTCCCGCGCACAGCCAGAAGGTTCCGCAAACGGCCCCGAGGCCGAAAAAAGCGACGACGAAAATCTCGCCGAACGGCGTATAGGAAATCGGCAGCGGGCCGCCGGTATAGGCCCAGCCCGAAACGATGGACAAGATTCCGAGCAGCAAGATTGGCCAGCCGCCGACGGCCGCCAGATAAAGGCCCCCCAGCGCCGCGAGCGCGAAAAAGGCGTAGGCGGCGCGCTTGATCGCGGCGACCTCGATTTGACCGCTGGCTGCGGCGCGCAGCGGCCCGATCCTGTCCGGCCCGTCGCCGCCGCGTTCAAAATCCCGGGCGTCATTGAACAAATTGGTCGCGATCTGGATACAGGCGGCGCCAAGCATGGCGACCACCGCGGCAAGACCGTTGATCTTGCCCGCAACCGCCCAGGACAAGCTCGCGCCGACGAACACCGGCGCCAGCGCCATGGTCAAGGTGCGTGGACGCATGGCTCCGATCCAGGCGGAAAAACCGGATGTGGGAGCTGCTGCGTTATCGACGGTCATCAACGATTTCCTTTGTGCTCGCCCTGACCGAGAATTTTTTCCGCTCTCAGCTCGAAGGCCTGCAAGATCCCCGATTCAACATCGGCGGCCGCGAAGGGCGCGGCGGCGTTGAGCAGCGCGGACGAAAACTCAAGCTCCATGGCGCAAGACAGCCGGCATCCGTTTCCCATGGGCTCGAAACGCCAGTCCATGCGAAACCGCCGCCAAATGCCGTTTTCCGAGGTTATGCATAGTTTATGCGGCGAATCCAATGTGGCCTGGCTGATAAATTTCTGGCGTAGCGGGCCAAGTCCAAAAACATTCTTGACCAGCAAAACGTTTTCCCGGCGCGACAGCACGCGCGTTTGCAGGCACCCCGGAATGAAGGCCGGATAAGATTCGATATCGGCGACGAGACTGAACAGGTCGGACGGTTGAAATTGCGGATAGACCCGCCAGAACGACCGCTTCAACGCCGCCATCAAACAAGATCCGTAGCGCGAAACCGCCAAAAACCGATTCCCGCCGCCGCGAGGCCAAGCAGGGCCGGATAGGCGCAAGCCCAGGCCAGATAGGCGTTGGCGCCCATCCTGTCGAGAATGGTGAAGGCGGCCGGGCCGAGCAGGACCAGTTGCGGATCGAACAAGGCCATGGCCGCCGTGCGGAACACTTGCAGGGGATTGACCAGACTGATCCCGATGACGAGTTCCGGCGAGACGCGCTCCTGCAACATGACGCCCAGCAGGATGAGATCGAGGAAAAGCAGCAGCGTGAGCCAAAGCATGAAAGCGGCGCTTTGCGCCACATCGGACGAGCGCGCCAGCGTGGAGATCAGGAAGCCCAGCCCCAGGAAACAGACCGAGAGCGAGAGCAGTAGCGCGGAATAGATGAAGAAATGCCGCCAGGGGATCGGCAACCCGCTGGCGGCGCCCCAGGCCGTCGCGAGCGCCATGGCGATGAAAACCGGCGTGAACACCGCGAAAAAGCGTCCGATGAACCTTCCCCAATACCAGGCGCCGAGGGAAACCGGCAGGGACAGCATATATTCGAACACGCCGGCCTCGCGATCGCTCGCCACCGAGCGCACCGTGCTGATCAGGATGAAGATCGGCAAAATGGCCATGCTGAGCTGGATATAGGTGACCAGCAGGCGCGACAGGCCGGTAAAGCCCATGACGCGGCTTTCGGTCAGGCCAAAAATCATCAAAAGCGCGACGATGCCGCCGAACACCGCCGAATAGAGCAGAAACCAGCGCGCGCGGAAGGATTCCGTCACATCGAGCCGCGCCGCCAGGAGCAGATTGTCCATCTCTCCCTTCCCCTTCGTCGACGACGGACAAGCGTAGCGCGGCCGCAAGACCTGCGTCCGCATGGTCGCAAAATCGACGGCGCCCTCGCCCGGCGCGGCCACGGCGGCAAAGCCGTAATTCATCGGGCTGGCGCCGCCGCGACGGAAAAAGGCGCGGCGCGCGTCCAGCCAGGTCTTGCCGTTCGTGCTGTCCATCACCCAGATTTCCCCGACCTCGTCGAGACTCTTGCAGTCTTTTTCGAGCCAATTCATCGCGTCGCCGATATCGTCGAATTTGTGCGGCTTGTTATCCGCCGCCAGCCGAATTTCGGTAACATAGCGCGGGCTCGAAATGATCATGCCGCACATTTCGCAGGCGTCGCGATCATATGTGATCTCGACCGGACCCGATTCCCGGCCACAGGCCGCAACCAAAAGCAGCAGCGCGGCGGGAAGCAGGCGCTTAAGCGCAGACATTATTATCCGTCTCCACGCTGGAGGTTTCGGCCAACGACACGGCGCCGATAACCCCGGAATAATGCGACAGCAGACATAAAAACCGCAGCCGATCCGGATTTGCGACCGAACCGCGCCACACCAACCCGGCGCTGTCCCGCGAAAAACCCCATTGCTCCAGGGCGGCGACGAAAGCCGGCTCGCAGCGGCTCATGGCGACGGTCGCGCGCAGGGCTGCGCCGGCCAAGCCGTCCTCGGCCAGACGATTGTCGAAAGCGATCCGGCCGCGCTCCATCTCGATCACGCGCGTCACCAGCGCCGACACCTCATCGACCCGGTGGCTGGACACGATCATGGTATTGTCGCCGCGCGTAGCGAGAAGCTGGAAAAATGTCTGGCGCGCCGCGGGGTCGAGATTGGCCGCGGGCTCATCGAGAATGAGCAACTGCGTCTCGCGGCCAAGCGCAATGGCGATGAGCAATTTCTGCTTCTGGCCACCCGACAGCTTGACGAAGGGGCGCCCGGCGACTTCCCGAAGATCGAGGCCCAACTCACCCGCGACCATGCCGATGCGCGTGGCGTCCGCGCCGCTGACGCCGCTGGCGAAAGCGACCAGATCGGCG
>Ga0302320_10011453_pt1 | contig 18763 bp, 13 predicted proteins | sample Bog_T0_3_FD_202130 | JGI IMG/M metagenome (GOLD analysis project Ga0302320, IMG submission 202130) | Peat permafrost microbial communities from Stordalen Mire near Abisko, Sweden - Bog_T0_3 | ecosystem: Environmental > Terrestrial > Soil > Wetlands > Peat | place: Sweden: Abisko, Stordalen Mire...
TATTTTTATATCAAAATTTTTATTTTAATTAAATTTTTTAATTAAATCAAAAAAGTTTTTTTTTTTAAAACTAATTTTGAGGGTTAATATTGATCAATTTTTTTTCTTTTTTTTTCTTGGAAATTAATATCATTAACCAAACATCTAAATAACGGATCAGACTCCTTTTCTCTAGATAAATTTTTTAATTCAATATTTTTATCTATGCGCAAATCCTCCAACATTCTCAGAGAAAACGCTCAAAAGGTCTCGACTGGCATTTCCTCAAGCAACATAATTGTTTCCCCTCCGTTTTTCTCCGCTTATATTTATATTTAAATAGGACCTGAATGAATTCAAGAATACTGGGATCGCAGGCCGATTGAAAAACATCTTTAAAAACAGAGTCTCTTTAAGCCAAACTGAATCAGTTTTCCTGGATTTTAAAAGGAAAAGCTTTCCTGAAGCTGCCCGTAATCAATACCAACAGGTGTTCGAAGCCTATAAACGAAAGGATAAAGTTGACCTGATGAAATTGCTTTCAGTTCCTTTGTTCGAAGTCCTTTTTTCTTTAAAGTCCTAAATGGCTAAAATGCTGAATTAGCTTTTTAAAGCATGTCTCAAGGAAAAGAAAGATCTGCCTTTTTATTTATATAAGGAAGTCCTTGATGTGCAAATAGCTCAAGGTAAAATTCGATATCTGATATAATTAAAAAAGAATCTCTAGCCAGAGTTTATTCCCTACATAAACATAATCTCAACCCTTCACAAACCTGGCATCAATTAACCCTCAAGTTCATCTGTAAAGATCTGGAGACTAATGCGGAAGTGCCCCAATTTAACGTTTTCGAAAGAAGAGAAGTCGATTCCTCAGCTCTGGATTGGAGAATCTGCCATATTGAATAAAAAAAAATTAAAAAAAAAATTTGATTTTCTTCGAATTTCTATAAATTTCGTTTTCCCATTTGGAACCTTAATTTATAAAATCATCGCTCCCAACAATCCCACATCTTCCAATTGTGACAATTTAATGAAATTTTCAGGATCTGATAAAAAAAGTCATTAGGTTTCTATGTAGAAAAAAAGATAAGTTAAATTACTTGTCAATTTGGGATGCACCAAATATCCATTGAGAGCCTCCGTGAAACTCTTTAGCACATATGGGTATATCACCTTCCTTTGCATGACCCCTCCTCCCAAAATTATCACTTCCGGTGACGTCATCATCAAAATGTTGGCGCATAAATTGCCTAGATAAAAACCAACAACCTCCCAAATCTTATCATCATCGTTTAAAGTATGGATCTCTTCCTTATCTATCCCTCTTCTCTCAGCTATTGAAACATTGTTCGCTACCCCCTCAACACAATATTTCCCATGATTTTTGCAAGACCCTTTGTAATCCTTATCGAATTCATGCGGAATAACGCTCGTATGTCCCCCTTCTGGATGGATCAACCCATGCACTGGCTTCCCATCTATCACCAAACCCACACCCACACCCGTGCCAACAGTAATATAAGCCAATGATTGTCTCACCTTATGTCCTCCTAGATAAAATTCAGCCAATGCAGCTGCATTCACATCCGTATCAATAGTTGTTCTTTTGGCTCTGGTAGGCATTTTGGACTTGAAAACAGCCAAAGCGCGAAAATCTGACCATCTTAATTTCGGAGTCGAGGCAATTTTCCCAAAATCAGATTTTTCAGGGTCCAATTCCAATGGCCCGAAATGAGCTATGCCCACTTCTTCATAAACCGCGTTCATAACACAATCTATCAAGGATTGGACTGTTTCTTCCGGGTCATCTTTGGTTTTGACAGTGAATTTGGTGATAATTTTAACGGAGATCACCTTGCCATTTTCATTGAGCGTTTTTTCCCCAGTCGCCACTTTACAAGTTGTTCCACCCATTTCGAACCCCAAACAACGAAGGGTGGTTGTTTTCTTGGATGAGTCTCTTCGAAAGAGTTTAAAAAACAAGGGAGCTGAGAAAAAGACCGTGGCAACTGAAAATCCGACGGCTGCGCCAAAAGCAGTCTGGTTTTGCATGAGGATTCAAAAGAAAATATTAGGAATTTAAAATAAATGAATTTTTTGGAATAATTTAAAAGCCCCAGTGCTTCAAATTTAATTAGAAAAATATAATTATTTGACACTTTCTGAATAAAATGGCAACTGATAATAATTCCAAGCCAGTCTATCTATCAGCCAAAAAATATCCTTCTCTCAGTAGTTATGATAGCAATGCCTTGAACGTAGGACTCAAAGACCCTGAAAATTGTGTGGAGCCTCCTGATACTCAGATCGAATCATGCATTCCTACTTTAAACAATAGAGGGAAACTAACAAATTTTTCCATTTGTTTCGTCCTGGGTATATTTCTTTAATTTCCTCATTTCTAATATTAAAGGAAATCAAAGGAAGCCTCATTGAGCTAATTTCCTTCTCAAGCCATATTGATAATTTCATCGTTTGGTGGATCATGGGCGAACTTCTGTTATTTTCTGGTCTGTTGTTTTATGCCAAAATCTCAGAACAGCTTAAATATCTCAATGAGAGGAAAAGGCGAGAAACAGCTTTGTTGTGGATGGCAGGGAGTGGCCTGGTGATTTTCTTAAGATTGGTTTTAGAGACGACCTTTTTCGCATTAATTGTTTATGCAGCCACCTTAATAATATATGTCCTTTATGCGAGGACCTATGTTGTGGAACTCAATAGATGGCTGAGTAAATATTTTAAAATCATTGGTTTTTTCGATTAAAAATCATAGCAAAAGCTTTCTTAATTGGATTTTTTCTCTTGTAATTTAAACATTTTCTCTTCATTTTTGCTGTTTTCCAAAAATATTCAAAAATTATCAAGATTTATAAAGTCCCCATTTTTATAAAATATATTTTCTCAAATCGTTATAACTCATCCCAATGAAGAAATTGTTCTATTTCCTATTGATATTGCCCCTGCTATTCAGCCTTTCCTCCTCCCAGGTCTGTGTAGCCATTGACACGACCGATCCCACCCAATGTTCCTATTGTGGCTACCAATATTTTGTTAATGACCAGACCCTTTTCGCCTCAATAACACTCTTTCCCTATAGCACCTGTGCCTTGAAAACCAACATTTTTTATCAAAAGACTGTTTATGTGAACCCATCTGCCACTTGTACTGTTTGCGATGGAAGCCCAGCCTCACCATTTCAAAACCTCTATGATGCTATTATCTCAGCGAGTTTCACCGCAAGCCAATATACTAGTTCCCAATTGGATTTCTATCTGTTGGGATCGACTCATTATATCACAAGAAATAAAATTTTGACAACAGGACCTCATATGTTCAAGAAGATCAATGCCTCGATTTCTATTCAGGCATGTCTATGCAGTGTTGCCAATATCAGTGGTTGCTTCCAAAGTACGGATCTGGGACCTACGGTCTATGTAAAATCAGAAGATTTCAAGTTTTTCATCACCAACTCTTTGAAAATCAATCAAGTGGTGTTCGACAATAGTGATGGACATTTAACGACCCTCACTGACACCAATAATTGTGTCAACACCATGATAAGTTGTTGCAATGCCACCACAATAAACAATCCAAGTTTCAACACTGCCACACTAAGTTGCGCCATCTCAAATGTCACTTTAATCCAAAGAGCTAACATACAGAAAACCCTCGGTCTATTCAATCTTTTCTATGAAATTGACAATCCCACAGCCAAAATTCCAGGTCTCCTGGTCACCAATAGCAATTTCATCAACTTTTACTCTATAATAGAAGATCCAACCGGAGGTTTGAACGCTGGAATAGCAGTTTTTTTTGGTTTCTATAACAATCTACCAGGCATCCTGCAGGTTTCTGAAGTGGTGATCGATGGAGGATTCTATCGATTTGGGATGTTACAACGAACTAACCAAGATAGCATAACTCATTATCTGATAAATAATTCTGCAAATACCTATCAACTTGACCTGAATGCTACTTTAGCACTTGCCTCACAAATGACCTTTAATTATTTCACTCTTCAGAATTACAATACTCCAAAAATCATCTACACAGATCCCTCAGGACTCACAGCCTTCGGAGGGTTATATTTCATAGATCAGATCCCAGGGTACTTACAAATCAACAACTCGGTTATAAATTTGGTGCCACAAATCACAGCTGGGATCTTATATACAGATCCTGATATCTATTCAATGAACTTCACCATCATGATCAGCGGACTTCAAGTTTATAATGCGACATCTTATTACCTTATGACTCTATTAAATTGCGTCCAATACGTTTTCAGTAATAACACTTTCAGATATAACAACGTCTCGACCTATGCCTTCGTTATTAGATACAACCCATACTTCATTTTCTTTAATTCCACAGTCGAAGGACCTTTTTTGCCAGCCAATGAATTTTTCTCAATAGAATCCTCCATTTTCAATCTCACCAACTCCACTTTCCTCAACCTCCAAACCACCCCTGGTTATTACTTTATTTTCACGACCACGCAGATCTATGTGTCTTCAGATGTCCAATTCGCGAGCTCCATTGCCTCGCCAGTGCCTTACGCCACAGATCAAATCATGATACAATCTTCATATTTCGAAAATTGCAGTTTCTTGATCTTTTCCAACACGGATTCAGTGCTTTATTTCATCATAAAGGATTCGTACTTCAAATATCAGAACATGAATGCATCTATTTCTGGTGTTGCTTTGACCTGTGAAAGAGAAGTGGTGTTTGATAATATGACTTTGGATGAAATGACGCATCAGGAATATTGGATTACTTTATATGCTGGCAGGAATTTCACCATGATCAATTGCCATGTGATCAATAGTCATCTCATCAATTTCATCATGTTAATGGTCGTCATTCCATTAGATTATACTATCTTCCCATGGGTCTATTGCAACATCACAAATAACATTTTCTCTAATATCAATATTATAAAGAACATACAAAATGCCAGTCTTACACAAGTAGTGCAATTTATCGAAAGCCAACCCATTTCCAGAGGGTTCGGATTCCATTACGCCCTGTTTATAAACAACACCTTTGAAGAAATACTAGATACCACACAAGCAGCTGATTATCTGCTATATTTTTCCTCAGGACATGCCAATATGACTGATAATTACTTCTCGAATACACAGTTATTGGAAAATGTGAGGTTTTTTCCAAGAATTCCTAATTCCATACTTTATATCCAAAGAAACAAGTTCAGTCTAATGAAATACTTTTCGCAACATTTCTTTATCATAACGATAGGATATTATGTGGATCAATTGTTCATCCAGGATTGCTATTTCACGGCGGGTCAAACTTTCAATTTTTCGAGTGGATTGGAATTTCTAAATGTCGGCATCTTCGTGATCCAAAGAACTATTTTGAGCAACATTCAATCTTTAACCGGAAATGCTTTGACTGTCAACACCAATTCCACCACAGCCTTTTTTGTCCAGGATTGCTATTTTTATTTCAATGCAGGGGCTAATAGTAATGGGGCTGATATAGTATTGGGGGTAGCTAACATTGAATATGTAGATTGGACATCTGTGGATTTCAATAACATGTACTTTGGTATCACTAATACGACGTTTGATAGTGCACAAGCCTCCGGGTCACTCACCTTGATGGATAATGGAGAATTATTGATCTATAATTCCACTTTTAAGAATATCATTGGAGATAGTGGTGCTGTTTTAAATATAGGTTCCACATGTCGGATCTATGTTTCTAACATTTATATCTATAATATCTCGGCTGATGATAATGGTGGTTGTTTCACTATGATGACCACTGAATTCTATTTGATTGATAGCGTCATCGAAATGGCTGGCACCACACAAATAGGTGGGGTTATCATAGCAACTGAAACTTCCATAGTATATCTCACAAATCTCCAAGTCAATAACACGTTTTCATTGAAAGGGGGCGTGGTTTCCACTGAGGACACAAATCTAACGATCGTCAATTCTAATTTTGGCTTTTCGAATTCCTCAAGCCAAGGGGGTCATTTTTATCTCAAGAGTAGCAACATCATATTCACGAATGTCAATTTAACTCAGGGGTTTTCTTTGACAGCAGGGTCCATTTACGGCGAATTGGTCACCTTGAATTTCACAAATGTCACTGTCACAAATTGCCAATGCGATCTAGTGAAAGGGCTGGGGACCATCCATTTGATCGGAAGTGATTATAGCAGCTCGATTTCGAATTTGTTATGTGAAAATAACGTCGCGATGACTGGAACATGCATTTTTGCGAAAGATATCATTATTTATATAGATAACAGTTTGTTTTTGGGTAATTATGCAGCAGTTCGTAGTATCATTGAGATCTTTTTCTCTTCATTGACCACAGAAATAATCATCAGTGATTCATTATTCTATAATAATACCGCCGTTTCTTCAGTGATTAACAGCAAAATCACTAATGTGACGATCCTGAACACTAAATTCACTTATAATTTAGTTTATACTGCCTTACTTTTATTGGATCAGGTATATTTAAACATCTATGAGGTGCAATTTATTTCTCTTTTGGATCCCATGGTTGATGTATATCTCATTTATCTGACTAATTCTAATTACGCTCTCATCACTCAATCAAATTTCGAGGGCAATAATTCATTAGCATCGATATATTGCATGAGTTGTTTAATCCTTATATTAGAAAACATCACCATATATGATGGTATAGCCACTTATGGAGCGGGCATCCGTGCGACATCGAGTGCTGTTTTCCTGACTACTGTGAATTTTATCAATAATACAGCATCTCAAGGCGGGGGTGCTGTTTATTTGGAAGATTCTTGGATCAATATTACTAATACTATATTCCGACAAAATTCAGTAGCCATGAGCCAAATAGGCATAGGTGCTGATATCTATTGCAACAATGCTCAGATTTACAAATATTCACTTTATACCTTATATATCTCAGATAGCAATACCAGCCAATTGTTGGGGACATCAATATATGTGACTTATTCGAATATTTGGTTGAATAACTTCAATTTTTATGGAATTAATAGTCTGGCAGCCGGTGCTTTGGATTGTCAAGATTGTATTCAAATCAACATCACCAACGCGTTATTTTCGAATCTCATCAATACCAGTGCTATGCTCATTGAAAACGATGAGGTAGAAACAACGTATCTCATTCTTTCTCAAGTGATGTTTTCTGATTGCAGCAGTTTAACGGATGGAGCTTTTTTGAATATCATTGGGGATGTCCATGTATTGGCTACATATACTGAATTTTGTAATGGATATGCTATGAATAGAGGAGGTGCGATCTATTTCGAGAATTCATTGAACTTTTCTGAGTCCTGCTTTATATTTTCCAATGTCCTCTTCTTAAATAATACCGCAAATGCCAATGGAGGGGCTATTTATACAGCTTATACTTTAGTGGGCATAGAACAGAACGTGACCTTTACTAATAATAATGCCAGTAATGGGATAAATATCTATTCGTATCCTTCCCAGCTCCTGATTGTTCAGAACACTGGTGAAGATATCTCACAACTTCAGGAGTATGTCGCCAATCAAAGTTTCATTCAGGATTATAAGGCTGGGGTATTCAACACGAAACCTGTTTTCTATACAAAAAGTGGTGACCCATTTTCATTTGGTATTTTGATCATTGATAATTATGATAATGTGCTGGATACTGAAACTGATACCATTTGCGAGATCAAAGATATTGGTGCTGTGGCTGTGGATGTGGAGAATAATATCGCTAAATTGAGTGCTGGGATGGCTATTTTCACTCGAGTAAGCATCGTCGAAAAATCAGATGAGACCTATAATTTCCTAATCCAATATAGTGGCAACAATAATTTCCAAAACCTCAGCATTGCATTTGATATTTTCGTGCAAAAATGCGGCCGAGGCGAGATTTTCAATGAAAACCTTTGCACCGTCTGCGAAGAGAGCTTTTATTCCTTGGAAGCGGATCCTGAAGCTTATAGTATCTTAATGCAGAACAAAACTATGGAATGTAATACTTGTCCAGTACTTGCTTATTGCCCTGGAGGGGATAAGATCATACCTAATGATGGCTATTGGCGGATGAATTCAAACACTTCATTGATAGTCAAATGCTATCCACCTGAAAGTTGCCCATATCAGGCCAATTGGGAAAACACTTCCACCATAAATTTCTCAATAACTTTCCAATGTGGAATTGGATATGAAGGCAATCTCTGTACGAATTGTGAAACGGGTTACGGAGAATATCATACAGGATGTTTTTCTTGTTGGGCGAAGGATAATTATCATTATGCATTATATTTCTTTAAATTCCTATTTATGGTCTTCCTCATAGTTTATGAAACCTATGGCGCTTTAAAGAAGGAGCATTCAGTCAGTAAATGTCTGATAAGGATCTATTTGAATCATACAATTTATTTGATTGCGTTCACAGGCTTGAATTTGAGTCTCGATGATGAAACCAAAGACCTTTTCGGCCAAATAAACAGTAATCTTTCAATTATCCCTTCTGATATTTTCAATTTCCATTGCCTATTGGCATCTTCTACTACCCAAAATGATATGTTCTCAGCCAATCTGGCCATCCAAACCATCATCCCAATCCTTTATGGATCTATTTGCTTCTTCATCAAAACAGCAATCGATAAGTTGTTGAATTTTTGGAACCCGAAAAAATATAAAAGACCCAATAAAAAAAAAATCATTTACAACTTGATCATCACTTTTTATCTGGCTTATCGAAATTGGTACCCTCGGGTTCTCATGAGCACGATGGATCTGTTCGAATGCATCGATTTAGGTGATCCCAATTATGAATACCTCCAGGTGGATCCAGATATTGCTTGTTGGGCTGATAATCATAAAAAATTGCTTGTGGGAACGATTTTACCAAGTATTATTGTCTGGGTGATCTTGGTTCCTAGTTGCACGTTTTATTATCTGAGAAAGAACCGCAAATTATTAGCAAAAAGAGACACTTATCTCCAAGAGAACGAAACCAGAAGACAAGCCAGTTCCATAAGAAAATCAGAAAGTGTGAAGGAAAAGATACAAGCCCAACCCTCAGTGAGCGATCGAAGCGGAGTCATCGGAGAAGGAGGAGAGAAAATCAAGAAAGGAGAATCCATCTTCTTCTATTGGATCATTGATTATCAAAAGAAATATTATCTTTGGGTGGTGATAGAAAATCTCATCGCGTTTAGTCTTTTGTTCATATCACAAGTGATTTCTGGTCTCGAAGATAAGATCCAAAGAATGATCATGTTCATATGTTTCGCAGTGCTTTTCTTAGTGTATCAGAAATTAGAGCCTTTTCAACAAAAAATCAATAATACTATCGCTTCTTTCTCTATTGCCATAGCTCTATTCACCATAATCTTCCAAATGATAGGAGCCAATGAGAATAATAGCTCTAATATCGTGGATTTCTCAGTGGGGATGATAATTTTGTGCAATATGTTTTTCTATTTGGGAGCCCTCATCATCGTGATTTTATATAATAATAGGCTAATCAGAAGAAAGATATATGGATTTTTCAGGGGAGCCTGGAGATATATGATGAGTTTCTGTAAACGATGAAGAAAAATTGATTTTAATGAGAATTTAACTTTTTTCAAATAATTTTTTTAATAATTATATGATTAATAAGATCTCTCGTTTTAAGGATTTAAAAGACTCTAAAAAATGGGTTTTTCTAATGAATTTAATTCAAATTGAGAGTTCTCGAAATTTGGTTTTTGGCTGATGAAAAGACCTTTTTTTAAAGAAAATAAATTAGTTAATAGAGTTGATTTCTAAAAACCATTGAAAAAGTGCTTTGATTTTCATTCACAGGAGCTCCAGGTTCTGCTTCTTTCATCAGGCATCTAGAAATCACTTGATTACAATCAAGAGTGACTATGATTCTAATAAAATCATTAGAAAATCGAGATTTTTCTCAATAAAAAACCCTTCATCCACTAATTCATCCACTATCAAAACCAAGTTCTCATAAACATCGAGTATTGATTTCTTAGAAATGGCTTTCCTAAGGAAAATTAGCTTTTTTATTTTAAAATTCCTTGTTTTTTTTCATTTACTTGCAAAAGTAATTCAAAGTCTCATAGATCACATTTAAAACCATCCCCAAAAGCTTCGAAATTAATTAATTTATTAGTCTTTTTTATTAGAAACCGCTTCGTTTTCCTCGAAATCCCCGACTACAAACACATGGACATCATTCAAGACTTTAAACAGGATATTAAAGCTTCCCAAAGAAAAAATCTCGGCTTTAAATAGCAAAAAAAACTTAAAATCAAGCTTTTTTTACAAGAAAAATACTATCCGTGGGCTTCAAGGATTTGCTATTTATCAATTTCTTGCTTTTCTCCGTGATTTGAGCCTCGAAATCCAATTGGGTCTTGAAAGTGTCTAATTCTCCTGAAGCGAACTTCAAAATGGCTGGATCACAGATCTTAGTATAATATTTCGCATAGATCCTCACACCATCTGATCGGAGGAAAATTATAGCAAAGACCTTACAGATATTGGCTGAAAGCTATGGATTTTAGCTTTTTAATAAAGAAGAAAATAAAAAAGGAAAAACCTTATAATCAGACATTTATTCCCCAATAAAGATTTTTTTCTTTTTGAAATTAATTAGAAAAATAAGAGCCTTTTTAAAGAATTTAGGGTCTGAATTTTTCGGATATTAAATAATAATGAATTGGAAGTTTTGAATTAATTAAAATTAAGGTCGCAACTCATATATCCTCTTATATAAATGATCAAAGAGGGTGCTTTTTTCTAATTATGTTACACTCTTATTTAATTTCCATTGGTAGCCACTCCATTGCCTCCTCCAGATTTCCTTATGAAATTTATTAAAAAATATCTTTCTTAAATTGAACTACTTCTCTAATCTAATGGTCAAATTCCTAAAATTCATATAGATCTGCTCGAATTTATCACAAACCAATTCCTGTTGTTTCACCAATTCCTCAGGTTTCGGATTTTCTCTGAATTTTATGGTTTTTATTAATGCCTGATGGAATTGTCTTCAAAAAAAACATTAGAAGTCTTAATAAAAACTTATGTAGAACTTAGCCAAATGATGTCCCGCATCAAGTTCAATATGCGAATCCCCAAGGCAAATTATATTGGTGATGATCTAGATGAAGGAATTAGTTAAAAAAAAGTTGGAGGACTCACATTTTCATCATATTTTTTCTTCACTTCCAAAAAGGCTTCCACCTTCCATTTCGAGGAATCGCCTGGAAACATGTTTTCATAACCACTTCGAGCTGAAATCACAATGATGTTATGTTTTATGAGTGTTTCATTGATTTTGGGAAGGAATCTAAGGAATTTTTAGACTTTTTAATGAAAGTTTTTCTATTATTTACAATTTGCTGCTATATTCCACCCATCCACTGGCGGCATTAGTGATTATGTATAACTCACCATATCCGGCTGCGATATTCATTAATTTGCTCTAATATTCATTGATAAAATTCATTTTGATCCAGGCAATCATTTCATTAATTCATTAAAAAAAATATTATTAGATAATAGAAATACTGCCGATTCATCCAAAGGCTTCAATTGGTCTAGTATTTGTTGATCCAGGTCAATGAATCCCAAACTGCCTAGGAATGTTGTGCATAACAAAGTGTCATCCCAATCGAAGATTATTAGGGATTGTTGTTTCTTGGAAGGGTTCGTCCTCAAAATGTTGTTTCTAATCAATTTGTCAAGATAATTTCTTCGGATCTGATCATCAGTCTTTTGGAAAAAATTCAATATGTAATCTGATGATTGATATGAGTTCTCCAATAACAATTCCTTGTTATCATCCATTATTTTCGAATCTTCGTTTTGTGGCTTTTGTTCAGGAATCGGCTTGATTTCTGATTGGAATCCTAATTTCCCCAGGTAACGACTCCGATTATCAGTCATATTGACAGAAATCCATTGTCTGGCCTCTTTTTCTGTGATGTTTTCCTTGTATTCGTTTTGGATCACGATTGATTTGGAAGGGTCGTCTTTAGAAAAAGGCATTTCTAGGTTCATGGGTTCCATTAATTGGGTTTTATTTTATCTTGAAATGAGAAATTATAAGGGACTTTATATTTCATCCGAAAAATTAACAATTTTTCTTTTATTAATAAAAAAATGAAAAATGGGTTGTTTTAAATGAAATGTTTCAACAATAATAATAATAATAACATAAATCTTATTGAAACGAATAAAAGATCAAAAGGTTCCTTTGGCTTTACAAATCATCAAATTCTTTGTTTTCAAATCGTTTTCACAACCACTGTCTTCCAATTCTTCCTTTTTCGACTCAGTTTCAATTTCTTCCTTTTTTTCCTTATGTAAATATACTTTATCCAAAATCTTGTCCGTTTTATGATCCCAAATTTCCAAAACAATCGCTACACAAAACACCACACAACTTATCATAGTAAAGAACATTGAACTGCAATAATATGCCCAATTTTGATCTGAGTCCTTCAAGGAAAAATTATCAAAAATGGCTCCGACGACCAAAGGAAAGATAGCCAATGCTGAATTCTTAAATAAGAGATTAATATATGAAATTTAATCGGATTTAATAATATTAGAAATAAAATAGATACTTGACACATGCCTACTAGGCCTAAGGCAGTTCCTAAGATTTTCGCATCGACCACTAAAGGTAATGAAGGCATGATCACAGAAGAATAAAGCGAGAAGCAAATGGCCAGGAAAATCAACGGAATGATAGAAAAAAATGCTTGATTATAACTATTTGGTAATACTGTGAATAAAATATGAGTGACCAGGAATAGAAATGTGGTTAATATGATGAACTTCCCCCTTTTGCCTCTCTTATCAATTATAAGTCCAAACAATGGAGATAAAAACGCGCTCAATACATAAGGTATAATCAAAATATTACCCGCAGTCACGGAATCATATCCGAACCTATATTGATAAAACTTATTGGCATTATCTAGAAAGGGCACCACCAGGCCTTCTGTCAACATACAAATCACCATCAGAATCCAGAAAGAAGTCTTCAAATTCCTTATGTCTTTCAAACTTACCACTTCAGGCATCACGAATTTCTCATCAATAAAATCTGTGGTCTCGGTTTTCAATAGATTGATTCCTCCTAGACTTGATTGGTTGAGACTTTGACAGTCTAGGTCACTTTCTTTACTTTCCTTACTTGATTGATCTACTTGAATCCATGCCTCACTATGTGCCCTATGAGAATCTTTCACAAACAGAGGCGAATCCATCTTCATTGCAGCCATTTGGATCTTATTGCAATTTTTCTTAGTAGCCTTTTCACTGTTGATCAAAGATTTTTTTAATTTCTTCATCTTGTTGACTTTCTTCCTCATGGACATTTTGCTGATTTTACCCTCTTGTTTCTCGTTTCTACGGTCCATGCAACAGAGAAAGATTCCACATATCCATGAAATCACACAGATCACTGTTCCCATCAATAAAGGCAGAGTCAGATTTTTATGATAATTATAGAGTCTCGGCGTTAGCAAAGAGTTCAATGAAGACCCTAGTTTGGGAATGCTGAAGTTCAGGCTTAAAGCGAAGGCCAACTCTTGATTTTTGAACCACATGGACACGATGGAAGTTTGTGAAACGGTCAAACTTTCACTTCCAATCCCGAAGACGATCCTGCCGAGTAGCATCAACCAAAACACCTAATGATATAAGCGAGATAAAATTGCCAAAAAAACCTTGGCGAAGCCTCCATAGGTCACTATCAATTGGCCGATAATCAACAAGGTCGAAAAGAGGAAAATTGCGACCCGCACCCCCAAAAAATCAATGAGAAAACCTCCAAATAAAGGCAAAATCATATTGGGGAATGAATAGCAACTATAAAGAAAATTAAAGGAGGTATGGGATATATCAAGGTCTTGTTCAATGTTTGTTTGGAGCGGCTGCGGGTTATCAAAGGCATAAGCATCACCAAATAGCAACATGCAGGCAAGAAATAAAGCCTAAAAAATTTATATTATAAAAGAGAAAATTTTAAGGATTTATGGAAACACCAGCCAACGATAACAGGAAAGACGCAAGGTATTAAGTGTCTTGGGGACCTTATATTGACAATTAGAATCTATTGGTTTGGGAATCTGTATATTCATGAGATTTGAAGTTTTAATGAGCTTTTTTCAAGCTTGTGAAGAAGACTTTTGATTATTTTTCTATTATGTAAATTTTATTAAAAAAAAAGCCTAAAAAAAATCAAAAAACTAATATTTTTTCAAAAATATTAGCTTTCCTCTTTTTTCTTTTTTTTTTTCTTTGGATTTTTTTCTTCTTTTGTTTTTATGTCGTTTTAAATTTGTATTTTTTTATATTTTTAACTATCGTCATTTTTTTTTTACTTCCTTTTTTTTTTATTTGAACAAAAACATCGTTAAGCAAAAAAGCGGCAGTTCCCAATTTATCTGACACTAGTTTGTCAAAGAACGGACCTGCTTTCTATGTGCCGCTTTAATATTATAATTTCAGCAGGGAGTTTAAAAACATCGTTCCAGCAACTAATTAAGATAATAATTCGTATTTGGCTTTGTTTCGTTATATCGAAGCAGAATAGTACAACAGCAGAATTTAAAATTTTTTATTTCGTTTCATTAAGTTTTTATTTCAAATTTAAAAAGCTACAAGATTCAAAAATAATATCTTTCAAATTTCCTAATAAAAATTAAGCTTTAAAAGGGTTTCCCAAATCCAAATTTTCAAATAAAATTTATTCCTCAAAATTCAAACCCCCTGATGCTTAAAGTTTCTTCCAAACTGAGACAAAAGAGTCTCTCTTCCCTCGTCCAGCCTCACGTCTTCTCCCGAAATTTCTCTTCCGCAGCCGCTAAACCCGAAAAGGTGACCACAGTGATGTGCGTCAATAGAGGAGAAATTGCCATTAGAGTCTATCGTGCAGCCCATGAATTGGGTTTCAATTCTGTTGGTGTGTACAGTGATGTCGATTCCAATTCCTTGCATCGTTTCAAGGCTCAGAAATCTTTCCTCTTGAATACCAACAAATCTGCCGTGGCTCAATACCTCGACATTGATGGTCTTATTGAGATCGCCAAGAAGAACAATGTCGACATCATCCATCCGGGTTATGGGTTTTTGGCTGAAAATGCCCAATTCGCCACCAAAGTTGAGCAAAATGGCATGTTGTACGCAGGACCTCCAGGAGATGTCGTCGATTTCTTCGGAGACAAGGTAAAATCTAAACATTATCTTCTTTCTCTTAATAGTTTTCCCAATCCAGGTTAGATCCAAGGCATTCGCCATCAAGAACAAAATCAGCACCATCCCAGGCTCTGATGGACCAGTTAAGACCCTTGAAGATGCCCGAGCCTTCACCAACAAAAACCATTTCCCAATCATTGTCAAGGCATCTGCTGGAGGTGGTGGTCGAGGTATGAGAGTAGCCAGAAGCGACGCTGAACTCGATGAGGCTTATACCAGAGCCAAATCTGAAGCATTGGCTTCTTTCGGAGATGACACTGTGTTCATTGAGAGATATGTGGAAGAGCCAAGACACATTGAAGTCCAAATTCTTGCGGATTCCTATGGCAATGTGGTACATTTGTTTGAAAGAGATTGTTCAGTCCAAAGAAGACATCAAAAAGTTGTGGAAATTGCTCCAGCTGTCAATTTGCCAGAGGAGACCAGAGCAAATGTGACCAGAGATGCAGTGCTTTTGTGCAAAGCCGCCAAATATAGAAGCGCTGGTACTGTGGAATTCTTGGTCGATAAACATGGCAAACATTTTTTCATGGAATGTAACACAAGAATTCAAGTGGAACACACTGTTTCTGAAGAAGTCACTGGAATTGATTTGGTGCAAGCCATGCTTAGAATCGCAAAAGGAGAAAGTCTCCCTGATATGGGCCTCACTCAAGATAAGATCAAGATGTACGGAGCTGCTATTCAATGCAGAGTCACCACCGAAGATCCTTTGAAAGCTTTCCAACCTGACACTGGTAAAATCCAACAATACAGCCCTGGTGGTGGTATGGGTATCAGAATAGATGGTAACGCCTTCAATGGCTCAGTCATCACTCCTTCCTATGATTCCCTGCTATGCAAAATCACAGGTTCTGCCCTGACCTTCGAACAAACCGCCAAGAAGCTCATCAGAGAAATTAAGGAAACCAAGATCAGAGGAGTCAAAACCAACCAACAATTCTTGCTCAAGGTCCTTCAAAACCCAGTCTTCTTATCAGGCCATGTCACTACTCATTTCATTGACCAGAATCCAGACCTCTTCGACTTCAAATATGACGTTGATGAAGGATCGAAGATCTTGAAATGGTTGGGTAACTTTGTAGTGAACCCTCAACCCCAAATCGCAGGAGCAGCTAACCTCACTCTCACTAATTCTCCAAAAACTCCAAGACTACCAGATCCCGAGCCTCCAATTCCAAAAGGATGGAGAAACATCTTCCTTGAGAAAGGACCCAAGGCATTCGGAAAGGCTGTCAATGACCACAAGCCAATTTTGTTCATGGACACCACTTGGAGAGATGCCCATCAATCTTTGCTCATGACCAGAATGAGAACCAAAGATTTGATCTCAGCCGCATATGTGACCAGACACACCCATGCTGATTTCTATTCTATAGAAATGTGGGGTGGAGCAACTTTTGATGTTGCCTTGAGATTCTTACATGAATGCCCATGGGACAGACTCGCCGAATTGAGAGAATTGGTGCCAAATATTCCTTTCCAAATGTTGCTCAGAGGTACCAATGCTGTGGGATATACTTCTTATTCTGATAATGTTGTTTATGAGTTCTGTAAACAATCAGTGAAATATGGTATTGATGTCTTCAGAGTGTTCGATTCGTTGAACTATTTCGAAAACATGAAGATGGCAATGGACGCTATTGGTGTTGCCGGTGGTATCATTGAAGCTGCCATTTGTTATACTGGTATTCGTGGGAAGTACCCATTGGAATATTATATTCAATATGCCCGCAAGCTCATTGAATATGGAACCCATGTCCTTTGTATCAAGGATATGACTGGTCTGTTGAAGCCATATGATGCCAAATTGTTGATCGGCACCTTGAAGAAGGAATTCCCACATATGGCGATCAATGTGCATACCCATGATAATGCCGGAGCCGGTGTTGCCACTCATATTGCTGCTGTTGAAGCCGGAGCTTCTGTGATCAATGTTGCCACTGACAACATGTCCGGAGTCACTTCTCAACCAAGTTTGGGGACTTTGGCTCATTGTTTGAAAGGACAACCAAGAGATCCTAAATACTTGGTTGATGATGAAGATTACGGTTTGAACCAATATTGGGGTGAAGTCAGAGAGATGTATAGCCCATTCGAAGGACCTCAAAGATCCTCATTCTCTGAAACCTATGAACATGAAATGCCCGGTGGTCAATACACCAATCTTCAATTCCAAGCCAGACAATTGGGATTGGGCTCTGATTGGGGCAAAATCAAAAGAACTTATAAACAAGCCAATGACGTCTTGGGAGACATTATCAAGGTCACTCCTTCTTCAAAGGTTGTGGGTGATTTGGCCCAATTCATGGTGTCCAACAATCTTGATGACGTAAAGCTCCAAGAAAATGCTCTTAATTTGACCGTACCCAAAAGTGTGATCGAATATTTGCAAGGATACCTCGGTCAACCTTATGGAGGATTCCCAGAACCATTGAGAACTAATTTGTTGAAAGCCGCTGGAGCCTCACCAATTACTGGAAGACCTGGAGATTCAATTCCTCCTTTTGATTTTGAAAAAACCAAGAAAGATTTGGAGGAAAAACATGGCAAAGAGCTCGACATCAGACCTGTTGATCTTGTTTCATATGCTCTTTATCCAGATGTCTTTGAAGATTTCTGCAAATTCAGGAAGGAATTTGGTAATATCGGTATTTTACCAACTGAATATGTGTTGAGACCAATGAAATATGGTGAGCTTTTGAGATTAACCCTCAAGGATGGCACTCCAATGGACGTTAAATTGATCGCTGTTGGTGATGTTGATAAGAAGAAAGGTACCAGAACCGTTTGCTTCGAAGTGAATGGATGGTTCAGAACCGTCGATGTTCAAGACAAGAGCATGAAGATTGATATCAAGAAGAGAGAAAAGATCAACCCTTCAAACCCAGGCCACATTGGATCACCCATGACTGGTAGTGTGGTAGAAGTCAAGGCCAAGGTAGGAGCCGAAGTCAAGAAGAATGAGATTGTTGCTGTGTTGACTGCCATGAAGATGGAATTGGTCGTGAAGGCCACTGTTCCTGGCAAAGTCAAGAGAGTTGTGGTTGAGAAAGGATCTGATGTGGAAGTAAGAAAAAATTAGTTTTAGTACTCATTTAAAGAAACATTAATTTAGGCCGGAGATTTGATTGTGGAAATTGAAGTCAGAGGTTAAGAATTTGAGAGAGAAACATACTATAAAGAGAAGCTTTAAATAGAACCATTTTTTTTTATAGAACCAAAAATGAATTAAAAAAACCATCAAAAAACAAAAAAAAAATATATTTAAAAAAAAAACACTTTGTATAGTTTGAGATTTCTTGGACCTACATTTTAAGAAAATATTTTTATAATTTAGATTTATTTTTTAACATATTAAATAATTGATGAATTAATTTATTTTGGTTTTTTAAAAAGCATTGTTAATAATCAATGCTAAAGACCAATGCAAAATATTACATTATTTACAGAAAAAATTATTTTTTTTAATTTTTAAATAAAAAGAGATGAATTAATAGATTTCCTTAATTCCTATTTTTTCACTTTTT
>Ga0302320_10011456_pt1 | contig 18761 bp, 14 predicted proteins | sample Bog_T0_3_FD_202130 | JGI IMG/M metagenome (GOLD analysis project Ga0302320, IMG submission 202130) | Peat permafrost microbial communities from Stordalen Mire near Abisko, Sweden - Bog_T0_3 | ecosystem: Environmental > Terrestrial > Soil > Wetlands > Peat | place: Sweden: Abisko, Stordalen Mire...
ATCCACAAGTGGACATCATCCTGCAGACCATGAACTCGGCCTGGGATTCCCCCGATCAACTCGAGCACAAAAAATTTGCGAGCGATCGGCCGCATCTCGCGGATTACTACGATGCCTACCGTAATTATGCTCAAGTCCATCACCTGCCCCTGATCGACCACTATCCGAACTGGCTCAAACTCCAGCAGACGAACGAGGCGCAGTTTAAGAAGTGGCTGCCCGATGGCCTGCACCCCGTTCCCGAGGCCAGCCTTGCCGTGACCTGGCCCGCAATCCAGACCCTGTTTGAAAAGGCGCGCAGCGCTGCTGGACTCTAACCTTTTCCCCTGACAAGCCCACCCCCTCTTCATACTTTAGTCATTCCCTCCATGAAACAAACCCTCCCCCTTGTGCTCCAAGTTGCCGCATTCTTTGCGCTGAGTCCCACCCACTGCCCGGCTCAGAGTCTTGATCCCGCCCTTCCAGGCAAGGTTCAGACGACACCGATTCCTGATGAGTTCACCGATCCGGAAAGCCATCTCCGAATCATCCATCTCTCACGCTTTCCCAATGACTACTCGGGTGTCGTCTATTTCACCTACAATACGTTTACGGAAGACTCACAACTCGCCCTCATCGACAGCCAGTACAAGGACAAGTGGCGCCATCTCTACACCTTTGATTTCGGCTCGATGACGGTGAAACCACTCGTCACTGACCGACTCACTGAAAATCAGGTTGTTGTCGCCAAATCCGGGAATGTCTATTACATGGCCAACAACGCCGCCTGGGTGATGCCGCTCAAGGGAGGAACGGCGCGCAAATTGTGTGATCTGCCAGCACGATGGGCTCCCGGCATCGGCTTCACGGTCAATGCCGATGAAACCCTGCTGCTGGGTGGCAGTACCGACACGGAGCAAGCCGCTGCCAGCAAACTCCCCATCAACGCCGTTCACAACGGCCCCAATGTCCTCTATACCGTAAACATCAAAACCGGTGAACTCAAAATAATTCACCGCGCCAACCACTGGTTCGGCCATGTTCAATTCTCCCCCACGGATCCTGATCTCTGCATGTTCTGCCATGAAGGCAGCTGGGAAAAAGTCGACCGGATCTGGTTCATCAATCCGTCGAAATCCACCACCGATGTCCACGGCACGGTAACCGACAACGCCCGGATTGCCTATCACCGTACCGAGCCGCGCGAAATCGCCGGTCACGAATTCTGGCAACCCGATGGAAAGTCGATCTGGTTTCAGCAGGCCTACCGTGCTCATCCCGAACGCGGTGGTTTCCTGACCTCCCTGGATGTCTCTACCGGAAAAACCACCCAATACACGATTCCCAATGGATTCAGCGGAATCCATGCAACATTTGCTCCCGATGGCACGTTTCTTGTTGCTGATGGGGGCGGCAGTGGGGCAACCGGGCCGGGTAAGTATATCTCAAAGCTCACCTTTCCAACCGACGGCTCCCATGTCTTCAAAGGTGAACACATAGTCACGATGCAGGCCAATGATTACGCCATTGAGCCCAACCCTCATGTCTCCCCGGATAACCGCTGGGTGATATTCACTGCCACCCTGAATGGCACGCCTCAGGCTTATGCTGTTGAACTCAAACCTTCCCGTCCTGATGGAAAATCTGGAAATGATGTGACGAAGGACTGAACCCACTCACTTCCGGATTTTCTGCATGATTTTCCTGAACTCTGTTGCATCCCTCTCCGCACAGGGGTCAAATGATTCAACTACTTTTCCAGGAGTTGAGATCTCTTCACCTCGTTTCTAGCAGATGAGGAATCAATCTGTGTTGCTGGCCGTCGCTCTGCTTGCCGCCTCAACGAGCTTTGCTCAAATCCCTGCGTCACCGGTCACTTCAACCAATAATTCCGCGCCCCTCCTTCCCCGGATAGGTTGGGCGAAGGTCACCAAGGAGACGAAGCCCGGCACACGATGGTGGTGGATGGGTAGTGCGGTGAATCCGGCGGAACTCGAGAACGAGTTAAAAACTTTTAAAGAGGCAGGTTTGGGAACGGTTGAAATCACTCCCATTTACGGAGTGAAAGGATACGAGAGCCAGTTCATTGAGTATCTTAGTCCGAAATGGATGAAGATGTTGAAGACCACGGTCACCGAAGCGCAGCAGCTCGACATGAATGTGGACATGGTGACCGGCACGGGTTGGTGTTTTGGTGGGCCGAATGTGAGCGATCAGGATGCCAATGCCCTCGCTATCTATTCCGATGATGGGAGTGTCTCCCAGAAACCGAGCGGTGTGATCGTGAAACGCCCTGCACCCGGAGGCGCCGGTTGGATGCTCAACCCTCTCTATCCCGACGCGATGTCCCGCTACTTGCACCGCTTCACCGATGCTTTTGCAACCTACGATGGACCGAAAGTGCATGGGCAGTTCCACGATTCCTACGAATACAAAAGCGATTGGTCCCCGGATTTCTTCGATCAGTTTGAAAAGCGCCGCGGCTACAAGCTACAGAACGAGCTTCCTGCTCTCTTCAAGGATCAGGGAGACCCGGATCATGTCGCCCGAGTGAAGGGTGACTACCGCGAAACGGTCTCCGACCTGATAGTTGCATACATCGGATGCTGGACGCACTGGTCACATGACCGGGGCTTTCTCTCGCGCCACCAGGCCCATGGATCACCCGGAAACTGGCTCGACATCTATGCTGCAAGCGACATTCCCGAGACTGAGATGTTCAACAAGGATCGGGATATCCTTGTCTCGAAGTTCGCCTCCAGCGCTGCGGATGTGACCGGAAAACACATGGTCAGCAGCGAAACAGGAACATGGCTGGCGGAGCATTTTACCGAGACGCTCGCTGATCTCAAATGCCTCTTCGATGACATGTATCTCTCAGGAGTCAACCGGATCATGTATCACGGCACCACGTACTCACCTCCCGAAGCCAAATGGCCGGGTTGGTGCTTCTACGCTTCCACGGAGATGAATCCTCGCAATGTAATCTGGCATGATCTGCCCGCGCTCAACTCCTATGCCACGCACGTTCAGGGCCTGTTACAGAACAGCGCACCGGACAACGACATTCTTCTCTACTGGCCGATCCACGACCTCTGGCACAACCCGCAGGGGATGGTGCAGCAAATGAGTGTCCATGTGCGCGATTGGTTTAACGGACAATCGATCGGCAAAGCTGCAAGGAGCCTCTGGGATCACGGCTACACCTTTGATTACATCTCCGACAGACAATTGGGAAAGGCGACGGTGCACGATGGGCACCTTGACCTTTTTGGAAACAACTACCGTGTCGTCGTGGTTCCCTCCTGCGTGCACCTGCCTGTGGAGACTCTGAGGGAACTTCTATCACTGGCGGCATCCGGTGCGACCATCATTGTTGAGGATCAGTTGCCGACGGATGTCCCTGGTGCGGCAGATCTGGAGAAGCGACGGGTAGAGTTGCAGACGCTCCTCAAGAGCATCGTCCTCTCTGCACCGACGGATCACGGTGTCAGGAGAGCCACTATAGGCAAGGGCCAGGTGCTTGTCGGAAGCTTGGAAGGTGCACTCCAACAGGCTGGCGTCCGCCCGGAGGAACTGGCAAAACAATCAGGTATCCATTTCGTTAGGCGTGTGATGGACAACGGCACTCTCTATTTCATCGCCAACCGCGGAACACAGCATCTCGATCAGGAGATAGCTCTCAGCAAACCGTTTTCTCAGGCGGCGCTCCTCGATCCGATGACAGGGGTCATCCGTCGTGCGGAAACAACGTCGGAGAACGGGGAGGCACGGGTACGCCTCCAGCTTGAACCGGGAGGATCGATCCTCCTGCGAACCCTCTCCAGCGGATCCACAGCTCTTCCTCCTTGGCATTATTGGAATCCAGCTGGTAGTCCAATTCCCATCCCAGGAACATGGGAGGTGAAATTTTTGGAAGGAGGTCCGGTGCTGCCGAAGAGTTACACAACCGGAACCCTCGGATCATGGACGGATTCCGGAGGTGCCGAGGTAAAGACGTTTTCCGGAACCGCACTCTACACACTTCATTTTGATGCCCCCACTGGGAGCGACTCTCAACGGTGGTCACTGGATCTTGGAAAAGTCGTCCAAAGCGCACGGGTACGCCTCAACGGCAGGGATCTCGGAACTCTCTTCCTTCCTCCCTACTGCCTGAGCGTTGATCACCTGAAACCCAGAGACAATCTCCTTGAGGTGGAAGTCACCAGCACCTCAGCCAACCGCATCCGGGATTTGGATGTCCGTGGAGTGAAGTGGAAGATTTTTTATGATGCGAATGTCAACAGTATCAATGACAAACCGTTCGATGCCTCCCAATGGCCCGTAGCGGAAGCCGGATTGATCGGTCCAGTAACCCTACAACCCCAAAACTAAAATTCATTACCTCCCGAAGAGGCAACAAGAGATCCCCATGACAAACCATCATCCCTTAATGCGCAGATTCCTTATCGCCTCAATCCTCCTGATCGCCATGACGCTGACACTCGTGGCGGCTCCGGAGCAGTTGGTCGATGTCACGAAGTTTGGTGTGGTTGGAGACGGCACCACGCTGAACACCGCAGCGATTCAGAAGGTGATCGACGATTGCTCGGCGACAGGCGGCGGAATCATTGATTTTCCTTCGGGCAGATACCTCACGGGAACAATTCAGATCAAAAGCAATGTCACTCTCCGGATTGAGGATCAGGCCACACTGCTCGGAAGCACCAATGCTGCTGATTATCGCAACCTTGACCCCTTCATCGATGGCAGTGGGAATTCCATGGGATACGCACTGATTGTCGCCCTGGATGCAGCACATGTCGGTCTTGCGGGAAAGGGGACCGTGAATGGACAAAGCCCTGCACTCAAGGCAACCCAGAAAAAATACACCGTGCGTCCCTTTCTGGTGCGTTGGATACGGTGCACCGATGTGACCATGAGTGATCTCCATCTCATCAATCCCGGCGCATGGACGCTGAATTTTTTCCAGACCAAAGGTGCTGCGGTCGATGGGGTGACGATTCGGAGCAGGGATTTGAAGATGGCAAACAATGACGGCATTGATCTGGATTCCTGCGAAAATATCCGAATCCGCAACTGCGATATCAACAGTGGCGACGATGCCCTTTGCATCAAGGCCACCAGTTTGTCGAAACCAAGCCGCGACATTGAGGCAATCAACTGCAAGCTTTCGACCCAGTGCAACGCGATCAAGTTAGGCACGGAAGCGATCGGTGGTTTTGAAAACATCACGGTCTCCAACTGCCAGATCACCAATACGAGGATGTCAGGTATTGTCCTCAATGCCGTGGATGGAGGGGATCTTCGCAAGGTGACGATCAGTGATGTGACCATGGATGGCGTGATGGTCCCCATCGTCATCCGATTGGGTTCACGCCTAAAGGCCTTCAGGGAGGGAGAACATCCACGCCTCACCCCCGGTAAACTGCGTGATGTGCTGATCAAAAACGTGACCGCGAAGAATATCGGACTGATCGGCATTCTCATTAATGGAATTCCAGGCTATCCGGTGGAAGCCGTAACCTTGGATACGATCAATTTGAAGTTACCCGGAGGAGGAACTGCCGAAGAGGCGAAGAAAGTGTTGCCTGAAAAGGAGAAGAATTATCCCGAGTACACCATGTTTGGAAAGACACTCCCTGCTTATGGCCTCTATGCACGCCATGTGCGCGGGCTCACCCTTCACGATGTGAACTTGGATGCAATTGCTCCGGATGCCCGTCCATCCACTGTATTTGTGGATGTCGAAGATGTCACACCGGCTGATTTTGCGGGTGGAATTTCCAAGACCCGATGACGGGATAGTCCGGGCCGCCGCCATTCAAGGATATTTCGAAACGGCAATACAGTGTGACGGCAACCCAATGGGAAGAGGCTATGGAGGAATGCGTGCGGTGATTTGGGAATGGCGAGATCTGCCTCAACCATAGAGATCTGGAGGCAGGAGCCCTTCACGCTCAATCTCTTGGCCAGATCAGCTGCCGCCCCTCCTCAAGGGAACGTTGCCTCACCGTTTTTCTCTCTCCATTCAGCATAGGTTACCCGATGCATGTTGAAAAAAGCATCGCGTGTTTTGACATAGGCACCTTGTCCGTTCATGCGTCCAATGGCATGCAGTTGCTCAGCCCTAATGTAAGGGCCAGCAGGATCGACGAATTGGTCTTTCACATGCATGGCCACCACCTGCCCCAGCACAATCCGAGAGTTCCCAATTTCCATCGTTGTGATTTCGCGGCATTCCAAAGCTGCGGGAGCCTTCGCAATTCTTGGAACCGAGACCAGCAGTGAGAGCTCGGTGTCGAGACCAGCTAATTTCAATTCATCCACGCCTTGAGGAAAATCGATGGCGCAAAAATTCATCGCCTCGGCGACATCCTCGTTGACGACGTTGACAACGAACTCGCGCGTATTGCGGATGTTTTGCGCCGTATCTTTCCCAATAATGTCGTTAGCCGGTCGATTGGCCACGCCAATCGCCACGATGGGAGGATCGGAGCAGACGTAATTATAAGCACTAAACGGGGCAGCGTTAAGCCTTCCCGCATGATCATGACTGGTAACCCAAGCGATTGGACGTGGGGCAACTAGACCACACAGTAGATTGTAGGCCTGATGGTTGGTGATTTTGGAAAGATCGAAATCCATAATTTTGGCATTTGAGGGTCTAAGCAACCAAAACTGTGACGAACGCGACCTCATTGCAATGGGGTCAATACCTTACAGGTACAAACAACGGGCGCTTGGTATCTCTAAACGTCTCCCTTCTTGGTAGTGGGTGAGTATTGGTCTGATGATGGTCGTTGTATGTGAGCTTCTGATTACCTGAAAGATTTCTTCGATGAATAGGAAAATAATAATCGACCTTTCGAGCGCTATATCATAGGAGTCTAACCTTGGATCGCATTCAGCCTTACTTCAAGAGACCTCCAATAAGTGCGGTGAATCCGACTCCACATTCCGTCTGCAAATGCCCATCCCTAACGCCCTAACACTCCGCAAAGCCACCAAGATCGCTGCCAAGATCGAGCGACTTACTGGCAAGCTACACGCCCTTGTTGGAGATACCCTGGAACTTCCAGTCGATACCTACGTCTCACCTGTTGAGACGGTGAAGATACGACGCCCACGTGGACGGCCTCCTGGTTCAGTGAATAAAACCAGAGCCGGTGCTCCTTCCAAGATAGCGGGTATCCCACGTCCTGCTTCCCCATCCGGTCCTCTGGCTCCCGCGGTTGTGAGGGTACTTCAGCGCTACGGTCGGGCACTCAAGGTTCAGGAGATCCTCATCGGCCTGGAACATGACGGCTACATCTGGACAGCCAAGAATCCCCGCCAAACCCTTTATGTTCGGATCGGCAAACTGGCAGGAGTGAAGAAGGTCGGCGAGGGCCTCTATCTTGCCGAGTCGCTGGCAACTCCTCCTGTAGGGATTCTCCCTGAAATCATTGCACCACCGGTGAGTGAAGGTCAGTGGTAGGGTTGGAGACTGATACCATATCTCTGAGATAACTGGACTTTATGGCAGAGGGATTTTGGTGAAGAGTGAGGCAATACATGGCCTTGGGAAAGGCCTGGATAGACTGCACAAAGTGCAGCCCTGAGTGTAACGATGGGCGAACCGAGCGGAAGCGAGTGAGTCAAAAGACCGATGGCTACCTTCAGGTAACCAGAGGGATGACAAGGCTGCTCTTCATCAAAAGAACCAGCAAGAGAGTCCAGTTCAAGATGAGAGATGGTACGAGGCCAGAAACCAAATGCCTGATACCGGAGGGCAATATCCATGCCCTCTTGTTAAACCCGATAGAACCCCCACCTGCAGAGGAACGGGTCTTTCTGCTCCCCCTCTTCCAATCAGCCTTTGGATACCCAAACCTACTCTTTGTGCTGAATCAAGGAGCTGCGATAGACCCACCAAATAAAGACGAGCTGGAAAGGAAGCCGTAGCCACAGAATCAACGGGGGGAGATTAACACCTGGCCAGCCGTGAAGAGCCACATTGAGATTCGCGGGAAAGACTGCAACCAAGAGTGCAATCAAGCCCCATGCTGCCAAGACTCTTGATCGAGGATCAATGAGTCCGATCCCTCCCATGATCTCGGCAACTCCACTCAACCAAATCAATCCAATTGGCCACGGCAAATAGGATGGCATCATCGAGAGATATGGTGCTGGATGTAGAAAATGGTTGGCACCTGCCAGAATGAAGAATGCTGACAGGAGCCAGCATGACCATGATCGTGAAAAGTGTCTCATTTGAGGTTAGAAAATCAGGGCTACTCGTTGTCCCTTTTGGATAACCGATCAAACCGAAGGGTGCCCATGACGGAGTTCACTCTGGAGATGGGTTAGGTGCATCCGGTTCTTTCCGGATCGCCCACTCCGTCTCAATCCTTACGGTCTGGTTGGCGAGGTGAACTTCGTGGAGAAAAAAAGCGAGACCAACCACCAAGGAGAGACTCGCACCGGTGAAGATGAGCCCCTCAATCCACTTGAACGGGAGTTCCAGCAACGCCTCCAAAAACAACATGGCAATCACCGTGCAGACAAGCAGTGCTGCAAGAGTGCAGGCGGTGATCGCTGCACTTGCGATCCGGCGGCGGCGTTCCAAACTGATGAGTTCGATCACGCGCTTGTCTGCCGAAATAGCAGTCGTGGCCAACGGCGATTCCACAAGGAATCGGCCTCGATCTACAATACGGGCGAGCCGACCGGCCATCACGTTAAGGAGGCCAGCAATAGCGGTCAACAGGAAGGCCGGGGCCAGTGCCAACTGAATCGCGTGGGCAACATCCAGTGAAATTCCGGTTTGGGTGTTCATAAGTTCGAGAGTTCAGTCAACGATGTCCGCAATAGGAGTCAACGGAACGACCTGATGGACTTATACCATCTCTCAGAGATAGGTGAACTCTTAAGGCGCAGGGATTTTGGTGTGTGGCAAGGCGGAAGACCGATGGCTATCCGAAGATAACCAGAGGGATGACAATGCAGCCACACGCCAAAAGAACCAGTCAGAAAGTCCAGTTATCTCTGAGAGATGGTATTATAGGATGGAAACGCCGTAGACTCTCAGAAAAGGATCACAAGGCCCTTGACGCTGCTGCCCATAGCAAGGGAACGAGAGCCTGAACACAGCGCTATTTCAACGGCACCAGGAAAAGGTGCTTGGAAGAATACAAAAGACGAAAGTTGAAGGCATTGGGGCCACGGGGAGTGAGGCACCGGGCAATCCCCAGAGGCAGTTTAAGCCCTGCGTCTGGCCACGATCACGAGCGTCAGCACGCCAAGTCCAAAGAGAACATACGTGGAGGGCTCAGGGACAGGGTCGATGATCACAATGCCATCTGTTAGGTCAAAAGTGACGATATTACTTCCAAAAAAGTAACCGCCGGAGTTAATTCTAATCCCATTCGTATTATTTGTATCAACATCCACCTGCCCGCCCCACGCGGTGGTGTCATTTGAGATGGTGTAGAGTGTTTGGTTATTGGAGGAGACGATCAGGTTCGTTGCGTGATCATAAAAAGCCAAATTGGTGTCGGTGTCGTAGATGATCTGATTCACTCCTCCACCCGTATCCAGAACAAAGGGCATATTCACGTTCGTCGTGACACCATCTTTCGTCAGGCTGACCGCGACATTGGAAACCTGTGCTCTCTGATATCCAGGAACAGTTCCAGTTGCTGTCGGAAGATTTGATCCATTAGTCAAAAGTGAGAGGACGATTGCTCCTGGCATATTTGAAAGTGTGTTTAAAAGTTCCGCTGAGAGACCAAGGGTAAGTGATCCCGTCCCCGATGCCGTCAGGTTGGTCGTAAAATTAATTGAGTACCCTTGCTTTAACCCTGAGTCTAAAGGGATCTGGGTCAGGACGGTCGCTAAGGTGGAACTTCCATAGAGACCTGCACCAAAATTTCCATAGGTTCCATCAGGCAGTGGGTTGTTCGATGGATAGTTAGTCGGGCCCACGGTGTTAGAGACAATTGCAATCTGCGCCCAGTCCACATTATTTGCCGTGGTCGCATAGGTAGTTTGGTTACTACTACCTAGTGATATCGTATTTGTTAAGGTCTGATAAAAATAGCCCGGAGATCCATTGCCCGAAAAGTTAAAGAACCCATTCGTGGATGCGTTGGAATTACCAATGGTTCCTGCCACGGAAAAGAAGTTGGGTGAGCCAGTATCAAACATGTAGGGGAGCAGCGCACCGCTATCGACTCCTGAAATCCCCACATAAACAGTGTAATAGCTCGGCCCGTAAACTGCGGGATTCGTCAGGTAAACCGGAATACTATAACTGCCATCAGCATTGGTCTGAGCTCTCAACCCCAGGCATCCGAGGAAAATAAACACACTAAAAAGAATAGTTTTTTTCATTGGTTCTGTTTTGGTTTAACAGGGAAAAAATGTTTGAAACTTCATTATCCTCTGACAGCCGGGTGCGATACTTCCTCCTTCTCTACTCCACAGTCACGCTTTTGGCGAGATTCCTCGGCTTATCCACATCACATTTCAACTCCACGGCGATGTAGTAAGCAAAAAATTGGAGGGCAATGGAAGCGAGGATTGGCGTGAGATATTCCGGCGCATCGGGAATCAGGATCACATCATCGCAGACAAGCGACAGCTCAGCCCCTTTCCCCTGGGTGCCAATCCCGATGACAGGACCGCCACGCGCCTTGACCTCCTCGATATTGCTCAAGTTTTTGTGGAAGAGCGCATCGTTGGGAGCGATAAAAATGGAGGGGGTCTCCTCATTCACGAGCGCAATAACACCGTGTTTTAGCTCTGCACTGGCATAGCCACTGGCGGCGATGTAACTGATTTCCTTGAGCTTGAGCGCGCCCTCCAGGGCCACGGGATAGTTGTACTGGCGTCCCATGAAGAGCATGACTTTGGTCTGAGCATAGCGACGAGCGACGGCGGCTATCTCGGCTTCCAATGTTAGCACCTGCTCGATTTTGGCAGGGAGTGCCTCAAGTTCGGCGATAATCCGACTGCCGTCGGAACTGGAAAGATTGCGGATGCGTCCGAGCAGCAGGGCGATCAGGGTCAAAATCGTGACTTGGGAGGTGAAGGATTTGGTCGCCGCTACACCAATCTCCGGTCCCGCATGCATGTAGACGCCACCATCACTTTCCCGGGCGATCGTGCTGGCGACATTGTTGCAGATTCCCAACGTGCGATGGCCCTTGCGCTTGCTCTCTCGCAAGGCGGCCAGCGTGTCGGCTGTCTCACCGCTCTGACTCAGCACGAAGACCAGCGTGTCTTTGGTCATCGGCAGGTTGCGGTATCGGAACTCGCTGGCAAATTCGCACTCCGTCGGAATCTGAGCGAGCGTCTCTATGGCGTACTCACCGATCATGGCCGCATGGAAAGCCGTGCCGCAACCGGTCAGAATCACGCGTTCCACGGACCTCAGTGCGGCATTGGTCATGTTGAGACCGCCGAGCTTCGCCGTAGCCTCCTCATGCGAGAGACGTCCCCGAAGCGCATCGGTCACACTACGAACCTGCTCATGGATTTCCTTGAGCATGTAGTGGGGAAAATCCCCCTTGCCGACATCCTCATCGGTCATCTCAACCTTGGTGACATTGTAGTCCGCGCCATTTCCCTCAAGGGTGGTGATGGTGAATCCCTCGCCGTTCAGGACGACAATCTCGTAATCGTTCAGATAGACCACATCGCGGGTATGTCCGACGATGGCACTGACGTCGCTGGCGAGAAAATGCTCCCCCTTGCCAATCCCAAGAACCAGCGGACTGCCCCGGCGGGCACCGATGATCACTCCGGGTAGCTCCGCATGGATCACGGCAATGCCATAAGTCCCGGAAACCAGTTGCAGGGCCTCCCGGATGGCCGTTACCATTGCGGAGGTTGTACGCATGGCAGACCGGTCAAAGGCGCGCCCGATCAGGTGTGATAAGACCTCCGTGTCGGTCTGGGAAACAAACTGATGCCCCTCCTCCTCAAGCTGTGTGCGGAGGGAGGCGTAATTTTCAATCACTCCGTTGTGAACCAGGGCCATCTTGCCCGAGCGATCAAAGTGCGGATGGGCATTCTCTTGGGTCACCTTACCATGCGTGGCCCATCGTGTGTGGCTGATCCCGGTAGTGCCGCCAACCGGATGCTGTCCGATCGCCCGGCGCAGGTCTTCGATCCTGCCAACTTCCTTGCGGACCGTGATGCAACCCTCCTCGATGGTGGCTACACCGGCCGAGTCATAGCCCCGGTATTCCAGCCGTTTAAGCCCCTCCAGCAGAATGGGCAACGCTTGGGACCGACCGACATATCCTATAATTCCACACATAGTGATTTATGAGACTGACAAACGTCAGGACTCTTCGCAAGATACAAGCAGCATCTGTTTACTATTATGCCCTATAAACAAGTCATCCCCCCGACTGCCCGCACACTCTCCATCATCATGGGAGGAGGAGCAGGAACCAGGCTCTTTCCACTGACCAAGGATCGCGCCAAACCGGCTGTTCCGATCGGCGGCAAGTACCGACTCGTCGATATTCCCATCAGTAATTGCCTGAACTCCGGCATTCGCAGCATCTATGTGCTGACACAGTTCAACAGCACCTCGTTGCATCGCCATATTAATGCCAGCTACAAATTCGACAACTTCAGCCCCAGCATTGTCGAGATTCTCGCTGCCCAGCAGACTCCGGAAGGATCCACCTGGTATCAGGGCACTGCGGATGCCGTGCGGCAAAACCTCCGCACCTTCCTTGAGGAAAGCCACGAATATTTCATCATCCTCTCGGGTGATCAGCTCTACCGGATGGAATACCGCGACATCATTCAGCAACACATCGTTGGAGGTGCTGATCTGACCATTGCCTGTATCCCCGTGAATCGCGAGGCGGCCACCGCGTTCGGCATCATGGAAACCGATGAAACGAGCAAAATCACCCGATTCGTCGAGAAGCCGACAGACCCCAAGATTTTGTCCGAGCTCCGGATGAAGCCGGAACTACTGAGAGAGCTTAACGAGCCCGATCACCAGGAACTCTATCTCGCCTCCATGGGCATCTATGTCTTCAACAGGAAGTTGCTGGAGGAGTGCCTCAACAACGATCTTCCTGATTTCGGCAAGAACATCATTCCTTCCATCATCGGCACCAGCAATGTGCATGCCTACATCCATCGCGGCTACTGGGAGGATATCGGAACCATTCGTTCCTTTTTCGATGCCAATCTCAACCTCTGCGATCCTCATCCGCAGTATAATTTCTATTCCCCGGGAGCGCCCATCTACACGGAGCCCCGCTTCCTACCCGCCAGCGTGGTGGAGGAGACGGTGGTGCACCGGGCCATGATTTCTGACGGCTGTCAAATCCGTTCGGCCCAACTCGACCGCTGTGTCATCGGTATCCGGAGCATCATCAACTCGGGATCCAAACTCAGCAATACCGTCGTCATGGGAGCCGACTACTACGAAAGCGACAAAGGTGGAACTCCCGCCGGGTGGATTCCGATTGGTATCGGACGCGACTGCATCATCGAGGATGCCATCATTGACAAGAATGCCAGGATTGGAGACGGCGTCATCATCACGCAGCACGACAAGGATGAAAATTCCGAGGGACCCGATTACTACATTCGTGACGGCATCGTGGTGGTTCCCAAGAACGGAGTCATCCCGCCCGGCACAAAAATCTGAGGAAACGGAAAATTGGGTTTTTAGGAGCAATTCCTGAGATTTCCCAGCTTTTGCTTTCATTCAAACTTGGAGCATGCATTTTATTTCCCAGCCATGACCAGTCGTTTTTATTACCTTCTGCTGCCCATCCTTGCAGTGCTCCTGCTCCTTGCGGGCTGCATCTATGACTTTGCCCCATCGGGACCAGTGCGGGACATTGACACCTGGCTGCTGGGAAAATGGTCAACCCAGGACAAGGCAGGACATCAGTTCAACGCCGTGGTCACACGCGACTCCGTGGATCATTACAGGGTTGAATTTCAGCAGCAGGGCGGAGAGACGCTCGTTTTCAATGGCTGGATCAGTCGGGTTGACGATTTCTCCATCTTGGTTCTGCGTTCCATGAACGAGGGTCCGACCTTCGGGAAGTTTGCGCTCTACCATTACGAACTCCTCTCCAAGGGACCTCCTCCCAACCCGGGTGACATTGGTGCCAATCGCATCCGTCTCAGTGAACTGCAACTTGATGAATCAACCCGCTCACTTGAATCCTACAAACTGAGAGCGGCCATCCGTAAAGCACTCAAGGATGGCTCACTCCTCGTCCCCCACAATGTGGTTGCGGATCTCAAGAGCCAGAAAGTGGAAATCCCTGGAAGCATTGTCTGGAGCAAGACCGGCAGCGTCACCTTCAACGGCGAGACATTCTGATGCCGGGCGAGCGCCCGGCCAGGTTAATAGACTGAAGACTTTTAGACTACTAGCCGGAACCGAACGAAACCAGAGATCAGAGGACAGATATCACAGATCAATAAAACCAACCAGAGATCTGCCTTCCGAATCCTGACCTCCGACTTCCGATCTCTTTTCTCATTTTTCATAACCCCTTCCCCCGCTGACCTAACAGTCTAACAACCTTTAGCCTAAACCCCTCCGAAATGTCCAAGTCACCAGATTCCGAATCCCAGTTAGAAAGAATGGAAAAAATCGTCAGCTTGGCCAAGCGGCGCGGTTTTATTTTTCAATCCTCCGAAATCTACGGTGGTATTGGCGGTTTCTGGGACTACGGCCCGCTCGGGGCTGAGCTGAAGAGGAATTTGCGTGACACCTGGTGGCGCACGATGACCCGTGATCGCGAAGATGTCGTCGGCCTTGATGCAACGATCATCATGCATCCGGCTATCTGGAAGGCGAGCGGCCATGTCGACACTTTTGCCGACCTCATGCGCGAGTGCACGATCACCAACAAACGCGTCCGCGCTGACCATGTGGAGCCACAGAGCGGCTCGGTGATCAAGTTTATTGGAGCCAAGTCCCCCAATGCCAATGGTGGATGGAGCATTGATCGCGTCTTCACAGTCCTGATGAAGCAGGGTGAACACATCGAGAGCTTCCGCAAACGCGTCCGTCTGCTCCTTACCCAGAATGCGGGAATTGCGGCCGGAAAACCCGACGAGATCGAACTCCTCGGGGAGGAACGGATTGATGTCGTGACGGATTCCGTCGATTTTCATCCCGAGACTGGTGGACTGCTCAATGAGGCCCGTCCCTTCAATCTGATGCTCAAGACCTACATCGGTCCGACAGCAACCGAGAATGACATTGCCTACCTGCGTCCCGAGACGGCTCAGGCGATCTTTGCCCAGTTCAAGAATGTCTGCGATTCCTCGCGGGTGAAAGTTCCCTTTGGTATCGGCCAGATTGGCAAGGCCTTCCGCAATGAAGTGACGCCCAAGAATTTCACCTTCCGCTCCCGGGAGTTCGAGCAGATGGAACTGGAATTCTTCATCAAGCCGGATGAGGCCGTGCAACTTATCCATGGTTCCGTTGCCATCTGGAGCGAAGGAGCCGATCTCAGCGAACCGCAGCCCAACTGGGGATGGGAGATGTGGCATCGTTACTGGGTTGCCGAACGCACCGCCTACTACGCCGGAATCGGCCTCAGCTCCGAGGTGCTCGACTACACCTGGCAAACGAAGGCCGATCTTGCGCACTACGCGCGCGCCTGTGTCGATATTCTCTTCAAGTTCCCCTTCGGTACCGAGGAGTTGGAAGGGATCGCCGCCCGCGGATCCTTTGACCTCACCCAACATCAGACTCACTCCGGTAAGCAGTTGGAATATTTTGACGAAGAGCTGAAAGCCGCCTGCGACAAGCTGACTGCCGAACAAAAAAGCACCTTCATTGCGGAGGCCTACGCCAAGCGCTTCAATCCTGATACCACGCTGGAAGAGACCATGGCCTTCTGCGAAAAGCTTTTCAAGGGCCTCTACATCCCCCACGTCATCGAACCCTCCGCAGGCCTCGACCGTCTCGCCCTCGCCATCCTGGCCAACTCCTTTGAAGAGGAAGTCGTCACCGATGAGAAGGGAAAGAGCGAAATGCGGACCGTCCTGCATTTTCATCCCCGCATCGCCCCGATCAAGGTCGGCATCTTTCCCCTGCTAAAAAATAAACCGGAACTGGTGGCCAAAGCCCGCGAGATTGTTTCCCTGCTCCGTCCGCACATGGCCGTCTTCTACGACGAGACAGGAGCCATCGGTCGCCGCTACCGTCGTCAGGATGAAGCAGGCACGCCTTTCGGAGTCACCATTGACTTCGACACGCTCGGCGAGGAAAAACCAGAGTTCAAGAATACGGTCACCCTGCGCGAACGTGATTCCATGCAGCAGCGCCGCATTCCGATTGCCGAGCTCCTGCCGTTCCTACTCAGTCAGATTCTTTGATCCGCTGATTTTTTAAGCCTGGTCTTTGACCTCCGATTGGATTTCTCCTTCGGCCAACTGAGTTCGGAGCAGATCACCCGTCCTAGCTTGCTGAGAAGATGTGAGAACCTTCCCCTGCGCATCACGAGTGATGCTGAAGCCCCTTTTTAGCGTTGCCTCGGGACTGAGCGCGGAAAGAGTTGCCTCGATACGACTCCAGCGTCCCTTCTCGCGTTCCAGTCGATGAAGACTCGTGCGTTCCAGTTGATTCCAAAACCGATCCAGCGACTGCCGCGTCGCAGCAAGACGCTGACCGGGATGGGCTGCTGCAAGTTGGGCCGCTGTGGTGGCGATGCGTGAAGCTGTCTGTTCGATTCTGCGCTCCAGGACGATCAAGAGCGTCTCCTCCATCCTGTCTCCGGTCTGACGCGCCTCATCAAGACGGCGCAATGGTTCACGAAAGAGAGCGGAAGCGGCCAGGCGGTCCTCCTGGGCCTGATAACGCTCAAGGAAAGCGACCGCCTCTCGTCCGATTCTAGCCACAAGTGAACGGCCTCTCTCCAACAATCCCCCTCCATCCACAGCTAGCAATTCCGCCGCAGCGCTCGGAGTGGGGGCGCGCAGATCGGAGACAAAATCAGCGATCGAAAAATCGATCTCATGCCCCACCGCACTCACCACGGGAACGGTCGAAGAAACAATCGCGCGGGCAACGATCTCTTCATTGAATTCCCAAAGATCCTCCAGACTCCCGCCGCCACGCGTCACCACAATCACATCCACGGAACCGATGACCTCCGATCCTAACGACAATTCCTTGATGGCCGCAGCAATCTCGGCAGCGGCACCCTTCCCCTGCACACGGACGGGACTGATCACTACCTGGAGTCCGGGATGGCGGCGATGCAGCACCTGCAGAAAATCCCGAATCGCCGCCCCGGTGGGAGAAGTCACCACACCGATCCTGCGGGGAAAGCGAGGAAGCGGACGCTTGCGCTCCTGATCAAAAAGTCCTTCGGAGGCCAGCCGTCGCTTGAGTTCTTCGAAGCGGGCCTGAAGTACCCCTTCGCCCTTGGGCTGCACAAGGCGAACCATCAGCTGATATTGTCCCCGCGGCTGATAGACACTGATCTGGCCATGAAGCTGTACCTGGAGGCCGTCACGAAGCGACGCCGCGATTTTCCCTGCCGCGGTGCGAGCAAAGAGGACGCACGAGAGTTGTGCCGTCTCATCTTTGAGCGTGAAGTAGCAGTGCCCGGAGGCCTGGCGGCGGAGATTGGAAATTTCCCCTTCGACCCAAACCATACCGATGCCTTCCTCCAGAAGATCGGTGATGCGATGCGTCAACTCGCCGACACTCAGGATGGCGGTTGTGACCTCCATCGGCACCTCGATCACGGACTCATCAGCCAGTTTTTCCGGCAGAAAAGGCTTTGCCGAAAAAGAGAGTGCCGGTGATTTTGGAGTTGCTGGTTTGGTGGTTCGTTCTGCCTGTTCCTCCTTTTGAACTAACTTCGGCAGCAGCATCCCCATGTCGAACCCAAGCTGTGTCTCATCATTCTTGGAGGTGCGACGTGCCATTTGCGGAAGCTCTGATTTAGGCAAGCTGCTCACGCAGACCCGAGAGGAGCCTTGTGAGACGTTTGGGAATGTCCAACTCCTCAAGCAGTTCCTGCCTCACGGCAGGATCGACGATAAGAGTTGAAGCAACGAGATCCGTGATCACGCCGACATTGGTGATCTGACTGAGATAGGATTCAAATTGCGCGGGCAACTCGATTCCCTGCTCCTTGAAACGAGAGCAAAGGGCATGGAGTTGCGTGAGTTGAAGCGCCGTCTCCGGCGACTCCTCCTCGTCGGCATGCAACCCTCCAAGGCTTGGCAGGGACTTAATCCTGGCGATGCGATAAGGCTCCCGCTGTTCCCATTCGGTGAAACGCACGCGACTGACTCCCTGTAGAATCAGATTGGAAGTACCGTCGGAGTTGCGGATACAAGCCCTGACAAGTCCCGCGCCTGCCACTGGCTCCGTCAACTCCTCCTCTTGATCGCGGGGCATGGCCACCGCCAGCATGCGGCCATTATTCAGCGCATCCTCCAGCATCGCCTGATACCGCGGTTCAAAAATGAAGAGCGGGAGCAGGGCATTTGGAAAAAGCGTCACCCCTGGAAGCACCATCACCGGCAGCCTGCCCGGCAGATCCTGAATGTTTTCCTCATGCACGAATCGGAGACTACCCGTTGGGACTCACTTCATAAATCCAAAATCATCTCTATTTACTACGGAAGCGCTTTCCTACACTCCACGACACTTTCTGGTGGACGACTGATCCGAGAAATTGCATCCTTCTTAGCTCATCTCATCGCTTGAGGTTGAAAAATAACGGGTAGGTACCGAAGTGGCCAAACGGGGCGGACTGTAAATC
>Ga0302320_10011459_pt1 | contig 18760 bp, 16 predicted proteins | sample Bog_T0_3_FD_202130 | JGI IMG/M metagenome (GOLD analysis project Ga0302320, IMG submission 202130) | Peat permafrost microbial communities from Stordalen Mire near Abisko, Sweden - Bog_T0_3 | ecosystem: Environmental > Terrestrial > Soil > Wetlands > Peat | place: Sweden: Abisko, Stordalen Mire...
TCGCGGCTGCGCAGGCCCGCGATCAAAACCGCCATCAATTCAATGGTCTCAGAAAACGGATAGGGCTTAACCCCGCTCCGGACAAAATCGACGAAGGCCACCATTTGGCGGCGGAAGGCGACATAGGTGTCGCCGCCTTTGATCGCGCCCTGACTTTTGGTGCCGGTGATGATGATCCCGCCGCCGCCGTCATAGATGATCGGGACGATGACCTCGACGCCCGACTTGTGGCGGAGGTAGCCGATGGAGCGCTTGGCGTCCTGGCTCTCCATGCGCACGGAGGTGAAGCCCGGGCCGAGGATGCGGTAGAGGGGCTGGACGGCGTGGATGCCGTAATTCTCCCAGTACTTGGTCGAGCCGCTGGCGATCCAGCGGATCTCGCCGTACTGGGCCTTGTCCGTGTCCCAATTGTCCAGGCCCTGCATGTAGCGGGCGCCGCTGGAGGAGAGGATCGGGCAGCCCTTCTTTTCCCAGTCGATGAAGGTCTGCAGGTCCTTGACCGAGATGGCCAGGGGCTTGTCGATGAAGACGGGGATGCCGGCCTCGACGAACGGGCGGGCCCGGCGGACATGCTCGTAGCCGTCGTCGGTCGAAATGAAGACGCCGTCGACCTGGCCGATCACGTCCTCGGGGCGCTCGACCACATTCGGAATGAGCGAGGCCTTGGCCACCAGCCGGGCTTCGTCCAGCTTGTCGGTCCAGATATGCGTGACCTGGGCGTGCGGGACCTTGACCGAAGCCAAGGGCTGATTGCCCAGGTAGACGGGAATGGTCGGGTAAGGGCAGGAGGCCATCTCCTTCGGGTCGTAGCCATTGACGATGGCCGACCAGGAGTAGGGATGGCCGTTGCCCTCGATCATTCCGAGCATGGCAAAGCGCAGATTTTTGTCTGCGGCATGGCGGGGCGTGGCGGTCGAGGCTTTATTCATGGATGTCGCGGCAAAAGATGCGGGAGCCATTGGCCTTGGCCGAGGCCAGGGCGGCGAGGTTGAAGCGGAGGGTTTGGGCGGCGGCCTCGACTGAGCAGAGGCTCGAGGGTTTGCCGTCCAATTGGTCGAGAAAGGCGTTGGCCTGGGCGATGTAGTGGTTGTCGCGGTGCGCCACCGGCGCCTCGTGCCACTCCCACTCGCCCCCGAACTTGTTCAAGACACCCCAGCGCTGGTTGTGCAGCTCGATCTTCACGCTGCCGACCGCCGTGTTGAACATGATCGTCGACTCATTCGGCATCTGAAACTGGTTGAGGGCGTAGCTGACCATGACCTTGCCGTGGCGGGCGGCGATGTGAACGGTGTCTTCGACGTCGACGTCGGCCAGCGACAGATGGGCGCAGTCGCAGATCAGGCTGTCCGCCGGGCCCACCACGCTCTCCACCCAATTGGCCGTATGGGTGAGGGCGTCCTGGATCGCGCCGCCGCCGGAGCTGTGGCTGCGGTAGTAGACTTTGGCGTAAGCGGGGCGAAAGAGATGGAAAGCCTGCCCGGCCAGCGAAGTAGCCTGGAGGATCGGGCCGAGCGTGCCCTGACGGATGAAGTCCCGGGCCTGGGCCAGGAACGGCATCGAGTGCAGGGTGTAGGCGATCGCGATCTGCTTGCCGGTTTCGTTCCGGGCCCGGATCAGATCCTCCACGCCCTTGACCGTGACGGCCAGGGGCTTCTCGCACAGGACGTGGCAGCCGGCGCGCAGCGCCCGGATCGACATCGGAATGTGGAACTGCGCCGGGGCGCAGATCACCACCAGCTCGAACTTGCCGCTGTCGACCGCCTTCTCCCAGTCGGTCAGGGTCGGGACCTTGTAGGTCTCGGCCATCTTCTGCAGCAGGGCCGGATTGACGTCGCAGGCGGTGGGCTCCGCCCGGCCGGTTTGCTGGAAACAGCGCAGGTGGCGCTCGCCGATGCTGCCGCATCCGATGATCAGTACGGAGCGCTTAGCCATGAGGGGAAAGGGGGTGGGCTCCGGCGCGGGAATATCGCATGGAAGGGGTGTTCTTTTTCACCCGACCGGGAAAGTCAATGCCGATCCACGGCGGGCCCGTGCGTTCCACACCGTGAAACAAAAAAGGTTGACTCCCGGGGGGCCGGAACCTGCTTGTGCCCGCTTCCGGCCCACCGCATTTTTACTCCGTCATGACGAAAAATTCCCATTCGAAATCCAAGCCGTGGGAGGGGGAGCCGGCGGCCCACCCCATCCTCGCGACAGCCGTCGTCCCCTGGGCCGAGCGCTACGAGTTCGACGCGGACCAATTCCGCGAGCACGTCGGAGCGATCGCCACCGGGCTCACGCGCCATATCTACGTCTTCGGTACCGCCGGCGAGGGCTACGCCCTGACCGACGCGCAGTACGACCGCGTCACCAAGGCTTTCTGGCAGGCGGCCCAGGATTTCGACGTCCGGCCGATGGTCGGCGTCGTCTCGCTTTCCCTCGGCACCATGATCGAGCGGATCGAACGCTCCCGGGCCATGGGCTTCCGCGAGTTCCAGATCTCCCTTCCTTCCTGGGGTGCGCTGAACGATCGCGAGTTGGCCACCTTCTTCGCCGAGACCTGCGGGCGGTTTCCCGACTGTTTCTTCCTCCATTACAACCTGGGACGGACCAAGCGGATTCTGACCGGGGCCGACTACCGCCGGATCGGGCCGGCCCACCCCAATCTGGTCGCGGTCAAGAAGGGCGGAAGCGACGAGCCCGCGGTGATCAAGGACCTCCTCTCCGTCCAGCCGGGCATCAAGATGTTTTTCACCGAAAACAGCTACATCGAGGCGCGCAAGCACGCGCTTTGCGGGCTCCTGATCTCGGTCGCGACCGTCAACTCCGCCCGGGCCAAGGAATTGGTCGCCGGTGACGACGCCTTCCGGGCCGCCTGCCTGCCCGAACTCAAGGCCATGGTCGACAAGCTGATCGAACTCTCCCAGGGAAAGTTCCACATCGACGGAGCCTATGACAAGCTGCTCGCCAAGGTTTCCCAACCCGCCTTCCCCCAGCGCCTGCTCCCGCCCTACGAATCGTCGACCGAGGCCGATTACCGCGCCTTCTTAGCCGCCCTGCCCGCCCGCTGGAAACCATGACCCCCACCCGCCCCCTCTGGCTTTTCGCCACGCTCTGGTCCCTCCGCCAATACCCGACGAAAAAGCGGGAGTGGTCCTGGAAGAAGAAGTTCGCCGCGATCCGCGCCGGCGGCTTCGACGGGGTCTTCTCTCCGCCCCAGCCCTATCTGGCCGAGCGCGGCGACCTGAAATACCTCGCCGTCACGAGCCTGGGCGTCGACTCCGACGTGGCAAAGCCCTTCCGCGACGCCCAGGCCCTCGGGGCCGTCGCCCTCGACGTCCAAATCTGCGATTTCGACACCCCGGTCCCGGACGCGGTCAAGGTCGTGCTCAGGATTCGGCAGGCTTCCCGGGAAACCGGGCTGCCGTTCGCGATCGAGACCCACCGCGACACCCTGACGGAAACGCCGGAAAAGACGGTCGCCCTGGCTGAAGCCTACACGGCCGCCTGCGGCGAAGTCATGCCCCTCTGCCTGGACCACTCCCACTTCGCGGTCGTCCGCCATCTCGCCCCCGCCGTCTACTGGGAGTATTTGAGCCAGCCCGCCAGTCTGCTCGCGGCCGCCACCCAGTTCCATCTCCGGCCCTTCAACGGCCATCACTGCCAGATTCCCGTCCTGACGCCGACCGGCCGGGCCACGCCCGAATACAAGGACTGGCTCGGCTATGCCGGCCCGCTCTTGCACTACCTCCGCCAGCAGCCCACGACCGACCCGGTCTTGGCCGTGCCGGAAATCGGCCATGCCGCCCCGCCCTACGGGCTCAGCTGTTTTTCCGATACCTGGCAGGACGTCCTGCGGACGGAGCGGGATTTGCGCCGGCTCTGGAAAGAATAAAACTGGGCCGGAGATACGGACTACAGCTGCAAACCCTATGGTGGGAGGACCGCAATAGCCTGTAATTTGCGGCGTAAACTCGGCAACCGTTGCTGACTAGCGCGGTCGTTTGGAAGGTGGCCAACTAGCGCCTCATTAAAAGCCGGGATTGCGGTCAGCCCACGCACCGATGCGATCACATACCCTCGCAAATCCTCCGGGGCCGCAGCCACTTCTTTCACAATGTTCTCCCGGCCATCGATCACCGTGGTGAAATCCTCAAGGTCGTGACTGGAAGCGAAGTCGCCGTTACCGCGGTCTGCAAATGCCACGTGCTTCGTGGCCAGAAACGCCACTGGCGAAATTAGTTTTAGCCGGGTATGCGCAATCTCACGTTCCCTCGCCGTAGCTAACGCCTCCTTGAGCCAAGCTGTATTGAGTCCGAGAAATCCACCGTCTTCCGTAGGCATAATGTCGACCGTGAGATTTGCGAGCACCCACCGACACTTCGGAGCATTCTCGCGCATATCATGATCAAAGCCAAGACCACGTAGTTTTACTTCGAGATCGGAATAGCGCTGCGAAGCCAGGGTTTCGACAATGACGTCAACATCATCAGTCGGACGTGCAGGTGCCAACAAAGGGCGATCCAGCAGCAGGTTCACAATTAAGCCGCCGACGAATGCGTAGTCGAGGCCGAGGCCGTCCAACCGGTCGGCGACGGCACGCATAGAGGCGAGGTTAGGCTGCGACATGAGGGCTTAAGAGACGAGCCAGCTCCTTTTCTGCCAGATTACGCTCGCGCGCCCGGCCAATGCGGAGGGCATCGACTAAAGCGAGCAATTCATAAAGGGCCGGATCGCGTCGCGCCGCGCCAGGTGCACTGCGATAAAGAGGCTGCACAGCAGCTCCCTGCACCTCTCCATCGGGATCAGGCCAGACAGGCGGAACCTGTCCCGATGCGCTGATTTTTCCGGAAAGAGCCGGAGCCGCCCAGGCAGTCGGCATTCCGCGAATTATCTCTTTGAGGCTAGCCGGATAGGCATGAGGTACCCCGTGAATGAGAAAGTTTCGGAGTGCGTCCCGTCTAATCTCCATGGTTTCAGGCTCGGCCAGATGAGCGTCGCCCAGGCGGCGAACGGCAGCGTGGACCTCCGAGGCGCTTATTCCGAGCTCTTGACCCAATTCCGCATAGCTTCGGCGGCTGCCTTCAAGGCACAGCTTGAGAGCAACGACGATATCCTGTGGTTTGGTAAACATTAAGATACGCTATTCGCGAATAGCGAATCGTCAAGGCCGAAAGCTCCCTTCTGCAAAATCTCCGCACACGGTCAAAACTATCTCCCGACGCCCGGGTTAGCCGAATTTCGGAATGACGTAGGGTCCCTCGGGAATAACCGCGATCTCGTTGTCCCCGGAGCGCGCGATGCTCTGGGCGATGGCGTGGTCGACCGATTCGACCATCTCCACGCCCGTCACCGTCCGATCGGCCGGGGACAGACCCGTCGTATAGAGCTGGATCCGGCCGACCCGCATTGTCTTCATCTGCATCTCGGTCTGCCACTCGTCGATGTCGGCCAGCGGTTTCTTCAAGATTTCGCGGAGGAAGGCCTCCGGTCCGAACCGGGTCAGCCGCGCCTGGGACAGGCGAAACTCCGGCGAGCCGATGCCTTCGGAACAGGCCGAGGCGATGATCAGGGTGCCGCCCGGCTGCAGGATATCCACGGGCGTGACCATACCCTTGACCGTCTGGTAGTAGGTCTTGTCCAACGGATAGCCGGCGGCCGAGGTCACCACGGTCGCGAAGCGGCGGGGCACCCGCACCTGGACCGAGTCGCGCACGAAATGGACCGCCGCCAAATGGGCCGCCACGACCTCGCCGAAGGTGACATGCACCAGGGCCCGGTTCTCGTCCAGGATCGTGTTCAGGCTGTAGATCTCGCCGATCCGGCTGACGATCTCCAACTGCTCCTCCCGCAGCGGATTGCCCTCCAAATTGCAGGAGCGGGCCGAGGGATCCTCCATGAAGCGCGAGCTATGGAAAGTGCGGATGGTATCGGCATGGGCGATCCCAGGAGCCACCACCTTGGGGCCGCCGGAGAAGCCCGCCATGAAGTGCGGCTCGACCAGGCCGGTGGCGATCCGCAGCTCGGCCTCGACGAATCGCCGGTCGATTTTGATCGGCGTCCCGCGGGTCAGGGTCACGCCCAAGTCGGCGTGGTCGGCCGCATTCCGGGCATCGTGGTTCTCCACCCGGACCGTCTGGAGGACCCAGGGATCGCCGACCAATTCCGCCAACTCCTCGCCCTCGTTGGGCCGGTGCAGTCCGGTCGCAACCAGGACGCGGATGGCGTCGGCTTTCATGCCGCCCGCCAAGAGGCCCTCGATCAGGGGGCGCAGGAACAGCCGGTTCGGCACCGGCCGGGTAATGTCGCAGATGAGGATGCAGGCGCTGCGATGCCGGCGGGCCAGCTCCTGAAACGGGGCCGCGCCCACCGGATTATCCAGGGCGGCACGGAGGGCCGCGGCCGGGTCGGCCTGCACCGGCAGGGCAACCTTGCGGATCACGGTGGCCCGGGCACCCGGGGGCAGGCGGAAGGGCAAATGTTCTCGGCCGTAGGAAAGGGAAAAGGGGGAGGAGGCCACGGGGGGGGAAAGACGGACATGCCACGTATTACGTGACATTTTGCCAGAAAAATTACAGATAAGGCACTTATGTCGAAACTCAATCTCTCCTCCTGGTCCGAAAAAACCCCGATGCCCCTGCCCCGCGCCGGGTGCGCGGTCACGGCTTGGAACGGCAAGCTGCTGGTGGCCGGGGGCACCCTGTGGGCCGCGGACAAGAAACTCTGGAGCGAGCGCGTCGACGCGTTCGATCCGGCCACCAACCGCTGGGATCCGCTGCCCGCCCTGCCCGCCCCGCACGGCGACGCCGCCTGTGTCGAGGTCAAGGGCACGGTTTACATCTTGGGCGGCGGCCGGGACGGCGCCATCGCCGACACCGCCTGGTCCTTCCGCCACGGCGCCTGGCAGGCCGAGCCCGCCATGGTCCTGCCCGCCCCGCGCAAGTCCATCGCCGCAGCCGTGGTCGGCGACACGATCTTCCTCCTGGGTGGCTATCAGCCCCCGGTCGACGGCGCCCCCGCCAGCTCCAAAGTCTGGGCCTGGACCCTCGGCGCCAAGCGCTGGGAGGAGCGGGCGCCGCTGCCGGGACACGCCCGCACCAATCCGGCCGTGGCCGCGATCGCCGGCCAGATCTACGCCGCCGGCGGCGTCAGCCACGAACAGGGCAAGCTTCAGAATCTCGACGACATCCTGAAGTACGACCCCGAGGCCGACCGCTGGTCGACCGTGGGCAAACTCCCCTTTCCCAACCGCGCCGCCTCGGGCGTGACGGTCGGCGGGCAATTGATCGTGATCGGCGGCTACGACACCCAGTTCGAGACCGCCGTCTGCGCGTTCGACCCGGCCTCGGGGGAGACGCTGCCGCTGGGGCCGATTCCCCACGCACTGGCGGACAGCCGCTTTGCGGTGGTGGGCCGGACCATCTTGGGCGTCGGCGGGGAATGCGGGGTGAAGATGCGGGCCCCCTGGACGATCTCAGCCCAGGCTATTTGAGCCGAACCGCCACTTCGCGCCCGGTCTCGGCCGACTTGTGCACGGCCTCGAGAATGAGGGCCGTGCGCAACGCCGCCTCCAGGCCGGCCGGCGGCTCCGCGCCCTTTTGAAATGAGGCGATGAACTGGCGCAGGAACCCCTCGCCCCATTTGCCGCCATAGGAAGTGCTGGTTCCGGCGGGAAAGGTCCTTTCCCGCACGGGCGAGCCGCGCTTGACCGGCGACTCGATCCGCAGCAGCGGCCGGGCGGCCCAGGTGACCCGGCCCCGTCGGCCGGTGAAGCCGACCGACATGTCGTTCCCCGCCCCGTTGAGGTACCCGCCGCCGGAAAAGGCCAGGACGTAGCCGGCCTGCAGGGTGCCGACCGCCCCCGAGCGCAAGCGGAAGGCGACGGCGGCGACGTCCTCGACGTCGATTTTTTCGCCGGAGCGGGTGCCGAGCTGGGCGGACACCGCCACGATCGGTTCGCCAGAAACATACTGGAGCACGTCGAAGAAGTGGCAGCCGAGCCAGGTGAGGATCCCCCCGCCCGCGCGGCGCTGGGAAAAAAGCCACGAGCGCGGCTCCCGAAACCGCACCTGGGTCGTGAGCATCCGGGCCTCGGCGGTCAGGAGCGGCCCGATCGCGCCGCCGCGGACCAGGCGGCGGGCCTCCCGAATCGCGGGCAGCCAGCGGTTGCAGTAGAGGACGCTGGCTTGGACCTTGGCCTTCCGGGCCGCGGCCATGACCCGGCGGATTTCCCCCGGGTTAAGCCCGACCGGCTTTTCCGCCATGACATGGATCCCGGCTTTCAGCACCCGGCAGGTCAGGGCGGCCGCGTCGTCGGTCGGAACGCAGACGATCGCGAAATCGATGTCGCCCCGCCGCAGGACAGCCGCCAGGTCGTCCGTGCAGAGCGTGAGCTTTTTCCGGTTCGCGAGCAGGGCGCCATGGCGCTTGGCCTCGTACTGCCCGTCCCAGGCGACGATCTCCCCCACCTCCGGGAGATTTTGCAGCGTCGCCAGGTGGGGCGCGGAATGGGGGTGCGAGAGGCCGAGGAGGGCGGCTTTGAGCGAGCCGCGGCGGGACGCACTCATGGCCGAACTACTTGGAGAAGCCGTAATCCTTCAGGTACTGCATGACGCCCGTCTTCTTCTCCTCGAGGGTTGCCCCGGGCTGGCGCCAGAGCATATGCGTCTTGTGCTCGAAGCCGCGCATCGCGATCGCCTTCTCCGGCAGATTGGCCAGGGCCGGGCCGGCCGGCAGCTTGATCACGCCCTCGTTGTTGGCGTGAATGATGTCGCCCGGCCTGACCGTGATCCCGCCCACTTCGACCGGGCCCTGGATCTTGGTCCAGCGCAGGGCGCAGTGGTGGATCGTGATGCCGGAACAGTAAGCCACGAAGGGCACGGTATTGAGTCCGACCACATCGCGCACGCCGCCGTCGGTCACGAGGGCGTTGCAGCCGACGCTGTTGAGCATCTTGCCCATGCCGTCGCCCATGACGCATTCGTGGTCGGGCCGGGAACCCACCGTCTTGACCACCAACACGACTGGCTCGGCCGTCTTCTGGATGATCTCGAGAAGCTCCCACCACAGCTTGGTTTCGGAGGGGTTGTTGGGCGAACTGGTGTCGATTTCCGCCGTCACGGCCACGCCGCAGGTCGGCCCGAGCGACGGGTTGGTCGACTTGATCGACGAGCCCATGTACCACTCGTGGGCCGGGGTCGGATCAACGTAGCCGATCGTATTGGCAAGAAGAGCAGTGTCGAATTCCGTCAACTGCTGGATGAGGGTCGTGAGAGGCGTGGGTTTGTTCATGACGAAGATAAAATCGGGCGGGACTCAGGCGGCGGGCGGCGGCACAACGCCGTGCTTCTGGGCGACAGCGGTGAGCACCTCCCAGAGGCCGACCGGGACGGGGATCCCGTCCCGCCGGCGCTTTTCCTCCGTCCGCCATTCCGGTTCGCCGGCGAGCAGGACCTCGTCGAAGCCGGGGGCGGGGGCGGAGGATTTGAGCATGCCCTGAAGGCGGTCCATGCGGGGCTCGAACTGGCCGGCCCCGAGAAAACGGGCCGGGTCGATCGCGAGGAAGGTGTGGCTGACCTTGAGCGGCTCGCTGGCGTTCCGGAAAATGGCGACTTCCTGGGACATGGGGCCCCCGCCCAGGACGGCGCAGAGGATCTCGACCAGGACGGAGAGCCCGCTGCCCTTGTAGGTGCCGAAGGGAGTCGCGAATCCGGCGTTGGCCGCCTCCGTGTCCGTCGTGGGCTTGAAGTTGGAATCGAGGAAGCCCCAGGCGGCCGGAATCGTGGGTTGGCGGGCGTAGGCGGCGTTGCTGACCTTGCCCAGAGCCACCGTGGTCGTGGCCATGTCGAGGAGCCAGCGCCCCGGTTGCCCGTTGGGGACCGCCATGCAGATCGGATTGGTGCCCAGCCGCGGCGAGCGGCCCTGCCAGGGCGGCACGGCCGGCGAGGCGTTGGAGACAATGAGGCCGATCGCCCCGCCTCGCGCCAGTTTCTGGCCCCACCAAGCGGCGGCCCCGAAATGGTTGGAGTTGCGGGCCACGACCATGGCCAGGCCCGACTGTTTGACCAGACGCAGCGCGTGGTCCGTGCAATGGTCGGAGACGACCTGGCCCAGGCCGTTCTGGCCGTCATAGGTCAGGCAGGCGCCCGATTCCGTCACGACTTTGCCGATGGCGAAGGGATCGACCGCCTTGCAGTCCAGTTGGGCGGCATAGGTCGGCAGAAGCTGGATGCCGTGCGAGTCCACCCCGCGCAAGCTGGCCGCGATCAGGGACTCGCTGACCAGGGCGGCATGGTTCTCCGGCACGCCGCAGGCCCGCAGAATCGCGTGGCAGAAATCGCGCAAGGCCGTCTCGCGCAGGTGGACCAGGGGAACAGAGGCAGCGCTCATGAAGGGTAAGGGGTGGCAATTCTCTCCCGACTGAGGCCTGCGGCCAGAAAAATCTTTCCGCCCGCCGCCGGAAGGGTCCGGCGGGCGGAGGGAAGATTATTTGGCCAGGACGGCCGCTTTGCCCAGGAGATCGGCCTGATAGCCGAGGCCGTCGGAGCCGTTGACAGCCGCCGTGATCTGGGCCCGGCAGGTGTCGGTCAAGGGGAAGCCGAAGAGGTTGGTGCGGGTGGAGAAGATGCCCATCTGCACCAGCAATTCCTTCAGGCCCTCCATCCAGCATTCGATCTTCGGGCCGCCGTAGACGCGGTACATCAAGTCGTTCATCCGGGCCTGGAGCTTTTCCGCCTCGGCCAGGTTGCCCGCGCGCACCGCCTTGACGATGCGGCCGGCCAGGTTGGCATTGAAGATCGAGCCGCCCAGCATGACGCCGTCGTAGCCGGCCTGGATATAGGGGATGACGTTGAACTCGTCGCCGTCGAGGACGATCAGCCCCGGACGCTCCTTGCGGGCCGCGACAAAGATGTCGCGCCGGACGTCGGAGGTGGAGCTGTCCTTGATCATGACGATGTTGGGCTCGGCCACCAGCTCGGCCAAGTGGGATTCCGGCACGGCGTAACCGCGCTTGCCGCCGAGTTCGTAATAGCCGACCGGCAGGACGCTTTTGCGCGCGATCTCGGTAAAGTGATTCAGCATCCGCTGCGGCGTCACGTTGATGAAAGCGTGCGGGCCGGCCACGACGGCAATTTCGGCGCCCCAGGCGGCCGCTTTTTCGATATTGTCCAGCGTCCGGGCGGCGGAATTGTCCGTCACCTGCACGGCTACGTGGAGTTTGCCTTCGGCGGCCTCGACGGTCGCGCGGGTGAGCGTCTCCTTCTGGCGTTCCGTCAGCCAGGCGCCTTCACCGCAGGTGCCGGCCAGCATGACGCCGACGACATCCATATCCAGGTGGTGCCGCACCAGGCGGGGCACCGAATCCACATCGACGCGGTAATCGGCGGTGAGCGGGGTCGGGGTCGCCGACCAAACACCGCCGGGCAAATTAAGCTTACTCATAGGCGAAAGATGGCACAGACGGCCAAAGTTGAAAGCAACGACTAATTGTAAAAAAAGGAGACACCTTTTCCCTCGTTCGGCGCCCCCGCCGAGTACCCTTAATGCCTGAACTGGAATGCGTAGAGCTTGGCCAGGCGGAGGCGGAAGGCGAGCCGGACCGGCTGGCCGGCCAGGGCGCCCACCTCGGCGTGGCCCCGGCGCCAGGTGGCGACGGCGGCCAGGTCGTTCTGGATCACGGGGTCGCTGTCGGCAAAGCCATAGCCCGGAATGGGCCGGCCGGTGGCGTCCTCCAGCTGCACCTCGATTTCCCCAGTGCCACCGGCATCGAGGTTCAGGGTCAGGCGCTGGCCGGAAAAAACCACCGGTGGCGTCGCGAACTGCCCGCCGGCGGCCCCGGCGTCGAGGGAGACGAAACCGTCCAGGCGCTGGCGGGTGGCGAAGATGCTGCCCAGGTGCCGGATCTCCGCAAAGGCCTGGTAGCCGCCATGGGTGAAGTCATCGCCATTATAGTATTGGAGAATGTCGGTCGGGCGCACCAAGAGGCCAATGAACATGTACTGGGTGCGGCTTTCCCGGCCGCCTTCGAGGCCCAGGCCGATGTAGGGCTCCCGCGAAATCCGGTGAAATTTCCGGCCATCGCGGCTGACCGCCAGGTCGATGTCCAGGGTCCCCTCGTTCGGCACCCGTCCGACCGGCGGCTCCGGAAAATGCACGTAGGGGCTCGTGAACATCAGGAAGGCGTGGTCCGCCCCGGGGTATTTCACCACCGCGGGCGTATAGAAATCCATCGTGTCCGGATCCTGCTCGTCCCGGCCAAAGGCCTCGGGAATGTCGCGCGTGGGGGCCGCGATGATGCCGGGATAAGGCGCCGGCACACCGGCGATATAGGGCCAGGGCTTCATCAGGTCGGAGGTGACCACCACCCCGACCCGGCGCTCCGGGTTCCAGGTCCGGACATAGGCCAAGTACTGGCCGCTGTCCCCGTCGTAGAGGGCCATGTTGAGCGTGTCGGGATCAAACGGCAGGACGCGCGTGGGATGGAGGGTCCAGCGCAGGCCATCGGCCGAGGTCATCATGTACAGGCCGGTGCCGGCCGGTGCCGTGCCGGTCGGCCAGCGGGCGCTGCGCTCGTGCAGGCGGGCCACGATCTTATAGCGTTCGGCCGGGGCCGCCCGGGGATCGATCATGATATCGGTGCTCTCGACCGTCAGTTCCTGGATGATGTTGTTCGCCTTGGAACCCTGCCATTCGTAAAGCCCCAGGTTGGGCTTGGTCCAATGCAGGCCGTCGGTCGATTCGGCGTAGCAGAGGCGGGACTGGACGGAGTCGATCTTGGGATGGGAGGCCGGGCTCGCCGTGTACCACATCCGGTACTTGCCCTGATCTTCCAACACGGTGCCGTAGCCGCCGATCATGCCGTCTTCCCACGTATGGGTGCCGGAGAGGACGACGCCGGCTTTCTCCGGCGAATTCACGTGCAGGGCGATACCGTGCGCTTCCCGGATCAGGGTCTCGTCCAAGAAGACCTGCTTGTGGTCGCCGATCGGCACCGGCTGGCCGTGCAACAGGCCGGCGGCACTTGCGGCCGTGACGAGAGGGAGCCAGCGCAGGAAGGACATTTAGTCGGAGAATTGAAAGGAATAGAGCTTGGCCGAATGCATCCGAAAGGACAGGCGCACGGGCTGGCCTTCCAGGCGGCTTAAATCGGCATCCCCCTGCCGCCAGGTCACGACCCGGGCCAGGTCATTGTAGCGGATCGGGTCGCAGTGGGCGAAGGTGAATCCGCCCACCGGTGAGCCGGAATCCGAGTCGTAATCGTAGCCGACGGGCCGGCCGGCCTGATCCTGAAGTTCGACCTCCACTTCCCCGGTGGCCGACGCGTCGAGGTTGAGCACCAAGTGCTTGCCGTGAAAGCGCAAGAGCGGGGTGACGAAATGCCCTCCCGCGGCACCGGCCTCGAGCGAGACCATCCCGTCCAGGCGGCTGCGGGCGAGGAAGAGGGCGCCGCTGCTGTGCAGCTGGGCCGCGGTCAGGATCGTGCCGTGGGAAACGTTGTTGCCCTCGTAGTACTGGTAGAGGCAGTTGTCCCGGCGCAGCATGCCGATGAACATATACAGGGTGGAATCGTCGAGGCTGCCCTTGAGCCCCAGGCCGATGTAGGGCTGGTGGCTTAGGCGGTGGAATTTCCGGCCGTCCCGGCTTACCGCCAGGTCGATATCGACGGTGCCGTCATTGCGGTTGCGGCCGATCGGCGGCTCGGGGAAATGCCGGTAGGCGCTGGGAAACATCAGGTAGGCGTCTTGGGCCCAGGGGTATTTGACCACGGCCGAGGTGTAAAAATCCAGGTTCGGCGGGTCGCTCGGGTCGGTCCCGAAAGCATCCGGCACTTCCCGGCTCGGGGCGGTCGGCGGTCCATAGGGCTCCTTTTCTCCCGGAAGATAAAAGCGGTTGGGCGGAGCCGAGGCGTCGAACGGCCAGGGCCGGAGCAAGTCGTCGGTCTCCACCACCCCGACCCGGCGGAACGGATTCCAGGTCCGGACGTAGGCCAGGTACCGGCCGGTCCGGCCGTCGTAGAGAGCCATATTGAGCGTGTCGCAGTCGAAGGGAAAGACCCGCTGGGGATGCAGCTGCCACCGCAGCCCGTCGGGCGAGGTGTAGGCATAAAGGCCGGTTCCGTCGGGGGCCGTGCCGTTGGGCCAGCGCGGGCTTCGCACCTGCAGCCGGCCGATCAGCTTGTACCGCTCGGAGGCCGGCGCCCGCGGATCGATCATGACATCGGCGTTCTCCAGCGAACCCTCGAGCAAGATATTGTTCTGGGTCGAGCCCTGCCAGGTGTACAGGCCCAGGTGGGGCTTGGTCCAGTGGACGGCATCGTCCGACTCGGCGTAGCAGAGCCGGCTCACTGCCTCGTCGACCTTGCCGTCGGCCACGGCCGGTCCGGCCACGTACCACATCCGGTACTTGCCGCCGTCGTCCAACACCGTCCCATAGGCCGAGAGGTAGCCATTCTCCCAGGATTCCGTGCCGCGCAGGACGACACCGGCTTTCTCCGGCGGATTGACCTTCCACTCCAGCCCCGCGGCCGCGGTGACGAACCGGTCGTCGATAAAGAGCTGCTTGTGCTGGCCGACATCGAGGACAGGCGGGGGAGCGCCCCGCCCGAGCGAGGCGGCGGCGGCGAGAATCAGAAGCAACTTGGGTGTGGTCATTGGGGGATGGCCATCTGACGCCCCCGGCAATTCCTTGGCAATGGCCTTTTCCCAAGGGGGCGGGCGACCCACCCTGCCCTAGCGGGCAAGCCCAGCCCGGATGCTGGCGGCGACGGCCGCCCCGAGAATCCGGCTGCCCTCGGGCGTGAAGTGGACGTCGTTCGGGTTCTGGATCTTGGCCTGCTGGGGCTTCACCACCGCGGCCAGGTCGTCGATCGCAATCCCGTTCTCCCGCATGATCCGCACCGCGGCCGCGTTGTAGTAACGCTCATCGCCCTCCACACGGAAGCCGCAGCCAGCCGGCACCGGAGTCGTGGTGGCGTAGATCAGCTTGGCGCCGGTCCGCTTCAGCCGGGCGACCAAGGCGCGCAGATTCTTCTCGTACACGGGCAAGGGCGAGAGCTGGTGGCCGTGGACCGGGTCGGACATCTCCCCCTCGGCCGTGATGTACTTGAGGTCGTGCAGGCCGAAGTTGAAATGGATCAGGTCCCAATGCCGGCCGCCGAGCCAGCCGTCGAGATCCACCAGGCCCATTTGGGTCGGGCCGCAGTTCTGGGCCGGGCGGTGGACATTGGCGACCCCGCGCAACTGCTCCCGAACCGGCAGGGTGTAGCCGATGGAGATCGAGTCTCCGATCAGGAGCACCCGGGGCAGCCGGGGATCGTCCGGGGGGGCGTGATAGGAGGGGTCGTCCGCCGGGGTGATGAACTTGAGCGCCGGATCGGTGGCCGCGCGCGCCAGGGCGCAGACGAACGGGGCGATGGCCAGGGCGAGAAAGAAGGGGATTTTCATCGTCCGGCAGAAAATGGATCGCGCCCCCTGACCGCAAGACTTTGAGTTTCGCCCATGGACCCCGGCTCCCGCGCCTTCGGCGGTATCGACTGGCTGGTGGTGGCCCTTTACGCCGCCGCCGTCATTGGCATCGGCTTTTACTTCTCCCGCCGCCAGAAGACGACCGAGGATTACTTTCTGGCCGGCCGCAACAAGCGGCCCTTCCTCGCAGGGTTGGCGTCCTTCGCCGCCATCTTCACCCTCCTCTCCTACATCGCTAATCCGGGCGAATTGATCCAGCACGGGCCCGTCCTGATCGGCATGTCGCTCGTGGCCCTGCCGATCAACTACTTCCTGGTCGGCTGGCTGATGATCCCGATCATCATGCGCCTGCCGATCACGAGCGCCTACGAATTGCTCGAAGCCCGGCTCGGCCGGGCGGTCCGCCTGACCGGGTCCTTCACCTTCATCTGCGTCCGCCTGGTCTGGATGGCGCTCCTCCTCTTCACCGCCTCGGTCGTCCTGATCAACGTGATGGGCTGGCCGCACGGGGTCTTCCCCTGGATCGAGCTCAGCATCGGCATCGTCACGACCCTCTACACCTTCGTCGGCGGGATCGACGCCGTCATGGTCACCTCCGTCATGCAATTTTTCGTCCTCCTCGTCGGAGCCCTCCTGACCCTCGTCTCGATCACACTGCGGACGGGCGGGGTCGCCGGCTGGTGGCCGCACCACTGGCAGCCCTATTGGGCGCCGCAGCCGTTTTTCAGCCTCGATCCCCATGTGCGGGTCACGGTCGTCATGACCCTGGTCAGCAGCATCGTCTTCACCATCTGCGTCGCCGGCTCCGACCAGGTCCAGGTCCAGCGTTACCTCACGACCCGCAATGCCGCCACCGCCCGGCGCTCCTATCTCCTCAACAATATCGCCATCGGCTCCACCACGTTTATTCTCGGGATCGTCGGCGTCGCGCTGCTCGGCTATTACACGCAAAATCCGGGGGCGATTCCGCCCCACCTGAGCCTGGCGAAAAATGGCGATGCCTTTTTCCCCTATTACATCAGCCACAATCTGCCCCCGGGACTGGCCGGCTTGGTCGTGGCCGGCCTGATGGGCACCGCGTTCATCGCGGTGGGTTCGGCGATCAATTCGATCGCGACGGTCATCTCCAAAGACTTCATCGACACCCTGCGCTCGGGGCCGCAGCGCAGCGAAGCGGTCAAAGTCCGCACCGCCCGCCTCCTCGCGATCGGGATCGGCGCCGTCATTGTCGTCCTCAGCATGGTCGTCGCCCTCGTGCCGGGAAACCTGATCGAAGTGCAGGTGAAAACGATTCACCTCTTCATTTGCCCCATGTTCGGCCTGTTCTTCCTCGCCATGTTCGTGCCCTTCGCCACCCCCTTCGGCGCCATCGCCGGCGCCGTCTACAGCCTGGCGATGGCGGTGGGGGTCGCCTATTGGGACGTCCTCACCGGAGAGCCGCGGCTTAGTTTCCAATGGATGACCGCAAGCGCCCTGGTGGTCAGCCTGACGACCGGCACCCTCTTCAGCCTGCTGCCGACCCGGGGGCGCTCCCGGGCGGCGCTCACCGGCTACGCCGGCCTCGTCGCCCTGCCGCTGGCTGGAGCGATTGTCTGGGTCTGCCGGCAGTAGGAACAGCCGCTCAAGCGCTGCCGGTTTCCTCCCGGAACGGGGACGGGGCCTTTCTTTTTCGCCCCGGGACGAAATCGCTTGTCTCGACGTTACGCCTACGTAACAACCGCCCTTTATGACTCGAGATGCCGCCCCCCTGCCTCGTGCTTGGATGATCGTCGGGCTGCTCTGGTTTGTCGGCGGGTTCAATTATCTCACCCGGCTGATGCTCACGACCATGCATGGGTCGATCGTGCATGCGATCCCCATGACCGAGAGCCAGTTCGGTTCGCTCACCTCGGTTTTTCTGGTCGTCTACGGCTGCCTCAGCCCGGTGGCCGGCTTCATGGCCGACCGTTTCAGCCGCAGCCGGGTGATCATCATCAGCATGATCGCCTGGTCGGCCATCACCTGGCTGACCGGCTACGCCCGCACCTTCGAGCAACTCCTCATTATGCGGGCGATCATGGGCGTGAGCGAGGCCTGCTACCTCCCCGCCGCCCTCGCCCTCATCACCGACTACCACCGCGGGTCGACCCGGTCCTTCGCCATCGGGGTGCACATGACCGGAATCAGCCTGGGCTCGGCCCTGGGTGGCCTCGGCGGCTGGCTGGCCGATCACAAAAGTTGGAGTTTCGCCTTCAATGCCGTGGGTCTGGTCGGCATTGGCTACGGATTGGTTTTGGTGCTCTTCCTGCGCGATGCGCCGCGGGAGCAGGGTGCCTTTCCCCTCACCGTCGCCGAAAGCCCGACCCGGTTCTGGGCCGGCATCGTCAGTTTGTTCAGCCGCGGAGCCTTCATCCTCACCCTCCTCTTCTGGGGCCTCATGGGGTTCGTCGGCTGGGTGGTGAGCGGCTGGATGCCGACCTATTTCCACGAGCATTTTCACCTGTCCCAGGGCGCAGCAGGCTTCCAGTCGACCGGCTACGCCCAGTTCGCCGGGCTCTTCGGCATGCTCTTCGGCGGCTGGTGGGCCGACCGCTGGAGCCGGACCCAGCCCAGGGCGCGCATCTTCGTGCCCGCCATCGGCCTCTGCATCGCGGCCCCGGCCATCGTCCTGACCGCCCACAGCGACCTCCTGACGCTGGCGATCGTCGGCATGACCGCGCACGCATTTTTCCGGAATTTTACTGACTCCAACATGATGCCGATTCTCTGCATGGTGTCGGACCCGCGCTACCGGGCGACCGGCTACGGGGTCATGAATTGCTTTTCCTGCCTGGTCGGAGGGGTCGCCGTTTTCGCCGGCGGCTACCTGCGCGACGCCCACGTCGATCTCAGCCATATTTTCATGTTCGCAGCCGGCAGCATGCTGGTTTGCGTGGCCCTCGTCCTCATGGTCAAGCCCATCCCGGAAGCGGACGTGCTTCCGGCAGAAGAATTGGGCGTCCCCGTCCAGTGATCCGCCGGGCCGCGGCGGAACTCCCCCTTGCCCTGGGCCGCCCTTTCGCCCAAAAATATATATTCCTATGAGATTAAAAGGCATGGTGGCGATCGTCACCGGTGGCGGCTCGGGTTTCGGCGAAGGCATCTGCCACGCCTATGTCGCTGAAGGCGCCCAGGTCGTGGTGGCCGACATCAACGCCGAGACCGGCCAAAAAGTGGCCCATGACCTCAAGACGGGCGCGACCTTCTGCCAAGTCGACGTCCGCCGCGGGGACGCCATGAAGGCGCTGGTCGACTTCACCCTCAAGACCCACGGCAAACTGGACGTCATGGTCAACAAC
>Ga0302320_10011460_pt1 | contig 18758 bp, 14 predicted proteins | sample Bog_T0_3_FD_202130 | JGI IMG/M metagenome (GOLD analysis project Ga0302320, IMG submission 202130) | Peat permafrost microbial communities from Stordalen Mire near Abisko, Sweden - Bog_T0_3 | ecosystem: Environmental > Terrestrial > Soil > Wetlands > Peat | place: Sweden: Abisko, Stordalen Mire...
AACTGCCGAAGCGTCCGACCGATCTCGCCGGAAAACAAGCCTGTGCCGCCATCGGTCAACCCGCTCTCATGGGAGCCTACACGCGGCATCTGGGACGACACGGTCTCAGGCCTGCGCAGCTTCTGCTCACCCATGATGACATTTTTGATGAGGGGCGCGCGCGCAATGCCAGCGTCACCCTGCGCAAGCTGCTCGCCTCGCCGGGAATTGTGCCGATCATCAATGAAAACGATTCCGTCGCCGTCGAGGAACTTCGTTTTGGCGACAATGACCGCCTCTCCGCCGAGGTGGCCAAGCTCCTCGGTGCCCGACTTCTCATCCTGCTTACGAGTGCCGACGGCCTGCTGGCCAAGTCCACGGGCAAAAATTCCGTGAGCGTCAGAATTCCCGTGGTGACCGAGATCGCCGAGGCATTTCGCCATGTCACCCCGGAGAAGGGAGAGCATTCGACCGGAGGAATGCAGGCCAAACTTCAGGCCGTCCAGACAGCCGTGCAGGCGGGAGTCGAGACCGTCATCGCGCATGGCCGGATAAAGGATCAGATTGGCGGATCCGTTTCGGGACTCGATGTTGGCACCCGTTTTCCTGTTCCAAAATCTTCCAAATCTTCCAAGGCAGGGCAGAAAAATTTCCAACTTGACCAAAAAAAGCTAAAACACTGAAAAGCTAAAACGCTAAAAGACCGAATTAAACCGAGACTCCCTTCTGATTTGAACTCGCTCATTCCCATGAGGCTCGCCCCTAAAGGGGCTGCTATGCAGTCCAATCTCCCCCCGCCAGTCGGAGGTTTCAGTTTTTTTGCTTTTTAGCTTGTCAGCTTTTCCTCAACTCCCAACTTCATGAGTTCTTCCTTTTTTGCCCCGGCGCGGGTGATGGCTATCGGCAGGAATACCTTCACGGAACTTGTCCGACAGAAGGTCTTTTACTTCCTTCTGCTTTTTTCCCTCATCATGATTGGAAGCTCCTCCTTTCTGGCTAAAATCTCCTTTGCGGGAGAATTTCAGATGCTCAAGGATGTGGCACTCGGGGCGATGTCGGTCTTTCTCTGCCTGCTGGCCATTCTGGCTACGGCGATGCTTCTGCCTCGCGATCTGGAGGATCGGACAATCTTCACGATCCTCTCCAAGCCGGTTCCCAGGTTTGAATACCTCCTTGGCAAACTGCTCGGCGTGGTTTTCATGCTGACACTCTCGACGCTGCTCATGGGCGGTCTTTTTTTGGCAGTCCTCCTGATGCGCGAGCAGGTGGTGCTGATGGAAACGCAGCGTTCGCTTGCCTCCTCGCCGCAGGAACTCGCCGCCGCCATCGCCGAGGTGAAGCGCTCTGCCTTCACCTGGGATTTGATTCCCGGCATGGCGATTCTCCTTGTGAAGTCGGTACTGCTTGCCTCGTTAACCCTGCTGATTTCAACCATCGCCACCTCTGGGATCTTTGCCATCCTTGTTTCCGCGTCAGCTTACTTCATCGGCCATCTCCAGGTGACGGCCCGTGAATACTGGCTCGATGGCATTGGCGTGCATTGGTGGACGCGCCTTTTTACGGCGGTGGTTGCGCTGATTTTTCCCGATCTCCAGGCATTCAATCTGACCGATGACATCGTCGCCGGAGTTCATCTCCCGATGGGTATTTTCTGGCAGACTGTGGCTCTGGGCGGCGTCTATGTAGCAGTGTATTACGCGGTCGCCTGCTTCCTTTTCCAGAATCGGGAACTTTAGTCAAAAGGCCCACCTCTTCCCTACAGCCTAATAGTCTTCAGCCTAAACACCTCATCTCAATGACCAGCCGACTTTCACCAGCTCGCATCGTCGGGGGGATTGTGTTTCTGGCGTGTGTCGGGGCGCTGCTCCTGCCTTGGGAGATACAGCTTCAGAAGCAGGGACGGGAGGCCGGATTTCGAACGGTAGCCCTGAATCTGAGTCTGCGCGAACAGCTTGGCCAATCGGGATTTCTCGCGGCCCTGAGCGGCTTTCGTGCGCCGGTGGCCGCCTTCCTCTGGATCCAATCTCACATAGCCTGGGAGCACACGGAATGGGGCAAGATGGCGGCGCTCTTTGATACCGTGACAACACTGCAGCCCCACACCCTGCTCTACTGGGACATCGCTGCCTGGCACATGGCTTGGAATGCCAGCATCGCCGCCGAGCAGGATCTCAACCAGCAGAGCGAACTGCTGCGCCAGCGCGCCAGTGACCAGTATATCGAACTCGGTCGGGATATTCTGGAACGCGGTATTCGGAATAACCCCAAGGACTATTATCTCTACGAACGCCTCGGTATTTTGCTGCGGGAACGCTCCAAGGATCATTCCGGTGCTGCTGATGCCTTGACCAAAGCCGCTTCTTTCCCCGAGGTTCCGACCTACATCAAACGAGCCGCCGTCTATGAATTGGCCAAAGTACCAGGCCGGGAACGCGAGGCTTATCAGCGACTCAAGGCCCTCTATGAGGAGGGAAATACCCAGCGCGCGCCGACTCTGACTGCGCGTCTTCATGAGCTAGAGGAGAAGCTTCAGATTCCTGAAAACGAGCGAGTGACACCGCGCACGAAGAAAGCCTATTAGCCTGAAGACTGTTAGGGTATTAGCCAGAACCGAACCCGATGCTGAAGAACACAAGATGCACAAGTCCGAACACAAAAAGCACAAACCTCTGACTGGCGGGAAGAGGTTGGATTGCAAAGCAGCCCGAAGGGCGAACGACGCGGGAGCGTCCGAATTCAAGGAGCCGATAGCTGCTTTCCTGTGCTTTCTTGTGCCTCTTGTGGCCAATCTTTCTTCACCTCTAAACTAACAGTCTAACAGCCTTCAGCCTAAACCCCATTTTTCCAAATGCGCTGCGCCATCCTTGCTGATATTCATGCTAATTTGCAGGCGCTGGAAGCGGTGCTTGCCGATGCGCAGGAATGTGGCTGCGACGAGTTCCACTGCCTTGGCGACATCGTCGGCTACAATGCCAATCCTTCCGAATGTCTGGAAATCGTTCGCGCACTTCCCGGTGCCTGCGTGCTCGGCAATCATGATGCTGCGGCGGCGGAGAGTGAGGCATTGGATCATTTCAGTCCGCTTGCCAAGCAGTCGCTGGAATGGACGCGCACGCAGCTTCAGTCCGAGCAAAAGGAATGGCTTTCCACCCTGCGCCCCATGCGTCAGATCCGTCGGTACACCCTCGTGCATGCCACGCTCGATACCCCGCTCTCCTGGGCCTACATCCGCTCCTCCGCTGCCGCCGAAATGAGCCTCGCCTGTCAGCGCACGCAGTTGGCCTTCTTTGGTCATACCCATGTTCCGGGAATCTTTGTGCAGGGAGGCGGGACGATTTCCATGGAGGAAGGTCTGCAGCTTCCGACGGATACAAAACTCTTCATCAATGCAGGCTCCGTCGGACAGTCGCGCGATGGTGATTGGCGTGCCTCCTACCTGGTCTATGACGAAGAGAGCGCCGGCCTCTGGCTGCGCCGTGTGGAGTATGATGTCCGCTCGGCCAGTCAGGCGGTGCTCGATGCGGGCCTGCCCAAGAGGCTGGCCGAGCGTCTTTTTCTCGGCCAATGAGCTTCATGAAATCGCCGCGTCGCATCTTGCTGGTGAAGCCGAGTTCCTTTGGCGATGTCCTTCATACTCTTCCCGTCGTCTCCGCACTGCACTGTCACTGGCCGGAGGCTGAACTCCGCTGGCTCATCCATCCGGCTTGGCGTTCTCTCGTGGAAGGTCATCCGGGAGTCTCCGAAACGATCCTCTTTCCACGCGATAAATTCCGTGGGCCTTCGGGCTGGCTCCGCTCCCTCGCCTGGACACGCCTGCTGCGTGACTGGCAGCCCGATCTGGCTCTTGATTTGCAGGGGCTCCTCCGTAGCGCCCTCTTTGCCCGCTTTGCCGGCGCATCGAAGATCGTCGGTCTCTCCGATGCCCGCGAAGGCTCACGCCTCCTCTATCATGAGATTGCTCCGGTCAATCGCCACGACCACGCGGTGAATCGTTATCTCGCCCTCCTTGATCATCTTGGCATTCCTCAGCCTGAGACCCCGGAATTTCTTCTGCCCGAGGGAAGTCTGCCTGCCGGATTTGATGCGACAGTTCCCTATATCGTGCTTCATCCCTACGCGCGCGGTGAGGGGAAAAGCCTGAACGCTGGACAGATCCGCGCCTTCCTGCGCGGGGTGGGGGATCGGCGCGTTGTGATTGTCGGACGCGGTGCCCCACTTGAAGAGCTCCCTGCCCATGTCGAGGATTGGAGCAATCGGACGGAGCTTCTCGAATTGATCGCGCTGCTGCGCAAGGCTTCCTTCATCGTCAGCTCCGATAGTGGGCCGATGCATCTGGCAGCAGCGCTGCATCCTGAAAGAACCCTCGCCATCCATCTCTGGAGCGATCCGCTCAAGGTCGGCCCCTGCTTCCCCGAGTCGCTCGTCTGGAAGGCTGGGCGTATCGGCAGGGTCTCGGCTCTCGATGACTCCTGGCGCCCGGAAGGACGAGCCCCGACGGAAGCGGAGATGGAGGAACTGGGCCACCTGGCGACTGAGAAGGAAAAATGAAAAATGTAGAATGAAAAATAGCGGATCAAGCCGATTTTCACTCCGTAGGATCAATTCTTCATTTTGCCTTTTTCATTTTGCCCTAGTATTGCGCCATGTCCATTTCGACGCTGATTGATTCTATGCTTGCCGCTCCCTCGCAAGAGTTGCGCTCCTTTATACAGTTGCTGGAGCCGTGCAGTGATCGTGCGCTGGAGGAAATGGCCCGACGCTCAGCCGCCATCACCCGCCGCCATTTTGGCCGGACGATGCGGATGTTTGCCCCGATCTATCTTTCCAACGAGTGCATCAACAACTGTGCCTACTGCGGCTTTTCTCGTGATAATGCGATCCTGCGCGTGACGCTTGAGATCGAACAGATGGCCATCGAGGCCCGTCATCTGGCCGCCGAGGGATTTCGCAGTGTGCTGCTTGTGGCCGGAGAGCATCCGAAATTTGTCTCTGGTGGCTATCTTCAGCAATGCCTGGTGCGCCTCAGTCGTGAAGTCCCCAGCCTCTCTCTGGAAGTGGCCCCCATGGAAACGGAGGATTATATTCCACTCGTGGCTGCCGGAGCCGAGGGGCTCATCGTTTATCAGGAAACCTACAACCGCGAGGTGTACAGGGAACTGCACACGGCAGGCCCTAAAAAGAACTACGACTGGCGTCTCGACACGGCCGAGCGCGGTCATGCGGCAGGATTCCGCAGGCTCGGAGTCGGTGTGCTCTTTGGACTCTCGGAATGGCGTCGGGAGGCGACCGCCCTGGCAGCGCATCTCTTTCATCTTCAGCGCGTCTGCTGGACATCCCAATTGACCGTGAGTATGCCGCGACTCCGTCCTGCGGCGGGCTCCTTTGAACCCCGTTTTCCCTTCAATGATCGGGAGATGACACAGCTCCTCTGTGCACTGCGGCTCTCCTTTCCCCAGGTTGGCATCGTGCTGAGCACCCGTGAATCAGCCCCGCTCCGTGATGCATTTGCCTCCCTCGGTGTGACGATGATGAGTGCCGGCAGTCATACCGAACCGGGTGGCTACACGGGCCAGGGCAGCGATCAGCTCCACCAGACGGTGCGCGGGCGCAAGATCGAAGGCTCCTACTGCTCTGGGGAGACGGCCACCGAACAGTTTGTTATCAGCGATGAGCGTACGGCAGAAGAAGTCTCCTCCATGCTCAAGTCGCGAGGACTGGAGCCGGTCTGGAAGGACTGGGATGCGGCGATACTCGGAAAGGATGAAGAAAAGCTAAAAGTTAAAAGCTAAAACCTCGAAACCGAATGAATAACTCGTGCGTGGTCTCCCCTTCAGTCGTTTTAGCTTTTAGCTTTTAGCTTTTTCCCCTGCCCAATGCCTCTTTTGCACATCAATGGTGAATGCCGTGAGGTCAAGGCGAGCGATCTGGACTCTCTCTGCCGCGAGATGGGACTTCCTGCGCCTTTGCTGCTTGTGGAGTACAATGGCAAGGCTCTCCACCGTTCCGAATGGGGCGAGGTAAAGCTCTCCGACAGCGACCGCCTAGAACTCATGTCTGTGGCCGCCGGAGGGTAAGAAAAGGCAAAAGTAAAAATGAAAAATGAAGAAGCGGCTGAGCTGCCTTTTTCAGTTTCCTGATTTCCTGATGAACCTTTGTAGACTTACGCTCACTTCAAAATAATGAATTTGGAACTCAAGAACTCAGGAACGGAGGAGAGGGATGTAACCGTCCAAGTCCCAACTTCCAACTGCCATCTCCCAGCCTTGCCCGAACTTCTCGCTCCTGCCGGTGGCTGGGATTGTCTCAAGGCTGCTGTGGCCAATGGGGCTGACGCCGTCTTTTTCGGACTGCCTCGTTTCAATGCCCGCATTCGAGCTGATAATTTCACTGAGGAGGAACTGCCCGAGGTCATCGACTTCTGCCATCGCCACGGCGTGAAGGCCTATGTGACGCTCAATACCCTCGTCTTCACGGGAGAGTTGGAGGATGTCGCCGACTATCTCCGCCTGCTCAACCGCTGCGGTGTTGATGCCCTGATTGTTCAGGATGTCGGTCTGGTACGGTTGGCCGCCGCCATCGTGCCGGAGCTTCCGATTCATGCCTCGACTCAGATGACGCTGACTTCTCCTCAGGGGGTGGAAGTGGCTAGGGGGCTCGGGATCACCCGCGCCGTTCTGGCGAGAGAGCTCTCGCTTCGGGAACTGAAGCGGTTTGATCCGAGTCGGATGCCGCTGGAGGTCTTTGTCCACGGGGCTCTCTGCGTCGCCTATTCTGGCCAATGTCTTACGAGCGAATCGCTCGGACAGCGGAGTGCCAATCGAGGCGAATGCGCCCAGGCCTGCCGGATGACCTACGACCTGATCGTGGACGGTATCTTGCGCGATCTCGGAGACCGCCGCTATCTTCTCTCTCCTCAGGATCTCGCGGCTGTGAATGAAATTCCCAAACTGCTGGAATACGGTGTGACGAGTTTCAAGATCGAGGGACGGCTCAAATCTCCTGAATATGTCGCCGCCGTCTGCCAGGTATATCGCAAAGCCATTGATGCGGCGCTGGCAGGGCGGGAAAAAAACGATGCCCATACGGGAGTCGATCACGATGCCCATACGGGACATGTGGCTGCAGCGGATGCCTCCGATCGCTATCAGCTCGAGATGGCCTTCTCACGCGGGCTCTTCAGCGGATGGATGCATGGGGTGAATCATCAGGAACTCGTACACGCTCGCTTCGGAAAAAAGCGCGGGGCCTTTGTCGGAACGATTGCCGAAGTGCACAGCGACTATATTGCCTTTGAAACCAAGGTGCCATTGCGCCCCGGCGATGGGGTGGTCTTTGACACCGGAGGGGATACCGACCGGGAGCAGGGCGGGCGCATTTTTGAGATTCGTGGCAGCCGCTTCTATTTCCGTCACGGACACCTTGATCCTCGCCGACTGAAAGTGGGTGATCGTGTCTGGAAAACCAATGATCCCGAACTCGACAAGCGCCTTCGCAACTCCTACGCCGGACGCATTGAGCCGCGCAAGGCGGAGCCGTTTGATGTTACAGTCTCGGGACGCATCGGTGAGGCGTTGACCATCGAATCCTCCGGGATCATGGTGGGCTCAGTAATCCCGCTGGAAGAGGCCAGAACGGCTCCGCTCAGCGAGGAGAAACTCCGCGCTCAATTATCTAAGACAGCCGAGAGCGGACTGGAGCTTCGCACGATGACGCTCTCTCTCACGGGGAATGTCATCTTGCCACTTGGGGAGATTAACCGGATGCGCCGCGATCTCATTGAGCGCCTCCTAGTCGCCCAGAATGCGCCTCGCCCGGAGCTTCCGGGAAGCTGGTGCGATCTCTTTACGCGCTCTGCCCCTGCTGTCGTAGCCGTGCCATCGACGCGATCAAGCCTTCGCGTGCTCTGCCGTTCGATGGAACAGCTGGAGGCCGCGCTTGAGTGCGGCATCGAAGAAATCTACGCCGACTTTGAGGACATCCGCCGTTACAAGGAGGCTGTGGCACTAGTCCGTGCATGCGGAAGCTCCCGTATTCTGCTTGCGACACCGCGCATTCAAAAGGCTGCGGAAGAGGGATTTTTCAAGCTCATCGAGAATGCCGCTCCCGATGGGGTCCTGATTCGCAATCTCGGTGCGATCACTCATTTTGCAGGTACTGATCTCCTGTGCGTGGGAGACTTCTCGCTAAATGTCGCCAATCCACTGACGGCCCAGTTCTTCATGGCTGGCGGGTTGGAGCGCGTGACCATCAGCTACGATCTGAATATCGCCCAGGTGCTCGATTTCCTGCGCGGTGCGCCGCCGGAGTGGTTCGAACTCACCATTCATCAGCACATGCCGATGTTTCATATGGAGCATTGCGTCTTTGCCGCCTTTCTCTCCGAGGGAACCGACCATACGAATTGCGGACGGCCCTGCGATCGGCATCGCGTCCATCTGAAGGATCGCGTCGGGATGCAGCATCCGCTCCGTGCCGATGTCGGCTGCCGCAATACCCTCTTTAACGCCACCGCCCAGACCGGAGCCGGATACTTCCGCGAACTCCATGCCGCAGGTCTGCGCAACTACCGCGTCGAGCTTCTGGAAGAGAATGCTGAGCAGACAACGGTCATTCTCAAGCCCTACCAGGCTCTCCTCTCCGGTGCCACCGAAGGAAACGACCTCTGGCGCTCACTCCGCGCCCGTGTGCAACTCGGCGTAACGAAAGGGACGCTTGAGGAGAGGGACTAGGTTCTTTGCGCCATAATGGCGTTGGCATGCGCTTGCAGTAGTTCGCTATAGCAGCGCTTGGCCGCCTAACTCTGTCATCAAATGACCGTCGCCCAGAACAAGGCGATTGTCTGGTTTAGGAGCAATGCTGTTCATATAGCTGATTATTTTTCAAAATTACTTTGGGGGAATGCCCCATGGTTGGGGCTCGTGATCTTCGGATGGGATAGTGGACATTTTGTGTTTCACGCCGCGAGGGCCGAAGCGTCCTTTTCATATTGGAAGGAGCCCTTCGAGAAGTTCTTTGATGATGGCCGACAGCCAAGCTGGCATGGGTAAAAGATAATCGATCGGGGTCGATGTTTTGGCGCAGGGCTGCCTCATTCATGCTTTGCTATCCACCCCACCGCTGCTCATGATCATTGTGCTTCTTGCCATCGTGCCTTCACTAGTCCAGTACCCTCACAACTTCTCACCTGTTATGTGAACAGTATTAGACTTAGAGATTATCCGTAAATAGAAATAGTTTGACGCCAGCAGATGAGGGCAGTGGATAGGGATACCAGAGCGGTATAGGAGAGTTCGGATTTTTCAAAACTTACCAAGAGTTTACGAGAGCGGTTCATCCACGAGTGGGTTCTCTCGACCACCCATCTTCTGGCCTTCAGGCCAGGCATATCTTTGATTTGGGCAGCTTCCTCGCGTCGTCCTTTGATATGAGGCACATATCCCCTTTGCTCCATCTCTCGCTTTGCCTCTGCACCCTTGTATCCAGCATCCGCACAGAGATTGGGAATGGTTCCAATGGGTGGCTTGACTACGATGGAATCAAGGGTTGGAGCCAAGAGGGGACGATCATGTCGATTGGTTCCTGCGACGACGAGCGATAGAGGGATGCCATTGCCGTCGAAAAGCAGACTTCGCTTGCGGCCATTTTTTCCCCCTATCGGTAGGATTGGGCCCAACGCATTCCTGAGCCAATGGTGCTTTCCCGGTGGCCCCATCGATACTCTGCCATTCCCAGGCTATCCCGTGCATCCCGTCGTATTCCGCAAGCCCTGCTTGCCATACTTTCAGAAAGAATCCAGCAGAGGCCCACTGCTGAAAGCGTTTATGAACCGAGCTAGAACTACCATAATACCTCGGAAGTGCCTTCCACTGAATACCCGTTCGCAGGACATAAACAATTGCTTCAAATACTTGTCTCGCCGGTAATGCCTTTCGACCTCCTCCCGCCTTGCGCTGATACACCCTATTTTCACTCCTTGAAGGAGTCCCGGGCACCAAGTGCTCTATTTTCTCCCAAAGCTCATCCGATACCTCCCATGTCTTGATCTGTCCCATCAATACCTATTACCAACACCAATCAAAATGTTAAACTCTATTTACGGATAAGCTCTAAGTCCACATGGCTGCGAAAAACGGGGATTTGGCCATATATTTTCCGGCTTTTGAACTCATGCTCTCCCGAGCCACTCACCCCTTGCGGGGCTGCTTCTAAAGTCGCAGTCCAACCTCCTCCCGCCAGTCGGCTCGCCCCCTTCGCCAGTCAATGATTTCTCGCCTGTCCGCTCTAAGTCCGACAGGCTGATAGAACATATTTTTCCTTTTCTATGAAATCCTCCTCAAAAAGCACCCCTTACGAATTCCTCAAGACCCTGCTCAATACCCCCTCCCCTTCCGGTTTTGAGACACACGGCCAAAAAGTCTGGGTTGATTATGTGAGCCAGTTTGCCGATTCCGTAGAAATCGACGCTTACGGCAATGCCTTTGCCACGCTCAATCCCAAAGAGGGTAAGGGCGATCCGACCATCCTTTTCAGCGGCCATGTCGATGAAATCGGCCTCATGATCTCCCACATCTCGGATGAGGGTTTCCTTTATTTCAAAGGAATCGGCGGCGTGGACAAAACCCTCATTCGCGGACAGCGAGTGACCGTTCACGGAGCCAAGGGAGGCGTCCCGGGAGTCACCGGGCTCCTCGCCATCCACATGCAGGAGGCTGATGATCGCAACAAGGTTCCCGAAATCCACACCATGCACATCGACATCGGTGTCTCCTCACGCAAGGAAGCCGAGAATCTCGTGCGCATCGGCGACCCAGTCACCTTCACGGCGGGATTCGAGGAACTAGCGGGAGGACGCTTTGCCGCCCGTGGTTGTGACAATCGAATCGGAGCCTGGGCGGCAGCCGAGGGATTGCGCCTTGCCTCGCGCGATAAAAAAAATCTCAAATCCCAAATTGTCGCCGTCTCCACCATCCAGGAGGAAAATGGTCTCTACGGAGCCTTCATGGCAGGCTACAGCGTTCATCCCGATGTGGCACTTGTCGTCGATGTGACCCATGCCACCGATATTCCCAACTGCTCCAAGCCGAAGCATGGCGAAGTCTTCATGGGGAAAGGTCCCGTCCTCAGTCTCGGCAGCGTCAATCATCCCGTTGTCAATGAACGCCTGCGTGTCGTCGCAGGCAAGGCGGAGATTCCACTGCAAGCGGAGGCCAATCCCCGCTGGTCAGGCACTGATGCCGACGCGATCTTCAAGCAGAAAGGAGGGATTCCGACCGTCTCCATCGGCGTGCCCAATCGCTACATGCATTCGCCCGTCGAGATGATCCAATACTCCGATCTGGAGCAGACCGCCGAGCTACTCGCCGCCTTCGCCCTCAATGCGAAGAAGGGTGAGCGCTTTGGGGTGACGCTTTAGAGCGATTTAATTATACTTCGCCAGGAGTGAGCGGATCGAGACGAGCAGGATATTGTCCTTGGTCGAGTCAAAAGCATGGCGAGCCGGATAAAGAGGATAGAAAATCGGATAGGCAAAACGGTAGCTCCAAGCCGACTGATTTTCAGCCAGCGCGGTAATTTTTGAGACACGCTCAGGTGTCTCCATCTCATCGACATAGGAGATCACTTCGGCGTAATCCATGCTACCAAAGGTGGACGGCAGCTCCACAATCACCGGCACTTTTTGCTTGGAGCGCAGATAATCAATCTGATCCCGATTGACCTTGAAACTCCACGCGCGCACAACAATGAAATCAACACCCTCCGGGATGAGGGAGAGAGGGCCATCATAGCCGACCATCTGTCCCGCAGCATGTGCCTCGGCAATACCGCGTTCAAAGACCTCCGGCGCTATGGATCGCGTCTCGGGGGCCACATGAAAAGTCCAGGAGTCGGGATGCAGACTCACGGTGAAATCGTGCAATCGCTGCACAAAGACCTCCGGTGAGCGTTCCTCTCCTGCATTGATCAAGACATCAAACCGGCAGTTTTTACTCGTCTCCAAAACGGATTTACGAACAGCTGCAAAGGCCTCGATTTCAGCCTCAGAGAGATCGCCATGATCGGGAAGTCGGATCACGCCGGTGAGGAATGTCGGCTGAAGAGAGGCCAGCGTCCTGGATGCAGTGATCGGCGTCTGTGAGCTCTCCTCCAGCGTCCATGTCCCGCAATGAAAAAGACCAGCCTGGATGACCCTCTGAAAAATGGCCTTGGGCGAGGCCTTGAGCAGCGTGGACGAGAGCGGTTTATTGATCGGATTATTCGAATTCCTCGGCGAGGGTGATAGAAGATTTCCGTGAGCTGCACCGGCAGCCTGAAGGATTCCTGGAGAAAAAAGGAGCACTAAGAGAAGGGAAGAAATTCTCATCACTAGCAGCCTGTCGGACTTAGAGCGGACAGGCGAGAAATCATTGACTGGCGAATTACATAGCCGTGGGTACGGCTTGGATAGACTGTGCAGCAGCACAGTCCGAAGAGGGCGAGCCGAGTTGAGCGAACGAGTCAAAGATGATTGGACTGCGAAGCAGCCCCGCAAGGGGCTGCCTGTGGCAGTCCTATCAGCTCCCGCCAGTCAATGATTTCTCGCCTGTCCGCTCTAAGTGCGACAGGCTGCTAGCGCCCAGTTGATCTGCATGGCTTTTACACAACTGACCCGGAGGGAGTGACAGCCGTATCGAAAAACACGGATGCCCTCGAATCAAACGAATCAAATTGGCATTGAAATGGGCATCTTCTATTCTTTTCCTTAATGCCGCCGTTCTCCACCGGTCTTTTCTCGGAAATCGCCCCGGATTTTTTTCGGATTTTAAGCGGTACAAATGCGAGGATTTACACTGATGCCCTCGATGCGCTTGCTCGAAATATAGGAGAGGGTGCAACAGGCATCTCGCGACAAGAAGCCATCGAAGTAGTTTCTGTCATCGTGGAATTACATGCTGGCCTGAAGGAAGAAAATGCCACTGCGGAGGAAATGCAGTCTCCCGGAAGCCAGGCGAATTTCCTGCTCAATCGGCTCGTGCAGACAGGGTGGCTCTCCGAGCCTTCGCAAGCCGATTACCGGCGTATTCTCTTTTTTGAGCGTGAAGGAGAGATCATCCTCGAAGCTCTCCGCAGGATTGCTGTACCCGATGCCGCCTCGTTTACGGACAAACTCTGGTCGGTTTGCGTGATATTAACAAGTCTGGAGAGCTTTTCCGACCAGCCTTGGAGTGACCTTGAAACCTGCATTCTCAACGCCCGCTTGGGGCTTCAAGAACTGCGAGGCATGCAGAAGTGCGTCGAACGGATGACCAAGCGTCAACTCGCTACACAAACGCTGCGGGAAAACCTCGCCCTCCTCTACGATGAGTTTTCTGAATCCATCGGCCACAGTTGTTACCGTGAATTAGTGAGGTTGCGACTCCCCGTGCGTTTGCGCCAGGCGCGCCGTCGCCTGGAGGACATCGAGGCCAGCCCCAATGTTTTGGACCGCATGCAGAGCGAGGTGCTTCGCCGTCGGATGTCCGATGACCCAGCCGAAGCCATGAGTCTGGTGCGCTTGCGGGTGAATGAATTGTTCCAGCTTCTCGAAGCCATCGAACCCCAGGCGGAGCAGGTCGATCAACGCGCTGCGGATTTTGCACGCCGATCATTTGCCCGCTTTCGTTATTTACAAGAGGTTGGCGGTGCACGCCGAGATCAAGTACAGCAGGTCTTTGAACTGCTCAACAGCCATTTTGCCGGCCAAAGGCTCTCTGAGATCGAATACCCCGAATCACTCCCACCTCTCGGAATCGGAGAGGCCGGTCTGCTCGGCGGTCTCGAATCGCTATATTTACCACGCAAATCGCGGGCCGCAGGGGAGGCCGAACCGATTCCCGATGATATCGACGAGGACGACCGCGAAAGCTGTCTGCTGGAAATGCATGCCAATCTGCGCGATTCGATGACGGCATTGCGCGCCAATGCATTCGTTGAGCGCCTGATGTTAAAACGCGGTGAATCTTGCGATTTGGAGGCGTTGCCTGTTCGGAACGACGAAGATGTGGCAGATCTCGCCGCCGTATTGCTTCACTCCGAGTCAAGCGATGCTAGGTATCGCATTCTGACAGCCCGTGAAAGCGCTCCCGAGATCGCACCTGCGCTAGTCACGAAGGCTGGTTATGCCATCGAGAATTTTACCCTGAAGAGGCGTTAGGTTTTGTCGCCATTGGCCCAATCCGTATAATGAAGCGTTTATGATCCAGGAAACCGGCACCCCATCCGCTCTTCTCCCGCAGTTCGATGGGGACGACCGAGACCGTCTCCGAGAAGCTTCGCACCGGCTTCTTGCCCATGGATCAATTCTCCGCGAAGAACACCGAGATATCCACGACTGGTGCCAGAACCGCACGCAGATCATTGAGGAATGGGCGGCCCTCCTTGGCCTCAAGATTGTCTGGCTGCGCGAAGAGCGGATGATAGTAGCCCTGCCCGAGACGCCTGGTCTCTTGCGCAAGTTGCGCCTCGATGAAACGGTGATCACCCTCGCCCTCTGGTATGATTTTCACAGCGAGGTGAGCGAACGCGGGGCGGGCACCTCCGAAGTGGTATTGTCTGTCCGTGATTTTAACGAGCGACTCGCCAGCAAGTTTACCAATCTGAAACTCCCCTCCGAGTCCCGCATGCGCGAAATCCTCCGCCTGTTGGATCGAAAGAATCTCGTGCGTCTTACGGGAGCCGAGGATCTCGCCACGGCCAGCGTTCGCGTATTGCCAACCATTCGTTTCGTCATCCCTTTTCAAGACATTGAGGAATGGAGCCGACTCGCCGCTCGATTCAATGAAACCCAGGGCGACACGGAACCGGAGGAGGCACCATGAGTCGCCGCATCAATCTCACCCGCATTCATGCCATCAATTGGTTCGGGTACAACGACACGCTGGATGTGCATGGCAACCTGCTCATCGCGGGCGTCACGGGATCGGGAAAATCCATCCTCATGGATCTCATTCAGCTCGTGCTGGTGGGTGACCAGAAGTCGAAATACAACCAGTCGGCCACTGGCGCCGCCTCCACCCGCACACTGAAGAGCTATTGCTTGGGCGACACGAAGCAGGATATCGACGGCACTCCCCAATACATGCGCGAGAAAGGTGCCATTACCTATGTAGCTTTGGAGTTTACTTGGCCAGATGGCAAACGGGTGGAAACCTGGGGGCTTCGGATCGAATTCGACAGCGCGGCACAGAATCAGCCCAATCACAAAAACGGCTTCTTCCTGCCCGACCGTTTGGAAAAAAGCGGGTGGCTTCACGAAGACCGAACACCACTCGACTTCGCGGCCTTCAAACGCCTCGTGCGCGACGAGGGAGGAACTGTGTTCGAAACGATGGAAAGCTACCGCCGGGAGATGGGCATTCCGTCGCATTTGAATTTCGATCGGCTCACGCTCGACTATCTCCTGCCCGCAGCCATGTCGTTCACATTCCTGCGAAGCTTCAACGATTTCTGTCGCCAATACATCCTTCCGGCAGGCGAGGTGGACATTCAGCCGGTCAAGGAAAGCTTCCTCGCCTTCCGAAGCCTGGGGCACGAACTCGGTGTCATCCGCGACCAGATGACCCGTCTCCAGGCCATTCAAGCCACTGCTCGCCAGCATGTGGAGTTCCAGAGGGACCGCGAACTCTTTCGCCACCTTGAGGCTGAACTTCGTCACGAATCGGCCGAAGAAAATGTCCAGGCCCTGACCGTACAGGTATCGGAACTCTCGACCGCCCTGGAAGAGGATAACCTCCGCCTCAAGGAACTTGACGCACAGATCGAATCCGATGAAGACCTACAAAAGTCCCTTCATACCGCCCTTACCGCGACCGAAGACGGCAAGCTGTTCCTCCATCTCAAAGAAAGCAACAAGCGACTTGTTCCGGAAATTGCGCGTTTGAAGGGTATTGGCAGAACAGTTGAAGAAGCCATTGCCGCGCGCGTGCGACATGCCAGCCAATGGATCAAATCCGTCTCTGGACTTCCGGTGAACTGCTCCCCTGCGGATCTTGGCTCTGTTGAAAAGTCCGCCCTCGACCTCGCTGAGATCAAGGCCGCAAGCATCCGCACCGGCGTCCGAGAATTGGCTTGCAGCGTCCAAGCATTGACACGAAATGTGGAGACCCTGAGTCGTCCGATCTTCGCCGAGGAGGCCGCTCTTGAAAGAGAGCGTGAACGCTTGAGCAGTCTGCTTGCAGCGTTACGCCTTGGAGTGGTACCCGAAGCCAGTGTCCTGCTGAGCGCTCTCAACCAGGCGCTTCCCCGCCGCAAATCAACAAACCCAGCCCACGCTTTGCGCGAACTTTGCGAAGTGACCGACGAAGAGTGGAGGCCCGCCATCGAGGTGGCATTCGGACGCAAGTTTGCGGTGGTGGTGGCTGAAGAGGATTTTAACACTGCGGAGGAAATTTATCGCAGCCTCAAGGGAGAAGCTTTGCGTGAGTCGCTCATCAACCCTCAACATGCTCTGGAGCTCAAAGGCGAAATTCGTTCCGGTTCCCTAGCCGAGAAGCTTGAAACATCCCATCCTGTTGCCACCGCCCTGGTGCGACACCTTTTCGGAGACCTGATGTGCGTCGAGAATGTCAGCGAGCTGCGACAACACGCCCGCGCGATCTTGGCTGACGGATTCCAATATCAACGCCCCTTCGTCGAGCGCCGCGCCCACTACAAGAACAACCCCTGTATCGGTCGTCGTGGACTAGAGAAACAACGCGAGTTCCTGAATGCGCATCATGGCGATATTGTCTTACAAGTCCAGATCCTCGCGCCAAAGATCCGCGCCGTTCGTGATTTTCTAGAGTTCGCGAAATCCACTCATCTCGACAGTGAATCGATTCACGATGACCTTGCTGAGGTTGCGCAATTGGAGGCGAAAGAAAACGAACTCCAGGCGAATATCGATCAGATGGCCCGCATTCGCGATCTCGGTCTGGAAGAAAAGGAGACGCAGATGGCCGAGGTGGAAAGTCGCCTGAAGCTTGCCCGGTATCAGCGAGATCAACTCATTGGATCTTCCCGCCGAAGCCAGCTCATTGCGCGTCAGCGCAATCTGGACGATGCCGTGGGAGCGGCTTCAACAGCCCTTGAACGCTTGCGGCGCATTCAAACCGAGGGATTTGATATCTCAGGACATCTCGTCCGCTATCGCGAACTGCGCGAAACCCTGCTCAACGAGCGTCCAGTCAAGGAACTTGCCGCCGATCGGGCCCGCGATCGCTTTCACGAAAGCGATAAAGAATCGCTTCGCCTCCGTCAGGAACTCACCGACCTACGGCGCTCGCTCGCGCAGGCCCATCCGGCCTTCGGAGAATACGACACCCAGAGTGACGACAACGCCGCATACGACTCCCGACTTGCGCGTATTGCTGAGAGCGAAATACCCACTTATGAGGAAAAGGCCCAAAAAGAAAAAACCAACTGGCAGCACCTTTTCCGCACACAGGTACTAGCCAAGCTCCATGCTGCTCTCTACGAAGTCGAGAATCTCATCGCCGTCCTGAACCAGGAACTCCGCATTCCCATCGGCCACAACCGCTATCAAATTCACCGGCGGCCCAACCCGGACAGCGAAATGCAGATGTATCGCGAACTCGTCGACGCATCGTTCACTACCAGCGAGGATGATTTGTTTTTTTCCTCAATGGAGCCCGACATTCGCAGGGCCATTGAGGAGATTTTCCAGAAACTCATCGATCAGCCCACCAGCCAGGAAGTCATGAACTTCCTCGACTACCGGAACTACCATGACTACGACATGCATGTCACGGACACGCGCGACCCCGAAGCCCGTCCGAGCAGTGTCGACCGGCATTCCGGAAAGTTCAGTGGCGGAGAAAACCAGTCACCCTATTTCATCGCCATTTTGGCCTGTTACCTGAGGGCGTATCACCGATACGAACGCCGAAGAAAGGATCCCTCCCTCGCCATCGTTCCGATTGATGAGGCATTTTCAAAACTGAGCGGAGAACGGATTCGTGATTGTATCGGTGCGCTCAAGCAGCTCGATCTTCAAGGCGTCTTCTCCATGTCCAGCGGGAATATTCCATACGCCATGGACATGTGCGACCAGATGATCACCGTCATGAAGCGCGAACAGAATGTCGGCAGACGCCATATCATTCGCAACATACCAGTGGCCCTGACTCGCGAGGAAGCGATGACCCGCTATGGAGCCGGAGACGAGTAATGTCCTTCGAACGCTGGCTGCGCGTTATGAACGCAGCCGCGCCGGTCGAACGGGCCAGTCAACGAGCGACCTGATTGTCGATTATGAGGATCTGCTGCACGAAGCTGGCAGTGACCGTGGAGAAGCGAGGCTCTGCGCGGAACGCGATCTCAGTGATGCCAACGCCCGTGGTCTCCTTACCGTTGAGCGCCACCGTCGCACAGGACTACCCTTGCGCGTGAGGTTTTCTCCGGTTCGCGAAGCGGAGCTTTTTCAAAACTTGGGCCTCCCCCCTCCGGGAAGCCGCCGACAAGCCTTTGCTGCACTATTCCTTGAAGCAGTCGACTTCTCAGTTCCAAGCCGATGGGAGGACGGTTGGAAAATATTTTGCGACCGGTTAGCAGCCGCTGCCGCGTCTGGCGAGAGCGTCGCACCTTTCTCCCGAGAGCAATCCACGGAAACTCAGGAGATCCTTTCCCTTTTGCCGCACCTCCTAGTGTCTAGTTGCATAAATAAGGGAGAGTAAGTAAGCTCAGGGCATGAGCCGACATGCCCCTGTGGTTGAATGTTCTGCGGAAGATCGCAGAGAACTGGAACGGATGAGTCGAAGTCGTCG
>Ga0302320_10011461_pt1 | contig 18754 bp, 12 predicted proteins | sample Bog_T0_3_FD_202130 | JGI IMG/M metagenome (GOLD analysis project Ga0302320, IMG submission 202130) | Peat permafrost microbial communities from Stordalen Mire near Abisko, Sweden - Bog_T0_3 | ecosystem: Environmental > Terrestrial > Soil > Wetlands > Peat | place: Sweden: Abisko, Stordalen Mire...
CAAAGCCATTGCTTGCACCACACTCAAGGAGGTGCGCCGGTCAAGCTGGAACCCTCCCGGTCGCGACACATCGCCCAGGATGTACACGATTCCGCTTTGGGCCACGGTTATACTGTCGCCGGGCAGGATTTCGGGATTCCCCCGTTCATCCTTGTCGCTTAAATCAACCAGAATCGGCTGGGCGGCGTGATCACCACGCTCAATGGTCACGGAATTTCCAGCGTGCGAAGTCAGACCGCCAGCCACTGAAAGCAGGTCCAGCAGACGGTGGGACCGCAATAGGGCATATGCGCCCGGCCGCGTTACTTCGCCCGTCACATAGGCCATCTGGCCGGCGTACTCCAGCACGAATACCGAAACCTGCGGGTCTTTCATGAAGTTTCCGGCAACCAGCTTGCGTGCAATGACGCCCGCCAGTTCGTCTGGCGCCATGCCGCGGACGGCGATTTCACCAATTAACGCCAGCACGATCTTTCCGTCACTATTTACACGCACGCGCTGAGCCAACTCCGGCGTGTCGAAGACGCTGATCTCCAAATGATCCCCGGGACCCAGCATTACCCGCGCGCCCGTCATGGTGGTGGAAAACGCATCCCGGGTATAAGGAATTCCCCCGCCCACGGAGGTGGACGGGATCCCGCCGGACTTGTCGCCGCCATCCGTGACTTGGGCCTCCGGCGCAACAGATGGAATCTGTTGTGGCTCATTGGTCTCCCGGGTCTGCGCCAAGATGCAAACCGGAATCAAAGAGAGGAGGATTGCCGCGATGGCCGTCCTAAGATGGCTAATGTTTCTTCCCTTTTCCATTGCCGTTTCCATTCCCGTTTCCGTTTCCATTGCCGTTTCCGTTTCCGTCAAAGTATTTGTTGTAGAGGGAGGGATAGTACCCCAGGCGGTACACATCAAAGTCGTTGACCACCGCCCCGCCTAGATTCGCATCGACGTTGACAAGTATTTCCATAGCGTGGATGAGGTCTTGCCGGCGGCTTTGTTTGGCGCGCACCACCATGACCACCGTGTCTGCCATGGTCGCAAGTATCACTGAGTCACTGAGGCCAAGCACAGGCGGGGCATCAATAATAATCTGGCTGAACTCCTGGCGCCATTGCGCTATCAATTCGCGCATCCGATCCGAGTCCAGGAGGTCCGGAGGCTTCGGCGGCCGTTTTCCGGCGGGCAGGATGGTGAGGTTCGGCAATAATGGGTGTTTGATGTAGTACTGGCTGGGATCATCACCAACCAAAGCTGCGCTTAACCCCCCATTGGCGGGAAGATCCATAATGTGGTGAACGTCGGAGCGGCGCAGGTCACCATCCACGAGCAGCACCGAGCGTTGCTTTTGGGCGAACACGACCGCGGTGTTCGCACTGGTCGTGGTCTTGCCATCCCCGGGCACGGGACTTGTTATCAGAATCACCTGGGGAGGCGTCCCCGCCGTCGAAAGCAGCAACGAGGTGCGCAAAGACCTATAGGCGTCGGCCATCTCACTTTCCGGCTGTTCCAGGGAAATGATGCGCCTCTGGTTGCCGTTCTGACCGGCGAGCAGCCCAATCCGGCCTGCCCCATTGGTATTTGTCAGGTTTGGTACCATTCCGAGTGTAGGCAATTTGCAGCGGTCGGTCACGTCACTCAGGGTCCCGATCCTGGTGTCGACGTTCTCTTGCAGGAAGCAGAGACCTATTCCCCCCAGCAAACCCACTAACATTCCCATGGCGATATTCGTCACCGGGCGCGGTTCGACGGGAGCGGTGGGAATGCCCGCAGGATCGATCACCGACACATTCGTGGCCTTCAAACCCGCCACGATTCCAGCTTCTTTCACTTTCTTGACAAGCTGCTCATAGAGGTCGCCGCCGGCATCCACATCACGCTTCAACAGTCCCACCTGGATGGCTGCGTCATTGGTGTTGAGGGCTTCCTGCTTCTCCAGTTCAAAAGCACTGTCAAACATGTTCTCACTGTTCAGCGCCGCATCGTAATCAGCCTTGATCTTTTCCCGGGTGCGGACGATCTCCTGACTGGTTGCCTCCGAAGCACTCTGCAATTGTGCCTTCACCGCCACAACCCTGGGGTAGGCATCACCAAACTTGGTCTGAAGCTGTGCGTATTGATTCCGGAGCACAATCTCCTGCGCGTGCAAGGTCTGGAGCGTGCTGCCGGGGTTGATCACGGCCATCGCTTCAGGATCGCCCCCCTCGGCAACCCGATAGCGTGCCTCCAGCACAATACGCTCCGCCCGCGCCACCATCACCCGCGAATTGAGCGCACTCAGCCTTTCCAGCAGGACGTTGTGGGTCGCGTCGATGCCGATGATGCCCGTCTGCCTCTGATATTCGATGTACTTCTGTTGGGCCATCTCCGCGGTTTTCTTGACATCTTCCAGTTGTCCGGAGAGCCAGACGGAGGCCCGCATAACGGTCTGGTAGTTCGACTGAAAATTCCGCTCAATGTAGGCGTCTGCCAGCGTATTGACGACCTCTGCGGCCAACGTATTGGAGGTGCTGCGGTAGCGAAGTTCGATCACTTCGGTCCTCGGGACGGATTGAACGTGCAACCGCTCGTGAAATTCGTCAACCAGTACCCTGCGGCATTCCGGGCTGATGTTCTCAAAGGGTTGCCCCGGTTTTGAGAGGCAGGTGTACTCAGGTGGGCCGAATTTGAATTTCCGGTGTGCCATCTCCGGCCGCTGGTCGAGGCGCAGGCGCTTGATGACGTCCCACGCCAGTGAGTCCGTCCACAGCACGTTCACTTCTGTCTGCAGCTTGGTTTCGGAGTCGCCCAAGCCGGACAGGGTTTCGAGCCCGAATGAGTCCGACGACTCCCGGTCCACCCTCAGCCGGGCCACTCCCTCGTACCTTTTCGGCAGGAAGAGTGAAATCAAAAGCGCGATTACGGTTGCCAGCCCAAGGCAGACAAGGAGTGTTGTCATGCGCCTGTGCAGAATCAGCCAGATCTCGCCGACGGTAATCTCGTTCTGCCCATGTGGAAGGAGGGTGCCGGGAGAGTAATACATGGACGTTGACCGTCCGCGCGGCCCTCCAATTACTTTCACATCCCTTTTTTCTATGTTCACGTTCGGTCTCCATTAGCCCTTTGGCTTCTTGGCTTCGGCAGGTTGTTTTGAAATCGCGCAGCGTTAGGCCGCCCGAATTCGGGCTGGTTCACTTGGACGCGCTTGCCGAGTGGAATGTCAGTAAGCCTTCAGCAGCTAAAGCAAATGTCGGGGGCAGATACCACCAACGGTTGTCGTGCTTCTTCATCTCGTAACTTAAGATCGCGACCCCTGCGACCACTGGGATCCCCACGCTGTACATTGCGGCGCGCGAACGGAACTGGGTGGGGATTGCGGTGCATGATGCCGTTTGAAAGCAGTTGTGGGTGGTTTCTGCGGCCGCAACCGCAGTTGCGAACATAAGACCCTGGAGGGACCAAAACTTGATTTGAGAATTGGTGTCACCCGGCCATCCCTTGCTGGAAGGTTTGGTAAAAGTATTTAGCTTGTTGTCCCACTTCAATCCGCCAATCTGAAATTTCCCATTGGCATCTGTAACGGCGGTTATGGAATTGCCGCCTGGTGTCTTTACCGTGACATCAACTCCCAGCACAGCCGCACCAGAAACCTCCGTCACCTTTCCTCGGAAGCTCATGTTGCTCTGCCGGGACGAGCCTGTGGCGGTCAAAGGGACTCTAAACGTGCCCGTCGTGCCCGTAACTGCCGTTTGGGAATTACCGGCTGGAGCGCTAACAGTTACCACCACTCCTGACACGCCGGCGCCGGATTCATTCTTGACCGTCCCCTCCAAGCTTCCCTCAATCTTCCCCGCTGAGTTACTCGTGGCCTCGTCGCCCTCCGCGCGGCCTTTGGCTCCGCCTTCAGCACCGGCTGCCGTCAGCCCGCGCGCGAGTTCCGGCAGAATTTCCTGAATACCCCTCCCGCTCGTAGGAGTGAAGAAGTTGTGACGTGATGGCCCATCCTGGGTCAGTCCGAATCCTTCATCATGGCGAGAACCTGTCCCGGCCAAAAAACCCGCGCTCTCCCGCAGACAAGGATGGCGGTTGTCTTCCCACCCATTACTAATGCCTGGCTGGACGCCAACACAAGCAGGCAAATCCTTGCCGCCGCCCCCCATCTTTGCTGAAATGGCCTCTTGCGATGTTGTCTGTGCTCTTGCTGCTGCGCACAATGCGAACAGCAGAGTCATGGAGATCCAGATTCTTCCGCTTTGCAATTTCATAGACCTCTCTTTCTTGTGCCCCTGGTCGGATTGCCTGAAACGACGATTGAGGCCTCCTCGTTTCCTCCGTTGAGAGGCTCGCAAGGCTCCAGTTCATCGGCGCTCACGTGAACGGCAATGCTTTTCTTGATCAAATCAAGACTCAGTACGACCCTAAGTTGATTGTCCTTGCGAACGATAATGCCTTGCAGCCCGGCGAATGGCCCGGAACGGATTTTTACCTGCGCCCCCACCTTTAAATAAGGGTAGGGATCGACTTGCCGCAGCTTGAGTCCCTCACGCAGGGTTTCCAATTCCTCATCCGGAAGCGGCAATGCTTTACGCCCATCCCCCACAATGAAACGCACGCTGGGTGCGGCAAGAATGCGGGCGCTTTCCGTGCTTGCGATCCGGACAAAGACATAACCCGCGAAGAGGGGCAGTTCAAGCTTGACGTTAGTGCGGTTCTTCCATCGTCTGGTCACCGAGAACAAGGGCAAGAAAGTCTCGATGTCCCTCATCTGCAAATGCTGCTGGACCTTCTTTTCGTGGTTTGAAACCGTGTAGACGGCAAACCACCTGCGCTGTGGCTGAATGGCAACCGGCACAGGCAATTCCTCTCTCAAGAGAACGAGATTCATTTGTTGCCCTTCTTTCGTTCAGGAAAGCTGATGTTCCAGGGGAAACCACGGGGGGGCTACGGTTTCGGGTGCCGCTGCACTCAGTCCACATCCCTGGTGTTCGAATTTCGTCACCAGGAACATCAAGGCCGAGCCGAACAGGAAGGAGGAAGTCAAGGATGGTTGTTACCCACCTGCCATCCAGAAAGAACTGGATCCCTCAATGCTCTGGGATTCGATGCGAGGCTCCGCCACTCCGCGTTAGCAACGCGTCCAACTCTCTGGGGGCGACAGCCATTGCCTCGATCCGACGCATGACTAGCAGACGAGGTTGACGCGTCAATTATCCTGCGCCGTGCAGTCAGCGAGCCTCGACTATCCATGGCTCCGCCATCCCGACTTAGCAGCGGGGTCTTGATATGCCGGCTACGTTTGGTATCCGGTTACCCTGAAAAATAAGAGCGTCTCTTGGCAACACGGAAAATGAGGGAGCAGACTTGCAAAGTTGACGGTTCGCTCATCTCTGAACACTCTGAGCTTCCCGCAGCCTAAGAACCTTCTAACGCAGAGTATTCTGTCGCGCCCGGATTGCACCGGTATGGCTACAGTGTAACAATCCGGTTAAACCTACCCCAACATCGACGGATGACATCATTCTGGTTCGGGATTATTGTCCCAGTAGATATATAATAATGTACATATATTAAATATACATATTTCTATAGGACATAACCCTGTGGAACTGAAGACCTTACCTGGCAGCACTTCCTGCCCTGTCACTTGAATGGAAAGACCCTCGGACGGCCATGTCAGGTTTGGAATGACGCGCGGGCGACGCTCACTCACCGGCGGGCGCTCTGCGGGAAACCTACAGTGGTTTTTCGGGACAGCGTGGAGGTACGTCTCAACGGGGCGAATCCCAGCCGACGGGTTCAAGACGGCCGTATTGTCCAGGGAATCCACTGCCGGCAGGGCGCCTTACGTCAAACGGGTGGAACCGGGCCGAAAGGCATATGAGCGACGAAGAACTTCGAGCAATCAGTCCCAAAGGACCTTGCCCCAGAATTTGAATTGCAAATCATCCACATCGTTACAAGGATTTCGCCGTTCCCAACCGCATGATCTTCGAGTGCCAGACCCGGGATTTGTGGTATTGCGGGTATTTACCCAAAATTTGCCCAAGGATCCAGCCAAGTTTCCGCCACCCCGCTGCAGCATCACGCGCTGCCCTGCCAGCCCAATCCGGCTCCCCTTCACCACGGGTACCGGCAGCGAATGCATTGATGGGGGAAATGAGGCCGCGATTTAGTGAGCTTTTGCGGCCCATGGCTTCGCCATCCCCGCTTAGCAGGGGAACCTTTGAAATTTGTTGCAAGGTTTCGTTTCGCGGTCACGCAGTCATTTGCACACGACACCCTGCCACTCCGAGTGACGGGGAAGGTGGTTCCTGATGGTTGCCACTTTGCTTGCCTCAGGCAACTTCATGCTTCTACCAACCTGTGACTACCGTGTGCTAGGCATCCTGTCCTTCCCATATTGCACGGAATTGACTCCAACGTCACAAACATGTTAAATGTCCCTGCCACTCTTTTTGAATGGCTGGCGCAGGGTGCGACTCCATGATATTGGAAAGCGATGCAATAGCGTCACTGAGCCGCGCTCGGATGCGCCAGCCTGACGTTTATGAAGAGCGGCGGCCCGGCATCCCACCCGAGGTCCAGTTGCAGGGGCTGGGATTGCCCTCTCGAAATGCCCTTCCCATTGCAAGTCTTGAAGTCAGGATTGTTCTGCAATCGGAGAATCTTGAACCCGGAAGCACTCTGACCAAGCGCGATGGTCCTAATTTCCTTTCGGCGAGCATCTGGGGTCGGCGATCTCGACCCGGCGATTTCTGGCGCGTCCGTCGTCGCTGCCATTGTCGGCGACGGGTTTGGTCTTGCCGTAGCCCCTGGCGGTGAGCCGGTCCGCTGCGACGCCGTGCGCGGTGAGCCACGCCACCACCGACTTCGCGCGCGCTTCCGAAAGCGTTTGGTTATACGCGTCGTTGCCAACGTTATCCGTGTGGCCTTGCACTTCCAGCTTCAGCGCCTTATCCGACGCCATCAGTTTCACCACCGGCTGCAGCACCGCATCGGAAGCCGGCTGCAAGGTCGACTTGTTGAAGTCAAACAGCACGCCGTAGAGCGCGACGTGGCACGCTTTCTCCAAGCTTGCCCCCAGGTCCACAAGCCCGGCGTCTGCCACATTCAGGGTGTACTGGCCGGGGCCGTTCGGCGAGACCATGGCCCAGATGTTCCGGCCGTTTTGCGCATAGTGGGCCCGAATGACGCCGCTCCCTTCCTGGACGATTACCCAACCGCCTTGGGTGAGCGCGTTGCGATATGCCGTGTCCAGCAGCACGTTCGAAATCTCGGGAAAATCGTAGTTGCGAAGGAGCGATCCGTTCGCCACCACTTCCGCCTGATCGGCGCCTTTCGGTTGCACCCGAAAAGGTGTTGTCGTGTCCGCGCCGCCGTTATGAAATTTCGATCCGGGGAGCGGTGGCAGATAGGGAAAGTCTCCCTTGTCGGTCGCAATCTTCTCCGGGGTCGCAGCCGGAGCGGGGAGCGCAAAAGTAAAGGGCAGCGGGGTTACTTCGATCACGTCCAGACGAAGAAGCGGCACGTAGCTGGGGTCCACGTTCGCCCACGCCTGCACGCCGTTCTTCGCGTATTCCAGCACCTCGATGAATGCGCCCGACCTAATTTCTTTGACGATGGTCCAGCCGTTTTGCAGGAAGGCCGGCTTGACCTTATTCCATTCCACCAGCTGATCGGTCTCGTGCGCAGTTTCGGCCAAGATTGTCCAATGCTTGCCCTGCTTGACCACACCCTCCCCGTAGGGCGGGTACTTCGCTTCCCCCCACGCCTCGTAGGGAATGTCCTTTCTGACTTTGAGAAGGGTTGAAAGAAAGGAGAGTTCGGGCGGTGGCTCCTGGGCGAATTGTGCCGCAGCCGGTATTGCCGTCAGCAAGCCCAGTAACGCAGCAAGGCTGGTGATCTTCCCAACAGAGAATTTGCAGAGCATTTGCATGAGCCCTCCCGAGCCGACGCCATTTTAGCTGAAGCGCACACAATTGCCTAAAAATTCGGCGGTTGCTGGCGACATTTTGTCTCTTGACAAATTAGGTCGAAAGGTATAGGCTAGAATTGCGATGAAGGCCCGGCGCAGCACCGCACTCCCGCAACCCCCCCAAAAAAACTATCAAATCAGCCTCGAAATTCACCCACACAAAAAGATGTTAAAAATGAAGGTTGCTCCTAGGATGTTGATGAAAACAAAGGGCCAGAAAAAGTGCTCCGGATGAGTTATTGAAAATAAAGGGGCAAAAAAAGTGCTCCGGATGAGTTATTGAAAATAAAGGGGCAAAAAAAGTGCTCCGGATGAGTTATTGAAAATAAAGGGGTTATGCAAAAATTCAAGCGAAGCCAAATAAGTCATTGAAAAAACAGGAGATATTCAAGGCGGATGACACGCGGGCTCAAACGGGATCTGCACTACTCCGCGGCTCTCAGTACGACCAAACACAAAGCGCAGAGCAACGCAACCGACGCGTCACTCTGCGCTTTTACCCTTTACCCTTCAGCCTTTGCTCCTCAGCCTTCACCCTTGCCTACTTCCGTCCATACACCGGGCCGTACGTGGCGCAGGCGCGGTAATCGGCGGCCTCGGGATCGTGGGTGCCGAAGTGGGTCCAGGCGCTGGGGCGGAAGATCCTCTCCTCGCCCACGTTGTGCATGCAGACAGGAATTCGCACCATGGAAGCAATGCTGATCAGCTTGTCGCCCACGTGCCCGTAGCAGATGGCTCCGTGGTTGGCGCCCCAGTTGTTCATGACGGAATAGACGTCGCGGAACGGTCCCCTGCCGGTCAGCAGCGGCGCAAACCAAGTGGTGGGCCAGGTGGGATTGGTGCGCTCGTCCAGCACCTTGTTGACGTCCGAGGGCAGCGAGACCGTGTAGCCTTCCGCCAGTTGCAGCACCGGACCCAGGCCCGCAATCAGGTTGATGCGCGCCATGGTGACGGGAAATTCGGCGCACGTGAGGAATTGCGAGGAATAGCCGCCGCCGCGGAAGTACTCCAGCGATGCCGGCCCCCACTGCGTCGCTTCCAGGCAGGCCTCAACGTCATCCACGGTCACGTCCCAGAAGGGCTTCATCACGGACTTGCCATCCTTCAGCATCCGGCCCGTGGCGTCGAGCGTGGCCGCTCCGGAGTTGATCAGATGCAGGATGCCGCCGCTCGCCTTGCCCGTCAGCTGGTGGCCGGAAACGCGCTTCACCGCCGCCGGACTCCAGTAGGTGCGCACGTCGGCAAAAATCTGCGCCGTGTCCGTCAGCAGATGGCCCAGCAGCATGGTGGCGCCGTTCAGGGCGTCATTTTCCGTGGCAAAAACATAGGGTTCGCGAATGCCATTCCAGTCAAACGAGGTGTTCAGGATGGCTTCCATAAAATCGCCGTTGGGAAAATGGTCGGTCCACTGGCGCTGCCCCTGAAAGCCTCCGGCGATGGCGTTGTGGCCCATGGCCTCTTCCGCGAACCCGAGATCTGCCAGGCGCGGGTTACCCACCATCAGGTCGCGCCCGATGATGGCCATCTTCACGGACGTTTCCCAATCAGCGTCCTTCTGCGCGCGGTTCTTCTGAAGTGAAGGCGGATTCCAATCCTTGCCCTCGGGGCAGTGCGCCTTCACCCAGGCGAGCGCGCGATCGAACTCCTCCGGGTCATAGATCTTCTCGTCGATGCGGCGCACGAATTCGGTCATATCCACGTACTCGTTGCGCATGCCCAGGTAGTTCTGGAAGAAGCTCGCATCCACCATTGAGCCGGCAATGCCCATGGAAACAGCACCCAGCGACAGGTAGGACTTGCCCCGCATCTCCGCCACTGCCAGTCCGGCCTTGGCGAACGCCAGCAGCTTCTCCTGCACGTCGCCGGGAATCTCCTTGTCGGTCGAGTCCTGCACGTCCTGGCCGTAAATGCCAAAGGCCGGCAAGCCCTTCTGGTTGTGGCCGGAAAGCACCGCAGCCAGGTAGACCGCGCCCGGGCGCTCGGTGCCATTGAACCCCCACACCGCTTTGGGAATCAGCGGGTCCATGTCCATCGTCTCGGAGCCGTAGCACCAACAAGGCGACACCGTCAGCGAAACGCCCACGCCCGCGTGCGCAAACTTGTCCGCACACTCGGCGGCTTCGGCCACACCGCCAATGCAAGTGTCGGCAATCACGCATTCCACGGGCAGCCCGTTCGAATGGCGCAAATTCGCGGTGAGGAAATCGGCAGCGGCTTTCGCCAGGCCCATCGTTTGGGCCTCCAGCGATTCGCGCACGCCTTTGCGCCGGCCGTCAATCGCCGGGCGAATCCCAATTTTCGGCAATGCTCCCCGCAAACGCTTTTGCGGCGCATTCACTCTAAGATCGGTATGATTAGCCATGATGAAGCCCCCTCCATGGGGACGCCCATTGTAACTCTAAACCAGGATTTTTGCGCCTGCTCTGGATTAACTTGCTCCGGACGGCTACGGCATCGGGAGTTCCAGCACCGACACCGAGTGCGCGGGCAGGCGCAAGGTGAAATGAGGTCCAAGCGCTTTTTTCACGTCGTGCGTTGGTTCAACATTGGTAACGCCAAAGTCGTTCGTGGACAGGAAATCGTGTGGCGCAATCTGCCAAAGGTCGCCGTCGCGGTTGTTGGCAAGCAGCGGGATGTCAATCTCCACGTCCATCGGCTCGGTAGCGTGCAGATTGACCAAATTCAAGAAGAGCTTTTTGCCGTCGCCGGAAACGGAAGCATTCGAATCGAGATAGGCGATCCCCTTCCATCCCTGCGCGGGCACATCGAATTGCGGGGCCTCCTGCTCGCTCTTTACCAGCTTCGAACCGGAGTGCCAGCGGTAGAACTCCATCACCTTTCCGGGTGCGGTAAGGTAGGCGCGCGTGCTGTCCGTGCGGATGGAGCCAAGGCTGTTGACGATGTGCGTGCGAATCGCAAACGGAATGCGGTCACCCAGGCGCATGAACATTTGCAGCATGCGCGCATTGAACATCGCGTCACGCCAGGTTTGATTTTCATCCAGTCCCGTCGAACCCAACAGGTCGATGAACTTGTTCTGGCCGGAACGGTCGGGCGAATCCTGCGGGGAGGGCATCTGCCACGCCCATTCGCTCCACTCATCGTAGGCGAGTTGGATTTTCTTCCCGCCACCCGTGATGCGATCGAAAATCGCAAGGCCTTCGCGCGCTCTCCGCTCCGCCATTGTCGGCTCCGCCACAACCTCCTGATAGGCTTCGAGCGGATTGTTGTGCCACCACGCGGGCGCAAAGGAGCCGGTGAAATAATGATGAACCGAGAGCAGGTCAATCTGCTGCCCGGCCTGCCGTAGGACCGTTTCATTCCATACGGTCGGATCCGGGTCATGAATCTGGCCCACGGCGGTGATCTGGATGGAAGGGTCCACCGCTCGCATGGCCCTGGCCATGGGCTGGAAATAGGTGGCGTAACCTTCAGCGGTCATGGCGCCAATTTCAAAGCTCCCCCAGATTTCATTGCCCACTGCCCAGTTCTTAACAGCGTACGGTTCCACGTGGCCGTTCGCCGCGCGGCGTGCGCCCCACTTGGATTGTGCCACGCCGTTGGCGTATTCCACCCACCCGGCCGCCATTTCCGGCGAGCCGGAGCCAAAGTTCGCATTGATATAAGGGGCCGCGCCAATCAAGCGGCAGAAGGCCAGGAACTCATCGGTTCCCAGGTCATTGGAGTCCATGCCGTGGTCATAGCCGAAAGGTTGGCCGTAGGGAAGAATGGGCACCGGAGGTCGCTGGTCACGCGGGCCGATGGCCTTGCGCCAATCGTAACAGTCCGCATAGCCGCCGCCCGGCCAGCGGATGATGGGCGGTCCCATGGCCTTTACGAGGGTCAGCACATCGCGCCTGAAACCCTGCACGTTATCGCCGGGCATCAGCGAGGCCGCACCCACCCAGTTCTCGCCGGTGGAATCAAACGCCAGATGGAAGACAGCGGGACGCAGGTCGCGAGCGGGGGTCAGGCGAACCTCATACCTCTTCCATTCATCCGTCGTGGTCAGGGGAACTTCGGCGTGGGCGCAAACCACTCCGTCTGACGATTCCAAGCGGAATGTGATGTTCCCGCCGCCGGGGCGAGAGAGAATCCACGCATAGGCGACGTATTCCTTCCCGCCCAGCAGATCGAAGCCCGTCTGGTGAATGCCTCTCCACGCATGGGAGTTTCCGAAGGTCGTGATTCGCTGCGAGGAGATGCCGTCAAAGGAGATGGAGGGATCAACAACGTAGCTTACTGTTTTGCGCTCAGATTCAGGCTCCCAGGGATCGGCAAGGTTCGTGCGGTCGGGGTCAACGGGATAGAACTTGCGGTTGCGCAACAGTTCCGCCCAAACGCCGCCATTGACCACACGGCCAAAGTGCTCAATGAATTGCCCATAAATCCCCGGGCTGATTGAATTGAGAGTGGTGCCGGGATCAACGTGCAGCTTCGCATGGATTTGCGCCTGCGCCACGTTCGGCGCCCACAGGGTAACGGAGATTAGCAGCAAGGTGCATTGGAGCCAGCAAGGGATTGAAAATGAGTTCTTGATCCTTAAAATCACCAGAGCCTCCGCAGGAATTGAATCCATCAACGAATAAAGCCGTTGATGATAACACCAGCGTCGGGTGAGCGTTCTTAAAAGAGAGGCCAAAGGGCCATGGTGGCCAAGGCACACACCTCAGGCATGTTCCTGAGAAGCGGGGCCCCGCAAGCAACTTTACGATTGGTTCAAGTTGCGGGCGTCGCAATCTCACTAGGGTTTGATTAATTCACCCGTGATGGTAAAGGTGCCAAAGTTCGTCCCCTCGCCCTCAAGAGGGTTGGGATCTTCAAGCGGGTAGGTGGTAAGCACGGCGCTACCGGCCATCAGACGGCCGTCAGGCGAGAGGTTGAGGGTGAAATCCAGGCGGGCAACATCCGCGTCCGGCGGGTAGTCAAAGTCAATCGTTCTGGCAATGATCCTGCCGCTGCCATCCTGTTTCCATGAGCCCAGTTCGCTGGTGAAATAGTACAACGGGCCACCCTGGGCGGAATCGGTTACTGACATCGTGTGGTCGGCGTGCAGGGTAACGACGCCGCGCGAAAAGAAGGTTCCCGAAACTTTGTTGGTGATCAGGTAAGACCCGCCAGTAAACCCGGGGTTGCCCCCCTCCTGGGCGTGCGACAACACTACCGTGCTCACGGATGTGAGAAGCACGGAGAATCCCAATACTACCCAAAGACGTGGATGCTTCATGTTTTCCTCCCGGCGTGATGCCTGCGGTTCATGATTATGTTGAGAATTGGGAAATGGGCCGATTTGAACCAAAACCTTCATTTTGGGCTTCGGTTCGCTTGCCAAAATAACACCGGACCAACAGGGAATGCAACTGCCGATGGGTTCTCAGTGCCTGCGGCTTCAGAGGAGTTACAGACCTTTTTCAGCCATCTCAAAGGCGCGGAGAACGGCCCTGGCTTTGTTCTGGCACTCCTCGTATTCGCGGGCGGGGACGGAGTCAGCCACGATGCCGGCGCCGGCTTGCAGGTAGGCGGTCTTATCCTTAATGAGCACGGTTCGAATGACGATGCAGGAGGTGAGGTTGCCGGAAAAATCGAGATAGAGCACGGCGCCACCATAAAGTCCGCGGCGCGTGGGCTCAAGCTCGTCAATAATCTCCATGGCGCGAACTTTGGGCGCACCTGTCAACGTACCAGCAGGAAAGCAGGCGGCAAGGGCGGCATAGGTATCGGCGTCAGGCCGCAGTTTCCCCGTGATCTGCGAAACCAGGTGCATGACGTGGGAATAGCGCTCCACAAACATCACGTCCGTGGGATGTACTGAGGAAAACTCCGAAACGCGGCCCACATCATTGCGGCCCAGGTCCACCAGCATGATATGTTCGGCGCACTCTTTCGCGTCGGAGCGCAATTCCACTTCCAGCCGCTTGTCCTCTTCCTCAGTCTTCCCGCGCGGGCGCGTCCCGGCAATCGGCCGGTATTCCACATTGCGGCCCGCCACCTTCACCAGCATCTCCGGCGAGGACCCGACAACGGTGGAATCGCCAACGCGCAGGAAGTACATGTAGGGCGAAGGATTGACGGCGCGGAGGGCGCGGTAAACATCAAACGCCGGAACACGCACGGGGACTTCCATGCGCTGCGAAAGCACCACCTGGAAGATGTCACCCGCGCGGATGTACTCCTTGGAGCGCTCCACCATGGCCTCGTAGCGAGGACGAGTCATGTTCGATCGAACGCGCAGCGCGCCCTTGGGTTTGCGCGTACGGGGCAGCTTCAATGGCTGGCTCAAGCGCTTTTCCAGTTGGTCCAGATGGCGGCACGCGGCGTCGTACTTCGCCTTCAGGCTTCCCTTCCCTTCTTCCGTCAACACATTCGAGATCAGAAAAAGGCGATGCTGCACATGGTCAAACGCCAGCACGTTGGAAAAGTACATGAAGACCGCGTCGTCCAAATCCACATCAGTGGGAACGCGGGCGGGCAGCCGCTCCAGCATGCGCACGGCTTCATAAGAGAGATAGCCAACGGCGCCGGCCGTAAATGGAGGCAGACTGGGGATCTCAACGGACTTGTAACGCGCACCGAGTCCGCGCAGGAATTCAAAGACGTTGCCCGAGTGCTCTTCCTTATGTACGCCGCGCGTCACCGTGATGCGCTCACCACGGCAGGAGACAATTTGAAAAGGGTCGACGCCAAAGAAGGTGTAGCGGCCCACACGCTCGCCGCCCTCCACGCTTTCCAGCAGAAAACTGTGCGAGTGCAGATTTGCCTCGCTCCCGTGCTGCGGTGAAAGGCTGAGAAACGCGGAAACAGGGCTCAAGAGGTCCGCGACAATGGTTCGATAAACGGGCACCACATTGCCCTGGCGCGCCAGTCGCTTGAATTCGGTGAAATTGGGAAGTGAGTCAGGCATAAATTTAAAGGGTAAAGGATAAAGACGAAAGGGTAAAGGCTAAAACCAGAAAGGGAGGTATTGTCGCTGCCTTGCGATTGGGCGGAGTATGCGAGCGCGAGGCGAATTGTATGTCCAGGAGCAGAACATGTTGTAGTGCCGGGCAAGCAGCCCGGGACCTCATGCCCCAGGTCTTAAGAGCAATTCTAAACGGACATATTGACTCTACAAGCTAATACCTGTACCATCGGCCTACACCGAACTCCAGAGGATTCGGTGGAAGCACGCGGTTCTTACCCACAATCAGGCAAACAAAATAAGGAGGACTACATAATGAGCGAGCAGCATCTCGACGATTTGAAGAAAACTACGGACGTGGAATCAACCGGTGAAGAAATGAGCGAAGCGGAACTTCAAACTCTGTCTGGAGGGAAGCCGAATAACAATTCCGACTCGTGTAAGGAAACAAGCGACACGGGCATGATGGGCTGCCCTGGATAATGGCAGGAGACCCCCGAAATTTTGGGCACGCTTCCGCGCAAAACGCCCGGTCCGGGGTCTCTTTCCCCACGGTAAGAGCATCGCGCATTCTCGGTCACGTCGGCGCCGCATGGACTTATGTTAGCGTCGAACCCGAACACCCTCCGGTATTTCCATTAAAATGCGGCAAATATGACCGTTTTCATAACACGCGATCTTGTTGCGTCCGTTCTATCGGTCCTCTGCTGCCTCGGCACAGGGTGTGTCTTTCTGCTAGCGGGAGCTTTGAAGCTCCTTTCGCCTTCCGCCTTTCTGCGGCACATCTCGAACCTGAAATTACCGGTGCTGAGGGGAAGACCGCGTGCTGCAACGGCTGCGATCACGGCCGTTTTGGCGGTGGTGGAGTGTGTCCTTGGCGTCGCATTACTGGTTCGGATCTTCCCGGACCGGGTGTTCCCCCTTTGCCTGGGCCTGCTCGTGGTGTTCGCCACGGTTACCATTTTGAGCCCATCCATGGGACGGAGCGCCGACTGCGGCTGCTTTGGCAACATTTTGATTCTGACTCCATCGCAAAGCGTCCTCCTCAACGCCCTTTCCGCAGCCTCGATCGTGGCGGCGTGGCGGTTTCCCGTAGGATTTGGTGTCACACCGCTGGTGCAAAAGACCATTCTGATGGTTTCCGTCGCGTTCTTTACCGGCATCGCAGCCGCCTCAATGTGGAGCTCAGTGAAGTTCGGGCAGGATCTTTTGGACACGAGCCCGCTCAAGCCACGCCGCCGGTGGAACCCGGAATGGCTGGAAGGGTTCAGGGACTACTCCAATCGGCACTCGCTGTTGGTTGCGCTCCTTAGCCCGGACTGCCTGGTTTGCAAGGCGTGGATCGAACCGCTCAACAAGTTGGCGCGACGCCCCGGCATGCCTCAATTGATTGCCGGGATGGCAGGAGAAACCAAAGCCATAGGCGCTTTCCGCAGGGAGTTCAACATCAAATTTCCTTTACTGCCGGTAAGGGCCACCACCATGGTCCGGCTTGTTCACGCCTACCCGACTCTTGTAACTGTGGAGGATGGAAAAATCACCAGCGTGAACGTTGGTCAGTTGCCCGCCGAACTCCTTCGCCAGCTTCGCCATCCCTCGCCCTGCGCACCGGGTCTCACACCGGACGCAGCCTCAACAGAAGCACTGGAGGCCCTGAGCCGCCCATGAGCCCTAAAGGAGCAGACGGCTCGATTCCGCCTGGAAAACAATCCGAACAACACCGACAAAGCTCAGGCGCGCGGATTGTGAGGCACACGGGTGTCTCGTTCACTTCGGGTGTCAACCTTGTTCATTTTTGGATCCATGGCGCGAATGAGGACCTACTTCAGCGCCGTTGGGCAAATTTACTGTGCTCAAGCGGGCTGGCCGGTGAATTGGTGCTCCGGCAGACCGATGACGGGGCACTGCATGGATGCGCCACGGTCTACATATTTCTCCCGCTTTTTCTGGTTCGGGGCGTGATTGAAGCCACCTGGGAACCAGGTGATCCGCGCGACGCGGAACTTGGAGCGGAGCTTGAGTTGCACTCGCTCGACGCCCATACCTATTCAAGATCGTATGAGTGGTACTGCCGGATCGCGCAATTTCGTAAGTGGGTGGCCATGCCGCTCCTGCTCGGACGGCAGCCAGCGCTGTTTCTGGGCACAGGTCGATTTTCGCGCTTGCTGACCATGAATGTTGACCAGTCCGTCTCCGCGCCTGCCACGATGATGGGCGCCGACAAAGCTTATTGCCGCAGCCTTCTCACGAGCCAGGGATTTGCCGTAGCGCCCGGCGCCATCGCCTCGACGCCCTCTCAGGCGGTGGCGCGCGCGCGCGAACTGGGCTTTCCCGTTGCCCTGAAAAGGTCGCAAGGCAGCGGAAATTCGGAGGGCGTCATCCTCGGTATCGAAACCGAACGCGACTGCATTGAGGCTGCTGTGGAGCTGCTCACCGCCGGCCAAATGCTGATCGTGGAACGCATGGTGCCGGGCATCGAACTTCGGCTCCACTTCATTCAGGGCAAGCTCTTCCGCATCCTGCGGAGCGAACCGCTTCGCGTGACGGGCGACGGCATCAAAAGCGTGGCCGGCCTTCTGGAATCGGAACACCCCAATTACTTTCGCACCATGTCCGGCACCGCCCACCACCGCCACAGGCTGATTCTGCAACTTCACCGCCTTGGAGTGCGGGAGTTCTCTGACTTGGAACGGGTGGTCCCACGAGCTGGAGAGGTGGTGCGCGTCTCAGCGGCGGCGGGCGGCGCCGGAATGGTCAAGCTTGAACCCGACGCCATCAATCAAGCGGACCGGCTGGCACTCGAGGAATTTCTTGGACGCCATGGCACGCCAAGCGCCGGCGTTGACATCATCCTTCCACGGCTCGGGGCAAGGTTGGATGAGGGCGGCGCGATTATCGAAGTGAACATTCCTTGCGGCTTCGGCTATCTCGGTGACGAGACCCCGCACGCTGCTGACCTTGAAGTCTTGGGGACGGCGCGCCGGTGCCCGGGTTTCATCGCCGCTGCTGGCCGCGTCCCATTGGAACTGGCCGTCAGAAAGGAGTTCCCGCCCGGCTCAAAAGAGCATGCCGCACTCATTGACGAGTTTTCGAAATCCAGTGAGAATCCTCGCATCGCTTCACTCTCGCTTACGCACGGCTGGATATCCATTCTTGCCGACACGGGTGCCACCGCCTTCCTGGTCTTTGTGGACGAAGCAGCGATCGAAGAGCATGGCATGCCTGCCAATCTTCAGCCGGTAGTGCGCTGCTCACGTCCACAGCCAGAATTTGAGGCGTGCTACCCCCTGTTATGCGCAACGGCGATGAACGCCGGCGGTAAATTCAAAGGAAGTGGTCACGATCTGCAAAGCTTGGAGCTGGAAAAATAAAGTGGCTGTTCGGGCCACTGTGGGGACAGGATTTAGCCCGGACTGAGGGGGTTAAACGCTAGAATGAGGTGAGTTCGCTCGGAATGCCCTTTTGCTCAAGCCATGCCGCGAATTCAGCGTGGGTGTGAAATCGGTCTTTGATCAATTGGAGCAGCACCACCGGGACGTGCTCCGCCTTCACCGTGTGCCAGTACTCGTAGTCAGAATCACCGAAGAACTTCTCTACTCCAGGACCGATGTCTTGACCTTCGAATACCAAATCGCCTGCAGCGGTTACCACCGCCGCTAACATATTGCGATCCCCTCCGCTCGCCCTGTCGTAAATCGTCACCCGGTGCTCTCGAGGTTCAGGCATGGCTCCTCTTACCCTTCAGACGCGTGCCCCAGCGCGACGCGAACGGCTTGTTCCATCAGCGCGCGGGGAGCGGAAAGGCCGGTCCAGATTTCAAACTGCCGGGCGCCCTGTGCCACCAGCATCTCCAGGCCGGAAATGGTGGTAAGGCCGCGCCGCCGGGCTTCATTCAGGAATCGCGTGCCGAG
>Ga0302320_10011462_pt1 | contig 18751 bp, 17 predicted proteins | sample Bog_T0_3_FD_202130 | JGI IMG/M metagenome (GOLD analysis project Ga0302320, IMG submission 202130) | Peat permafrost microbial communities from Stordalen Mire near Abisko, Sweden - Bog_T0_3 | ecosystem: Environmental > Terrestrial > Soil > Wetlands > Peat | place: Sweden: Abisko, Stordalen Mire...
GTCGAACGCGTACATGAGATGGACGGAACTCATAGCGCGGGTGAGGCCGACATAAAACAGCCGACCGGCTTCGTCGACTGCTTCTTTCGTCTTGTCGTAGGTGCTCGGAATCGCGCCCTTCTCCAAGTTGATCATGATAACGGCTTGGAGCTCCAGCCCCTTCGAGCTGTGCAGAGTCATCAAATTGATCTGGTCGGGACTTCTGCCCTGATGCCCCAATGTCTCGACCGTGTATCCGGTGCGAAGCACAGGTGATTGTCACGATGAATCTGAAGGATTTTCCCAACGAAATACTTCAGAAGTACGAAATAGAAGCGCATCACCCAGACGAATTCATTCTCCACCTCATTGACCTCGCCCCCGACGCAGTCATGGATGCCGCCGAAACGCACCGCCAAAGTCTCAAGAACCCGCCGAAGTCCGTTGAAGAATTTCTCGCCTCGCTCGAAGCGCAAGGCTTACCACAATCCGCGGCTGCTCTGCAGATGCTGTATCAGCGAGCAACTGAGATCGAGCGCTAGAATGCTGGCTTCTTACGGCTGTGTGTTTTGGAGATGCGGGGGCAGGTTAGGAGAGGTAGGGACTCTTCGGCTCGACCAGATACGGCGCCTCAGCCGGAATCTTATCGATCACTTCTTTGATCAATGTTTCCAGATAAGCAGTTTCTGCATCAAGCTGGTTGGATAGTGCCCGAAAGTCCGGAACATGATATACGGTTGCGTATACTCCTCTTGGCTCAAATGTCGTCTTCCAGAGAATGATCCTGCGGTTCTCTGTCTGTCCCGCAGGTACTGGCCATCCGATTTGGCTGGTGACCGGAACATTCCTCACAATGCCAAGCAGGAACTCATGCATGGCACCGTCTGGAGTCAGTCCGGTATGCAATACCGTAAACGAGCCGTTCAGGAGCAAGTTTAGAGCGTGGCTTGTATCTGCCGCCTTTTGTTCAGCCCGCTGTGCGCGAAACATCTGATTGTGTGCCGCAATTCTAGATCTCTTTTTGTGCCTGCCATTGCACCTCCTAACACTAACTGATTATGACGAGACTGCGACCTTTACGATTCTGCCAGAGTCCTTGCTTGACGTAATAGTCTATCGCAGATCAGGACTAGACTTTACCGCGGAATATAACAGAACCATTGCAGACCGGTTCGGACTTGAGGGAGTTCAGAAACTAACGAGGCGTGCATGCGAAAGACTGCCTGCGCCCAGGGCAGTCTTCGATCAGAACAATTCGATGGCCGGCCCACTTTGGTCGTTGTCTGACTCGCCGCCAACCACAGCGAGATGGGTCACGGTCTGGCTGGCCATTTTGTAGTTGTTAAGATGGGACTCCAGCAGTGTCTTGAAGGTTGTATCGAAGATGCCGTCCCAACCGGGACGCCCCTGTGTCCCGGTCAGCCGTAACAGGTGGTTTTGCATTTCCAACAGCGCCTGCTGCACGTGCTCCATTCTCTGCCGCATCACATCCTGGAACTGAATGTGTCCCATGGCAGCCAACAAGTGGTCCACGCCCTCCCGATGACCTGCTTCCACGTCGGAGATCACAGCAAGCTGCACTTGGGAGCTATCGCTGAAATCCCTCTGCATTTGGGTCAGGTCGCCGACCAACCGCTGTAACTCTTCAATTCCGTGCTTATTTTCAAGCGCCTTTTGTGCATCGAGCATTTTGGCGGCCACTTTATTGGCCGTGGTATTGAGCTTTTCAGCGATCTCTGCGGCCGCGCTGGTAGACCGCTTGGAGAGTTCCCTGACTTCATTCGCCACCACTGTGAAGCCTCGACCGGCATTCCCGGCGCGCGCTGCCTCAATCCCCGCGTTTAGCGCCAACAGACTGGTCTGTTTGGCGATGGATGAAATGACTTGAATAATGGGCGTCAAGGCTGTGACATCCTCAGCCAACAAGCGGATCTGCTCGTAATTGCCATGCATCTCGCAGGCTTGCTCTCCCAACTTGGCTTCTAGCTTGGAGATGAGCAGATTGTTCCGGTCCACGCGGCCGCTGGTGACTTCAGCCAGAGTCTTTCCACTCTCGACGGAATTCGTGATGCGCTCCATTTGTTGACTGGATTGTGCGCTGAGCAGATTGAGTTGCCCGATCAGGGCCATAATCTCGCGCTCGGATTCGGCTAGAGACCCACCAATCTGCTCGTGCATCACGCCGATATAGGGCTTGCTGTCTTTGAGGTCTATATCGATTGCCTTATGGATGGCTCGTTCACGCGATAGGTCTTCGTAGCTAAGCTGACCGAAAGCCCACATATCGGAGATGCCGCGTTTGGCTCCTAGCCAGTTGAACCATTGGATGACAAGGAATGGCGCAATAACTAACAGAGCAATCAAGTAGACAACGCGCATCCACTCGGGAATGGCAAGTTGGCCTTGAGTAAACAATAAGCCGATTCCGAGCAGCACGCTGCAAATCAGTGCAATAGCCGTTTGAATCAGAATGCGCAGTTTGATGCGGTGAAGCCGCAGATCGCGATCGCTCATGACTTCGGCTCCTCAATCCACATCCGGCCAACCGGCGCGTAGAAAATCCATCCAAGTTCTGTAGACGGCATTAGCATGTTCCGGCTAGGTTCCGGGCAAAAGCTGCTTAACAACCTTGAGCAGGTCGCCACCCGAAATCGGTTTCACCAGCCATCCGGTAGCGCCGAGACGTCTGCCTTCGTCGCGCTTGGCAGTTTGGCTCTCAGTGGTTAACGTTAAAATGGGAAAGAATCGGCAGCCGGGCAGTGCTCGGACTTTGCCGATCATTTCCAGACCTCCCATGACGGGCATATTGATGTCGGTAAGGATGAGTGCGGGCTTGAGTCCGCCTTTCAACTTGTCGAGTGCCTCCTGGCCATTGCTGGCAGATTCAACTTGAAAGCCACCCAGGGACAGGGAACTCTTGAGGCTCATCAACATCGTGGCAGAGTCATCGACAATGAGAATTGTTTTCGCCATGTGCGCCCCTTAACTCACGGACTTCAACGCGGGTTCCAGCCATGCCCGCAGTTCGTCATTCTTCGGCCAGCTCAATATGGCTGTTTTTGCCGCTATCAAGACCTGAAGGTTGGCGGTGTGGAGGTGGCTCAATTCAGACAGATCCGCTTTGGCGGAGGGTCTGGTCTGAAGCCATTCGAGCAGCCCTTCCGCTTCTTCAACGCTCACCTCGTCACGAAAGATAGCGCGGTTCTTCTTAAATTCAATTGGCATCAGACAATCTCCCGAATATTGAGGATCATGAGCACCGATCCATCCCCCATGAGAGCGGAGCCGGAGTAGGTAGGCAGATTGGATAGGAAACCAATCAAAGGTTTCTGAATGACGCCGATTGTTTCCTGAAATCCATCGACCAACAGGCCCAACTCCGCACCCCCCGCGTGAACCAGGAGTACAGATAGTTCATCGTCAGAATTTGCTTTATGGACAGCCCTGATCCCTAACAGGGCATTCAGACTTTTCAACGGCACGATGCGCCCACGCATGACAGCCGTCTGGCTCTGTTTGATCGCGTGGATTGCACTCCGGGGAATGCGAACTGTTTCAACAACATGGTCCATGGGCACGCCAAACAGTTGATGGTCGGACTCGACGATCATTACCTGCGTCACTGCCATCGAAAGCGGCAGCGAAATGCAAATCGAAGTGCCTTTGCCTAATTCGCTTCGAATAATGACAGTGCCATTGATCTTCTCGACTGCGGAACGAACAACATCCATACCCACGCCGCGGCCCGAAAGATCGGAGACGACCTTGGCAGTAGACAGGCCGGCAGCGAAGATGAGATTGATGGCCTCTTGGTCGCCGATGCGTTCCAGCGTCGCTTCGTCGATGATTCCCTTTTCGTACGCCTTCTGTTTGATTACCGCAGGGTCAATGCCCTTGCCATCGTCAATGATCTCGATCACGACGCGGTCTGCCTGTTGCGCGGCGCGAATGGTCAACTTTCCGGTTGCCGGTTTACCCGCGGCAAGCCGCACCTCGGGAGTTTCCAAGCCGTGATCCAAGCTGTTACGAACGATGTGTATGAGCGGATCGGCGAGCGACTCGATAATGTTTTTGTCGGCCTCGGTCTGCTCTCCTTCGAGTACAAGCTGAACTTCCTTGCCAAGCTTCCGAGAGGTGTCGCGCACCAGGCGCGGAAAGCGCTGGAAGATGAAGGAGACAGCCATCATACGAACCTGCATGATAGCGTCTTGCATCTCATCGGCGATGCGGTTGATGATTGAGTACTGGCCCTTGATCTCACGCGAAAGTTCGCGCACGCCGAACTGCGCCTCTGCCCGCTCTGCCAAATACGGAAGCGCATTCTTCGACACCACCAGTTCGCCGATCAGGTTCATCAGGCGGTCGACCTTCGCTTGATCCACTTTGAGGCTCTTGGGACCATTCTGCGCATCTTCGGCGCGCCTGCCAAACTTGACGGGGTCATCTGCCGGAGCAATGCCGGAACCACTCTCTGTCAAGGGACTTTCGTCTACTTTATGTTCAAATTCAGTTGCGACAATACCATCGTCACTGCGTTGCAGGCACGGAAGACTGAGCTTAGAAGAACTAAATCCATGCACATCGAGCCATGCCACCAAAAGCGTTTTATGGCCGGTCGCGAGAGCGTCGTCGAGCGCCGCTTGAATGTCGGTCAGGGCAGACTTATCGCCAGTTGCCAGGCAGAGGTTCGCGAGCACTGTTGCAACAGACTTGAGCCGCCCGGCGAGCCATGCGGGACTATCATCAAGCAGAAGAATCTGCCGCTGAGACGCGAGAATCCGGTTGAGCGCGGCCTGGTCGCTCTCCGAGAGCGGCGCAACTCGCTGAGCAGCCGATGACTCCCGGCTCTGCTCGTTCACAAGCCACTCTGGACTAATGGCCGATATTTCGACTTGATCAGGAAGATAGCGATAATATTGGTCCAGTTCCTCGCGAGGGCAGGAAGTCAGCAATTCGAACCCGAGAAGACAACTATAAGTGTCCAACTCGAGGAGTGGCGGCAACGCCTCCGATAGAACGACGCGACCCCATATAAGTCCTGGCGCCTGTCGTGCGCTGTTCAGCGGATCATCCCCGTTGAAGAAACATTCTCGCTGGGGTTTATAGACAATCCAATGTAGTTGCTCTCCCTGCTGGCACTGGACAATGGCCGCCGTGCGCACGGCTTCAGGGATGCAATCAAGCGGAGGAAACAAGGATGCTGGAACATCTACTGGCGCGGCGTGGGCGCATGTGTCTGTGGAAGGAGCATGGTTAGAGCTGGCCGATTTAGCATCGCCCTGGTTAGCGCTTACACTCGGCATCAGAGCCCGCAATGCTTTAGCCATGCGGCTAGAGTCCTTGGCGCGAGAAGCAATTATGCGCTGAGATGATTCAATATCGCCGCAAAGAACGCCTACAAAATCCATTGCTTCAAGCAAACGGTCTGCCAACTCTCGCGAGTAGACAACGTCGCCGTTCCTAACCGTTCCCATCAGGTCTTCGCCTGCATGAAGCAAAGTTGTCATTTCAGGAAAGGTGAACAAGCCGCTGTTGCCCTTCAACGTGTGAACGGAGCGGAAGAGTTCATTGATTATTTCTTCATCGTCGGGCGCGGCTTCCAGTTGCATCAGCTTGTTGCCGATACTTTCCAAAAGGTCGCGGGCCTCGGAGAGAAATTGCTCCAATAATGGGTTTATGGGCAAAGGTGTCGATGTCATTGATTTGCCTCCCCAAGTAAAAGGCGGGTATAGGAAAGAAGCTGCAATGGGTGAACAGGTTTGATTAGGTAGCTGTTGGCGCCCGAGCGATAGGCAGCAACTTCGTCCCTGGCGGCGGCTTCGGTGGAAATCATAATGGCGGGTGACTGCGTAATGTCCTGTTGGCGCAGTTCGCGCAGAAAGCCGAATCCATCGAGCTTGGGCATATTGATGTCCACGACGTAGAGATCGAAGGGCGCATCGAGGGCCTTCTCCAAGCCCTCGATGCCATTCCATGCCTCCTCAACCGCGTAACCGGCGGATTCAAGAATGCCGCGGTGATACATGCGCACGGTGGCCGCATCGTCAACAATCAGGACGCGTTTCACTTGGTCTCCAGACCTTTCTGATAAACAATTGCTTCAGGAAATTTGCGAACCTTGAACAAAGAAGAGATGCGGCTCATCGATTCGGAGTGCCCCAGGCATATAAAGCCGCCCGGATTCATTGCTTCATAGAATGTTTCAGCAGCCGTCTGCCGGGATATGTCATCGAAATAGATGAGCAGGTTACGGCAGAAGATTATGTCGAAATTGCGATAGGTGAGCGTTTCCGATGGTTCGGCGAGATTGACTCGCGTGAACTCGACTGCGTCCCTGATGTCGTTGCACAGTTGGTATTCTTCGCCGATGCCTTTGAAATATTTCTTAAGCCAGGGGGCCGGCATATGCTGCACGGAACGAATGGAATAGCGGCCCGCGCGCGCACGGCGCAGGACGCTGGTATCAATGTCAGATGAGATGATCTCCACATCCCATTTACTGATGCCGGGCCAGTTTTCCATCAGGTACATGGCGATTGAATAGGGCTCTTCTCCAGTCGAAGATGGAATACACCAGATGCGAATCGCATCCGAACCGATTCTGTGCCGGACGATCTCTGGAAGAATGGAATCGACCAGGCATCGGAACTGATACTCCTCGCGCAGAAAGTATGTTTCATTCACCGTCATCAGGTTGGTAAGTTGCTGCAGTTCCTCACCCGAAGCCTGAAAACGCAGGAGTGTAAAGTAGCCACGGAAGTTGCCGGTGCCAGTTGCCTCAATACGTTCGACGAGGCGCTTATCCACGAAATAACGCTTGGTCGGCTCAAAGTAAATGCCGGTTCTGCGATAGAAGAAATCCTTGAACTTCAAAAAGTCTTCGTCGCTGATTGTCGGATCCGGTAAAGGCGCGTATGCCGTGGTCACAGCGTCAGACCTCACGAATGCGTTTGAGCGCCAGATCGGCGGCAAACTGTATATAGGGTTCGGACGCAAAGCGGGCCTTTAGTCTAATTAGAGGATCAACGGCTGCCTCCGAAGCAACCTCGCAGAGCAGATCGACCGCGGTGGCGCAGACATTGACATGAGACTCCTGTTCGATGACTTTGATCAGCCAGCTCTCAGCCTCAGGGTGCCGCTGGGAATCGAGAATATTCACTGCGAAGATGCGCACATCCGGATCTGGGTCGGCTAGCAAGGAGCGAAGAATAGGATCTACCTCACTGCCCATTTGCTTGAATGCCTCTATAGCTACATTGCGCAGCGCGGCATCTTCGCTACGGAGACAATCAACCAGTCCGCTAACCGCTACTGGATTGTTCAGACGAAGCAGGGCGTTGAGGATCACCTCCCGAACAGAGAGATCTTCCTCAAGCTTGAGACGGTTAACTAGTGTCTTGGCTGCGTCGGGGCAGCAGGCGAGTGCGCGTGCTGCCTGACGTCGGCCGGCGGCATCTCCTTCCTCCAGGGCTGCGGCAAGCCCGTCGCAATTCCGCTCGTCGTTCGGCTTGCCACGCTCTGCGAGTTGAATGATCTTTTGCTTTACAAGGCCCATGATTATTTCCCTAACACTACCGGCAAGCTTGAAACCTGCACAGTGAACTTTCCCTTAACGACCGGCCCAGGATATGAGTTGCGCGGCAACTTTTTCTGCACTGAGGACGAGGCTTGCTCCGCCCTTCCTGACCAATTCTGCAGGCATGCCATATACCACCGCCGAGTCTTCCGATTCCGCAATAGTTCTACCGCCACGTTTCTTGATCTCGGTAAATGCATCCGATCCGTCGTGACCCATTCCGGTCAATAACACCGCTGTCGTTTTCGCCGGATCAAAATGCTGCAGCACCGATTGTCCGAGCAACTCGACCGAAGGGTGCCACAGATACTGCGAGTTCTCGGGCGCGGGCAAAATGGTGAGTTTGCCAGCTCTGCTTGCCAGCAGCGTGTCCGCTCCACCTCGCCCAATGTAGACACTGCCGGGCACAATTGGCATGGCACTACCTGCCTCGACAACTGACATTGCGCAACACTGATTTAGCCGCTCGGCGAAGGCCCTGGTAAACGCCGCCGGCATATGCTGCGCAACTAACACAGGCCATGGAAAGTCCGCAGGCAATCCAGATAGAACAATCTCAAGGGCGCGCGGCCCGCCTGTGGATGCACCGATGACTACCACGCCGTCGCTTGCTCCCTTACGCGCGGCCAAGGCAGTGGACGCAGCGGCCGCTTTTGTGCGCTCATCCTGCATGCGGCGAACTACCGTTCCGGCAGCTAGACTTTTTGCCCCTTTGCCCTTCGGCCGAGCCCGTGCGGCCCCGCGAACCTTCGCCACCAACTCCGCAGAGACCCTGTCGATGGACAGGGAGATCGTTCCACCTGGCTTAGTAATGTAATCCACCGCGCCCAGATTTAGGGCTTCAAAGGTAGCTAAGGCGCCCTGCGCGGTGAGTGATGAAACCATCACTACCGCGACAGGCCGCTCAGCCATGATGAGAGATAGCGCGGTTAATCCGTCCATCTCCGGCATGTTGATGTCCAATGTCACAACATCCGGCTCGAACTCGCGGTTTTCCCGCACCGCTTCTTCACCGTTTCTGGCCTGGCGGATCTCAAAGTCTTCCTCGGCCTGAAACATCGCCATAAGCTGGCGGCGCATCAAGGCCGAGTCGTCGACAATCAGCAGCTTGATCATTGGATTATCCCGTGACCGCGGCCAGCGCCACGATCTCGTTCTGCTCCATCAGGTGAGGGGGATCGATCAGTTGAACCATCCGCTTTTGCTTCTCAAGGTTAGCCATACGGCTTAGCAGCCGGCTTTGGTCCTTGGAAAGCTGTGGCGCGGGTTCAATTGCCGCTTTGGGAATCATCAACACCTCGGCCACTTGATCGACAATGAATCCTGTACGCACATCGGAGATGAGAAACACCATGATCCGCTGACGATCGGTGCGTTCCACCTGCTTAAGACCCAGGCGCAGACGCAGGTCGATCACCGGTAGCACGCTTCCGCGGAGATTTATGACGCCCTCGACGAACGATGGTGCCTGGGGTACGCGGATGAGTTGTTCAGGCACCCGCACAATCTCTTGCACGCTAGCGATTGGCGCGCCGAACTCTTCCTTGTCAAGACGGAAGATAACCACTTGTTCGTCATCGTCCAGGTTACCGTTCGTTGCTTTGGTTTCCTGTTCCTCTTCGAAATCAGTATCATTCACGGTGTTCAGTGCCTCCTTGATCACAGAATGTCCAAAGAGATTGCGCGCAGTCACGATCGACACCATGCGTTTTCCATTGTCCAGCCGGCAGATTGCAGTTATCTCAGCAAGATTTCCCTCACGAGCAAGTAGTGCAGGAAGCGCGTCCACGCCGGACTTTGAGACCCGGAGCACTTCGCTGACCGCGTCCACCACCACACCCACCGAAATACCGTCTAATGTAAGTACGACGATGCGGCTCTTTTCGTCCAGGTCACGGTGAGGAAGTGCGAACATGCTGCGCAAGTTGACCAGGGGAAGCAGGCGACTGCGCAGGGTCATTACCCCCAGAACATGCGATTCCGAGTGTGGCACATGAATGACAGCCTCTGGAACCTGCACGATCTCCTGCACCTCTTCGATTGCGATGGCATACTCCTGGCCATCGACATCGAAGCTAACCAGTTGCAGTTCGTCGCTCGTTTCTTCTTCTTCGTTTTGCGCGCCGGCTTCGACGACTCCGGCAACGTCAGAATTCTTTGAGATTGCCGCGATCTGCGAGAACTCGCGCTCGATGAGCTTGGCAAAATCCAGAACCATGATCATTGCGTGACCGCCGACATCTTTGATAAGTCCTGAGAGCACTTCGGTGTTCACCGTTGTCTTGATTGAGCCCACGTCTTCGATGTGGCTGGCTTCGACACCGACCACGCTTGATACGCGGTCAACTACAAAACCAACCGGCTGACCAACGTCCACAACCAGGGCGCGGGTCGAGTCATCATGTTCTAGCTCAGGAAAACCGAAGAGCCGCCGCAGTGAGATGATGGGCAATACCTTGCCCCGCAGATTTGCTAGTCCTTCCAATGCGGAAGGCGCGAGAGGCACGCGCACCACCTCGGGAACGCGAATGATTTCCTTCACCGGCGACATATCCGCCGCGAAGACCTCATCCCCAGCCATGAAAGTGACGAACTGTTGAGTTCCTTGTTGCTTGTTGGAGGCGCTCTCGTCGACCTCGTTCACTTGTATCTCCGGGGCGAGTTCCTCGATAATTGGATCATCGAGAAGCGCGGCCCCACCAGTTTTTTGCTTCGATGTTCGTGTCGTCATGATGGCCTCCCCTTACGCCGCGCTCTGCAGTTCATCCGCGAGAGATGAAATCTCTTCGATGGCTGCTGCCAAATCCTCAGCGCCCTTGGACTGTTGTTGGGCCGCGCTGGCTGCTTCTGTGGCAGCCTTATCCGCCTCTGTTGCGGCAGCGGAAATCTGCTCAATGCCCTTCTTTACCTGGCCAAGGGCCGCGGCGATTTCTTCCGATGCGGAGAGAATCTCCTGCGTGCCTTTTTCGACGGCAACAATGTCGGTCTCTATAGATACCAGATCGTTTGTTGTGGTCTTGGCCTTCGCCACCTCGGTAACAGCCGATGCAACGATCTCGGTCAGGTCGCGCCCTACAATGCCAATCTGATCCTGAACGGCTTTGACTAAATCCTTGATCCGGTCGGCATTCTCCGACGAGTCATGAGCCAGGTTGCGAATGTCGGTAGCAACCACAACGAAGCCCTTGCCGAACTCTCCGGCGCGAGCTGCCTCGATGGCGCCATTCACGGCGAGCATGTTGGTCTGGATGGAGACCGTACTGATGGCCTCGACGATCTTGTCAATCCGTCTGGAAACCAGTTCCAGGTCGTTCATCTGCTTGATGCTGCCGCGAGAGGCGTCTGCCGATGTGGACAGACCTTCGATCAGCCCGTTGACTGCCGTCTTGTTTTCGCCCAGCAGTTTCTTGATGGAAACCACCTTCTCCGCACTTGCTGTAGCGCGTTTCTGGGCAATCTCCAGGCCTTTCTCGATCTGATTGGTGGCCGCGGCGGACTCTTCCGATGCCGCAGATTGAACCTCGGCGCCTTTGCGGATTTGACCAAGAGCGGTCATGATCTGTGCACTGGAGCGATTGATCTCCTGTACAGCCGATGAGAGTTCCTCAGAGGAGGAGGCTACCTGCTCGGCACTCTTGGCAACATCGGTCGAGTTCTTCAGATCTTCTGCCAACTCTGCCAGGGCCTGCGCAGCCTGCTCGCATTCGGCCAGCGCCTGGGTTTGCTCGGCTACGGTCTTGCCAGACTCTTCAGCGGCAGCGGACTGCTCTTCGGCTGCAGCGGCAATGTTTTGTGAACCCTTTAACGCCTGTTGGGATGCGACATTGGATTGCGCGGCGTTGGCGGAGATCTCCGCGATGCCCTTCACGATTTCCACCGCATCGAGACGGATCTGCTCCAATTGCACCGTTACGAGTTTGCCCTTCTCAACTTCCTCTTCCATCGTTTTGGCGGAGGTGTTGATGCCGCCGGCGATGTTCTTGACCTCTTGCTGGATCTGCCCGACCAATTCCTGGATCTGCTTGGCACTTTTTTCCGAAGTCTCGGCCAGCGTCCGCACTTCGTCGGCGACAACTGCAAAGCCTTTGCCGTGCTTGCCAGCACGCGCGGCCTCAATAGCCGCATTCAGAGCCAACAGATTGGTCTGGTCGGCGATACGCGCCACGGCCTTGACGATGTCGCCGATATTGGCGGCCTGGGTTTCAAGCTCTGTAACCATCTTGACTGATGCGATCTGTCGCTGCGCCGCAGTGCCAATGTTGGTGATCAGGCTGGCAACATCGCCATTAGTCCGAGCGATCAGCGCTTGAACAGCTTCGCCTTTGTTGCCGCTCAGTTCGGCGTTCTGCAATTGCCGCGCGATGGAGACACCCACCTGCTGAAAGGCCGCCAGAGACTCCTGTGCCGCGCTCGACGCCTCTTCAGCTCCGGTTGCGATCTGATCGCTGGCGCGCTTCAATTCCTCGGCGGCTGACGATGCCTCTGCAATGCCCGACGCCAGTTCGCTGGTGGCCGCGGCAATGCGCTCTGCTGCCTGCTGTTGTTTGGCGAGTGTCCTCGCCTTCTTGCGTTGCGCTTCCGCCTCGCGGGCGGTCACAGCCGAACTTTTTCCTTCAAGGGCGGAGATTGCCTGTACGGCAGCCTTCCTGACGAGCGCCATGTCTTATTCCTTTTGTGCTGGCTCTTCCAGAGTCGGAGTCCTGTGATTTTCTTAGGCTGGAAATCGCGAAGCGGTGAGAAGTGCGTGAGAGTGTGCGTAGACGCCGATGGAATGCGCCCTGCAAGTGACAGTGTTGAGTAGGAACTCTTCACTGGGCAATAGCAACAGAAAGCTGTTCAATTCGGCTCACTCTTATAGATCTCTCCCAAACTGGAAGCTGGAGCCAAATCAGGACGGCCGTTGCGCGATTATGCGCAGGCAGGAACTGAAGTGCTGCACAACAGGTGCGGTCGATGGCGAGGAGGAAGTCTCGATTGTGTGCGGCCGTATCGAGAAGATGTCGCGAATCAGCAGCATCTCAATTCCAGGCGCGATATGCACATTTACACGACAGAAAGCAAATAATGGAAATTAGTGCGAGGAAGAAGAACGCATGCTATTTTCTTACAAATCCGGGCGGCTACCGTTTTCAGAATCTGATGCGCGCCGCATAACGGAGCGCGCTCATGCCCGTCGGGCGGGTCAAGAAAATGCCTCCCGCTGAAGCGGGAGCGCAAATAAGGGTGGGAAGACGGGCAGTCACAAACCCCGACTCATTGGCCGCACTGCGCTGGATGCTCTCGAACGCAGTCGTTTCGCGACACGCTCAACGTGCTTATCTGACTGCATTCGATGGTCTGGTCAAGCTAGCGGCAGGCCGGCCTATCTCGCGCATGATCCTGATGGAGTACCGTGCATCGATGGTCGCCGAAGGCCTCAGCGCCGCGACCATCAACCAACGACTCTGCGCAATTCGCAAACTCGTCAACGAAGCACGCGAGAACGGCCTTATCGACCCAGCCGAAGCGGTTCGACTCACCTCTGTTCCTGGGGTGCCCCAGAACGGGGTTCGGCTTGGAACCTGGCTCACAAAGGAAGAAATCTGTCTTCGCAGAAGCCGGAGGCAAGGCCGTCAATGCGCTGCGGTGTGCAGCGAAGAAGAAAGACATAAAACACAATTCGGAGACATTCATCCTCGCGCCATCGAAAGCCTTATGCACGCGACGAGCTTCCTGAGAGCCCTACCGATCACCGAAACCCTTCCCGCAGAACCGATCTTTTCATGCCAAATTCAGATCAACAACAGGAGTCGTTTTATGAATTTCCCTACTGTCAGTAGCAGGGGACCGCCTCTCTTGAGAACAATGCTCGCCCAAAGTGGTCCTCTTGATTCTAAATATAGGCACACGTCAGACTCTAGCAGCCACGATGAACCCGGGCGAGAGAATCCAGAAGCGATCGAGGGCAATAGGCGATTATTCAAAACCGCCTAAATTGCAATTGCTTCTGCATCTCGACAGCATCATCACTACGTTGTCAAGGTGTCTTCGATTCCCCGGTTGGTTCGGTCGCGTTTTGACCCTGAACCTCAGAAGGCATCCAAATTGGGTTCGCAGCTGCTTCAGTTCCAATGCCATCCGGCCGAAGATGAAGTGAGGTGAGATTAATCGGCATGGCTTCATGAGCTATCACCCGCTCATGCACGACTCGTAACATCGCATCAGCAACATTCAACGTTAACTCAAATCAACTCTCAGCCGCAGCACGCCTTCAGGGCGTTAGCTGCGGCTGAATTATTTTGGAGAACACAAAGATGAAATCAGTCGAGGGATTTTTGACCAACCTGCATCGTGGCCTTCCGAAGCCGGTAGCTCACTACTTTCACAACGACATGCCTATGGATATCGAGTTCGCGGCGTCGCGGGGTCTGAAGTTAATGCCTCTCCGCGGTGTGAGCCGGTTTGCCTCCGCCGCTAGACCGCGTTTTGAATATCCGACCTCAGATATAGTGCATCTGCGCTCTTTCGGAGCTGGATCCGCCGTCTCGTGGGCCATGGCAACGGATGACGAGGTAATGGTTCTCGAGTACAACCCCGCAATCGGCAGACACTCGCTTTGCGAACTGTGCGACGGCGACTGGGAAGCTTGGCACAACACCCTGCAATTTCGGTCCGGCTCTGCTCTCAACGCGACTCAATTCCTCCTCTTCCGTCATGCCGGGCGGCGACTACGCTCGCTAGGATCACGCTCCGCGGGCATCTGTATTCACGCTTACGGCGACATGGTAGTGGTGCCACCAAGTCGTCCTCGGGGTGGACCTAAGCTGAGCTGGTCGAATACTTCCGGCATCCAAGAAGTTCCTTGGTGGCTAGTGAATCCCGAGTGCGCCGACGAGAACCTGTCCCTCCGGCGGTTGGCTGCATAACACGCACAGTAGACGCGGCATATACATCACGCTGCTTCTGATCCTTGCCTGCGTCCCAGTGAGATGCAACTGGGATGCAGGCACAAACCACTTCACTCGAATGTTGATTGTCAAAGAGAGAAAAAACTTAATGGACGAATTACGCTGTCTGCATGAACTCTTCCCACATGCTTCTCCGCGGCCCGGGCAATTGGCAGCACTCGAGGCCATTGCACGGATGTTCCGCGAAAGCATCCCAGTACTCATTAGTGAAGTGCCTACAGGTGCTGGCAAGTCTGTGATAGCACTTACGATGGCCCGCTATGCAGCTACTCTCGCGAGCAGTGAACGCGGAGCATACATTCTTACCCCATATAACAATCTTGTGCAACAAATGACCGACGGTTTCCGGGCATTTGGTTTGGCGAGCCTTCGAGGTAGGAAACACTATGGGACAAGGACTTCCAATCAATACGAGCAGGCGAGAAGCTGTTTCCTCGAGTCCCCTGTTAGCGTGACTAACTATGCCTATTTCATGACTGCCCGCCACCTCCCTCCGCGGCAAGTGCTTATCGTTGATGAAAGCCACAATCTAGAGAAGGTTCTCCTTTCCCTGGTTGGATTTCGAATCACACCACCTCTCCTCTTAGCCGCCGGTGTCGACACGACACCTCTGTCGAGACCGTTCACGAACGAATCGCTCAAAGATTGGCTCGGCCGAAGTCTCTTCCCAGCCCTCCAACGAGAGAAGAGCCGCTGTCGAGATTCTGCAGCACTCCGAGAATTGGATTTCATAGCCACTCGCGTTGCCAAATTTATCGATCTGAACGATAGCAGTCAATGGATCGGGTGGAAGGATGCGGAAGGCGCGCTAAACGTCAAGCCGCTATCCGTTGCTACACAAGCACGTGACCTGCTAGCGCACGGCAGATTCGTGCTCCTTCAGAGCGCAACGATATTCGACTTCAGTGTCTTTCAGCGTACACTCGGCATCTCGGGGAAAGTAACAACCTTTTCCGCCCGTTCAGATTTCCCACTATGTAATCGCCCTGTTATTTGCAGGCCGGTGGGCCATATGACTAAGAGCGCGAAAAAGCAGACAATCCCGTATCTCTGTGCTGAGATCGAACGGATCGTCAGCAGGTTCGGACATTCGAAGGGCGTCATACACACGCATTCCTACGAAATTAATAGGGCCGTCACCCAGTATCTCGCGACTAAGCATGGTGATCGCGTTATTACTCATGGGAACGCTCAAATCGAACGCGAAGAAGCAATTACGCAACATTGCAAAACCGACAAACCGTCCGTGCTAGTCAGCCCTTCGATAACGGAAGGGGTGGACTTTGCGGACGAACTTGCTCGCTTCCAGATTGTTTGCAAGATTCCGTACCCTCGATGGGACGAATACTCGAGATCTCGGCATGCCATCGAACCTAAATGGTACGATTTGCAGACTGCATCTACCCTCGTCCAAATGACCGGGCGTGCGGTCCGCTCGAACACGGATTTCGCAACCACGTTTGTTCTAGATTCCAATTTAACGGAGTTCGTAGAACGCAGTGAGTCGATACTACCAACCTGGTGGCTAGACGCAATTCAAATGGAAACTTGAGCGATGCGAAATGAGAATTGCACTCCACCAGAGGCATGCAGCGACCACGCACGAGACGAGGCTAAGGCGGGGTCTGCAGCAACCGCGTTCCTGAAGTTAGAAGACTTATCCGGGAGTCCGGCCTAGTGCAAATCACTCCCATCTCGTTCCTATCGTGTTCTCCCTTGAGTTGGATTGACAAGGAATCAGCGATTCGCGTTGTTCCGAACTGGCTGGTAGAGCACCACGAGGAAGCAGCGTAAAGGCCCACTTAGCAACACAAGAATCCGCATTCCAACAGGCGCCAGCGCTGGGAGGTGGCTCTTGCGGCGAAACAAAAGCGGCTTTCTGGATCTGCGATCCCGTCGCCCATGTCCAAATCCCGACGTCAAGGCCTGATTAGGTAAGCGAATAACGCTTGCCTGGCTAGGTCAAGCAACGCCTCCATTTTCTCATTTTCATGTTTTTTTCATAGACTTTCCACAGCTTTTCCACAGGGGCAAGGGTGGGGTCATGCGCTAGGTCTGGACGCACATGTCCCCTGTTTACGATGTACACAAGACACCGGCTCGGGAGCCCATTTGGGTTGCAGCACGCAAGCATTGTTTCCGCTTCAACCCGCACTCGGGCGCAAGAGCTAGAACATATCGACTAAGCGAGATAACAGACCCATTTGCTACCCAGTAACTGAAAAAAATGAGAGATTGAGGTGGGGCATTTACAACGACAGAAAAACAACACCCCAGTAACGTTGGGTGACTCTAGTAGAGACTTGCCTATAGGGTCACCCACTATACCCATGCCGACCGCATGAACCTGACTCACGGTCGCAACGGCCAACTCGCGTGCCGCACTACAATATCGTGTTCTGATTCCTAACGCGCCTCGAACTTGGGTAATGCCGATTGCACCGGCACCCTTGGTTACTGGGTTGACTCGCAACCCATGAATCCCTTAATTAACCACGCGTCGCGAGTGGATGCACTCCAGGGTTCATCGGTCCTCCACAAATCCGCTCCGACAGTTCAGTTTTGCCGTTCACATATGGAACGGACGTGTGATCGGGTTTTCCCTTCCGTCGCATCCTCTGAACTGCCTCTCCGACGATGTCAGAATCGAGTCGAAGTTGCGCGGCAGCGTCGTAGCAAGCTGATTGACGCCTCCTCCCAACGAATGCAAGATGACTTTATGCGGAGCTGCAAGGCGTCTCTGCTGCAAAGATCTCAAAATGGAGAGCGCCTAATGTTGACTCAGCTTGATCAATTTGTGACTCACCTGTTGGGTTTGTTGCGCGACTTGATTCGCGACGGCCACGGTGAGTTAAGAATCATCGTCACCGTCCCCAAGCAAGACAAACGAGCAATCGTCATTCAGGGTGGCCGGAGCCACCGATACACGATTCCTGTGGCTGATCTCGAGACAGAGCTCCTTTGCAAGAGCAAATGAGCGCGCTCCTCAGCAACGATTCAGGCTGATCCCGCAGTAACCGGTGGGCGCATTCGATACGGTCCACTGTTGTGGGTTCTCAGGTGGCATCCCATTTGGACTCTCGCGACGAGAGCCATCTTTCTATCTCTTAAACGCGTCACGCGACCCGGGTGATTCAGGCGCCGACGTCTTCGGAGCAATCCGCAGGACGAAGCCCCATGAGTCAAAAAGTCGACCTCCTCTCTCATACCCAAGAGAAATTCAGGGCACTCGTAGATACTGACCTCTCTCAAGAGCAGGCGCGCGACTGCATCGCCAATATCTCAGGATTCTTCAACGTCCTAATTGAATGGGCAGAGACTGAGCTCGGTAACACCGGGAGGCGATATGTACCGCACACGTTTTGAGGGGGTGTTCTCGCATGCCAATCGCAAACAGACGCCATCTGGCGGTGCCACCATCTACGACCTGCTTCGCTTCATCTGGTCCCTATTGCGATTCGAAATGCCCCAGTACCCCTTCTCGGCATATCGTCACTGGCGCGAGGTCTGCAGCGCAGCGGTGATCCTTTGCTCCTGGCGGATGCGTCGCGATGTCTGGCGATCAAATATGTGGACAATTCGGGGGATCCTGAAGCGGTATCCGGTGTCGACCCTGCAGGAGATGGACTGCAATCGGACGGCGCGCATCATCGGTGCCGGTCTAAGCATCCACGAGGAGCGGGAGCTCGCGAAGGCCGAACAGGGCATCTGGCCAGCCCGCCCTCCCATCGGTTACAAGGCTGCCGTCCTTCAGTGCGCGCAGCGCGGCATCTTGCCCGATGAACACACCGCTGGTTTGATTTGGTGGCTCTTCAATGAGTATGCGACAGGGGACTATTCGTTGCAGCAACTCGTCGAAGTCCTGCGTTTGCGTAAGTATGGATTATCAATTAGTAGGTCTAAAATTGTTCACATCTTACGCAATCCCTTCTACACAGGAGACTTTGTTTGGAAGGGGAAACTGTTCAGAGTCTCTTACGAGCCGATCATTCCCCACGCGCTCTGGGAGAGGGTCCAGTCGGTACTCAGCAGGGTGCTGGGGAATGGCTCCAAACAAAAGCGGATGGCCGGATCGAGGAGCATAGAGCGGAACAGACAATCACAAGTGACAGCGGTTGCCTACACTCGCGTTTCTGCAAAAGACCAAAGGAACTTCTCGATCCCAGCGCAGCTGAAGCTTCTCAGAGAGTACGCCAACTCAATGGGTATTCAGATCGACGAAGGATTGCACTTCGTCGAAGAAAACGTA
>Ga0302320_10011467_pt1 | contig 18746 bp, 19 predicted proteins | sample Bog_T0_3_FD_202130 | JGI IMG/M metagenome (GOLD analysis project Ga0302320, IMG submission 202130) | Peat permafrost microbial communities from Stordalen Mire near Abisko, Sweden - Bog_T0_3 | ecosystem: Environmental > Terrestrial > Soil > Wetlands > Peat | place: Sweden: Abisko, Stordalen Mire...
CTTTGATAAGTGGGATCTGGAACTCATCCGAGACCCTGACCGGCGCCCAACTATGAACCGCGCCCAAGAGAGCATTGGATGGGACGTTTGCGGCATCTGTCAATTGCGAGCTTGTGGATGACTTGGGGAGCGGAATCTCCGCTCCACCCAGCGCCGAGTTCGGCACCACAGTTTGAACAACGCTCAAAGGGGAACTGAATTGAACTTGCACGGCAACCGTCGATTGAGTGTCGGGGAATATCTTGGAAAGAGGATGTTCCGCTTCACTGGTCGCGCCATTCGGTACCACGCTCTGAGCCGTTTTCAGGGAGGCATTTGAAGAAATGATTGGAGCAGAGCTCGATTTCATTTTTGAAAGTGTTGTCGGAGAAGGGTCTGGCGTTCCATCGGGCGATGAGTTCACGGCCACGGTCTGAAACGCACTCAATTGAGCGCTCTGGTTTGTGCTAACTCGCGGGTCGAGGTATGCTTCCGCAAGCGGAGCCCGACTCCCTTTAGAGGCTGCGCTTTGAATCACTCTTTGAGGTGTCTTCGCGACCGCTCCGAAGGATACGCTTGAGGCGCTATTCCTGGTCTTTGGCGAATCCGTGGCAGGAGCCGGCGCCGGTTGAGCGTTCGCGTAAGGTCGCGAGGAAACAGGCTGAACCATGCCACTGCCCGGTAGGAGGAAACTGGACTGAACGCCCTGTAACTCGACGACTGCTGGCTGAGCGATGTTTGATTCGGCTGTAATGGTCTTCAGCATTGAATCGCCGGGCAAAGGTCGTTCGGTTTCTACGGGAGGCAATTCCTCAGACGGGATCGGCGACTCGACGGACAACTGCTTTGGCGCGACACTCGGATTGATCGATGCGACCCTTTGTGCGAGCGAAGCTTGCTGGGGAAGCAAATTCCGCTCAGCAGGGTTCAGCGTCGAAGCGATTCGGCCGACGGGAATTGCCCCTTGTGCATTCGAATCTTCAGAGGCGGGAATCTGCGAATACCCGGCGCGGACGCTAGTTGCGATGCTGGATTCGGAATTCCGCGTCGAAGCCGCACGCAGTGTTTCGCTGAAGACGCTGGGGCCCGGGCAGGAATTCTGTGTCGTCGCGGCCCAAGTCACATCTGAGGACTGAGCGGACAATTCGATATTTGCTTGGACGATCACGCCAACATAGTGGCATTTGACGGGCCAAACAAATCTCCATGAGCGGCGATCAGCGAAGACCATATTCTGCAGTCGAATCAATAGCCTGCGGATAGACATTGACTTCGTCGCGCGGGCCCTGACCACAAGCAGGCAAGATTTGCCGATTCAGGCATCGGCAGATTCTGCCGGGTTTCTAAATATGCAAATGGAGTATGTGTTTGGGATTGGTGGGGTTATTAGAGCAGGCAATGATACAAGGCCGAAACAGCTATGCGATTTAATTAAGCGGACCAGGGACGAATGCAGGTTGTTAATTGCTGAGCTTGCTTGAACGCGAGCTCTATAGAGGTTTCGGAATTCCTGCAGACCGGAAGCACGAGCTTGAGGGGCTCTTTGCTCTAGAAGAATGCGACTCTGCACGACCCTCTTTGAGACCACACCAACTCCGAGACTGCTCTAGAAGCGGCCTCGGCGAGCAATGTAATTATCATCCAGTGTCTTTTGTTCGCGTCGAGCCATGTCGGACTCGTAGGCAGTCTGTTTCTCTTCGCGCATATCGCTAAGCATCTCGCGATTGCGCCGCGCGCCCTCGTAGATTACAAGTTGCCGGTCTCGCAACTGTTCGAGTTTTTCAATCTGTGTTTCGATGTCTTTCCTGCTCTGCTTGAGTTCCTTTACCTCTCCATAGGAGGCATGAAGATGGCGTCCAATAGAGGGCTTGAAGACATCCGAACGACGTGCAGCGTCCGATCCAGCGATCTCGGCATCGGTGCGTGCAAGGGTTTCGAGCGTTTGCGAGATTTCAAAGAGAATCTTTTGCAGCAGTCGTTCTTCCCGTTCTTCCAGGATTCCGCGAACTCGAAGCACAGTTGCGAGTGAAAATTGAAAGGCCATATCAGCTCGGGATCTCCAGGAAGGATTTGACGGCGGCCGGAAAGGCGACAATCTGCTCCGGGCGCTGTTGAAGGAAGGCATTCAGCTGCGGCAAGACCTCGACTGCCCGGTCAAGAGTGGGGTCTGCGCCTTTGAGATAAGCTCCGATTCGTATCAAGTCGTCTGAACGAGCGTAGGAAGCCATCAACAGTCGAAGTTCCTTGGCCTTTTGCATGTGCTCTTTTGACGCAATGTTGGGCATCAGACGGCTCAGGCTTTCAAGCACTGAGATGGGCGGATAGTGGTTTTTCATCGCCAGGCTTCTGTCGAGGATCACGTGTCCATCGAGCAAGGATCGCACCGTATCGGCGACCGGATCCTGTTGATCGTCCCCTTCCATCAGAACGGTGTAAAAGGCAGTGATGCTGCCAGTCTTGAAACAGCCGGCGCGCTCCACCAATCGAGCCAACATGTTAAGAACCGAAGGGGTGTAGCCCTTTGCCGTAGGCGGCTCACCGGCCGAGAGGCCGATCTCGCGTTGCGCCATAGCAAATCGGGTGAGTGAGTCGACAACCAAAAGAACGTTTTTCCCAGCGCTCGCGAAATACTCTGCAATAGCTGTTGCGGATAGTGCACAACGTAAACGTAGAAGAGGAGACTGATCGGAAGTGGAAGCGACCACGACGCATCGCTTTCGGCCCTCATCTCCAATCACTTCGAGAAACTCTCCAACTTCACGTCCACGTTCGCCGACGAGCGCCAACACAGTCATATCGGCGCTGGTCCCGCGCGCCATCATTCCCAGCAGCGTGCTCTTGCCGACGCCGCTACCGCCAAAGATGCCGATGCGCTGGCCGCGCCCGCAGGTTACAAATGCATCGAGAGCACGGATCCCGCAACCGAGCGCTTCCCGGATGGGCACGCGATCAAGGGGCAGCGGCGCCGATCCGTCGACCCACACAGCGCGTTCTCCTCGGTATTCGCCTTTCGAATCGAGGGGTACGCCGGTAGCGTCGATCACCCGGCCAAGCAAGTCACTGCCAACACGGATCGATGGCCGTGTTCCCCAGGCGACGATTCGGTCTCCGAAGCGAATGCCTTGCGGATTCTCAACGGCCATGGAAAGCATTGTCGACCCGCGAAATCCAATTACCTCGCCTGAATACTTTTTGCCGCCGGCGCTGGCGATCTCGCAAGATTCGCCGATCGAGCAAAACGGACCTTCGGACTCAATCAGATTGCCCACCACCTGCAGCACACGTCCACGCCATCGCAGGGTCGATCCCCGCTCCAGCCGATCGAAGTAAGGCGAAAGGGCGGCCAGGGAAGTTTTCATTTGTCAGCAGGCCTCTGGGCGAGCAGATCGAAGAATCCCAGCTCAACCTCCTTCAACTGCGCATCGATGCTGAAGTTTGCCGAACCCAGGCCAGTTTCAAGGATGCAATCCTCGGGGTCAAGGTGAATATCCTCCACGATCGTGATGACAGAGCCATTCAGAGGACTAGCCAGATACTCGCGCCACTTCTCAGCTTTCGCGGGCGACACGCGCACAGACACGCTTGACCCGTCGTGGAGCTTTTCTATTGCGACGCGGACCAGTGCAGCCACCAGCAGTGGGTCAACCTGAGCTTCACGATGCAGGACCTTCGCTGAGATGGCCAGCGCCAGATGAACCACTTCGGACTCTACGCGAGAAAAGTAGCCCTTTCTTTCAGCCTGGAAATGTTCCAGAGCCTGAAGGATCTTGACCGCCTCGCCTTCTGATCTTGCCTCGTATTCTTTCCGCAGTCGTTTCTCGGCTTCCGCCCCGCCTTCCATGCGAGCGCGTTGCTGAAGATCTTCGATCTCCTGGGCCGTTGGACCGGGTGCCACTTGGTGGTCACCATTTTGGTCCGCAGAAAACTCACCTCGCCTTATGTCTTTGACGGAAGTTGAAGCGGGAGCACCCATATCCGGATAAAGGAACGATGAAACCGGAATCGAGAATACTTGGCTGACTACACTGTCAAACGAGATATTCTTCATTTGCCTCACCCTTCAATACAATCTTTCCCTCGGCCTCGAGTTGGCGAGCAATCGCAACAATTTCATTTTGCGCCTTGATTACGTCCCTACTACGAACAGGGCCGAGTGATTCCACATCTTCTTTGAGCATTTCGACGGCCCTCGACGACATGGTTCGGAAGAAGTGATTCTTCAACTCCTCGTTTGTGCCTTTCAAGGCGGTCGCTAAGGTTCGCTTATCGATCGCGCCAGTAAGCTCACGGATGTGCGATTCGCCAACCTGGAGCAGATCCTCAAATGTGAACATCAGATCGCGGATGCTGATTGCGAGTGTCGGTTCCATGTTCTCGATACTCTCGAGGATCTCTTGCGCTACAGTCGTGTCGATGCAATTCATGATGTCGGCTGCACTCTGGAAGCCGGAGTAGGCCCGCTTTCCCTGTTCTCCAACCGCTTTCATCCGATGGCTAAGGAGGATCGAAACCTTCTCTGCCATCTCCGGCGAGAAGCGCCGAAGATTTGCCAGTCTCTTTACCGCTTCAGCGCGAGTGTCATTCGGGAGGCTCATCAAGAGAGCAGATGCCTGGCGATCACCGAGTTGGCCGAGAATCAGAGCGATTGTCTGCGGATGCTCACCTTCGAGAAATCTTGCAAGCTTCTGGGGGTCAGCCCGCTGAAGCGATTCCATGGGTTTGAGTTCGCGTGCCTTCGTCAGTCGTTGCAATATGCCCTCGGCCTCTGCTTGTCCAAAGGCCTTGATTAGCAGGCGCCGAGCGAGCTCATATCCACCCTGTACGAGGTAGTCCTGAGCCTGGGTCATGCGCTGATATTCTTCAATCACCTGGAGTGATAACTCCAGCGGTATTGCCCCTAAACTCGCGACTTCGTCGGCAACGCGCTGCAATTCTTCCTCGTTGAGATCGCGGAATACGGTCGCAGCCGAATCCTCGCCGAGAACCGTTAGCAGTATCGCTGCCTTGCGTGCGCCGCTCAATTTGGAGACTTCAGCCGTCATAATCTTTACGCGTCTTCCCGCAACCACGCTCGCACGGCAGTGGTGCTGCTTTCAGGCTCGGCCCGGACAAAATCGGCGAGTTGCTGTTTCAATAGCAGATTGCGTTGAGTGAGATTGACCGTCGATTCGGGTATTGCGTTAATTTCGGGATCAGGGCGCACCGGCGAGCGACCTGCGGTCAGGAGCGGATTCGGAATTGCGAGGACCCGCTTCTGGATGGGCCGGATCATCAAGAGGTAGACAAGGAAAAATAGGATCAGCAATCCCGCATATCGAACAACGGATGAATAATCGTTCAATCCCTTTCGTGCTTGCTCGGCGAAAGTGGAAGGTGGAAGGTCTTCTGCCTCCGCGCGGTCAAAGGTAAGGTTTTGTACGCTGATCACATCGCCACGAGCACTATTGAATCCGATGGCAGCCTCCGCGAGATCGCTGATGCGCTGCAATTCCTCAGGCGGCCTTTTGTGATGAATCTCAACTACCTTGCCCTTTTCCGATTTGCGTTCGATCGCGTCGTCCAGAAGAACTGCAGCCGTTATGCGACGGATACTTCCTGCGGGCGAAATCAAGTGGCGCGTCGTTCGGTTTACCCCGTAAGTATTGTTATCTGTCTTTGACGACTGACCCGGATCCCTGAGTGCCGGCGCGCTCGCGGTTGCACTTGCCTTGGGCTTGGGCACATTGCTTGAGGTTCCAGGTATCCCGCCCGTCGTCGTACCAGCACTTGTGCTTTCCTCAGAGTGCTGCATCGTGAGCGTTGCGCTTACTGCGGGATCGTATTTGTCCTGACTTTCTTCACTGCTATTCGTTTCATACTCCACGTTGACAGAGGCATGGATCCGATCGGCCCCGACGATAGGTGCGAGCGTCGAGATCAGCCTCCGCGTCAAGTCCTGCTCTATACCCTCGCTCCCATCAGCGGTGCTATTGCTCTCACCGAGCGTCTGATTCGAATCCGCATCCACGATGACGACGTCCGTTGGCTTGAGTTCGTCAACCGCCCCTGCGACCAGCCGGGAGATGGCTGACAGCTCGTCTCTCGACAGGCTTCCTCTTCGAAGGCGTAGTGTCACCGAAGCCTTGGCCGCGCGTTCGCGATCCATGAAGACAGAATCGGTTGCCATCACAAGGTGCACGCGAGCGCTCTTGATGTTGCTTATCGTCTGTATGGTTCGCTCAAGTTCACCTTCCAGCGCTCGCTGATAGTTCACCTTCTCATCGAACTCTGTTTGCCCCCATGAGACCTTGTCGAAGATCTCAAAGCCGATACGACCGCTATGCGGCGAATCGTGCGACGCGACTTCGAGTCGCGCCGCGTCAATCTGATCTGCTGGGACACTAATTGACGTGCCGTCCGGACTGACAATGTAGGGTATCTTTTTCGCCGCCAGTTGCGACGTAATCGTTTGCGCATCGGCCGCTTCCAAACCCGACGTGAGGGGCTTGTATTCCGGCGATGCGATCATCCTAACAAAGAAGATCAAAGCTGCTACGGTAATGGCCAGACCTACGCCGAAATAGACCCGCTGCTGCGGGCGAAGGCCTTCCCAAAACAGCTTTATGCGATCCAGCGCCTGGCTCGCGCTCACCGTCTCCTTAGCCGCTATTTGAGTTTTACCTGCCATTGATCCCCGGATTCATTCGATTGGTAGAGCCGAATTTTCAGAGCCAGAATTCCAAAGCCACACTCGTGTTTTGTTTTGGGCGAGTGCTAGAACTGCATTTTTTCGATATCCTGATAAGCGCTCACAATTTTGTTGCGTACCTGCATCATGAGTTGGAAAGCTACGTCCGCCTTCTCAACTGCGATCATTACTGTGCTCATATCGGTATTGCCACCCTTCAGCAGGCTGCCGATCTGCTGTTCAGCGCCGCCGCTGAGTTGGTTCACCTGTTGAAGAGCATTTGTTAGAACGCCGCTGAACCCGCCCCCTGCGTCGGCAGGTGCAATCGGCGGCAACTTAGGAAGGGAACTGATGGTGCCAATGGCGCCAATCGCTGGAATTACGCTGCTCATTTCTTAACTCTCCCGCCTAGCTCTTAAGGATGTCTATTGTTTGCTGGATCATCTGTTTTGTCGCGGCTATCGCCGACGCATTCAGCTGATAGGCGCGTACAGAGCCCATGAGGTCCACCATTTCCATAACCGGATTGATTGCCGGGTATGCGACGTAGCCATCTTTGTTCGCGTCCGGATGGCCTGGCTCATAGCGCATGATTGAGGGCGTCGGATCGTCAACAACCTCAGAGATCTGCACACTACCGGGAGGCGCAGCGTTCGAATTGCCTGTGCTGGAGAGGGCAAGCTTGAACAATGAATCCCCACTCGACCGGAAGACGACCTCTCTGCGCCGATAAGGACCGCCAGCCTCGGTGTGTGTCGTCTCGGCATTGGCCATGTTTGCGGCGATGATTTCGGAGCGTTGTCTTTCAGCTGACAGAGCGGATCCACTGATCGCTAGTGAGTCAAAGAGATTCATACTTAACTTCCTCCGCTTATTGCGCTAAGAATCTGGTGAAATTGGTGCTTTATCAGCTGGATCGCGATTTGATACTGCAACTGTGTCTCGGACATCAGAAGTCCCTCTCGGTCAAGGCTCACGTTATTGCCGTCTGGGCGCTCCATGAGCCCCGGAACTTCCTGAACGACGGGAGTCATTTGCACTGCTTCCCCTTCGTCCCCCGTCGGACTCAGAACCCCGCTCATGGCCCGATTCAATTCGCCCTCAAAGTTAATGTCGCGCGTGTGGTATCCAGGTGTGTCGATGTTCGCCATGTTTGAAGAAATTGCTTGTTCGCGGCTAGTGGTTAGCCTCAAATAGCTCTCTAGCGTCGAAATCAATTGCGTGTGTGGCATTAGGCGTAGCTCCTTGGGGGAAGTCCGTATTCCCTGATCTTGTTTCGCATGGTGCGAAGGCTGATGCCCAACATCACGGCTGCGTGAGTCCGGTTTCCATGCGCCAGCGCGAGCGTGTTCTCAAGGTGCATTCTTTCAAGCACGGAGATGGGTGTCCCGGGGACCGGCATAGCACACTGAGCACTTTGCATATTTCCCAAGGGATGGAACTCTTTGTAGAAGCAGCCCGCATCAATCAATGTTCCCTGGTGCAAGGAGAGGACACGGCGCATAAAGTTCGCGAGTTCACGTACGTTGCCCGGCCAGCTATTCGCCTGGAGCCTCTCAATGAAGCCAGGATCGAGCACCGGGACGGCACAGTCTGTTTCGATCGCGAATCTCTCTGCGAAGTACTTGGCCAGCGCCGGAATGTCCTCCAACCTTTCGCGGAGACTTGGGATTGAAAGAGGAATGACATTAAGTCGATAGTACAAATCACTACGGAAGCGGCGTTGCTCCACCATCGAACTGAGGGAAGCGTTGGTCGTGGCAATCACGCGAATGTTGACATGGATTGAGCGCGTCTCGCCGAGCCTCTCAAACTCGCGCTCTTGAAGAATTCGCAGGAGCTTCGGCTGCAGGTTCAGCGGCATCTCGCCAATTTCATCGAGGAGCAGCGTACCGCCGTCCGCCAGCTCGAACTTTCCGGCTTTCGCAGACGATGCGCCCGTGAACGCACCCTTGGCATGCCCGAACAGCTCGCTCTCGAGCAGTTGTTCCGGCACAGCCGCGCAATTCACCGCTATAAATGGTTTCCGGCTTCGGTCGCTGGCTTCGTGGATATACTTCGCCAGTAACTCTTTGCCCGTACCGCTTTCAGCTTCAATCAAGACATCAGCATCGGTACTCGCGGCGGCCCGGGCACGTTGCAGTGCCTGCAGCAGCAATGGAGACCGCCCGACAATTCCCGTGTTGATGACTCCGGCGTTCACGGGTCTCCCTGGAAGCATGGATGAGGCTGTCCTCTCATTCATCCGCTTCATGACGCGAGCGGCCGCGGCCTGGAGCTGCTCAAACGAAACAGGTTTTGTCAGGTAATCAAACGCGCCGCTGCGCATTGACTCCACTGCTTCAGGAACGCTTCCGAACGCGGTCAGCAAGATCACTGCAGTCGTAGGGGAGTTTCTAAGCACCGAACACATAACCTCGAAGCCGTCGCCGTCACCCATTCGGATGTCGCTCACTACCAAATCAAAGCTCGAAAGCTCGACCGCCCGCGCTGCATCGCGAACACCACTTGCCGTCTCGACCCGCCATCCGTGACGCAGAAAATTGGCACGCAATGCCGTGCGCATACCCGGCTCGTCGTCAACCACAAGTACGGAAGAATCTCTGCCTTCGGAATAATTGGTATTCATGCTGTGGCCGGTTCCAGTTGAAGTGCGGGGAATTGAAGGGTGAATCGCGCTCCGCAAGGAATTCCGTTCGACGCGGAGATTCGGGCATCGTGCTGTTTCATGATCCGCTCGCAAACCGCTAGGCCCAGTCCGGAGGTGTCGCCGCTGCCGCTGAAGCCCGGCTCGAAAAGGTGATCAATTTGGTCCGGCCGGATGCCGCACCCGGTGTCGCAGAATTCAACCATGATGTGCTGCCCACCCTTTTCGTGATTCTTAGCTTTTGAGACGATCTGCTCATTCCGGACCGATACCGTGACGCAGCCGCCCGCCGGAGTGTGGCGAATGGCGTTCGATACGAGGTTTAGAACTACCTGTTGGAGCGCGCTCTCATTGCCCATTACCCGTGCTGTGTCTTGATGGATCAGCAATTTCATTGAGACCGCCGCCTGGTCCGCAAGCGGCTGCACGAATTTGATCGCGCTGGCGATTACTTCAGGCAGTGAAATGGGAGCGAGTTTCATTGAACCTGAACCATGAAAGCTTAGGACGTTATTTACGGTTCCGGAGAGCGCCCGTATGCCGGCACGCAAATTGGAAACCCATTCTTCTCGACGTTCCTCGTCCTTTTCGATTAACTCGGCGAACAGTTCGAGGCTCGCTAATGGGTTTCTAATCTCGTGAGCGAGAATTGTGGTGATCTCTGCCAGTGCCATTGCTTTGCGCCCGGCTTCACGGTCCTGTTCCGCGCGCTTTTGAGCAGTTATGTCGCGCAAAATCAAAATCGTCTGGTCAGCCTTATCTCCCTGGCCTGATTGGCGAAACAATCGGCGATTGCGAATCTCGAGCCAACGCTTTCCTGAGGAGTCGAGTACACAGAGCTCCTGTTCCGCTTCGCTGCTTGATGTGCATCCATAAGACGCTTCGAGATTGACGCCGCTCAAGGCGGATATCTGCCGCAAGGTTGTCTCAGGTCCTGCTTCGAAATTCGAGCTGTCGAGGCCAAGCAGCCGTCTGCTCTCCGGATTGATCATCGAGACATTCTCGTAACGATCCAGAACAAGAACACCGCAGGGCATCGAGTCCACAATCTGCTGCAAGGCCAGACGCATCCGTTCGTTCTCCGCCAGGCTGGAGTTGAGTGCCGCATTTCGCTCCGATAACTCAAGACCAAGTTCTGACACTTCGTTTTGCAGTTCGCGGTAGGAATTTTCCAGCCTCGAAGCCGCCAAAATGAACTCGGAGAACTCGCCTGCGAGAAGCACGGCGCTTCTCGCCCGCAGTTGAGAATTGTCCTTCGGGTCCTCCTCCCGACGGTCACCATCGCCGATTTGAAAATCATCGACTAAGTCGCAGGGCGTACGGTCACAATTGCCGTCGACGAGCGAAGCGTTCATTGGTGCGAGATGAGAACTAGGCAGCATCTGCCTATTCAATATGCACGATGAGGGCCAACTGGATTTGCAGAAGGGAAGGGGGGTATGGCGATCCCATAATTTGCCCCCTAAATGTCCTGGGAGACCAGGGGACCAAGGGGTTTCTTCTAAAGAAGAATATGCTTGGGCAGGATCTCACGCTCACCACCGACAATGATGCTGGACCGCTCAAGAACATTTCGCAGTTCACGCACATTTCCGGGCCAGTTATGATGTCGGAGTGCCGCCAGCGCTTCCGCGCTCAATGTCACGCCTGGACAAAACTTCTCCAGAAAAGCCTCGGCGAGTTTTTCGATGTCTTCAATTCGCTCGCGCAATGGTGGCAACTTGATCGGAAAAATGGCGAGGCGGTAATAGAGGTCTTCGCGAAACAGGTGCTGTTTAACGAGATCCTTGAGATCGGCATTGGTTGCAGCGACGACCCGCACATCCACCTTCAAATTGTCATTGCCGCCGATCCTCTGCACTTCACCTTGTTCGAGAAAGCGCAGTATCTTGCTTTGCAATGAGAGCGGCATATCGCCAATCTCGTCAAGGAAGAGCGTTCCTCCATGCGCTGCGTGGATCCGGCCAATCCGGGATTGAACAGCACCGGTAAAGGAACCTTTGACATATCCGAACAGTTCAGCCTCAAGCAGCGGTTCTGGAATGGCGGCGCAATTAATAACTACGAATGGCTGCTTCTGTCTTGGGCTCATGAGATGGATCGCTTGCGCAACCAGGTCTTTACCGGTCCCGCTCTCCCCAGTTACCAGAACCGTCGTTTCTCTGCGAGCGACCATGTGTGCCATTTCGTAAACATGGCGCATCGACTCCGAGTCTCCGATCATCCCACGAATTCCAACCTGACCATCATCTGCTGACCGCATTCGCTGCAATTGCACCGGGGTCAGGGAATTGGACCTTGTGTTACCACTTGTATAAAGCAACTCCGCCAGTTGAGCAGACAGCGGGGTGGGCGATGAAGTGCCCAGGATAAGCTGTCCGGTATGCGAATTCACTGAAAGGATCTGGATGCTGGGAAACTGCTCGCGAACCATGGAACTGAATTCGCTGGACTCGAGGTCTGGAAGGAGAGGATCAAGCAAGAGAATCGAACTGATGTTTTCACGCAGACATTCAAGTGCTTCGGCACCGCTGGCCGCCTCGGTTAGATTCCATCGGGCACCGCGGAGCTTCTCTCGCAGTTCAAGCCGAAGTCTACTGTTAGGGCTCACGAGCAGTACATCGATTGCGATGTTCTCGTTTGCACGAAATCTCGGAAAAGGAGAGGAGCTCATAAACCGTCTTAATTGGACTACTGCGGGGTTAATCGGCTTTAAATGGTCCTAGAAAGCGCGATGGCAAGAATCGCGTATCAAGACACCCCTTCGAACTCGATTTGGACTTCGAAGGGTTGTAGGCTCCAAGAGAAGCTTCCCATCTGACTCCGAATGTTCGACTCAGCAAGAGCCATATCAAGATTCACCTGTGAATCAACTGCGTCGAGGTACGATGTCGTATTTCGGACAACTACACGCACTATGTGGGCAGAAGGCGAAGAGACGATTAATTCAATGGTATCCTTTGTGCGGGAAAGTCCGTGTGCGATCAGTAGAATAATCGATAAGGCCTGATGAGTTCTCGTGCGATCGATGAGGACAGTTCGGCAGATATCCGGCACGGTTGAGCGTAAGACCATTCCATCGTCTTCGAACACCCGCCTGACTGCTCCGGTAACATCTGCGATCAGAGGCAGGACTGACGCTGCAGACAAATCAGGGTTGAATCTTTCGATAGTCACGATCTGTTGCAGCCAGCTGAATTGCGTACATACCCGCTCAACTTCCATTGAGGAGCCTAACGCAAGTTCCCGGAGCTCACTCTTGCTCATCCGATCTATCTGAGTCTTGCCCAGACTAGCGCGGAGAATTGTAAGGGTCTGTGCCATTGCATGCAGCCCTTGCGATAAGTTAGAGACGAGTATTTGAGACGCTAATCCTGGTGCCGATAACTCTGGAGAGCGAGTCTCACTAATCATTGCTTAAGACATACCCAATGCCGCGCACGGTACGAATCAGCTTTACTTCCCCATCAAGGTCGATCTTGTCGCGCAAGTATTTCATGTATACGTCTACGATATTCGTAGTGGGGTCAAACGGAACATTCCACACGTCTTGCATGAGCGTCGTGCGAGACACTGCCTTGCCTGCATTATTCATCAGGTACTCAAGAAGGTCGAATTCACGCGGCGTCAAATCGATCCTGCGGTCATTGCGCATCACACGACGTTCGTCCCGATTGATAGTCAAATCGCCAACCTTCGATGAACTCACCGCATGATTGGAATTACGCCTCAGCAGGCAGCGTACTCGCGCCAGCAATTCCTGGAATGAGAACGGCTTGATCAGACAGTCGTCAGCTCCTTGCTCGAGCACCAAAACAAGGTCCTCTGTGCGGTTCCTCGCTGTCAATATAAGTATAGGCATTCGAGGGTGGCCCAGGCGAATATGTTTCAAAACGGCCATTCCGTCCATTTTGGGTAAGTTTAGATCGAGGATGACGAGATCATAGCTGGATTCCTGAAGGTTGTCGCAAGCGGCTTCGCCACCGTGACTTACCTCGACAGTCAAGTGCTTGAGTGTTAGCTCGCGACTTAGAAACTTTCCCAAAGGGACGTCGTCGTCGACGATCAAGATCTTCGGCCATGCCGAGATTCTTGATCGGTCCCGGTCAGGCGTTTCACCGACGGTAGCGGTTGAATACCTTGCCGGCGAAACATCACACTTTGCTGGTACGGGCCCCGGGGTAACTTGAGAACTGATTGTTTGCACCTGACAACGATCACACCGAACACATCGTCGCACAATGACCATTTTAGGGGACAGCGATCTTTGCGGTTAGTTGCATTTAGAGCAGTTTCGGAATGCACGTAGATTCTTCAAGGCCGCCGGAGCTAGCTTGTCCGTAAGGAGAAAGACAGTTGGGTACGTCCTCCGGTCTACATCAATTCCGAAACCGATGTAGTCGCGCGATACAGCTCGATTCGACCAGCAGATTGGCGGTTGGCAGCTCTTTGAGGCCCACCGCTAACAGCATTTCGCCCAAAGCTATCTCCCAGGTTGTCCGTCGATAGGAATTCATTAAGTGAATATGAGGCATTTCAGGCTCAGGACTGAAACTTTGGCGTTTTCCGCCGATAGACATGAACAACTGTCTGGCCGGCATGATCTCCAGCCCCGGAACAGGGGGGAGCTAAGGAATGAGCGATTTGGAACGAGTCCGCAATTTTGAATACCGACCCTTCCGCATGAGAATTGGATTTGAAGTTGATTTTGTGTCGGGAGGCAACACGCTTAAAGGGTTATGCCGGGATGTCAGCGATACCGGCATTCGCGCTGAATTTGAGGGCTCTGTTGACCTTGCGAGCTCTGGTTTGCTCATTCTTTGCCATCCAACCGGAGTTCTGCGGATACAGGCGCAAGTCGCCTATGTTGAGAAGTGTCAAGTAGGGCTCCTGTTCCTTTTCAAGACGCAATGGGAACGCGAGATGACAATCGAGTTCATTAACGCAATCGCAGATCAAACAACCCATTCCCAGGTTGTTCAATTCCCATAGGACAAGCTGCATATATCCAGAAGCATTGATGATTGCGTCACTGCAATGGATGTAAGCGCTACGGCTGCTTAGCAATCTTCGATTGTTTCTCGCCTGCTGGTGCGGGAGCAGTCACTGCGCTTTTGTTGAACGACAGGTCTCCATCTTTGCCGACGGCCACTGTCGGCTGATCAGGTTTGGGCATGTACTGAATAATCAGCGAGATCCTTCGGTTTGAGGCATCATCGGGCTGCAGAGGCTTGCGAAGGTTTCGATCTGCGTAACCCCGCACTTGAACAACCTGGGCTGGCCGTACGCCGCTACTCTCCATCAGGCGCCTGGCAGTGTTTGCGCGGTCCGTGGATAGCTCCCAATTGCCGTAGGTCTTTGAATCGGAATAGGGCTTTGAATCAGTGTGGCCCTCAATGGAAATGGGGTTCGGCAATTTACCCACTTCGACAGAGAGCACTTTCACAAGATTTTGAAGAACCGCTGTTGGTTGGGCGCTTCCGTTCTCAAAGAAAGTTCCCTTTGGATCCTCCATCAACTCTATCCGCAGCCCGTCGGGCGTTACAGTCATATCGATCAGCTTCTTGAGCTTGTCGAAGTTCGCCAGTTTCTCAAGGGCCTTCATCAAGTCTTCCTTCAACTTGGACATGTCTTCCTTCTTGACTGCGGCGGCATCCCCTGCCCCGCCGAGCCTTGTTCCAGTCTTCTGAGCTGTGCCATTCGGATCGCGAAAATATCCTCCGACGGCTTCCTGGACAGGCTTGCTGCTATTCATCAGCCACAAAACGATGAATAGTGCCATCATGGCAGTCACAAAGTCGGCATAGGCAACCTTCCAGGCGCCGCCGTGGTGGCTGGCGTGGCCGCCGTTTTTCTTTATGATGATGATCTGCTCGTTGTCTGCCATGATCTTTCGAAGCTATGCGGCGTCTGGTACGGCCACTGGCTCTTCACCCTTCTCCCTGCAGGCTTTCTCTATCTCAACAAAGCTCGGGCGGGAATACTCGGGGATTGCGCGGCGACCCATTTCAACCGCCAAGATTGGGGCGGTGCCCTTGATAAAGGCGAGCATGACTACACGAAGCACATGGTAATAGCTGTGTTCTTCGTCGACGATTTTTGCCATGTTGGAGGCCAGCGGTCCAACCAATCCATAGCACAACAGAATGCCGAGAAACGTGCCAACCAGAGCGGCGGCTACCTTGTGTCCGATTTCTTCTGGCGGCCCGCCGAGCGAGCCCATGGTTACAACGACTCCAAGGACAGCGGCGACAATCCCAAGTCCGGGCAGTGCGTCAGCCATGCTTGTCAATGCCTCGCTCGGCTGGTTCGCGGATTGATGATGGACATCCATATCAAGTTCCATCATCTGGTCTACATCGAACGCACTTACACCGCCTGTGATGGCCATGCGCATTGTGTCGCACACAAAGTCGCGAGCATGATGATCCCTGAGAAAGCCGGGGTATCTCGACAATATGGTGCTCTTGTCCGGATCTTCAATATCGCCTTCGATAGCGATCGCACCCTCTTTGCGGGATTTTGCCAGAAGATCGAACATCATCTTGAGCGTTTCCACATATCGCTTTTTCGAAAACGGGGAACCTTTTACCACATCCATCAGTCCCGCAACGATCTTTTTCAGAATACGGACCGGGTTGGCCGTCAGCACGGTACCAATCGCCGCGCCACCGATGATCAGTAGCTCAGCCGGTTGGAGAAGAACCGCTATTTTCCCCTTCTCCATGACGTAGCCGGCTATGACGCAGGCGAAAACAAGTAGAATTCCGCCGATCGAAAACATGCTCTATTCCATCCCGTCTGAACGACGCTTCAACCATGTCCAGAAAAACCGGACCAAGTCGAACGATTCGTAATCGATAACTTGTTCGTTTCTCCACTATCGGCACAACCAAGGATCCCTTCCAATGCGAGCCGAAAACGGCCTGAAACCGGGAAGGGAGGTGGAGAACCGGTTCTCGAGTTCGTTGGGGATGAGTACTCGATACATGGGAGAAGCTCGAACCACTAAACGCTTAGGAGCGGTGGGACAAATTACGATCAATTCCGACGAGAATCTGCATTAACCGCGCGGAGCATCTCCGGGGTAACGGATCAGAGCAGTTTCGAAAAACACATAGACTTTCGAGAGCATCAAAGATGGCCTTTCCCTACGAAAACGCAAAAACGCCACATGAGTGCGTGTTTCCGGTCTGCGCGATTTCCAAAACTGCTGTAGCCGCATTCCAGCAGAATTGAAACATTCAAACGTCATTGTGAATGGCGACAGGGACAACCGCGGACTGAGCTCTATCTATGAATCCAGGAGGTCGCGTACTTTCCGTAGCAAATCTTCCCGCGTAAAGGGCTTCTCAAGGAACGCAAAATCCCGACCGGGGATGCGCAACTGATCAATCGAACTGTTGCTATAACCAGACACATAAATCACCTTTGTTTCTGGCCTGATTGCGGCGAGTTTTTCGGCAAGTACCGATCCGCCGAATCCGGGCATCACCACATCGGTGATCATCAAAGGGATTGGCCCTTTGTGGTCCAGTGCGATATGAAGAGCATCCGCCGGGTCTCCAGATTCGAGCACGTTATATCCGCAGTCCTGGAGAATCTGCCGGGTAAGATCGCGAAGTGGCGCGGCATCGTCAACGAGAAGGATTGTCTCTGTTCCCCCAAGGAGCGGCTTCTCCTTTATGAGTTGGGGGACGATCGGCGCTTTTTCGATTCGAGGAAGATAGATCTTGAACGACGCTCCGTGCCCCAGCTCACTGTTGACCTCGATCCAGCCCCCGCTTTGCTTGACAACGCCGAAAACAGTAGACAGTCCGAGTCCGGTCCCCTGGCCCGCTGGTTTTGTGCTAAAGAAAGGTTCAAAAATGTGCGTTTCTAACTCCTGATCCATTCCGATGCCTGTATCGCTGACGGTCAGCAGTACATAGCTGCCAGGCTCGGCGTGCGAGTGTTGCTTTGCATAGGCCTCATCGATCTCAACATTCGCTGTTTCAATCAGGATGTTTCCGCCTTTTGGCATCGCGTCGCGGGCATTGATTACCAGGTTTATCAAGACCTGTTCAATCTGATTTCGATCGGCGCTGATCCTTCCCAAATCGTCGCTAAGCGCGCACACCAATTCAACGTCCTCGCCGATCAGTCGGCTCAACATCGTCTCCACGCGATTTACGGTTTGGTTCAAATCAAGAGCTGTTGGCTGTAAAACCTGACGGCGGCTAAACGCAAGCAGGCGTTGTGTCAGGTTCTTGGCGGATGTACTGGCATCGTGAATCTCAGCGATCATTTTCTGAGCCGCTTCGGGCAACTCCTTCTGATTTTCGAGAATCTCGCAGTATCCAAGGATGACCCCAAGGAGATTATTAAAGTCATGAGCCAACCCACCGGCGAGCTGGCCCACTGCCTCCATTTTCTGGGTCTGCCGAATCTGTTGTTCCAATCGCTCGGCAACTTTCCGTTTCCTGATGTCGCGAATATTGCACTGGATAACTGTGTCTCCATTCACTTGGTAGACGTTGCTCACGACTTCAACATTTATGTGTTCTCCGTTCTTAGCTAACAGCGGGAGATCATCATAGCGGACAGAATGGCAAGTTAAGAGGTGTTGGAATTGTCTCTTCGACTCCTCTAAGTCCTTGGGCAACCCAATGTCCCAAATTTTCTTTCCAAGCATTTCTGCATGAGAGTAATCCAGTATTTCCGCTAGAAAAGGGTTTACATCTGTGATAGCTCCGGTGGGAACCTCGAGAATAAGAATTCCGTCGTGAGCGGACTCAAAAAGACGCCGATATCTTAACTCAGAGTCTTTTAGTCCCTGTTCCGAGACTTTGATTCCTTGCGCGTCTTCCCGCGAGCCGAGTTGGCGCCCCGCCCGGGGTGAAGATCCCAGTTCCGAAGCGGAAGAAGTGGAATCCGAGCCTTTTTCCGGGGGTACACGGTGTTTCAGCTCTTTTGTGCGGATAATTTGCACCCGTTACTCCTTGGACGTGGCCGATCAATTGTTCCCGTCCATCATTCTCGTAACCGGAGACTTGGCCTCAGCAAAGCCCGCGCGGTCAATTGCTACTAAGCCCTGAAAAAAGGGACGGGCCGCTGTGAATTGCTCCGGTGTTCTGTATTTTTCCGCCTTTCCTCAAGGAATCGCTGTGCAATCTTGTACATAAAGGCCTATTCGGTAGACGACCCCGCCAAGGCTAGATCATTGGCGTAGTCGTTTTGCTTCTTGTCCCTCACAGGTTTAACCTCTCCTCAGCCTGTTAGTCTAATGAGTGATTAACAACCACCTCCGAGAGGGGTCTAAGTGTCGTGTTTCGGTGAATAGGTCAGGGCACGAGGCTGTACACAGAATTTGCAAGACACCCACGCAGTTGAGCCATTTCAGCAATTTCAGCGGCGGTTTTGTACACAGAAAACAAGCAACTAACTGATTCTAAAGAGGCAACAAAGAACTGA